>Ga0073906_1004319_pt1 | contig 14448 bp, 12 predicted proteins | sample Inofromicrocosms_FD_65485 | JGI IMG/M metagenome (GOLD analysis project Ga0073906, IMG submission 65485) | Mouse cecum microbial communities from Vienna, Austria - Inoculum for glucosamine and mucus D2O microcosms | ecosystem: Host-associated > Mammals > Digestive system > Large intestine >... | reverse complement strand
CCAACGCGTCCAAAACATTCGACTTCCCCGAGTTGTTCGCGCCAATGAGAATAACAAGATTCCCCATTTGGCTCTTATCGTTGAAGCTATTGAGAACAAACCTTTGCGGCTCTTTCAGCCCCATGTTGCGGTATTTCGTAAGATAAAGTGCGCGTTCCATTGTTATTTTTCCTCCGTGGTTTTAATTTTATTTTTTAAGTCGTTAAACGGCTGTAACTTTTCTTGTTCTGCCGTTGATACACTTTCTTTATGGAGCAACGGCGCGATATCGGCAAAATAACATAATATTTCGCTGAAATTTTCGTCAAAAAAGAATTCAAGCGCAAACTTACTTTTTTTCGACTCGGGATTTAAAAGCAGATAGTTTTTCAACGTATCGATCGGATCGGACAAATGATCCTCAACAACGCCGCGCGGCATTTTTGTTAAGATATAGTTGATAACGTTTTTCTTGCCGATCAATTCGTTTTCATCAATATAATTAAACAACGCAAGAATTTCTTTATCGATCAAATTAAATTTCTTGCCGTCATAACAGCTGATAAATTTGTAAAGAGTCGGGCGCGATATTTGTAAATACTCCGACAATTCGGTAATCTTTATTTCCAACTCCCTCAATCTTTGCTGTAACATTCCTCACCTCACAACCGCATATTAGCATGGTTTACAAAATTTGTCAACTAAATTTTACATATTTTGTAAATTTATTTGCCGTTTTTATAAAAAAAGAGCTTCCGCAAAGAAGCTCGTTTTTATTTTAAAACAAATCTGCAATCGAATTTAAAACCAAATCGGGTTGAATTTCCGATCTTTCCAAGCGCGCTCTATCCGTCGCGCCGCTCAAAACAAGCACGGAGAAATATCCGCAGTTCTTCGCAAACGCGATATCCGTTTCCGGCCTGTCCCCCATCATGAGCGTTTCCTCGGGACGGTTGTGAAGGGTTGCCGATATCAGCTCTCCCATCACCGCGCAAGGTTTGCCGAGAACCGCCTCGGGCTCTTTTTCCGTGCTGGTGCGGATCAGCGACAAAATAGAGCCGACGTCGGGCAAATAACCGCCTTCGTGCGGACAGTTTTTGTCGGGGTGCGTCAAAATATAAGGCACGCCCTCTCGGATAAAATTGCATAGAACAGCCAAATCTTCAAAGACAAGCTCGGTATGGAAGCCCACGACCGCAACGTCGGGACGCTCCTTAACAAGCTCGATCCCCGCACCCGCAAACTCCTTGTGCAGGCTCTCCGTTCCGAACAAATAGACGCGGCTTCCTCCCTTGCGCGCACGGAGATAGTTGATTGCGGCGTCGGCGGCGGTGAATACGTCCTCCCGCGCCACGTCGAGCCCCAATCCGTTAAGGCGCGCCACGTAGTCGTCCTTCGAGCGGGAAGTATTGTTGGTCAAAAACACCGCCCGACCCTGCGCGCGCATCCGCGCGATCGTATCTTTTGCACCCGCAAGCAGTTTCCCCGAAAGATAGACCGTTCCGTCCATATCGAGCAAAAAACAGCGGATCTTTTGCAAATCGCATTTCATATTCTTACCTACTCTCCCCGCATCCCGCGGAACCGCTCCGACAAAAAAGAAAGCAGCTTCCACTGACGCGCCATATATTCTTGAAGCTCCCGCACGCTTGCCGTATACGCGGAAAGCGCGTCTTGTTTCCGATTCACGACCGCGGAAGCGGCAAGCATTCCGCTCGCGAGCGCGGAGGAAATCCCCTCGCCCATAGGGTTGAGAAAACCCGCCGCCTCGCCCGCGCAAAGGATATTTCCCTCTCCGCAATGCACGGAGCACTTAGGGCGGATATGCGGCATCACCCATCTTTCCTCCCGAACGGCGCGCGTTACCGAAAAACCGAACTCCGTATGCAAATGTTCGAAAAACGCCTGGTGAAACCGAACTGCATTTTGCGGATTCCGAACGGCGACGCCCGCCACGGGCATGCCGTCTTTCACATTGTACCAAGCGTCGTAATCCGAAAAGCGCGGGTCGGTAAACGCGTAAAAATAATGCGGATCCAAACAAGAATTACCGCGGTAAAACACTTGATAAGTATAGACAAAATCCCGCCCGCCTTCCGAACGTCCCCGCAAGCCGCCCGCCGCGCCCGAGCAGTCTATCACGAATCTGGCACGCAGTTTCGTCCCGTCCGCAAACGCGACCTCCGCAAACCCGTCACCCTGCGTAAAGGCGGTCACGTTCCTGCCTTCTATGAGCTTTGCTCCCCGTGCCGCCGCTTGCTCCCATAGCCAAAAATCGAACGGACTGCGCCATACGTTTAGCCCTTTCTGTTCGAAACGAAATTTCTTTCCGTCGTCGTCAAAAAAGACCATACCGCGGTTTTCGAACGGAGTGCACAGCGCGGCGCGCGGCACTTCCCCGAAATGCTCCCTTAAAAGCTCCAAGGTTTTTCCGATCAAAATACCCGAGCACGGTTTGTTCCGCGGCAGACGGCGGCGTTCTATCACCGTAACGGCTTTTCCGCTCCCCGCTAAAATATTTGCGGCGGCGCACCCCGCGGGTCCCGCGCCGACAATAATCACGTCCTGCATACCGCAATTATAGCAAAGACCGCCTCAAAAAGCAAGATATACAAGCAAAAAGCCCGAGGTTTCTCGGACCGGATTTTTATAATACGACGAGCAGGTAGCCCGCGAGCAGCCCCGCGAATAGCGAGAGCGCGGGAAGCTTGCTTCTCCACATTAAAATTGCCTCGGGCATGAGCTCGCCGAATACGACGTACAGCATCGCCCCGCTCGCAAAGCCGAGCGACAGCACCAGCATAATGCTGTTGATCCCGCCGAGAAGATACCCCAACAACGCCCCGAGCACGGTCGGCAGTCCGCTGAGCGCAGTGAGCAAAACCGCCTTCCACTTTGCCATTCCGCCCGTAATGAGAGGCACGGAAACCGCCATGCCCTCGGGAATGTTGTGCAATCCGATGAGCACCGCCATAATAAAGCCCGCGCCCGAAAAAAGATTGGCGGTCAGATTCGGCTCCGCGGCGTAGGACGCGCCGATGACCATGCCCTCCGGCAAATTGTGCAGGGCGATCGCGACCATCATCACAAGCCCCGCAACGAATAGATTGCTCTTCGAATTTTTATGCGTTTCGTAATGGTTGGAATGAATGAGCTCGTCCAGATCGTCCGCCGTGGCGGGGTGCGCTTCGTCGATGTGCTTTACCTCGCGGTTTGTATTCTTATCGATCAAATAGTTCAAAAGATAGACGATCCCGTAGCCTGCGACGACCGCTAAAACGACGATGACGGGCGTATAGGCGGGCACCTCCCCCGCGTGCATCATATCGATCGGCTCGCGCATCAAGTCGAAGCAGACGACGGCAAGCATGATGCCCGCCGCAAACGAAAGCAACAGGCTCACGATTTTTTTCGAATCTTTCTTCATGACCGCGCCGACCGCTCCGCCTAAGCCGGTGCCGACGACGCCCGATATTAACGTTATTACGATGATCGCCAAATATTCCATATGCAAACAATCTATCCTCTTCGGTACGGAGTACGCTAACCATTATACCACTGTACGAAAAAAACACAAGCGTATGAATAGACAAATGCAAATAACTTTATTTTTGACGGAAAATTGCAGACCGTCTACAAAATTAGCGTTTTATTTGAAATATATGGCGTCTACGATCAAGTTAGCGAGCGTTTCTGCGGGCTCTTTGCAGTCGTTATCCAGCCACGCCATAGAGACGTTGAAAATCATACCCGCATATAAATACGACCCCCACGCTCATAGACGGCGTTACCCTGTCGCTCAAACGGGACAGAAAGCTCAAACACAAGCAGGAGCTCATACACTTCCATGAACGCAATGGAAATCAGAAATCTTACCAAGAGCTTCTGCGGTCGGTAAGGAGCATTCGGAAACGGGCGCGCGCGAGAGTGGGCGCGGCAAGCAACGCGATCCTCAACAAAACAAGCTTGGTCTGAGAATTTTAATAGCAAAAACCCCGCTTCACGCGGGGTTTTCGTTATTGATTTTGTTTAATATCGTTTCGAAGCTGACGCCGTAAAAATGTTCGTCGTCCGTCGCCTTCAAACAGTCGATGACGAACCGGCTTGCCTTTCGGCAGCTCTCCGCAAGACTGTTCCCGCCGAGATAGCTTGCCGTAAACACCGAAGCGAAAATATCGCCCGTGCCGTGGCTCTTCTTGGGTTCTTTCCCCAAAAGAACGTATTCCCGCTTTCCTTCGCTCAGGATAAACTCCCCGATTTTGCCGTCCGATTCCACACCCGTGATGACGACCGTCTTGCCCGTCAAACTATAAAGCTTGTCGGCAAGCGCGTTTATGTAAGCTTCGTCGTGCGTTTCTCTGTATTCCGTGCCCGTAAGGAAGCAAGCTTCCGTAATATTGGGCAAGATGATATCGGCGCGTTTCAAAAGCCCCCGCATGGCGGCAACGTATTCCAGATCGAATCCGCCGTACAGCTTGCCGTTGTCCCCGAACACGGGGTCGATGATCACCTTCGCTCCCTTCGCAGAAAACAGATCGAAGCACCGCTCCGCAACGTCCATAAGCGCCTTTTTCCCGAGATATCCGAGCAAAAAAGCGTCAAACGAAAATCCGTTGGTTTCCCATTCGCGGAAGATGTTTTGCATTTCGTCCGTCAAGTCGAGATAGCTCCAACTCTTGAACATGGTGTGGTTGGATAAAATAGCCGTGGGCAAAACGCAGGTTTCGATGCCGTACGCCGATAAGATCGGCAGAGCTACGGTCAGGGAACACTGCCCCACGCAGGACAGATCCTGCATCGTCAATATTTTTTTCATGGCATCTATTATAGCACCCTCGTGCCCGTAAAGCAACAATCAAGCGGGGGAAGAAAGCAAAAATCTATCCGATTTTTTTGTTTTTCTGCCTCAATCGGCGATGAGAGGCGGTTTAATTGAGTACGACGTCCTTCAAACTCTCGTATTTCTGCATGGCAACGCGCTTGATCTCCTCATAATTGAGCCTCCGCTCGAACGCCTCGTCGGAAAGCCGTTTCGCCGTAAAGATAATTTCCGCCGAGTATTTCAAATTTTTGATCCCGCTCAGCATTTTACCGCTTTGGCGGGTGCCCAAAAAGTCGCCCCCTCCGCGCAGTTCCAAGTCCTTTTCCGCAAGCGCAAAGCCGTCCGTCGTGCTTTTCAGCACGTTCAAACGCTCCAAAGCCGTTTCTCCGCCGCTCCCGACGAGCAGGAAACACCAACTCTTTTCGCTCCCTCTTCCAACGCGCCCGCGGAGCTGGTGAAGCTGGGAAAGCCCGAACCGCTCGGCGTTGCAAATGACCATAATGGTTGCGTCGGGCACGTCGATCCCCACCTCGATGACGGTCGTCGCCACAAGGCAGTCGTACTCCTTGCGCTTGAACGCCGCCATGATCTCCGCCTTTTCTTTGTCCTTCATGCGCCCGTGCAAAAGAGCAAAGCGCACGTCGAACAAACTGTTTTTCAGCTTGTCGTACAGCTCCGTGACGGACGTCGCCTGCCCCTCGTCGTCCTCGATCTTGGCGCAGACGAAATACGCCTGCCGTCCCTTTTTCACCTCTCCGCGCACGTACCCGAGCATATCCTCATACTTGCGCTCGGAGATGATCGCGGTGGAAATTTCCTGTCGCTCCTTGGGCTTGTCGGGAATCGTCGTCACGTCCAAATCGCCGTAAAAAATTAAGGAGAGCGTGCGCGGAATTGGGGTTGCCGACATAATCAACATATCGATTCCGTCCCCTTTTTCACTCAAAGTATTGCGTTGAGCAACGCCGAAACGGTGCTGCTCGTCGCAGACGCAAAAAGCGAGTTCTGCGAATTTTACGTCGCCCTGCAACACCGCGTGCGTACCGCAAAGCACGTCGATCTCCCCGCGCGCGAGCGCGGCTTTCAGCTCCTTTTTCTCCTTCGCGGTACTTCCGCCCGCCAAATATCCCACTTTATAATCGGGAAACGTCTTTTGTAAAAGCGCGAAATTTTGCGCGGCGAGCACTTCCGTCGGGGAGAGATAGACCGCCTGAAATCCGCTCTTGACCGCCATGAATATGCCCGTGAGCGCCACCGCCGTCTTACCGCTTCCCACGTCCCCTTGCAAGAGCCTGTTCATGCGTACAGGCGATTTTAAATTGTCGTACACGGCGCGGACGGCAGCTTGCTGACCCGCCGTAAACGCGAAGGGAAAACGCTTTTCGAACTCTGCCACGTCCCGCTCTGTAACCGTGTACTTTCTCAGGCGCGCGTCCGCCCGATCCCCCTTGATCAGCTTAAACGCCGACACGAGCGTAAAGTACTCTTCAAGCGCGACCCTTTCGGACGCTTGATTCAATTCTTGCTGATTTTTGGGCAAATGGACGGCAAAAATCGCCTCTTTTAAGGGCAACATACCGTATTTTTGCTGTAATTCTAAGGGAATGACCGATTTTACGGAGGTTACGCCCAACGCCTGCGCCACCGCGTCGCGCACCACGCGCTGCGTGAGTCCGCCGTGAAGCGGATACACGGGCACCAAGCCTTTGAGGCGCAAATTGCGCTCCAACGGCTCGAAGGTGGGATTTACGAGCGACACCGCGCCGTACCCGTTCTGCACCCGCCCGTAAAAGAGATATTCCCCCTTTTTCAGCTTTTGCGCAACGTAGGGCATATTGAACCATACGGCGGAAAACGTATCGTTCCCCTGTTGAAGCCACGCCCGCACGAGCTTTACCCGCCCCGTGTAACGAACTGGTTCCACCGAAACGAGGGTACAGGCGATGAGCGCCACGTCGTTGTGGAAGACGTCGCGCACCGACGCGCGCGAGGTCATATCCAAATAAGAGCGCGGGTAGTAACGCACGAGTTCTTCCGTATCCCGTACGCCCGCCTTCAAAAATTCTTTTTCGCGTTTCTCGTTCACGCCCCGCAATTGTGTAAGTTTCATTTTTTTGATTATTCAAAATTTTATTATCAAAAAAGAGCGGGTAAACCGCTCTTTTTTCACTGTTCGGTTTTACAATTACTCCAAGGAGAGCAGGTAGTAATAAACGGGTTGACCGCCGTTGTGGCAATCCACGTCGCAGTCGGGAAAAGCTTCCTGCACCTTTTCCACCAACGCCTGCGCGTCCTCCTCTTTTACCCCCTCGCCGTAATACAGCGTAATGACTTCGTGCGACTCTTCTTTGAGCTTATCGAGAAGTTTTAATACCGTGTCGTCGATATTGTCGCTCTTCGCCAAAATCTTCTTGTCGTCAAGCCCGATGATATCCCCTTCCTTGATGTTGAAGCCGTTCACGCTCGTGGTGCGCACCGCGTGGGTAACTTGACCCGATTTCACGTTGTCGAGCGCGTGAATCATGTTGGTTTTGTTCTCTTCCGCGCTCGCCTCGGGGCTGAACGAAAGCGCGGCGGAAAAGCCTTGCGGGATATTTTTGGTGGGAATCACGTGAATCTTGCGGTTATCGACAAGCGCTTTCGCCTGCTCCGCCGCAAGAATAATATTTTTGTTGTTGGGGAACACGAACACGTTGTCCGCGTTGATTTTTTGCACCGCCGTAGCGATGTCCGAAGCCGAAGGATTCATCGTCTGCCCGCCCTCGATCACTCGATCGACGAACAAATCGCGGAAAATTTCCGCAATCCCATCGCCCGCGCACACGGCAAGCATACCCTGATCCTTCTTTTCCGCCTCGATTTTGGCTTTCAGGGCACGGTTTTGCTCCAACATGTTCTCGATTTTGGGTCTATCGAGCTCGCCGAGCTCCAACGCGTAGGTGAGTGCGACGCCGGGCGTGTTGGTATGCACGTGGACTTTGATCATCTCCAAATCGCCGATGCAGATGACGCTGTCGCCCAACCCCATGAGCCGTTCGCGCAATTTGTCGATGTCGGCAAGGGTCGTGCTCTTTTTGAGGTTGATCACGAAAAATTCCGTGCAGTAGGCAAATTGGATCTCGCCAAGATCCATGTTGATAATGTCGGAATTGTCGCCGAAATCGGCGTCTTGGGTAGAAGCGGAATTCGCCGCCTCCGTTTGAATCTCGGAAATAATATCGTCGCCCATGAGCGCGGCTTGGAATCCGCGCATAATGGTCATGAGTCCGACGCCGCCCGAATCGACCACGCCCGCCTTCTTTAACACGGGGAGCAGTTCGGGGGTTTTAGCAAGCGCCTTGTCGCCCTCGGCGATCACGGCGGGAATAAACGTTTCGAAATCGCGATGCTTTCCCGCAACCTTTACCGCATATTCACTCATCATGCGTATAACGGTTAAAATCGTGCCCTCTTTGGGAATGGAAACCGCGCTGTAAGCGACCTTCGTGCCCGCCTCCATCGCCTTTGCGAAGGTACGGGTGTCCGCCTCCGCCTTGCAGGTGCGGAGAACCGAACAAATTCCGCGGAAAATTTGGGAAAGGATAACGCCCGAGTTCCCGCGCGCGCCGCGGAGCGCGCCCTTGGATATCAAATCGCAGACCTGCAAAAAATCTCCCGCGGCGGAGGAGTTCAGCTCCTTGACCGCCGACTGCATGGTGAGCGACATATTCGTACCCGTATCGCCGTCGGGCACGGGGAACACGTTGAGCGCGTCCACCTTCGCCCGATTATTCTCAAGCATTTTCGCGCCGACCAGAACCATCTTCCGGAACATGGCGCAATTTATATTTTTCTGCATAATGATGTAATCTCCCGGTTAATTATGCCCCGAAACAGATTGCCGTTTCGGGAGCTCGAATAAAAAACGCGGAGACGGAGTTACAATTTCAAACCGACGACATTTACGTTTACGGTATCTACGATCATGCCCGTAAACTTCTCCACTTTATACTTAATGCCCTCCTTCAACGACTCCGCGACAGCCTCGATCGAGACGCCGTATTTCATGAGCACGGATACGTCGATGAAGATTCGGTTTCCGGACGTTACGATTTTTACGCCCTTGCCTCCCGCGTCTTTCTTTAAAAGCTCGGCGAGCGTTTCCGTAAAACGGCGTGCGACGGTATCCACGATGCCATAGCTTTCCATCGCGGCTTGCGCTGCCACCTTGGCGATCGCCAAGTCGGATATAGAAATTTTTCCGTATGCATTGCTCGTGCTTACAGACATAACACGCTCCCAAGACTTTTCATCATCTATTTTACCTTATTGTCGGCGTTTTTGCAAGCGTTATTCGAAAAAAAATAGCCCGATTCGAAAAAAAAATCAAAAAAACAGCCGTTTTTAATTGATTTTTTATCCTTATAATGGTATGATTATATACGGTTCAGCAACCGAGTCTGCTCGGTGCGATTTTTCGGATAATATCCTCGGAGGTGAAAATATGTCGAGAGTATGCAGTATCTGCGGAAAGGGACAAACGTCGGGCAACAACGTGAGCCACTCCAACCGCAAAACGAGAAGAACGTTTAAGGCAAACGTTCAAAAAGTTTCTTATGTGCAGGACGGCAAAACGGTAAACGGTTACGTTTGCACGAGATGCCTCAAAAGCGATAAAGTAGAGCGCGTTTAATCGAATTCGGACAAAAGGGCAACTTGTGTTGCCCTTTTCATTTTATACGGGAGGAAAAAAAATTATGTTGGAAATCAAGCACCTGACCAAGGTCTACAAAACCAAGGGCGGAAACGACACGAAAGCGCTCGACGACGTTTCCATCAGCTTCGGGGAAACCGGGCTCGTGTTCCTGCTCGGAAAGTCGGGCTCGGGCAAATCCACCCTTTTGAATTTAGCGGGCGGACTCGACGCCCCTACAAGCGGCGAAGTGATCGTTATGGGCAAGAGCTCCCAGGATTTTACGGGAAGCGATTTCGACAGCTACCGCAACACCTTCGTCGGCTTCATCTTTCAGGAATACAACGTTTTAAACGAATTCTCCGTGGAGGACAACGTTGCGCTCGCATTGGAGTTACAAGGCAAGCCCAAAGACAAGCAAAAAATCGCCGATATTTTAAGATCGGTGGAATTGGAGCAATTCGCAAAGCGCAAGCCGAACACTCTCTCGGGCGGGCAGAAACAGCGCATCGCGATCGCCCGCGCCTTAGTCAAAGATCCGCAGATCATCATGGCGGACGAACCGACGGGCGCGCTCGATTCGGCGACGGGGAAACAGGTCTTCGAAGCCTTGAAAAAACTCTCCGAAAACAGGCTCGTCATCGTCGTTTCGCACGACAGAGAATTTGCCGAAATTTACGGCGACAGAATCGTAGAGCTTGCGGACGGGAAAATTATTTCCGACGTGACAAAGCAAAAGGTCACGCCCGAAAAGCTCGATGAAAACGTGACGCTGATCGGCAAAAACACGCTTGCCGTAAAGAACGGAGCCGCTCTCACGGAAGCAAATTTTCAAACGATTAAAAAATTCCTTTCGGCGAGCAACGGAAACGTCGTGCTCACCAAAGGCGAAAAAGAAATTTCCGACTTCAAGCGCGTCGCGCGCATGGACGACGACGGTGCGCGCGAACGCTTCGAAAACACCGATCCTGCCGCCCTGAACGTCAAAACCTACGGAAAAGATCAAGCGAAGTTTATCCGCTCCCGCCTGCCCGCGGGAAAAGCCGTTAAAATCGGCGCGTCTGGTTTAAAATTAAAACCCTTCCGTCTGATTCTGACGATTCTCCTCTCCTTCGTCGCATTCGTCATGTTCGGCTTGTTTTCCACCATGATGGTTTACGATAACGACGAGGTGCTGATGAACACTTTCTTGGAGAGCGATTACGATTACGTCGCCCTGCAAAAAAAATACAACGTTCGCGTTACCTATCAGTACGGCAACGGAGATAGCGAGGAGCACGAGTACAGCCATTTAACCTCCTTCACGCCCGCCGAACTCGAAAAAATCGCTTCCGTTACGGGTGAAGCGTTCGGTACGTACGACTTTTCTTTCGGTTCTCCCGTAAACGTTTCCATCAAATCCAATTTGAGCGGTTACTATATCCCCTCGCTCGAAAAGCTCGCCTTGGCAAGCGACGAACACCCCTTTGCCTCCAAACTGACGGCGGGCGCGTTGCCCAAAGAAAAGAACGAGCTTTGCGTGAGTTCTTATTTCCTCGAATGCATCGAGAACGGCGACTTCCGCGCCGTAGACGAGGACGGCACGGCGATAGGCGGAAGCACGGCGACAACGATCCGCTCGGCGGAAGATCTGATCGGAAAATACGTTGCGTTCTACGAGGGCGTATTCCGCATTTCGGGCGTGTTCGAGAGCGGAGAGATCCCCGCCAAGTACGACGGCGTCAAAACGGGCGAAGCGAATTTCATGACGAGCAATACTTATTTGATTTATATCGAACAATCGCCGCACACAATGGCGTTCGTTTCCAAAGCGTACGCAGACGAGAATTTCGACCGTCTTACCGCGAACGGGGAATACGTGCAGTATTTCGAGAACACGATGAAGCAAATTCGGCTGGACACAGACACCTCTTCTTTTACCGCGTACAGCCTCGCCGTGCTTTCCCCTTCGCTGGAACACGTACATCCCGTCACCTTCTTCGGCGCGGAAAAGCAAACGCTTGCCGACGACGAGCTTGTGATTTCCGTTGACTTGCTTTGTTACTTCACCGCGCAGGAACCCAAATATGAAGACTACGTCCAAGACGGCATGACCGAGGAAGAATTGGAGGAAGCCGAGCGAGCGTACCATGAAGCAATAGATGCGTTTTACAGGGAAAGCGCAGCGCTGTCGGACGCTTTCTCCGCAGTCGTCGAAGGCATCGTTTGGGAACAAGAATACGACGAACACGGCAACGTGATTTCGCAAACGGACCGCCCCGCCACCGATGCGGAAAGACACGCAGGACTTGCGACGATCAAGGCGTATTATACAAAACACGGCGAGCGTTTAAAGGCGCAGGTGACGCTCGACGAGTATGAATCGATTGGCGAAATGAAGATCGTCGGCTTTTACGCGAGCAAGGAAAACAACTACGACAACGGACTGTACTGCGGACAGGGCTTACGGGATCGGGCGGGAGTCTATCAGGATATGCAAACGGAGGAAACCAACTACAAACGGGAGGCGGACGCCTATTACGGCACGGTTTACGCACCCCTCGTAAGAGAACGCGCGTCGATCCAAAAGCTTCTCGATCTATTGGGTGAAGAGAACGGAAACGCCGAAACGGACGTATATTACGCCATGAACAACGTGCTCTATTCGAGCGTGGAAATGGTGAACGATACAGTGAATTCCCTTTCCACGGGCTTCCTCGTCGTGGGGATCGTGCTGGCGGTATTCTCCTCCCTGCTCCTGTTCAACTTCATCTCCGTAAGCATTTCCAATAAGAAAAAGGAAATCGGCATTTTGCGCGCGGTGGGCGCGAGAGGCGTGGACGTGTTTAAGATCTTCTTCTCCGAATCGGGCATTATCGTAGGGATCTGCACCGTTCTCTCCCTCGTCGGCACGGCGGTGCTCACGGGCGTCATCAACGGCATTTTGAAGGCGGACGTCGGACTTGACGTGACGCTCTTCGTATTCGGATGGATATCCATCGCCATGATGATCGGCGTCGCGCTCGTAGTGACGATTATCTCCACCTTCCTGCCCGTCTACTTTGCCTCCAAGAAAAAGCCCGTCGAATCCATTCGGGCATTGTAAAAAAGTTATTACGAAAAAGGGTGTTGCTTTTTGCAACACCCTTTTTCGTTGTCTTATCTCTCGGAAAGTACTCTAAGAAAATTCCCGTAAGCGATTTTCTCCGTAACGCGACTGCCAAACTCTTTTATGATTTCTTCGAACAGCCATGGAATTTCCCCTGCATTTTTCATTGCGGGGTTGGGCGGGATTCCGTCGAAGTCGCTCCCGATGCACAGGACGTCCTCCCCGCCCGCATTCAGCATGGCGCGCGCGTGGGCAAGGATCGCCCGCTTCTGCCCTTCCGCACTCACATCGGAAGAGAGAAAGTCGGCGCAAAAATACAGCCCCGCAACACCGCCGCAATCGCCAAGCCGCCTAAGCTGTTCGTCCGTAAGATTGCGGGCGCAATCGTGTACGGAATTCGCCGCAGTATGGCTCGCGACAAAGGGCTTGCCGTAGCTTTTACAAATATCGGCGACCTCAAAAAAAAGCCTGTCGCTCCCGTGCGACACGTCGGCGAGCACACCGAGCCCGCACATCGCCTCCACCGCCTCCCGCCCGCGCGCGGTGAGCCCGCGCTCCGTTTCCCGTTTTTCGAACGGGACCCTGCCCGCGCAAAGCCCCTTGTAATCGGGAAAAGAGGGAAACCCCAGCTCGTTTGGCAAGTTCCAAGTAAGCGACATCATGCGCATTCCGCGCCCGCAGAGGGTGTTCAGCTTGCCCAAATCGCCCTCGATCGCCCCGCCGTCCTCAACGGTAAACAGGGCGTTTATTTTGCCCTCTTGAAGCTCGTCTGCGCTTTTTACGAGATGATAGCCCTCTTTTTCGCACAGGGCATCGAGCTCGTCTGCCATTCCGAGGGCGGCGGCAAACCGTTCCTTTTCTTCGGAAACGAACGCCGCAAAGCACTGCAAAAAACACCCGCTTGCCGTTAAATGTCCGCGGGTGATCTGTTTCTCTGCGCCCGAAGCGGTGAGCGCGTCGCAATGTAAATCGCAATATTTCATGATTTCTTCCTGCAAAACAGTTTGAGTATCATACGGATCGGAACGGGCGGTTTTACACAAACAATCATCTCTCACCTCTAAAATAATTTCAGAGCGTTTCCCCGTTGACGAGCACGAGCACTCTATCGCGCGTTAAGATATGCGCCTTTCCGCTCACGGCGACGTTGGAGATTCCGCGCGTAGAGCCGTAGACAAGGTCGAGCCCGCAAAGAGGATATTTTAATCCGCTACTCTCTATTATATGCGCATTTCCGCCGAATGGTACGATGGAGAGCGTTTTACCCTCGAAACCGTCAAGCGTAATTCGCCCCGTGCCCGCAAAAATCAGCGAATTGTTGTTGCGCATCACCGCTCTTGCGCCGAGAGAAAGCGAAAGATACAATAGCTGTAAATTACCGAGAAAATGATCCTCGCGCCCTCCGCCTCCGCCGTAAATTTCGATTTCCTCCGCGCCCCGTTTGAGCGCGCGCAAAAGCGCAATCTCTCCGTCCGTAAAATTTTTCTCCGAGGGATAGATCTCTGTGGGCAGGGGTTCGGGAAGATAGGAAAGCGAATCGTAATCCCCCAAATTTTCGTCGATGCGCACCTTGTCCTTCGCCCATTCGTACGCTCCGTCGCAACAGTAAACGTATGCGCCGTCCGCCTTTATTTCGCCCTCGTAAGGCTCGCCGTTTAAAAGTATTACCGCCTTCATGCCGACCTGAGCCCCGCGATTGCCGCGCGCATATCCGCCGCGCGGAACACTGCGCTTCCCGCCACGATCACGTTTGCGCCCGCGGAAATAATTTCGCCGACGTTCTCCTCCGTCACACCGCCGTCCACTTGAATGTCGAGCTCTCCTCTGCCGATTTTCGCGCAAAACGCCCGCAGCGCGCGAAGCTTTTCCAGCGTTCCGGGAATAAAT
>Ga0073906_1004316_pt1 | contig 14466 bp, 8 predicted proteins | sample Inofromicrocosms_FD_65485 | JGI IMG/M metagenome (GOLD analysis project Ga0073906, IMG submission 65485) | Mouse cecum microbial communities from Vienna, Austria - Inoculum for glucosamine and mucus D2O microcosms | ecosystem: Host-associated > Mammals > Digestive system > Large intestine > Cecum... | reverse complement strand
CCATCTCGAACAGATCCTCAAGACCCGCAGGGAGAAATCTCCAGAATGCTTCACTCGTTGTCATACCGCAAATTTAACACTTTCTCGGAAAATCCATGCACCGTAATTTCGGCTTGTGCCGAAATTAATTACTTATCGATATTATGAAATACACATCTTTACCCATACTCACAACAGGGATAAGCCGCCGTATACTCGCTGTCGCGGCTCTGATTCTGATGTTTGCCGCCAGCGCAAGCGCCGGTTATTACCTTGACATTATCCGCAACAGCGTCAAGTATCAATTCTCCGAACAGCCCGACCAGTATGGCTTCTACTCTCTCACCATTGAAGAGCTCGAAGGCAACTTCAAGATTTTCAACACCGACTACAAGCCGGGGCCGAGCGGTCAGGACCAATACATATATGGAGCTGCCGACGGTCAGCCTTCCGGCGTAACCCTCGACAGCTACAAGCTGCTGTCGCACCCAGGCTCCGACATGCAGATTGAGGGAGGTGGAACCATATACGGTGCCTCCTTCTACTTCAACCCCGACCGTATGGTGCTCTTCATAATGGGAGGCTCATACACAAAACCGGAGCCTACCCAACCCACAGCCTTCATTACCTGGGACAAGTCGGAGGCCTTGAATGCAACCACTGCCGACATATCATTCACGGTTGGCCTAAAGGGAGTGCCGGCCGACACAGACCCCACCCGGTATGAATACACCGTCAACGCCTATTATCTTGACGCCGATGCCCACACCACCTCAACCGACCCCTATACCGTAGTGTCTACATCGCTTAACGGCAAGACCTCCGGAACAATACGTCTTTCGAACCTTGCTGCGGCAAGCTCCACACACGTCTGGCTCGCCGTCTCCGTACAATACGACGGCACTCTCCTCAGAGCCGACACTCAGGGCGACATAGCCACGCCGGAGGTGCCTATACTGATCGGCAAATTCTCCATCACCAACAGCTATGGCGACATACTCACCACGATGAACTGGGATCCCACCCGGGGAATCGTCGGCAGAGAGGATCCCCTGGAACCGGGAGTATATCTCTTCGACAAATATGATGTTACAGAGGAAGACCCCTATAACCGGCTGATATTCACGGGCGATGACGCGTTCAGCTTTGTCACGCGCCTTGCCGGAGAAGGCGACGCCAATCCTTGGGATGTGGTCAACTCTTCACCCCGTTATGCTCCGTCTAACCGGGAGTCGGTCAACAACCGTTGCAAGGTGGCTGTGAACAACTGGTTCAATTATACCCGCTATAACGGCTCCACATCCAACGCATGGATACCGCAGCTCACAGGCCGCGGCGAAGACCCGGGCGCCTATATGTATTCCGTGAAATTCTCATATCCCAAGAAGCAGGTCATAGTGGAAACTGACATAATCACCGGCATCAACGAGATGACTGACAGCGCCAGCCCCGTGAATGTCTACAACATGCTGGGCACGCCCGTAAAGTCAAATGTCGCTCCTGCCGATGCCACCATCGGTCTCCCCGCAGGAATCTACATCGTCGGCAATAAAAAAGTGATGGTGAAATAAGAGATTGTCCAGGCCATGCCAGAAAAGAACGTTCCCCGTGCCTTCGCGTAATCGCATCGGCACGGGGATTCTATTATAAGTCCGTTTGCTAAGTAAAAGGATTTGTATTACCTTTGTGAAAAATAAACAAACGAACCATATATGAAACGAATCGGGACAATGATAGCAGCGGCGGCGATAGCCGTGGCACCTGCGGGATATTGCTGCACCAATCTGATAGCCGGCAAGAAAGCCACCACCGACGGGTCGGTGATGATGACATATTCGGCCGACTCCCACAACCTTTACGGTTATCTTCACCATTCGCCGGCGGGCAAACATGCCGACGGAGAGATGCGCAAGATTGTGGAATGGGACACCGGCAAGCCGCTCGGAGAGATACCCCAGGCCAAAGAGACCTATAACGTGGTGGGCAACATGAACGAGCACCAGGTGGCCATCGGCGAATCCACATGGGGCGGCCGCAAGGAGCTGGCCGACAGCACCGGAAAATCGGTGATGGACTACGGCTCGCTGATATATGTGGCTCTCGAACGGGCAAAAAGCGCACCCGAAGCCATTGACATCATGACCGACCTTGTCGACAGATACGGCTATGCCAGCGGCGGCGAGTCGTTCACAATAGCCGACAAGAATGAAGTGTGGGTGATGGAGATGATCGGCAAGGGCGCCGAGAAAGGTGCTGTATGGATAGCCGTGCGCATACCCGACAACGCCATATCCGGACATGCCAACGAGCCGCGCATACGCAAGGTGGACCTCAAGGACAAGAAGAATGTCCGTTACAGCAAGGATATGATAAGCTTCGCGCGCAAGCGTGGTTACTTCAGCGGCAAGGATGCCGACTTCTCGTTTGCCGATGCTTATGGCGAGCATGACAAGGGCACGCGCCGCGGTTGCGACGGCAGGGTATGGACATTCTTCCGCCGTTACAACGATGATGCCGACAAATACTTCTCATGGGTCAACAGCGACAGCGACGAGCCCATGCCTCTCTATATCATTCCGGATCGCAAGGTGAGTCCCGAAGGTATGCAGGCATCCATGCGCGACCTCTTCCAGGGCACACCTTACGACATGACCCAGGATGTAGGCGCCGGGCCTTTCCACGTGCCTTACCGCTGGCGTCCCATGGAATATGAGGTGGACGGCAAGACCTACTGCATGGAACGCGCCATAGCCACCCAGCAGACCGGCTGGAGCTATGTGTCGCAGAGCCGCGACTGGCTCCCCGACCCTGTCGGCGGTCTCTTCTGGTTCGGTACTGACGACACCAACACCACAGTATATATGCCCTTCTACTGCGGCATGACCGAAGTACCCGCGGAATTGAAGCAGGGCGACATCAACACCCTTGACCTCAACTCCAACTTCTGGGTCAACAACATCGTGGCCAATGAGGCGTACAACCGCTACGACCAGATGATTCCCGACATACGCAAGGTACAGGAGGGCCTGGAGAAGGGCTTCTTCAAGCAGGTGCCCGAGTCAGACACGGAGCTTGCCGCTGCCGTGGAGGCCGGCGATATGGAGGTCTACCGCAATGTGGCCAACCGCCTCGGCGCCGATGCCGCCAAGAAGGCCACCGACAGCTACCGGGACCTCGCCGGTTACCTCTTCGTGAAATTCATGGATGGCAACAGGAAGAAAACCGACGAAAACGGCAATTTCATAAAGTCGGAATATGGCGTGCCGGTATACCCCGAGTTCCCCGGTTACGACAAGCGTTACTACGAGAATATCGTCAAGGAGTCGGGCGACCACTTTTTGATCGGGCCTGCCAGCGGTAAATAAGTGCCTTGTAAGACACGAAACCGAGGAGCACAATCACGAGGAGGATTCCGCCGGCAATGACCACGGCCTCCACGGCGACGCGCAACACAGCCAAGATGATGCATACCACCGTGCCGACAATCGACAATGCTATCAAGGCCACAACCACTTTGAGCAGCAGCTGCTGCCTGTCGAGCTTCCTGCGCTCCGCCGACAACTCCCGGCTCTCGGCCTGAGGCCTCTCCAACTCTTTGTTTTCCATATTTTTCCCTTTTTGATGTTTCCTTTTATAACATCGGGGATTTAGGAAAGTTGGCGAATATGATAATGGACTCCCCGCAAGACGCGGAGGGTCCATTATCATATTCGCTTTTAAGAGCGCGTTCCTTAAAGCGCTTCTGTCAGTGGGTATAGAGGAATCGCTTGATGCTTCGTTTGGGAGTCTTTTCAAACTCGTTGGGCATCAGGATAATCTTGGCTATTCTCTCATAGGGAGCCACCAGCGTGTTGAGTTCCTTACGTATATTCTCGAGGGTGCTCTCCATCTCCGACATAGGCACGTCGAATCTGTCGAGGGCATCGTAGTCGGGATATACGAGAGCGGCAAGCTTGCCGTCGCGCTCCACTACCAGGCTCTCTGCCACATAAGGCATGTTGTTGAGTTTGGCCTCTATCTCTTCAGGATAGATATTCTGTCCGGAAGCCGAAAGGATCATGGTCTTGCTCCTGCCACGCAGGAAAATGCTGCCGTCGGCCGACAGTGTGCCCATGTCGCCGGTTTTAAGCCAGCCTTTATTGTCGAGCACCTCTCCGGTGACTTTAGGATTCTTGAAATACCCCTTCATCACATTGGGACCTTTCACGCACACTTCGCCGGGCACGTTTTCCGGGTCGTCAGAAAGTATCATGGCCTCCATGTCGGGGAGCAGTCGTCCCGACGAGCCTACCTTGAACTCTCGCCATGGCGTATAGCTTATCAACGGACCGCATTCGGTCATGCCGTAACCCACCGTGAACGGAAACTTTATCTTATGCAGGAACTCCTCCACCTCATGGTTGAGGGGAGCGCCCCCCACGATCACCTCCTCGAACTCGCCGCCGAACACGTCGATAAGCTTGCGGCGTATCTTCGAGTATATATAGTTGTCGAGGAATGGCACGGCGAGCGTCCATCTCACGGTTCCCTTGGAAATCATGGGAAGTATCTGGCTCTTGTAGATTTTCTCGAGAATGAGGGGAACGCAGATCACGAGATTAGGCTTTACCTCGCTCATGGCCTTTACAAGGATGCGCGGCGAGGGTGTTTTGCCGAGGAGCGTGACATGCGACCCTACCGCCAGCGGGGTAAGCATATCGAAAGCACAGCCATATGCGTGAGCCAGGGGCAAGAATGCCAGAGCGCGGCTGCTGCGGAAGTGCAGCTGCGTCTCTATGCCGAAGCATACGTTGCCGGCAAGGTTCTCGCCCGTGAGCATCACTCCCTTGGAGAAGCCGGTGGTGCCGGAGGTATAGTTGATTTCCACCACTTCGGAATTGTCGCGGTCGATATATCGCACATCCTCCGAGCGGTATCCCCGTGGATAGCGTGAGCGGAAACGGCGGGTAAGCAGACGCAAAGCCCGCAGCAGCTCCTCGCCGTTACGCTGCTCCAGACATTTGAAGTCGTCAACGGAGAAAACACCCCGCAGGTTCAGCAGCTGGTCGGGCTCCATAAGCTCCCATATCGATTGCGACACGAAGAAGAATCTCGCCTCCGAATGGTTCACGATATGCGCCACATCGTGAGGGTTGAACTCAGGAAGAATCGGCACGATAACGGCGCCATAAGTGACCGTGGCCATGAAAACCAGCACCCAGTTGATGGAATCCTTGCCGCAGATGGCCACCTTGTCGCCAGGCTTCAGGCCGATGGTCTCGTACATGAGATGTATGCGGGCTATGGCGGTGGCCATTTCCCCGTAGGTGAGATGTCGCCTCGACACGTACTCCGTCAAGGCCGGCAGATCCCAGTTCTCCATAAAGCTCTTCTCATAGAGCTTTATGAAATTGGTGATGTTCACTTTGGTATTCATCCTTCGAGGGCAAGTTGGTAGATTTTACGGCAGTCGTCCATCGAGAGGGGCACATAGGCTCCGAGGGTGTCGCCCATGTTTCGGTGGAGCGACTTCACGAGCATGTCTATGTCGGGTTCCTTGCCGATGAGCTCGCGCAGGTTAGTGGTAAGGCCGAGGTCGTGATAGAAATATTTCAGTTCCTCGATGCCCTCCTCGATGATCTGGTCGGTAGACTTTCCGGCCGGGTCTACGCTCATCACATTTATGGCGAAACGCCATAGCTTGTCGGGGTTGAGTTCGGCGCAGAACTTCATCCATGCGGGTATTATCACGGCGAGGCCGGCGCCATGGGCCACGTCATAGAATGCCGAGAGTTCATGCTCTATGCGGTGCGAAGCCCAGTCCTCCACCTTGCCAACGCCGCAGAGGCCATTATGAGCCAGGGTGCCTGCCCACATAATGTCGGCGCGAGCGTCGTAATTGTTACCGTCAAGCTTTACACTGAGAGCCTGGTCCATGATGTCGCGGAGGATAGCTTCGGAATAGGCATCCACGAGCTGAGTGCCGGTGGTCGGCGAGAAATAACGTTCGAAGATATGGGCCATCATGTCCACCACGCCACATGCCGTCTGGAAGAACGGCAGCGAATATGTCAGCTCCGGGTTCATTATGGCGAAACGCGGGCGCAGCATCGTAGGATAGCGCACAGAAATCTTCTGATGGGTGGCCTCATTGGTGATCACGGAGTTGCCGCTCCCTTCGCTGCCGGCTGCCGGTATGGTGAGCACCACACCCACGGGCAGCGCCGCCACGGGCGTCTCCCCGCCGCCGTAGAAATCCCAGAAGTCGCCGCTGTACACTGCCCCCAAGGCTATGGCCTTGGCCGCGTCGATAGGGCTCCCTCCCCCTATGGCCAGCAGGAAGTCAACGCCCTCCTCCACAGCCTTGCCTATGCCGGCATATACGCTCGCCGCCGTAGGATTGGGCGATATGCCCCCGAACTCCGTCCAGGCTATACCCTCCTTGTCAAGAGAGGCCGTCACCTCGGCCAGAAGTCCGTCGCGCTTTATACGGTCGCTGCCGTAGACTATCATCACTTTTCCGGCACCGTAACGCTTCAGCGCTTCTCCCGTGCTCTTCTCCACGCCACGCCCGAAGATGAACTCCGTCGGCGAGCAAAACTTGAAATTATCCATGGTCCTTCAGGTTATATACTTTTATGGCCGCATCTTCCATTGATGCACGGCCATTTATATTCATTCCCTAAAAGAATAAACGTAAAACCGGCACATAAAAGTTTATAACGAGTTCGGGGCACCCTTAGGGCGCCCCGAAGAAAACAGTTCTTCATGTTTACAAGTCAAGCTTCAGACAAAGCCTTCCGCACGCTTTCGGCAATACTCTCCATTCTTTCTGGCGAAGGATTGGAGATTTTGTTTTTGAAGTCCATATCACCCTCGTTGGTAATAGGCACGAGGTGGATATGAGCGTGCGGGACTTCGAGTCCGAGGACCGCTACGCCGACCTTACGACAAGGCACTGCGGCTTTCAAAGCCTTGGCCACCTTCTTGGCGAACACCACCATCCCGGCAAGCTCGCTGTCGCCAAGATCGAACAGATAGTCGGTCTCTTTCTTGGGCACCACCAGGGTATGGCCCCAATTCACCGGATTGATATCCAGAAAGGCGAAATAATTCTCATCCTCAGCTATCTTGTAGCAAGGGATTTCGCCGGCGATAATCTTTGAGAATATTGTCATGGTCTATGATTTTCAAGCCCCTTTCATCAATGAGTTTTTCGCAGGACTGAGGTTACGCAAGTGTCCGGTTTTCCGCTTTCGACCGGACATGGCCGCTATATTTTTAAAAGTCGACATCCGACTTCACAATTAGATTTCAATTTTTACTATTTCAAAATCCACCACACCTGCGGGGACGTTCACCTTCACCACATCGCCAACCTTATGGCCGATGAGAGCCTTGGCGATAGGAGTGTTGCTGGCGATTTTCATCTCGCGGAGGTTGGCCTCGTTTTCCGTGACAATGGTGTACGTCATCTGCATGCCGTTATTCACATTCTTGATTGTCACCTTATTGAGGAGCTGCACCTCATCGGTGTTGAGCTTGGAATCATCTATAATACGGGCACTGGCCACGAGCTCCTTGAGCTTGGCGATTTTCATCTCCAGCATACCCTGAGCCTCCTTTGCCGCATCATATTCGGCATTCTCCGACAGGTCGCCCTTGTCGCGCGCCTCGGCTATCGCCTGCTTGATCACAGGCCGCTGGGCCTCAAGCTGCGACAGCTCCTCCATCTTCTTGTTGTACCCTTCCTGGGTCAGATATGTTGCCATATTGTGTCTGTTTCTCGATAGTGTAAAAGAAACCCCCTGAGACCGGCATATACACCGAAACCCAGGAGATATTCCGCTTTGCGGCGGTCACCTTTATTTTCTCCGCAAAGTTAACCATTTATTCCGACATGCACAACTTTCCACTCATTATTATATACCGCCGGCCCCATATTTCACAATCCTTAACAATGCCAGCTGTCAGTGCTTAACAATACCAGCTGTCAGTGCTTAACAATGCCAGCCGGCTGCGCCCATTATTCCATAGCAGCAGCCGTGCCGCGAGCGGCAGCTCGCGGCTATCCAGAATTAATTTGCATTTACTGAAAACATTTCTTATTTTTGAGCCTGAAAACACAACAGCGATACTCAATAACACAATAATAACCAACACCTACAAGGATGCGAACAATCAGACCAAGATTGTGGGGAGTATTGGCGATTGCGGCCATGATGCCGTTAGCCGCCGATGCGTCCGCCACCGCCACGTCCACGGGTACAGATGCATGGAGTCCGTTCCCGGTCACGCCCTCAGGCCAGCAGTCGCTGAGCGTGACGGCCGCGACATCGAAGACGCTCACGCTTCTGCCCCAGGGCACAAGCATCAGCAACGAGAGAGCCGCCACACCGGCGGAATTACGCCATGCGCGTGCACCGCGACGCAACATCGCCTCACCAGCCGACCTCGCCGGCCAAAAGGTGATGACCACGCGCTCGCTGACCTCCAACCTCGGCGACGACGGAAACTCTTGCACCGCCACCTACAACGCCACCGACCAACTGCTGACAATCACCGGCTTCTATAACGACGCCATTACCCTCTCGGCAAAAGTGGACGTGGCATCCTCCACCATCACCATCGCCAACCAGGTGGTGGGACAGATGCAGGACAACGGCGACATTGACATCGCCTTCTGCAAACCCGACGGAAAACCCGACCGCTCTAAACCCGTAACAGGCAAGATTCTTCCCGACGGCACCATAGAAATCGCCGACTGGTGGGGAATATACGTAGTGGCCGGCACCAACAAGGACCGTGCCGCATACCTCGGCAACGAAACCTTCATACGTCCCGCCAACGCATCCATGAGCTTCAACTTCTCCGACGGCCGGAAAGTAAAGTTCAACGTTTACGTTACGCAGCCTTACGACAACCGGGTGCTTATCACCAACTTCGGCAATTACGGCATGACCGTCTATGCCGACCTCGACAGCCGCCGCGGCGGCAAGATACCTTCGCAAGTGGCACGCCAGTATCCCGCCAACAACGCCAACTTCGTGACCTGCGGCGTGGGCAGCTACGACAACGTGGGGAATCCTCAGAACATCACCGCCAACATAACCCTCACCCCGGCCGCCGCCGGCGACAACGCCACCCTGCGCTGGGGAAACTGGACAGCAATATCCCAGGGTACCCAGAACATGTACTTCGGCGCCATCACCAACGGTCTTGTGGAGTATCAAGGCTCCTTCTCCTATCCCAAGGAGGTGACCGGCAAGCTCGATGGCGACGGCTCACAGGCCTCCCCTTACCTCATACGCACTCTCAACGACCTGCAGATTCTCGCCAACAGCGTCAACTCCGTGCCTGAAAGCGAATACAACGCTTTCCTCAACGGTGTGGACTGCGCCCGCGTGCATGAGGGCAAGCACTTCCGTCTGGAGAACGACATCGACATGGGGTCGATACTCTTCACTCCCGTAGGTGCCGACGCATACCATTATTTCGCCGGCACTTTCGACGGCCAGAACCATACCATAAGCAATCTGTCGGTGAGCAGCACCACCGGACTTGCCGCCCTCTTCGGTCTCGTCGACGAGAAAGGTACCGTCAAGAACCTCAAGCTCGCCAACCCGAAGGTAGAGTCGTCGGGACAGACCGCCGGCACAGTGGCCGGATGGTGTTTCGGCACTCTCGACAACTGCCATGTCACCGGCGCCAATGTAGTCAATTACGCCCGTATCGCCGGCGGTCTTGTCGGCGTGGGACATATCGTGACCAACTGTACGGTAAAAGACTCCCATATCCTTGGCGCCAACGGCAATCCCGCCGGCATGGCCGGACAGGTTGACAAGCTTATGGAGAACTGTCATGTGAGCAACACCACGGTACTCGGCGCCACAGGTCAGGCAGGACTTCCTGCCGGCGGCGTGGTTGCCGCCCTCTCCAACGCCCGAGGCTCAAACCTCTCGTTCTCCGGCCTTGTCGACACCCGCAAATACCAGTGCACCATGAGCGCCGGCGGTGTGGTGGGCGTCCTCAGCAACGCCACCCTCGAGAAGTCGTTCGCCACCGGTGAGGTGCGCGGCGGCATGACCGACAATTATGGCCGCAAGTCTGCTGCCGGCGGTGTGGTCGGCAAGACCTACGGCTCCCTGATAGAGAACTGCTACTTCACCGGCTCTGTATCGACATATCTGTCGCGCACCACCGGCGGCATCACCGGCTGGCTCACCCCCGACGTTCAGGGCACCGACACCATCTCCACAACCGTCCGCAACTGCTGGTCGGCAGCTCTGGTCACTTCCGAGACCTACCTCTACGACAAGGAGAACGAGGCCCGCGAGACCATAGGATGGATAGAGAACTCCACACCCGTGCTCGAGAACCTCTACTACGACAACCAGCTTACCAACCTCAACTCCACGCGCTTCGGTGCCAGCACCGCCGACCTCACATCGGCAACCGGTCCTCAGGGATTCGACGCTTCGGTATGGCAATATACCGCCGGCCAGTATCCACGGCTGAAAGCCAGCGCCGACACCCCCAACGCCCTTATGTCGGCATCTGCCATAGTGCTCCCGGCCCGCAGCTCCCTGAAGAAAGTGTCGGGCAATGGCGAGCTCCATCCCCTGGGCGGCGTCAAATACCTCATGCATCTCAACGGCACCCTCGGAGACAAAGGCCATTTCTCATCGATAGAGGGGAATGCCATCAAGATTTCCGACCAGTTCGGCACCGACACGCTGCGCGTAGTGCTCGGCGACATCGCCTACGACCTTGAGATGCGTGTGGCCCCCGTATCGTTCGACGGCGAGGGCACTGCCTCCAATCCTTTCCTGATACGCACCAAAGAAGACATGGTGCAGCTCAGCAAAATCACCTCCGAGAAGCAGCAGACCTTCCCCGGCGACCACTTCCTGATGACCAACGACATCGACATGAGCGGCGCCGACGGCTTCCTGGGCATCTGCGGTGACGCCACAATAGCCACCGGTACCTACAACAAGTTTGCCGGTGTGTTTGACGGCGGCAACCATTCCGTACGCAACCTGAAACTCGACTGGATAGAATGGACCACCCGACCCGAGGCGAGTGCCGACGGTCTCGGCACCCCCGACAGCAAGAACTGTCTTGGTGTCCGCGGTCTCTTCGGCAAGCTTGCTCCCGAGGGCGTGATCCGCAACGTCATCATCGACAAATCGTGCTCCTTCTGGTTCTGGGCACGTTCCGGCGCCATTGTAGGCCAGAACGAGGGTCTCGTGGAGAACTGCCGCAACCACGGCGAGCTGCGCACGGCTTCGCAGATTGCCTCCGGCATCGTGGGCGAAAACCGCAAAGGCACCGTGCGCCGATGCTATAACGACGGCACTATCATAACAGGCGCCGGCGTGGCCGGCGGTATCGTCGGTACAGGCAACGGACGCCTCGAAGAATGCGTCAACGCCGGCGAAATAAAGCCCATGGTATGGACTACGTTCAATACCAGCACCAAGAAATTCACCGCCTGCGGCGGAATCCAGGGTGAGAACAAAGGTTCCGACATGTTCAACTGCGTGAACTACGGCCATGTGTCGGGCTACAACAAGCTCGGCGGCATCAGCGGCGAACTCGGCGCGGTGACCTCCACAAGCGTGCTGGGTCGCAACGAGCTCCACAGCGTGATCAACGTGGGAACCATCAGTTATGACGACCCGACATCGGTGGGAGCTCTCGCCGGTACAAGCGGCACCACAGGCACTGTGGAGAATACCCACTGGGACCGTCAGATCATAACCGAGGCGGCTCACGGCGGCCTTTCCCTCAAAGGCGCCAAGGGTCTGTTCACGTCGGTGCTCACTTCCGGCAAACCTCTCGAGGGCTTCGACACTTCGGTATGGGATTTCGCGGCTGGCAAATATCCCGCCCTCTCATGGTGTCTCGATGAGCCAGTTGTGCAGCATGCCCGCGCTCTCGTGGTCAACATCAACGCTCCCCACACCGCCGCCGACTTCCACGGCTCCGCTTCGCTCGCAGGCCTCGACGGAGCTTCCTGGAAACTTGACGACAATTCCAGATATGCCATCAACGGCTCTGTGCTCTCAGCACCCGCATCGGTAACCGAGAAAATCACAGGTCAGCTCACCGGCACCTCCGGCGACTATACGCGTGTGATTCCTCTCGCTTCCGTGCTCGCCCTCAACCTGCAGGGCAACGGCACCGAAGAGGCTCCTTATCTGATTTCCAACGCCGACGACTGGAACACCCTCGCCGACTACGTGACAGCCAACGGCGCCGGCTTCGAGGATGCTTTCCTAAAAGTCACCGCCGACATTGATTTCAACAGCAAGTCGTTCAAGCCGCTGTTTATCGGCAACAACACCTTCATGGGCGTTCTCGACGGCGCCGGCTTCACGGTGAAGAACGTGGCCTACACCACCAACAACACCTATCAGGCAGCCATAGGATGCATCGACCTGACGGGCGTGGTGCGCAACCTGAAAATCCAGGGTGCCGTCACCTCCGCCAAAGCCAACACCGGCGGCTTCTCTGCAAAGGTTTACGGCACCGTCGAGAATTGCGAGAACCTCGTGAATGTCACGGCCACAACCGGCTCGGGACACTCCGGCTTCGGCAATGTCTACGGCGACGCCCGGCTGGTCAACGTAACCAACCGCGCTACCATCAAGGGGAGCAGCGGCCAGGTGGCCGGCATCAGCCATAATGTGGCCGAAGGGGCTTACTTCGAGAAGGTTGTCAACTACGGCACCGTAGGCTCCACATCCACCGGTACTGCCTTCAGCAATTTCGGAGGTATCGCGGCCACTTGCTATCCCGCCACATTCATCGACTGCCGCAACGAGGGCAAGTTCGAGTTCGGCAATCCTTCGGGCGCCCAGCAGGTGGGTGGTATCATCGGCAACGCCAATGCCACCGCAACGGCACGCCAGCATATGGTGATAACACGCTGCAGCAACCTCGCCGACATCAACGGCAAAGCCGCTCTCGCCGGCATCGTGGCCAACATGTCCAACCAGAACTGCGTGCTTGAAATCACCGACTGCCGCAACGACGGCAACATCGCTTCCGTCTCCACAGCTTCCGGCACGGGAGCCATCAGCGGTATAACGTCGTTCCATACTCCCGGCTCCGTAATCAGGGGATGCGACAACCATGGCAACATATCCTCAGTGAAGACCGTCTACGCCTCAGGCATCGTGGGAGGTTACAAGGGAACGGGCAACCAGAACCTGCCCACACTTGTCGCCGACTGCCACAACTATGGCAGCATCGAGGCCAAAGGTAACCAGGGTGGCGGTATCGCGGCCCAGGCCAACAATTTCATGACCATCGACTCCTGCTCCAACCATGGCAAGGTTACCGGCGGCTTCGGCCTCGGTGGCATCATAGCCCAGCTCGGCAGCAACGATGTCAGAATAGCTCATTGCTACAATGAAGCCGACATAGAGTCGACCGTCTACCGTGCCGGAGGCCTCATCGGCTGGGGCAACAATGAAAGCGTCGTTGAAGAATGCTTCAACACGGGCAACGTTTCATCCACATCGACCGTGCAGGGCACCAGCGCCACATCGGCCAACTCCATAGGAGGTCTGGCCGGTTATTCGGGGTGCACCTTCATCCGCTGCTACAACACGGGCAGCGTCAAGGGTCTCTCGCAGGTTGGCGGTCTCGTGGGCCAGACTTTCAAGAACCGCACCAAGCTCTACGACTGCTACAACGCCGGCCAGGTGATAGCCCCTGCCGACTCCTGCGGCTCGCTGGTGGGCGTAAAGACCATTGGAAACGGATCTTACTGGAATGCCGACAATGTGGCTGAGAACTGCCATTATGTGGCGCAGATAGAGAAACCGGCCAACGATGCCATAGGCGGCGAACTTACTCTTGCCGCCCTCTGCAAGATCGCCAAGGGTGAAGGCTGGGACAACGGCGACGATTATTCGCTGCCGATGCTCAGCAACACCGACTGCGACGCCGCTCGTCTGTGGAGCGTGGCCCTGATTCCAGCCGATGGCGACACGTATCCCAACATCACGAAATCCTTCCATGTGGGCAACCGCGCAGGAGTGACCTGGACCGCCGACATCGCCAAGCTGCACTTCGACGGCAACGACGCTCTCTTCAACGGAGAGGAATACAAGGGTTCCGTTACCCTCACCGCCGCTATCGGCGACCGCAAACGTGAGTTCATACTCAATGCCGACATCCCCTCCGGTATCGATGCCATAGGCAGCGACAACAATGTGGTGGGCAGAGTATGGTTCACCACCGACGGTATCCGCACCGCCGAGCCCGCCAAGGGTGAGTCGGGTGTATTCATCGTGGTTACCAAATATGCCGACGGCTCTGAAAAGACCGCCAAAGTCACTATTAAGTAACTGGTCGAAATTATTTTAAACAGTTTTTAGTAGATGACAAAAATTAAATTTATGCTGTTAAACACTTAATTTTCAGTCGATTAAATTTGCAAAAGTCCCTGAAAATTAGTAATTTAAAGGAAAAGTTTGGACGCTTTTTCTC
>Ga0073906_1004314_pt1 | contig 14469 bp, 17 predicted proteins | sample Inofromicrocosms_FD_65485 | JGI IMG/M metagenome (GOLD analysis project Ga0073906, IMG submission 65485) | Mouse cecum microbial communities from Vienna, Austria - Inoculum for glucosamine and mucus D2O microcosms | ecosystem: Host-associated > Mammals > Digestive system > Large intestine >... | reverse complement strand
CAATTTAATTATACCAAAGTCGGTTGGCTGTTTCTATATTTTTTAGTGATTATTTTGTTTATTTTGTCTTGCAAAACCGCTTGTTTATTCGCTTTGCTACGTTTTGCTCAAGGCTATATATTAAATTACACGGAGGTGACTGATATGTTTAAAGTTACGGATATATTGCCGATCGGCGGCGGTCTTTCTATAACGCTTGACGGAGACAGCGGTAAAATCACCAATGGCTGTAAGCTTATTGATGACAACGGTAATGTTATTGTTGTAAAATCAGTTGCTATGGTAAGATATACCGACCCGCAGTATATAGGCAAAGACGTTACCGTATTGGTCGACAAATGCGACATTGCAGTAGGCAGCACACTATCAATAGCTTAAAAATTTGTTTTATTAATTTATTTAACCGCTTTGACGATTCAAGGCGGTTTTTCTATGCCCAAATTTAATATATTTACAAAGCGTTTGGTTTTCTAACATTTGGAGGACAGAGCGCTTTTTGTATACCCTTTTTTAAGTCTACTTGCCGACAGTATAACCGGCTCAATCTATATTGCAGACAAAGCAATTAAAAAATTATGTTTAGGAGGATTTTTATGCAGAACATCTATGACATTCTCGGCGGTATCGGTCTGACCGTCCCCGAGGACAAAAAAGCCGACTTCGACAAGGCAGTAAACGAAAATTACAAGACCGTCGCCGAGGTCGACAAGATCGAAGCCAAGCGGGATCTGTACAAATCCCAGCTTGACGAAACACAGGCGGCTCTCAAAGGCTACGACGGCGTAAACGTCGAGGAGCTGCGCGGGAAAATATCCACGCTGGAAAAGACGCTTGCCGACAAAGAGACCGAGCACGCTTCCAGGATCGCGGACATGGAATTCAATTCCGATTTGCAGGACGCTATCCGCACAAGCGGCGCGAAGAACTCGAAAGCGGTATCCGCTCTGCTTGATCTGAACAGTCTCAAGGCAAGCAAGAACCGCAGCAAGGACATTGCCGACACTCTTGAAAAGATCAAGTCGGAAAACGATTATCTTTTCGAGGGAGAAAAGCAGGAGCCTATGCCCTCTTTCCTCGGCGGTTCGGGAAGTACGGGAAGTACTGCGGACGATAATTCCATACGCGCAATTATGGGACTGCCGCCAATCAAATAATTTTTAGGAGGAATTTTTTATGCCAAACTCAATCGCGCTTTTTAAGAAGTACAGCGACCTGCTTGACGAGGTGTATAAGGTGTCGTCCAAATCCTCGGTGCTGGATATTGACGGTACCCTTGTGCAGGCAGGTGCAAACGCAAACGAGATCATTATCCCCAAAATTTCCATGGACGGTCTTGCCGATTACTCCCGCAACAGCGGCTATGTAAACGGCGACGTTACCCTCACCAACGAAACCGTAAAGTTCAATTACGACAGAGGACGCAAGTTCCAGGTGGACGCTATGGACAACGAGGAGACCGTCGGTCTTGCTTTCGGTAAGCTTTCCGGCGAGTTTATTCGTACAAAGGTCGTTCCCGAGCTTGACGCGGTAAGGTTCGCTACCTATGCGGGAATTACCGGTATCGGCACGGCTTCCGCAAATCTTGCAACGGGTGAAGCTGCTCTCCATGCTATACTTACGGCGAACAATGCCATGGACGAAGCGGAGGTACCCTCCGACAGCCGTTACCTGTTCATCACGCCCACGCTGCACAATCTCATGAACGCAGTTGACAGCTACAAATCCAAGACGATGGTGGAAAGATTCGCGGCTATCGTTGACGTTCCTCAAACGCGCTTCTACACCGCCGTCGACCTGCTTGACGGTATCACAAAGACCGATACCGAGGACGAGACTGCGGGCGGCTATATCAAGGACGCAAACGCCAAGAACATCAACTTTATGATAATCCACAAGGCGGCGGTCATTCAGTACAGCAAGCACGTTGTGAACAAGATATTCACTCCCGAGCAGAACCAAAACGCCGACGCATGGCAGTTCTGCTACCGCGCATACGGTCTTACCGACGCTTACGAAAACAAGGCGGCGGGAATTTACGTTCACACCGAAGCGGGCACATGAGGAGGGCTTTATATGAAAGTTATAGGTCGTACAAATCCGAAACCGCCCGTTGCTCCCGCGCCGTCCAAGCCTAAGCCCGAAACCAAACGGGAGGAGAAAAAAACGTGATATATGCGGATTATCGGTATTACAGGGACGAGTTCCGCGGCAAGCTTATTCCCGAAACGGATTTCGACCGAGCGGCAATGTCGGCAACGCAGTATATCAATAACGTCACGTTTGGTCGTATCGGCTCTAATGTGACGGAGGCTGTCAAAAATGCCTGCTGCGCTGTAGCGGAAGTGTATTATTCCGGAAGCGTATCCCCAAGAGCCGCAAGCGGGATAACGTCCGAAAAGGTGGGCAATCACAGCGTGTCCTATTCCGCGGCAGAAAACATAAGCACACAAGCTAAACGTCTGCGATCCGCAGTTAAGCTTTGGCTTGGTTCTACGGGACTTTTGTACAGGGGGCTGAAAGATGATAACTAATGCGAACTGCACAATTATCCGTTCCGAGGACGGCGACTATCGGATCGTCGGGACATACCCCTGTATGTGGCAGGAGTGCGAGGGCTACGAGGTTAAAAAGTACGGAGAGGAAAACGCGGACAAGGCTGCTGTATGGATACCCGATTTGACCGCGGAGGTTAAAAAGGGAGACCGTATTGTCCGCGGGGAGATTTCCGATGTTTCCGCTTTTGACCCGGATACCGCCCTGACAGTGATGTCCGCGGCAAAGCATGATTACGGTTCGGAAGATATGCAGCACGTGGAGATAGGAGCGAGATAATGGCAGGATTTACTATTAAGCCCACAAGACAGCTCTTGCAGGAGCGGGGTCTTTTGGAGGGCGGGAAAGTCCAGAAATTTATTGATTCTGAATGTATCCGCCACATGGATAAGTACACGCCCATGCAGACCGGATTTTTGAAGCGCAGCGTTATTCTCGGCTCCGTTATCGGGTCGGGGATTTTGCGGTACGTTGCTCCATACTCGCGTTCCGTGTATTACAATAACGCGGGGCGGGGTATCGAGGGTACCGCGAGGGGCGGCAGTAGGGGGCGCAGATGGTTTGAGGTCATGAAAACATTTCATCTGTCCGAGATCATCGAGGGCGCGAAAAAAATCGCGGGGGCGGCCAAAGTCCAAAAAAGGAGGTGACTGTTTATGATGAGCATTATTGAGGGTGTTCGTGAGTACATGGCGGCGTGTCCCCTGCTGGCGGAAATCCCGCTGAAAAAAAGTTATGTGGACTGGACTGACCCTACAGCCAACAATTACGGAATTATCGTTGACAGCAACAATCTTATACGTTCCTTTATTTCGGGCGGCGGGAAGTACGAATACAACTTTTTTGTACAGGCTCGTCTCCGCGCGGAGGACAAAAAATCCCTCGAAAACGCCGAGTGGGTAGAGCGCATGGAAGCCTGGTGCAGAGAGCAGACCGCCGCGAAAAATTTCCCCAAAATGCCCGGGGGCTGCACGCCCACGAAGCTTTCCGCAGCCAACGGCTCTCTTTTTGAGAGGGACAAAACCGGAAACACCGGGCTGTACCAAATTCAATTTAAATTAAGCTACATCAAATCAGGAGGTTAAAATTATGAGCATTTTTAAAGTACCCGAAAACACAAACATTGAGGCAACCGTGCAGCGCACCGACATTCTCCACTTCATGGACGTGACCGACGCGGAGGGCGTTACACCCGAAGCCGAGGACGATACCGTATGGTGCCGGATGGGCGTAGGCTGGACGACGATGACCGAAAGTCCCTCGGCTCAGTCCAAGGAGAGAAAATTCATCAATGAGAAATCCAAGAGAAAAAATATCACAAGCTATGCGCCGTCTATCGCGTTTGAAGCTCTGCTGATGTTCCTAAACCCTGCGATACGCAAGGTTTACGACATCTATACCAAGCGCAAAACGGGCACAGCCGCCGTCGTTCCCATGGTCACGGTGGACGCTTTCGATACTGCCATCGGAGGCTACTATCCCGCCCGCAAGGGCAAGTATGCCGTTGAAGTATCGTCCTGCGACGATGACGACGACATGATCATCAAGGGCAATTTCAACAGTCAGGGCGACGAGGATATCGGCTGGTTCGATCCTTCCAACGGCAAATGGTCGGATACCGAACCCACCTCGCAGCCGAGCGGCCAGTCCGCAGGTCAGGGCGGCACACCCGCTTCCGAAACCGAAAACGAATAATTAACGGAGGTAAAATTCTATGAAATCAAATATCATTCCCATGCAGAACGGTATTGTAAAGTCCGGAGAATTTTCTTTTACCCGCAGGGCAGCGAAGCTTAAAGCGTACGGCGAGGAATTTGAGCTCCCCGCCAAGACCGTAGAGTTTTCCGACAAACTGGACGCGGTGCGCGTGGAGATGCTGACCACTCTCAAAACCTCGGACACTGTGCGCTCCCTGAAAAAGGGTATCGCGCTTTATATCGGCGAAGAAAAAACGGAAAAGCTTTTTCCCGATGATAAGCTTAACGAACTTGACCCCGATGAGATACTCGGCTTCTGGTCAGCTCTTAACTATGAGCTGAACCGTCATCAGCGAGAGATCATAAACAAATATTCAAGATGAATCTGCTGTATGAAGAGCTTCCCGCCGTTTATGAGTACGGCGGGAAGCAATATGAGATACGCACGGATTTCCGCAACTGGATAAGGTTCGAGCTGCTCTTTACGGATTGGGACGTTCCCATGCGGGACAAGAAAAACGCGCTTTTGAGAATCATTTTCTCTGTCGTCCCGCCCGATCCGAATTTGTGGGAATTTATCCTGTGGTTTTATAAGTGCGGAAAAGAAGCGCGAGAAGTGAAGTCCGCCAAAACCAAGGGCGCAAAGGCAAAAGCAACAGCCGCCGTCTACTCCTTCGAGCATGACGACGGCTACGTTTATTCCGCGTTTTTGGAGGTCTACGGGCTTGACCTTACCGCTGTGGAATACCTGCACTGGTGGAAATTCAAGGCTCTGTTCCGCGGGCTGCACGACTGCAAATTCACTGATATTATGGGTTATCGTGCGGAGGATTTAGACGAAGCTCCCGATTACCGCAAGAAGTTTTTGCGGGATATGAAGAAGCTGTACGCGCTTCCGCGGTCGCTTTCCGAACAGCAGAAGATTGAGGAGTTGAAACGCTTGAAAGAACGGGTGGGGTATTGATTATTCCTCCGTTTTTAAATTTTGCCTTTCTTTTTGATTCTCTTGAATTCTTTCAAGAGATAATTCCAAGTAATCGGAACTACACGCTACAACTCCCAGAAATGCCTCATTTTCTGAATTTCTGTTTAAGGACAAGGACTTATTTTCCCAAGTGCATCTAAAATTGAATTCATTTTCATTTTCAGTTATGCTGTCAGGTTCTCCCCACGCTGCTATTAAATTTTTCTTTATGGTATTATATTCGGTTATGTATGATTTATCATCAGCATATTCGTTTTGAAAGTTAGCAGATACCCATCCAATACCATTTTTGTCAATATGGTACTCAATTAGAGCGTTTTTTACACCAAACGCTTCCCTGTCCTTGTAATAGTATATTGATAAATCGTCACCAATAAGATCATCATCGGGTTCGCCCTCTATTTCAATCAATTCTATAGAACTCATTCCAAAATCAACATTGCGGAAGTCATGTTTTTGATTTTTAGTGTTACACGAAGAAAAAATCATCATTGACATAATCAGCGACAAAATAATAACTGCTTTTTTCATACTAAGCAAATCCCCTTTACGTGTTTAATATTTTTAGTATACCACAAAAGCAGGTGTGTTGCAAGTATTTTTTTGAAAGGAGTTTGATATGAAATACACAAAACCTAAAAAGCATAAAATCCTGTGTCCGTTCTGCGGTCACCCGACTTCAGTAATGGCGGACGAAAACGCAGTATGCAAAGGCGTTTACGTTAAATGCAAAGGCGCGCACTGCGGCATAGAATTTGAAATTAAAATAAACAGTATAAACAGCGAAATCAAGTAGTGCCTATGTGCCGATGATTTCCCAACTTTTTGGAGGTGAAAGAATTGGCAGCAGACGGCAGATTGATGTTTGAGACGGGTATTGATAATTCAGGATTTTCAAGCGGCGTAAGTAATTTGCAAGCAACCGCTAATGTTGCTATGGGCAACATAGCCGCAAATATGGTCAGCCAGATGTCCTCGGCGGCGGCTCAGATTCCGCAGCAGATGATAACCGTGGGATCGGGATTCGAGGCTTCCATGTCTCAGGTTGCGGCGACCATGGGTATTACTTCCGCGGCAGCGGAGTTCCAAACGCTCTCCGCCGCGGCGAAGGAAATGGGTGAGACTACTAAATTTTCCGCTTCCCAAGCCGGTGAGGCTCTTAATTACCTCGCCCTCGCGGGATACGACGCTAACAAGGCGGTGGCAGCTTTGCCTACAGTTCTGAACGTCGCGGCGGCTGGCGGTATGGAGCTTGCCGCCGCTTCGGATATGGTTACCGACGCTATGTCCGCATTGGGACTGGAAACATCTCAAATGGCGGACTTTTCGGACAAGCTGGCGGTGACCGCTCAGAAGTCAAACACCAGCGTTTCTCAATTAGGCGAGGCTATTCTCACGGTCGGAGGTACCGCAAAAATGTTGTCGGGTGGCGTTACCGAAATGAACACCGCCCTCGGCATATTGGCAGATAATGGTATTAAAGGCTCAGAGGGCGGTACTGCTCTCAGAAATGTTATCCTGTCTTTGTCTGCTCCTACAGATACGGCAGCGGCAGCATTGAATAGCTTGGGAGTTACAGCTTTCGACGCTTCCGGTGCAATGCGTCCGCTTAAGGATACTTTTGCAGACCTTAATACGGCATTGTCCACACTCTCCGATCAGGAACGTACCGCCGTACTCAACGAGATTTTTAACAAAGTAGACTTAAAATCGGTCAATGCGCTTTTAGGTACGTCCTCGGAACGTTTCGACGAGCTGAGCGGGTACATATCCGACTGTGCGGGAGCCGCGGCGCAAATGGCAGCTACTATGGATGATAATCTCAAAGGCGATTTTACTATTATGCAGTCTGCCCTTGAGGGGCTGGGTATTGCGGCTTATGAGAAATTTCAAACACCCATGCGCACAGCAATCCAAAGCGTTACCTCGTCGGTGGGCGATTTGTCGGAAAGTCTTACAAACGGAGAACTTTACCATAGTTTTGATAAAATTTCAAATGGATTTTCCAGTATCGTTGATAGCGGCGCAGAATTTCTTACCGATGAAATTATTCCCGGTATTATTGAGGGAGCAGGTTGGATAGTTGACAACTTTGGTGTGTTAAAAACCGTATTTATAACGACAACAACCGCAGTTATAGCCTATCAAACAGCAACAAAAGGCGCGGCGGCGGCGCAAGCTTTGTTTACTGCTGCATTAAACGCGAACCCTCTTGTTTTGGCTGCGTCGGCGATTGCGGGTGTTACAGCAGCTATAGCCGCATATGTAATTCAAGCGGATGCCGCCGTCCATACACAGGACGAACTCAAAAAAGAATCTGATGAAATTATTGCTAAGTCGCAAGCTGAAGCTTCCGTTGTTGAATATAAAGCAGAACGTTATAAACGACTTTATGAACAATATAAAGAAACGGGCGAGGCAAGTAACGAAATGAAACTGCTTGCCGAGGACTTACAGCGTCTTGCACCGGATACAATTTCACTTGTTGACGAGGAAACCAAATCATATAAAGAGCTCGATGACAGCATTAATGATGTTATCGACAGTATGCGGCGTAAGGGTATTGAACAGGCGAAGCAAAACACACTTCAAGGTCATTATGACAATATTGCAGAATATGCTCAAAAGCAGATAGAAGCTGAGAAAAAATTCATTGACCGTGTAGAATTTCAAATAGAGAATACATGGCTTACTGCGGAAGATATTGCTGAAATCGAAAAAGGTGTAAACGGAAAATTTGCCGCATTTTATAACGATACCGCTGATAACAGCACAATGATTGATGGGCATAATTACTATGAGCTTATAGGTGTAATCGGTGACTATGAAATGGCGTTATCAAATCGAAACAATGCCGTTGACAAGTGGCAAGCCAAAATTGACGAAGAACAAGCCGCAATTGAGGGATTGGATACTGCATATTCAAATCTTTACGAAACGCAAAATAAAAGCGTTTCTCCAACCTATAGTCTCGGCGGCTCGGATTATAAATCCTCTGCACAAATGGCGGCAGAAGAATACGCCGCCAATTATAAGGCTGTTATGCTTGGTACTTCTCAAAGAATTTCCGACACACAAGCAGAAACCACCGCCACCCTCGAATCGGCATGGAAACAAGCAGAACACGCCTACGCCACAGGCGTGATCGCGACCGAAGCAGAACTCTACCGCCAAAAATCCGCACTTCTTGAACAGTACGGCAATGCCGACCTCGAGGATCACTGGAAGTACTACGAAGACCTGTACGCCTACCAAAAGGAAAGCGCGGAGAACTCTATCCGTCTCGCCGAGGAAGCAGCTCGTGAACAAGCGGATATCCGTGACCAGGAGTGGAACAACATCGCCCACAGACAGTCGCTGGGTCTGCTTTCAGCCGAGGACGCTTACCGTCAACAGCTTGCCTTTATCAAAAAATACTGCCCCGAATATTCCGACGAATGGTACAATTATTACCAAATGGTTTTGGAATATCAGCGGGACGCACAGCAAAAACAGGTGGATTCCGTAAAGGACGGAATTTCCGAGCTTGTGGCGGAATACAAATCCGCCTTTAAGGAGCTGGAAAGCGATCGGAACAGCTACAAGAACCGTCTGATGTCGGCGGGAAGCCTTTTCAGCGTCGATACCGAGACAGACGAAAACGGCAATACCACAAAAATCGTAAGCGTGGAAAATATGCGCAAGCAAATGGCTGAAATGCAGAAATACCACGATTATGTTGCAAAGCTGAAGTCCCGGGGCGCGTCCCGCGAGCTGATCGGCGAGCTTACCTCTATGGACTTTGAGGACGGCTCCTTTACCGCGAAAAATCTTGCCCAAATGTCTACAGCGGAATTTGACGAAATAAACGAGCTCTACCGGAAGAAAGAGGAGCTTGCCGACAAGCTTTCGGGCGAGCTGTTTGAACCTGAACTAAACGAACTGAACGAGGGACTTGTAAACGGCGTTCTTGACAAATTCGGAACGCTTCCTCCCGAAATTCAGGAGATCGGAGCCGAGTCTCTTGCGGCGTTTATCGCCGGTCTCACAGGCGGCGATCTCAGCGAGCAGGTGGACGAGTTTGCAGAAAAATTTGCCTCCGACTGTGCCGAGGGCATACAGAACAGCTTTGCCGGTACCGAACTTGACTTTGCCGCGCTGATGAACGCCGACGCTTATTCCATCGGCAAAAATGCGGGCGACGAATACGTAGAGGGATTCAACGAGGCTCTGGCTCAGATTCAGACGGCTGTCGCTGCCGAGCAGAATTTCTCGGCGGCAAGCACCGCTCCGAAACGGTACTCGGAGACCGTTCCGCAAACGTCTGCGGAATCCTCCGCGCGTGGAGCTTCCTCTGATCGAATCGTTATCCAGAACCATATTGAGGTTGACATGGACGGTGAAAAGGTCGCGGAAAAGGTTATCGAAAAGGAAGAGATCATCAATTACAGAAAGGGTGAATGATGTGGTAAAAACAATAATCGGAGGAATGGAAATACAGCAGTGGATCACGTCCTACAGCTGCCAGTGTCCGCCTGTGACCGGAAACAACGGCTTTTTCGATATCGGCGGCAACTATATTTCCGACAAAAAGGGCGACGAGGTTCTGCTCGATATCGTGCTTGAGGACGTTCCCACTCCCGTATCGGAGGCTCTCGCCAAAAAGCTTGAAGCCCCGTCGGTCGAGGTGGACTACACCACTCCTGTACCCAAGCACGACGCGTTTTACAAAACCTCCTACTCGGCGGAATGCTGCGACGCTGATCCCGACGAATACGACTTTGATATCACCGACGGTATCCTCTGGACTATCCGTCTTTCTCTCCGCTCGGCGGGACTCCTGCTCCCGTCGGGCGGTCTTTAGATGGACGCTCACTATCGGCGGGATAGCGGTACCGTATTTTGGGGACGTTAGGATCGCATACTCTGTACCGGGCATGGGTATGTCCGGTGCAGTTACTTCCACCATGGAATTCAGATCGTACTGCCTGGCTGCTGTCGATGAGGAGTTATGGGGCAGCGGCGCGGAGGTGCAGCTTGTCTGCAATTCTGACAGCAGTATCGTTGTACCGACGTTTTATGTTAAGTCCCGAAATGTTGACGGTAATTTCGCGAGCTGGGTCTGCGCCGACGGAATGTCAAAAACAGACGTGATCGTTGAGTTTTCCGACAACGATTTTACGGACGGCATGATCCTTGCAAGAAATGTTCTGGCGCGGGCGGTATCAGCCGCAGGTTTTGACGTGTACCGCTTTACGTCATTGTCCACCGCAGGTTTTATTGACATGATCGGCGACATAAAACGGGAGTCCGCCGAGGGAAGATCAGCCCGCGATATTATCGAAAGCTTTGCGGCGGCGTTCTGTTCTTACGTCATCGAGGGAGACGATAACGAGCTGATATTCGTTCCGTTCGGTTCGTATTACCGCGCTGCGGGAGTTGGCGAGATCAGGCACGCTCCGATCAGGTACCGCGGGAAAAAGCGTTACACCAAATTGATAATGGCAAGCGGCGATAAAATTTTCACGGAAGGCAGCGGCGGTGCGGAGAACACGCTGATGATCTCCACGGAATACGCTTCCGAACAGCTTTGCACGGCAGTATTTCTGGAGATAAATGATTTCGAGTACCGGGGCTGGACATGCGAAAAGGGCCTTGCTCAGGAATACATTTATCCCGGCGCGGTCTGGTTCGGCGAATCTCCTCTGCTCTGTACAAACGTTACGATGTACCCGTCGGCGGCGGGGATATTCTTCAGCGCGTCCGCAAACGCCGTTCCCGAAACGGATCACGCTTATCAGTCGAGGGTGCAGAGGCAGCTTGACCGCAAGCTTGAGCTTGACAGGCGAAACGGAAATACCGCCTACGGAAAAAACGGGATCAATATTTTTCAGAATCTTAATAACGGCGGAACGGACGTCCGCAAAAAGGCGACGGTGGTTACCGCGTTCAGATCGGAGGTGTGATAATGGCAGATATAAAAATTGGTGATATAGCCGTATATGAGGACGATGACGGGAAAGCCGTCTGGGAGTTTGAGGGAAAGGTTCAGTCGGATATTCCTCTTGATACCGACGCGCAGGATTTTGCGGGGGCTATTAATGAGATTGCAGGACACCCGGCAAAAGCTATATACAACAATTCTGATGACACACTCCTCTTGAAGCCGAGCATCGCAAACAGCAATCAGGACCGCCAATTCAAATTTACCGTTACGGGAAAAGGAACAAGCGATGAAAAGGTCACGGCTATGATCTTTCCCGACGGCACATCAATGAGTCTGGAGGGATTTTAGTGAATGTTGCGGAATTGAAAAAGCGGATACTACGCGGTTTTGCTGAGCCGAAACTGTTCTGGATTCCCATTAAGCAGCCTGACGCGGGAATCGGTACATTGATCATACAGCACGTACTGCATAATACCTTTAACGCTGACACAATGTCATTTACAGATGATACGGTAGTATACCGCGGTATGCGCTATGTGATTTTAGATTCAGAAAAACGAGTTGTTTATTCGAATAAAAAACAAACTCCCCCGATTGAACTTAAAATATCTTTGCCAAGCGGTAAATATACGTTCAAAATAATTTATTCCGATCCCGGTTGTGTTGCGAAAGAAAAAAACGCCGAAATCGAAATTATTCCAAACAAAACCGTTACTTACGCAGCAGAGTTTTTTGTCGATTTGTATAAACATGAACTTTTGTTTGGGTGCGTTGACGGAGGCGGTTTTTTAGTAACATCTGAATATGATACCAGTTCTGTTGAAAAAGTTGGCTATTATAAAACTGAAAAAATATATAGATTCGACCATGTTAATAATAACTTTACAAGTACGCCTGTATGTCATAATGAAAATGTTCCCCAATTAAATTATCCCATAGTTGAAGCCGGTGTATCAATATTAGGAGCGCCTATGTCTGCGGATATAGATTTTAATTCTTATTATAGTATGAGAAAGATAATTGAATTTATGGGATTTGGCAGTCTTCATGATAAAAACAACACAAACACATATATAGAAAATAACGGACCTACTATATCTCCGTCAAAACCTATTTTTAAAATTACCACAACAAGTATTTGGGGCAGCAGCATAATGTATTCACAAAGTTTTACTCACGGCTTTATTCCCACAGGTTATGATTTTCCATCGCCCGCATTTTTTGACGAAGAATATTATGACCCCGAAAGAAGAGACTACGCTTGGCTCCGATTCGGAAACCGAGACCTTCTTAAAAACAATTCTGACGGATATTATGTTTTGGGGTACAGGGATGACGAATTTGGATATCAGACTTTAAACTCAAACGGACAGTTAATACACGGAAATGTTTCCGAAGCAGGAAAATGGATAGAAACCGGCACAACTTATATCCGAAAATTTATATGGGACAGCGATGAGTTTTATAACGAACAGGCAATTTTAAATAAATTCAAAAACTATGAAGTTTTTAACAGTCTAAACGTTTCGATAATCATAAACGGTGTAAAAGAAACAGACGATACATTTTATATTTACGACAAGGACGTTGGTGAATATCGTTATAAATTTGGCGGCTTTACATATTATTCGGACGATTACGATCAATATTAATTTTTAATATAAGGAGGAAAAAAATCATGCCAAACGTAAAAACAACAACGCTTTCAGGAACGGAAACGAAAGTAACGCTCCCGCAGAATTACCCTTTCTGCTTCATAGCAAATATGAGCGAAGCGGAAATATACGCTTCGGGAAATCCCGGCGTCGTCCCATATGCCGACGGAGTCTATACCGTTCCAGCGGGTACGGAGATACGCATATCTCCCGAAGCTTCCGGAAATACCCTGTGGCTTCTCGGCAGCGGCAAGGTTCAGATACGCGGCGAGGAGATTGCTGCGCCAACCTCTTTTAAGCGCTCCGTGAAAGGAGGTGAAAGCAGCTTCAGCGGGGACTACAACGACCTGACAAACAAGCCGGATATTCCCATACCGTCGGAGGTCATAAATGCAAATTCCACCAATGAGACGGTAAGCACCTCAAAATCGGTTTTTGATTATGTAAATAATCAGGTATCCGGTTTAGTTGGCGCAGCTCCGGACACGCTTGATACGCTGGAGGAGCTTGCTGCCGCTATTCAGGATAATAAAGATGTGATCGATGTTTTGGACGCTGCTATTACCAACAAAGCAGATAAGAGCGCGTTAAGCAATTATGCCACACAATATGATTTGTCCGCCAAACAAGATATTATCACCAAGCCCCCGATTACAGATAATTCCGTTGATTGGAATACATTGACCGAAACAGCAATATATCCGGTTGGAATCCAAAACGGCGAAGGTCTTTCGGACAGTTCAACCCACGGGCTGTCAAGCGCATATCCATATGGCTTTCTGATAGTTATGGCGAGATTGAATTACAACGGCTGGCTGTATCAGCTATACATAAACGACCGCAGCGAGGTTTATATTCGTTCTCTTTATACATCATGGAAATCATGGGTTCGTATTGACGCGGGCGCAATTGATCTTAGCGAATTAAGAGCAAAAATTGAAGCAATAGAGACAACCGGATGGAACTTTAAATCGCCGATTTTTGATGGGCCTGAAGTCGCTGCAAAGGTTCTTTGTAAAATACCGGTAAGTACAAATACAACAAACCCCGGCAATCTCCGGCAAAACATCTCGTTCATTCTTTGTGGGGGAAATAACTTTGGCAACGTTTTCAAAGGAACATATTTAATTGAAGTCAGCAACAGGGACAAAAAATTTTCTTCATCAATAACAAAATTATCCGGCAGCGCTGACGCAAAATTTTATTATTATGAGGAAAATGATTATTGGGTACTCTGCGTTGGAAATGTCGGATATTTATCAAGCCTTACCATGACGGTTTTAAATGCCGACAATAAAAAACCCGATGATATTTTAAAAAATTTAGAATACGGTTCACTTGAAGTAACCGCTTATCCCGTGGAGAATATGACAGCGCTGCCGCTTCAAAAAATGTTAACGTCTGAGGATATTACTCCCGAAATGATTGAAAAAATTAAAAATTTATAATATAACAGGAGGTCTAATATGGGACAAATTTATCTTCCGAAATTAATTCCGGACAGCACGTCGGTACTGAACGGCGTGACTGTCCACAAATATTTTCTGAAAGACCACAACGTTAACGGAATTACCCTGCCGCCCTTGCGCACCAAGCCGCTCATTGGCGTGACGATCCACAACACCGAGGATTTGCCCCGAGTTGAGGACGACG
>Ga0073906_1004310_pt1 | contig 14489 bp, 10 predicted proteins | sample Inofromicrocosms_FD_65485 | JGI IMG/M metagenome (GOLD analysis project Ga0073906, IMG submission 65485) | Mouse cecum microbial communities from Vienna, Austria - Inoculum for glucosamine and mucus D2O microcosms | ecosystem: Host-associated > Mammals > Digestive system > Large intestine >... | reverse complement strand
CCGGAAAGCCACCCATACATGGCTGGCGGGGAAAATCAAGTGCGGGAACTGCGGGTACGCCCTTATGAGTATCTTCAATCCCTCCGGCAGACAGTACCTCCGCTGTACGAAACGGCTGGATAACAAAAGCTGCCCCGGCTGTGGGAAAATCATCACGGCGGAACTGGAAGCGGTTGTGTATCAGCAGATGGTGAAAAAGCTGGACAGCTACAAGACGCTGATAGGCAGGAAAAAGGTGGCAAAGGCTAACCCCAAAATCACCGCCCTGCAAGTGGAACTTGCCCATGTGGACGGCGAGATTGAAAAGCTGGTGGACAGTCTGACGGGCGCAAACAATGTGCTGCTCTCCTATGTGAATGTGAAGATAGCCGAACTGGACGGACGCAAGCAGGAACTACTGGCGAAGATAGCGGAGTTGACCGTGGAAGCTATCAGCCCGGAACAGGTCAGTCAGATTTCCGGCTACCTCGACACTTGGGAAGATGTATCCTTTGACGACAAGCGGCGGGTGGTGGATTTGATGATTGCCACCGTTGCCGCCACAAGCGACAGCTTGAACATCACATGAAAAATCTGACGGCCATATCAGCGCTCGTCAGACCGTTACCTTGTGTAGTCCCTTGTAAACTGTACTTTGGAGTTGCGTAGACATATCCAAGCAGAAAGGGGAACAGTATCAAGGCGGCGCAGAGCAAGGGCTACGAACAGTGGGCGAAAATCCACAATCTCAAACAGGCGGCAAAGACCATGAATTTCTTGACGGAGGATCCTTCTTATCATCATCATGATTCAAAATATAGTCATTTGCTTCCATGATGATTTCAGGAGACAAGCGTTTCCGGAAAAGGACAAGGGTACTTGCATCAAATGGTGGTTCTTCCTGATAACCTGGAAGCCCTATGAAGTATTGCAGATATGGATTCTCTGTAATCTGGGGCTTTTCTCGAATTTAGTCAAACTTTTTCGAACTTTCTCAACCCCTCTCGGATCCTTCGCAAATCTCTCGTCTTCCCTGGCAGTCAAAAATCAGACTTACAGATTTTGAAAACATATGGCCAGACGGAAAATCTTGTTTCAATATAAAACTGATTTTATACTTGTCCGCAATCTCAAACACGTCGGCCAAACCATGTCCCGTGCCGCCCGTTGTCACGCCCCGTTTTCCTAAATGCTTCAGCACATACGCCGAAAACGGCCGCCCGTTGTCGAGCACGGATACCTCGTATTCATTTTGATTATAGCCCATGCAAATCACAATTCTTCCCTCGCCGCCCCGCTCCAAGGCGACCTTATGGGCATTGCGATATATGTCCCCCATCATCTGCAGAATCGGGCCGATTTCTATTTTCTGTTCTTCCATGATATGTTTCAACGGACTTCGTACAATAATCTTCAAGTCTATCCCTTGCCGCATTGCCTCCTGCAAATACCGCTCCAACATGCCGTCCAACACGGCATACCCCGTCGTGGCAAACATTTTGGCGGCAAGCACTTCTTCCCGCGTCAGCCGTTCGTCCGTGTCACAGATTTCCTGCACTTCCTTCCTGATTCTGTCCGCCTCCTCCGATTCCTTTGGCAAAACGCCCAACTTCTTTACCGCCCTTCCCATCGCGGGAACCAGCTCACGCGTGCGGTGTTCGTATCTTATGAAATCTTGTATTTTGTCATTTTCCCTAAGCTTATCGGCTATCCAAAAACAACAAATGGCAAACGCGAACACGGCCAACAGCAGATAAACGAGGCTGGTTTTAATACTATTGTCATCGTTCCTGATAAATGACAATGTAGCACATTTCACAAAGGTTAAAATAATCGTAACCCCTACACAAAAAAACATGGAAGTGATATTTCCAATCCAATGCCGCAACCATCTCATTACTTTTGGATATACAAAAATCAATATGACATATAATATCAATATTGTTACATTTCTAAGAAACTGATAGCTTTCCTTCGGAAAAACATCCGTCAACCAGCGCGTTACTACTGCCATTAGAACATATGCGATATCCACTGCCACATAAACTATGGACATATACATCAAATGGAGCCACCGCTCTTTTTTATAACAAACTAATATGTAAAGAACGAGCAATTCCATCTCATATATAAATCGAGCAATTAAATCCGAAAAAGGGATTACTCTCAATAAAGCACAAGCCATTACCAAGACTATTGTCAAAATTCGTTGCTTCTGCTTTCGCTCTAAAAAACATTCTCCCACAAGCGAAAAAAAGCCAGTCAAAATCACCATCATCCGTATTCCTTCTATTAACACGTCAGTCATCATTTGTTCTTCCTCCATAAAAACGAGCGACAAACTTTCCCGTCGCTCGTCTTTTCAAAACTCATCCATGTCTAAGTAAAAACTTAAGCCATTCTATAAAGCTCATCCAAATCCCTCCTTTGATATGTTTTCACACAACATATCATTTTGGAGGTAAAAATTCTGTCAAACCACGTCGGACGAATTCGATTTATTTCGCCACTTGTCGTGGATCCATCCCCGCCGCAGTGAACTTCTCACATCCACTTTTTGGCCATACGAGTAAGGAATTCCGCATTTGTCGGCCTTTTCCGAATGCCGAATCGACTATATGGGTACATCCGGCGAAGCGTCGCCATGTCGTCTTGCGACCATACTTCCCTGATGACACACCGAATGTTTTTTTCCACGCTCTTTTCCCCGGTGCCACATACGCGCGCGACATGCGGGTACACATCTTTCGAAAGGCTAATGACTTTCTTCCCTGACAACACCATGAAAAGAAGTGCTTCCACACATTGGTTCGTTCCGCGTTTTTTCGATGGAAAACCGTTTTCTTCCAACACGGCTTCAATTTGCTTTCGAAGTACCAGTTTCCGCGAGTCCGCCTCATCTGCTGGAAGCGTTTCACCCGGCAGGCCCGCCTCACCGAACGGAGACGCTTCACCCGGCAGATCCGTCCCATCAACCAAAAACGTTTCACTTGTCGGACTCGCCTCATCCGCTTGGGATGCCCCGTCCGCCAATTTTTTCGTTTTCGCATCGCTTTTCGCCTTTCGAAAGCCTCCCGCTATCCCGGCAAGGGCAAGCGGCTCATCAAACGTGAACCCCTTACCACTTTTTGCACAAAACGTATCTACTCCCATTTCACGAATCCCTTCCATCAACGAAGTGGAAACGACTTTGGTAACTACTATGATAAATGGCTTCTCTATTGATAATTCCTGCATTTCTTTCAAAAAAACGGTTCCATTGTCCCCTTGCAGTTCTAAGTCAAGTATAATCACGTCCACGGACGTGTTCTGCAACAGCGAAAGAGCCTCCCTTCGATTGTCCGTCTCCCCCGCCAGACACAGTTCTGGATGTTTTTCTTTCATCAGCCTTTTATATTCTTTCCTGACTTCCGCCTCGTCCTCCACGATTAAAATCTTCCTCGTATCCAAAACTGCACCTTCTCTCATGTAAAATCCCACTGTTTTCGGAACCGTATAAAAATTATTTACGACCCTATGTAACAAGTCAAACGGCCACACAAACCGTATATAATTTTAACATAATTTCCCATTTCAAACAACTGCTTCTATACGCAATTATAGAGTAAAACCACACTCACGACTTGGCACCAGAACGTAAAACCGCCTCGCAATCCATATTTCATTGTACGGGTCGCAAAAGAATCACAAAAAGGGCTGATCACTAATCAGCCCCCTTGTCCATCCTATTGTATAATGATACCAGAATCAAAAGATCATGCACGACATGCTCGCGACGCGAAGCCAGTCCTTTAAGGCATGTATCACTCTTCCGCCGCACGTGCCGCGATTTCCTTCTCCTGTACGTCGGACGGTGCCTGCTCGTACCTGGCGAATTCATACTCATACGTGCCACGCCCTCCCGTCATGGAGCGGAGAATCGTACAGTACCCGAACAGTCCCGTCATCGGGATGTCGGCCTCGATTACCTGCTTGCCCCCGGCAATCGGGTTCATGCCGAGCACGCGGCCGCGCCGCTTGTTCAAGTCGCCCATCACGTCCCCGGTATAGCTGTCCGGAACCGTCACTTTCAAGGAAGCGATTGGCTCGAGCAGTACCGGCGAAGCCTCCATGAAGCCTTTCTTGAACGCCTGGATCGTCGCCGTCTTGAACGCCATTTCAGAAGAATCCACCGGATGGTAGGATCCATCGTAAAGGACGGCTTTCACGCCCACCACCGGATATCCGGCCAAGGGTCCCTTCACCACGGAATCCTGCAGGCCCTTTTCCACAGCCGGGAAATAGTTCTTCGGCACCGCGCCGCCGACCACCATTTCCTCGAACACGTATGGAACGCTCATGTCGCCCGACGGTTCGAACTTCATCTTGACATGCCCGTACTGGCCGTGTCCACCCGACTGCTTCTTGTACTTGGTATCCACGTCGGAATTCTTGCGAATCGTCTCCCGGAAAGCCACCTTGGGCATCTCCAGCGTGATTTCCACCTTGTACCTTGCCGCCAGCTTGCTGGCCACGATTTCCAGATGCTGGTCGCCCATGCCGTACAACAAGGACTGGCGGTTCTCACCGTCGCTGACGACCTTAAGCGTCATGTCCTCGGCCATCATCCGCGCCAGGGCCTGGGACACTTTGTCCTCGTCGCCCTTGTTCTTCACGGAATACTTCATGTATGTATAAGGAACGGAATAATCCGTCTTCGTAAACAGGACCTGCGTGTTCTTGGTGGACAGCGTGTCGCCCGTGCGGGTATTCGTCAGCTTGGCAATGGCACCTATGTCGCCCGCGAACAGCTCGCTCACCTCGGACGGCTTGTTTCCCGACATCACATACAGCTTGCCCGGCTTCTCTTCCGCGTCCGAACCCGCGTTATACAACACGTCATCGCCCTTCAAAACGCCGGAGCATACCTTGACGAAGGAATATTTTCCGATGAACGGATCGACCATCGTCTTGAACACATACGCGCTCTTCGCCTTGGAGAAGTCATAATTGGCCTCGAACATCTCGTTCGTGGAACGCTTGATGCCGACGCAGGGCTTCTTGTCCGGACTCGGGAAGAAACGCACGATGTCAGACAACAAGTTGGCCGCGCCTTGTGCCTGGATGTTGGATCCCATGGCCACCGGCACGATGGAGCCATCCATCACCTCGGTACGCATGGCCGCCCGAATCTCTTCCACCGAAAACTCCTCGCCCTCGAAATAGCGATCCATGAACTCCTCGCTCGTCTCGGCGACCGCCTCCATCAAGGAACCGCGGAGCGTCTCCAGGTTCGGCAGGCAGTAGTCGGGAATCTCGCACTCTTCCCGCTGGCCGATGCCGGTGTAACGCCTGCCGGCGTTCTTAATCACGTTAATGTACCCGACCAGCTTTTCATTCTCGCGAATCGGCTGGAAATGCGGGGCAATCTTCTTTCCGTAACGTGCCGTCAAATCCTCCACCACCTGGCGGAAACTGGCATCGTCCACGTCCATCTCGGTAACGTAAACCATGCGGGGCAGGCTGTACTTGTCGCACAACTCCCACGCCTTCTCCGTCCCGACCTGCACGCCGGCCTTCCCGGATACCACGATGACGGCCGCGTCCGCGGCACTGACCGCCTCTTCCACTTCGCCAACAAAATCAAAATATCCCGGCGTGTCCAGAATATTAATCTTTGCCTTTTCCCATTCGATTGGCACGATGCTGGTGCTAATCGAGAACCCGCGCTTCTGCTCTTCCTTGTCAAAGTCGCTGACCGCGCTGCCGTCGGCCACCTTACCCATGCGGCTCGTCGCGCCGGAAACGTACAACATCGCTTCAACCAGGCTCGTCTTCCCGCTGCCGCCATGTCCGAGCAAAACCACGTTCCTAATCTCATCTGTTCTGTAAACCTTCATACTAGTTGCCTCCTTGTGTCTTTTATGCATGGAACCCCGGATTCGTCGCCCCCTAGTGTTCCCCGTCCGTCAAAAGAAGCCCTTGTCCACCTGCTTCCCCACGCGACCGCCGGCCATATGCAACGACCAAATCCTTGCCCCATGCACGCCATGTAAATATTGTACTAAATATTCAAGAGCATTACAACCATTTTATACATTTTTCACATATTTTTTTCACCGCTGACCTCAAATTTCGCACAAATACGCCATTTTGTCGCAATCCATCATCAAAAATCCATGAAAGTCTTTATTGCCATTCCCCACTTCTTGTGCTAGTATAATTTCATGATACCAGGGTCAAAAGGTCATGTGTTCCATGCTTGCATGGAAAAGCATGATTTTGGAACCCGCAAAACACCGAAAAGTAGCCATTTTCCGTAGGAAAATGAGCGGATTTGAGGTGTTTTAGGGCACTGAACGTCCAGCGGACGTTCGTTTAGTGCCGACCGTAGCGGAGCGGAGACAACGAGAGCACGTAGTGCGGAATAATCCGTGGGTATCATGGGGGCAAAACTTGTTTTGACCCCAACATCATTTCAAAGCACATTTTAAAAAGCACATTTTAAAATAACAGGGGTTGAAATCATGGACACGACTAAGATTGGCTTTGTCGGCCTGGGGCTCATCGGCGGCTCGATTGCCAAGGCAATCCGCCAGTATTACCCGGACTACGAGCTCGTTGCATTTGACAAGAATCGGGAAACGCTTGCCCTCGCCGTCTCGGACGGCGTGATTCACACGGCATGCTCCTCGATTGACGACAATTTCCAGGGTTGCGCGTACATTTTCCTCTGCGCCCCCATTTCCTATAACAACGCCTACCTGAGCCAGTTGAAGCTTTACGTGGGGGGCGGTTGCATTTTGACGGACGTCGGCAGCGTGAAGACGGCGATTTGCGAGGAAGCCGCCGCCCTCGGCCTGGGAAAATATTTCATCGGCGGGCACCCGATGGTCGGCTCGGAGAAAAGCGGCTTCGTCAACGCCAAGGCGCACTTGATTGAGAACGCGTACTACATCCTCACGCCCACGGCGGAGGTTCCCGCCGAAAAGGTGGAAGCCTACAAGGAATTCGTGGAGTCCTTGAAGGCACTGCCCATCATTTTGGATTATCGAGAGCATGACGCGTTTACCGGCACGATCAGCCACCTGCCGCACATCCTTGCCAGCAACCTCGTGAATTTCGTCAAGAACGGCGACAACGCGGACGAGATGATGAAGCGTCTGGCCGCCGGGGGCTTCAAGGACATCACGCGCATCGCTTCCTCCTCGCCAATCATGTGGCAGCAAATCTGCTTAAAGAACAAGGACAACATTTCCCGCGTCCTCGGGGAATTCATCACGCATTTGCAACGTTCGAAGGAATTGATTGACCAGGGCGACGAGCAACGGCTTTTCTCCATGTTCGAATCGTCCAAGGATTATCGCGATTCCATGCCGGACGGCTCGGCCGGACCAATCAAGAAACAATTCGCCCTATACTGCGACATTGTCGACGAGGCCGGGGGAATTGCCACGATTGCCACGATATTGGCAAGCAACAACATCAGCATCAAGAACATCGGCATCATCCACAACCGGGAATTCGAGGAAGGCGTGCTGCGAATCGAGTTTTATGAGGAAGACTCGTCCAAGAAAGCCGCCGCCCTGCTGAAAAAATACCGTTACGTCGTATACGAGGTTTGACATGCGGCAATGTTGGAAATGCTTTGGCACGGAATGAGACGGCAATACCGGAAACGCTTTGACAAGAGGCATCCGTGTACCATGAATGGAAAGGAACGCATTATGGAACTTACGAATATCAGCGGACTACGCGGGGAAATCACCGTTCCCGGCGACAAGTCCATCTCGCACCGTTGCGTGATGTTCGGCTCGATTGCCAACGGCATCACCGAGGTGACGAACTTTCTCACGGGGGCGGACTGCCTCGCGACGATTGACTGCTTTCGCAGGATGGGGATTGACATCGAACAAGACGGATCCCGCGTGCTGGTGCACGGACGAGGTCTTCGCGGACTGCGCGCGCCTTCCCTGACCCTCGAGGTCGGCAACAGCGGCACGACCACGCGATTGATTTGCGGCATCCTCGCCGGGCAGCCGTTCGAAAGCAAGCTCTCCGGCGACGAATCCCTGAATTCGCGCCCGATGCGGCGCGTCATGGAACCCTTGGCACAGATGGGGGCCAACATTTCCAGCGTCCTTCGCAACGACTGCGCCCCGCTCTACATCACGCCCGGACGGTTGCACGGCATCGACCATGTGTCGCCGGTTGCCTCCGCCCAGGTCAAGTCCTGCATCCTATTGGCAGGTCTGTACGCCGAGGGGACGACTTCCGTGACGGAGCCGTCGCTCTCCCGCAACCATACCGAGCTGATGCTGAAAGAATTCGGGGCCGACGTCCGCTCCTTTGTCGCGAACGAGGCGGGGGAACGCGCCCTTTCCGAGACCGGCAAGACCGAACGGGCAACGGCCTCCCTTCGAAATGCAAGTGGCAAGGCCGACAACGTTCCCCCTTCCCTGCGCAATGGCGGGCGGGCAACGGCCTCCATCCGTCCATGTAAGGAACTGTACGGGCAAAAAATCATGGTACCTGGAGACATTTCCTCCGCCGCCTATTTTATCGCCGCCGGACTTTTGGTGCCCGACTCGGAAATCCTCATCAAAAACGTCGGCATCAACCAGACCCGGGCCGGAATCATCCAGGTATGCGGGAACATGGGCGCGGACATCACGCTGCTTGACGAGAGGGTCGTGGGGGGCGAACCGGTCGCCGACATCCTCGTTCGCACGAGCGTCCTGCACGGAACCACGATTGAAGGCGGCATTATCCCCACGCTGATTGACGAAATCCCGGTTATCGCCGTGATGGCCGCCATGGCGGAAGGCACGACCGTCATCCGGGATGCCGGGGAATTGAAGGTAAAAGAAACCGACCGCATCGAGACGGTCACGGACAACCTGAAGGCCATGGGCTGCGATGTCACCCCGACGGACGACGGCATGGTCATTCATGGTGGGAAGCTGTTGCACGGGGCAACAATCCACACGCTTTTGGACCATCGGATTGCCATGGCATTTTCCATCGCCGCGCTGGTCGCGGACGGGACGACGAAGATACTGGACAGCAACTGCGTGGACGTGTCCTACCCGACATTTTATGACACGTTCGAGGGGCTGCTTTCATAAGCGGCCCTTCTTTTTATACCGGCTACACGCCTCCCAATTGGGCCAACCCCTCCATCATCGTCCAACCATACACCGGGTGCCGCATGTAAGGGGCAATCTCGCACATCGGGACCAACACGAACCGCCGGTTGTGCATGTCCACATGGGGAATGCACAGTTCCTCGCTCTGCATCACGAGGTCGTCATAAAAAATAATGTCCAAGTCGAGCGTCCTCGGCCCCCAATGGACTTTCCGCACGCGCCCGGCATCCCGCTCAATCCGATGCAGTTCCTCCAACAATTCCTGCGGGGCAAGCAGCGTCTGCAGTTCCAGGCAGCCATTTAAGAATTCGGGCTGATCCGTCACCCCGTAAGCTTCCGTCTCGACCCACGAGGAAATTTTTGTCACCCTGCATCCGTGGAGGCCGCTCAATTCCTTTACCGCGCGGCTTAAATATCCTTCCTTGTCACCCATGTTGGAACCCAGCGCGACGTATGCCGTATGCCATGAACGCACGATTCTGACCGACACGGATTTAAGCGGCAACTTGATGGGAGCCCACGGCTTTTCAATCTCCAATTCTATCCTTTTCAAATTCGGCGTCATTAATAAAAGCTCCTCCGCCAAAGTTTCCGCCGCCCTCTCAATCAACCGGCACGCCCGTTCTTTCATATGGGACTCAATGAAATGGCAGGTTTCCCCATAATCAATGGAATCGGCCAAGTCGTCCGTCCGCCCCGCTTTCCGAACATCCGTATACAAAGTCGCCGAAACCAGGAATTTCTGCCCTAAATGGTTTTCCTCCGGAAACACCCCATGGTTGGCAAACACCTCCAGATTCTTAATTTTTATTTCATCCATCGTATTTCTCCTTTTCATCGTCCCTGCCCTTTCATGCCCGCCCACGGACGGCCTCGGCCATTTTGATAGTTCGCAGGTTTTCTTTCACGTCATGCACCCGCACGAACGCGTATCCCGCCCATGCGGCCAGCATCGTCGTCACCAGCGTTCCCTCCAGCCGCTCGGTTACCGGCAAGTCGAGCGTCAGTCCGATGACCGATTTTCGCGACGCGCCCAGCAAAAGCGGATAGCCAAGCGATTGCAAGTCACCAAGTTTTCCCAACATTTCCAGATTCATCTCATACGTTTTGCCAAAGCCGATGCCCGGATCCAGCATGATTTTCTCCCTGGCAATTCCCGCCTTCCCGGCAAGCGCGATTGTCTCTTGCAAATCCATTTTCACGCCCGTCAGAAACTCATCATATTCTGCCTTTTCCCGATTGTGCATCAAGCAGCAAGAAACACCCGAAGCGCCAATCACTCCGGCCATCTCTTCATCGTATTTCAGGCCCCAGACATCATTCACCAAGTCCGCGCCGGCATCCACCGCGGCACGCGCCACCCCGCTCTTGTAAGTATCCACGGAAACCGGCACGTCGAACCTTTTCTTTAACGCCTCGATAACCGGAACGACGCGCTCGATTTCCTCCCCCGTGCCAATTTGCACGTACCCTGGCCGCGTGGACTCGCCTCCCACGTCCAAAATATCCGCCCCTTCCGATATCATTTCCTGCGCATGGAACAACGCCGCGTCCATTGATTCAAATTTCCCGCCGTCCGAAAAAGAGTCCGGAGTCACGTTCAGAATCCCCATGATGTATGTGTGATGCTCCACGTCAAACGTCCTGCTGCCAATCTTCATGCCCATAGCCATACCTCGCCGTTCTTCCTTATTTTATTCCGCCACCTTGTCCCTGCGTTTTCACGACTTAATCCGGTCGTTCTTTTCTTCCTCGCTCCAGTCGCACCCCTCTTTTGCCGCACACGCAAAGCAACTGCGGGACTGCTTGTCGCTGACATACAAAAGCTCCTCCAATACGCCCATCCCTCCCCTTCTCTTGCGATGCCCCAAAATCGCCTGTAGGATTTCATCCCGCTCTTCCCCGGAAAATGTTTCGCGCCGCCGTTCTTGTTCCGACCCGGCAATCTCCGCCGATGCCGTCCCCGTTGCCACGTCATTTAAAATCTGTTCGGCAATCTCTGCCGACGCCCGTTCGTGCGGAATTTTCTCCGTATATTGCCTGTCTTTGCCGATGTCATGCAGAAGCGCCGCCGCATAAATCACTTCCTTGCGGATTTTCAAATCCCGCTCCAAATTATGGATATGGGCGATGCGCGCCACGTCCAGGAAATGTGCCATGTCGTGATGGCAGAAAACGCGCCCCTTTTCCAATTCCTGCAACTTCCCGTAATGTTCCTTATATAATGGATGTTTGCGAATGGTATCGATAATCTCCATTTTTCTTTCCCTTCATCAAAAAGCCCCGTCATCTGTCGCGCGGGGACTTTCATTCTCCGTCATTTGGCGGCTACCGTCCAATCATCCTGAAAAACGTGTCCGCCAGTTCCTTGTCTTCCGCGAAAATGCCACGCTTGGCGAGCGTTACCGTCTGGCTGCCCGGCTTCCTGATTCCCCGCATCGTCATGCACATGTGCTCCGCCTCCACCATGACGAGCACGCCCCGCGGACGAAGGTGTTCCATCAGCGCGTCAGCAATCTGGGAGGTGAGCCGCTCCTGAAGCTGCAGCCTGCGGGCGAACACCTCCACCGTACGTGCCAGCTTGCTCAGTCCTGCCACCTCGCCATTCGGAACGTAGGCGACATGCACCTTTCCATAAAACGGCAGCATGTGGTGCTCGCAAGTAGAATAAAACGTGATGTCCTTTTCCACCACCATCCCGTCGTCCCCGACTGGAAATCGTTTGCCCAAATGCGTGGCCGCGTCCTCTTCCATCCCTCCATAAAGCTCCGCGTACATCCTGGCCACCCGGTCGGGCGTTTCCAGAAGCCCTTCCCTTTGCGTGTCTTCCCCGATGCCCTCCAACAAAAGCAATACCGCCTGCCTGATTTTTTCTTGATCCACCATGTTTATTTCCATCCCTTTTCTTTTACGATTTCCATCACGCGTCCTAAGTAGGAAAGCGAGCCAAAGGCCAAAATCACGTCCTCGACGCCCGCCTCCGCCAACGCCAAGCGTACCGCCCGATCGATGTCTTCGACCGCCTCGACACGTACCCCGCCGTTCCCCGCGCCAGAAAACACGTCGTCGCCGACACCACCTTCCGCATCGAAAAATGCCCTCGCGTCGGTGCCAGTTCCCACGCCGCAAGACGCCAGTTCCTTATCAAACGTTTCCTTCAAGTGCTTCGCGCTTAGCGTCCGTCCCGCATTCGGTAAGTCTACCGTGTAAACCCTTGCCGCCAACGGTGCCATGATTTCCACGATTTTTTCATATTCCTTGTCCTTGAACACGCCTATGATATAGAACAATCGTTTTTGTGGAAAATACGTTTCCATCGAACGCCTTAGCCGCACCGCGGCATCCACGTTGTGCGCCCCGTCCACGATAAAAGTCGGGCGCTCCCCGATGCAGGTAAATCGTCCCGCCCAGGCGGTCTTTTCCAGCCCCCTGCGGATGGCCTCTTCCGTAATGCCACGCGTCCCCGAATCCTTCCCGGCCGACATGCCTTGCACCGAAAAACACGCCACATCCCCCATGTCCCGCAAAACCCACGCCGCCTCTATCGCCGTCACCGCGTTTTCAATCTGGCATTTTCCCGCCAAACGAATTCTTAAATCTGAAAACGCATGCCCCTGAGGGGCGGGCGGACTCTGCGAGTCCGTCAAGGTATACCCTTCCGGGCATCCCGCATTTGATGCGCTTCGCGCCAGCGGACTCTGCGAGTCCGTCAAGGTATAGGAAAACCGCATCCCTTTATAATCCTCTTCAACGACCCGCGCGTTCTCCGGCCTTGCAAATGTAATCGGGCAGCCAAGTTGCGCCGCCCTCTCTTCCAGCGCCTTTCGCACCTCCGGCTTTTGCGCCGCCGAAACCACCCTGCACCCCGGTTTCATGATGCCCGCCTTCTCCCCGGCAATTTCCGTCAACGTGTCGCCCAGGATGCCCATATGATCCCTGCCAATCGACGAGAATATCGCCAGGACCGTATTTTCCACGACGTTGGTGGCATCCAGCCTGCCGCCCAGTCCCGTCTCCAGCACCACGTAATCACATTTCTTTTCACGGAAATATAAAAAGGCCATTGCGGTTTCCATCTCGAACACGGTAGGGTGTCCCCTTCCATTTGTCTCCATACACGCAACTGCCTTCTGCACTTTTTCCACTAATGCCGCGAATTCGTCTTCCCCAATCCATCTGCCATCGACTTGGATTTTCTCCAGGTAGGAAACCACCGTCGGCGAAACATATCGTCCCACCAAGAACCCCGCCTCGCGAAGTATCGTCGAAACATAGGCCAGAATGGAACCTTTGCCATTCGTCCCCGCGACATGGATGAACTTAAGCCCATCCTGTGGATTTCCCAATTCGCCCAACAGAGCCCGAACCGTGTCCAGGCCAAGTACACTTCCGTATTTCGACATGTCGTCCAAATATACCCTTGCTTCTCTGTAGGTCACTTTTCATCCTCTTTTTCAATTTTTTGCTTCTTCCTGATACAATATGCAGTCCCCGCCGTGGTAATGGATTTCCGTAATCGCTTTCCTGCCATCATCCAAAAACACTTCCGCCATGTAATGATCCAGCAGGACCTCCAACGACAGTTTCGACCCTTTCACGGTACACGCTTCCCGATAAATGCCATCCCGTTCCACAAACACATGCACCACGCCATCCCGATGACGCATCTTGAAACGTATTGCCGCATGGCTTTGCTTATCTTTCAAAACAGTAATATCATACTCCGATTTTTCGGAAAAGTCCAGTATTTTAGAAATATATCCCGTTTGCGCCCCCGACCATCCATCTCGTCCACCAGCTTGTCTTGCAAGGTACGCCAAAATTTCCCGACACGGCCTCACGACCAGATGGTGGCTTTCATCCAGGGAAAGTTCACGCGGAACCGTCATCGTGCCCGCCCATCCGTGGGAAGCCGTGCCAATCGGCTTTCCCCAGGCGTTCGCCCAGGCCAGCATGATACGCCTGCCATCCTCCGCGCGAAACGATTGCGGGGCATAAAAATATTCCCCAAAGTCAAGCTTGTCCTGATACAATTCAATCCCGCCATCAATCGGCATCTTGTCATAAACATAATATCGCACGTTATTCGGCTGACTGGCAATCACGACATACCTGCCGTCAAGTTCGAACAAATCCGGACATTCCAATGCACCCGTAATTTCTGGACAAGGAAATAAACCAACATAATCCCAGTCCGCCAAATTCCGTGACTGAAAATAATATATCACCCCGTGTCCGTCTTGTTTTCCGCCGGTCACCATCAAATAATGATTCTTATAACGGATTACCTTGGGGTCACGAAAATTTTCCTTGTCCTTTTTTACCGGCAGCTTGTCAACTGGAATAATCGGGTTCTTCGCATATTTTTCCGCCGTTCCTCTG
>Ga0073906_1004308_pt1 | contig 14491 bp, 11 predicted proteins | sample Inofromicrocosms_FD_65485 | JGI IMG/M metagenome (GOLD analysis project Ga0073906, IMG submission 65485) | Mouse cecum microbial communities from Vienna, Austria - Inoculum for glucosamine and mucus D2O microcosms | ecosystem: Host-associated > Mammals > Digestive system > Large intestine >... | reverse complement strand
GACGTGCCTCCTATGACTTGCTCAAAAAATGGCATAAGAGCGCCATTAGCCGCTAAATATATCAACATAAGACTAATAACAGCCATTGCACTTCCGAATGCAATCGCTATATTGGTTATTGATTTTTTTATATTTTGTTTTCTTGTTAAAAAAATGTATCCGAGTCCGATAAAAACAGCAAACAAAGCTCCTGTATTTTGTTTCATACAAAATGTAAGACCGGCAGAAACACCATACAAAACAGAATAAATATTTTTTTCGTTATTATATGTTTCGTACATTCGTACACAAAAATATAACGTAAGAACGGAAAACAGTAAGGCCGACTGATAATATCCATAAAATATATCTGTATTTGTACTTGCATAAATCACAGATGCGATTATTAAAGAGAAAGCAACTACTTTATAATTATATATCTTAGATACTATAACATAAATAATAGTCAATAATGCCAATCTTTCGATAATTCCAAAAACACGTAATGCTAAAAAAGAATAATTTGTCAATTTACATATAAATGACGTTATCCATATGTAGCCTGGTGGAACCGGACAATAGAAATCCCTATATATGAACTCACCCCTATTGATATATCTTGCGTAATCCTGAAACCAACCTTCGGTTATAGGGAAAAATTTGTCTATCAAAAGAACGCAGAAAAACACGGTGACAAACATTACAACAAACCAAGATATAAACTTTTCATATTTACAGTCTTTTTTTGCTTCAAAAATTGTAAAAAAAGATAAAAATTTTTTTATCATTTTTGTATTTATTCATCCTTCCTAGAATATTTTTAATCACATAGTTTTCCCAACACGTACCCGACCGCTTTCTCGATTTCCTCCCGTTCCACGTCGTGCACGATTTGGAGTTCCATGTCATCTTTCATGAGCACCGCCGTCAGACTGTTTCCCACCTGCTTCTTGTCCTTGCGGATGGCAGACAGAATCCTATCCATATCCGATATCGCTTCATCCATGTCAACATGGATAATCTTCCACAAGATGCCTTCCACCCGTAACACCTTTTCCTCGGAAAGCCATCCGCGTCCAAGGGAGATCCGATTTGCAACTATTGTGCCCATGGCGACGGCAGTACCGTGGGGAATCGCGTAGCCGCTTACCGTTTCAAACGCATGTCCGAACGTATGGGCAAAATTCAAGTGAATCCGCACCCCGCGGTCAAACTCGTCTTCTTCAATGAAGTTCTTTTTAAACAAGAGGGAACTGTTCACAAATTCCATTAGTTTCGTTTCGTTCCTTTGCAACAGCGTGTCTATGTTTTGTTCCATGTTCGTGATACCAATCTCGCCGAACATCACGTTAAACTTGACGACCTCCCCAAGGCCACTTTGGAAGTCTCTTTCGGACAACGTTTGAAAAAATGGCGTACAAATATTCACTTCATCGGGAGGATAAAATGTGCCAAGCAAGTTTTTGAACTTCTTGTAGTTCAGTGATGTTTTTCCGCCGATGCAGCTGTCACAAGCGGCCAGCAAGGTGGTCGGATAAAACGTCCAATGGATTCCCCGGTATAGGATGTTTGCCACGAAACCCGTCACGTCCTGGACGATTCCACCACCGAACGAAACCAGCTTCGCGTTCCTTTTGGCGGGAATGCCCGTCATAATCTCGCATATTTCCAACGCGGTTTCTATGGTCTTGTTTTCCTCGGTGGCATCCAACAGATAAAGTTGTTCTGGTACGATGCCCGCAAAAAGCCGTTCTTTGTACAAATCGTACAAGACGTGATCAACAACGACAAATGTTTTGCTGTCAATATTTTCCTCATGAATCTTGTCAAAGTGGTCGTATATGTTTACCTGGTACTCCTTCGTGCTGGACTTAATTTTCATTTTTCCGTGTATCCTCCGTCAACCGTTATTTTCTGCCCCGTCAGGTAACTGTTTTGCTCGCTGCCAAGGAAATATACCACTTCGGCAATTTCCCCGGGTTCCGCCATCCGTCCAAGGGGGATGGCAGCTGAAATTTCTTCCATTTGTTTTTCCGTGTTGTTTTTCCTCGTAAGTTCCGTCAACGTGAAGCCTGGGCAGACCGTGTTTACCAGGATGTTATCCTTGGCAAGCTCGACAGCCAATGTGTTCGTGACACCGTGTATCCCGTTTTTCGTAGCACTGTACACGCACCGCCCTTCCTTGGACACGACGGCCCAGATGGAGGCGATGTTCACGATTTTTCCGTAATGCTGTTCCCGCATGGCTCCCACTAATCCACGCAATAACTTGATAGGGGCGATTAGGTTTACTTGCATCATGTTCGTCAGTTCTTCGTCCGTGACCTGCTCGATCGCATGCACGTCATTGCACCCGGCATTGTTGACGATGACATCAAAATATTCTTTTTTATGCAGACGGACAAAGCTTTCGATGGACTTGTCATTGCTAAGGTCGAGTTCTTGCCGGGATGGCGTGACGGCTTCATAACCATGTTCCTGAAACTTTGCCGCGATTGCCTTGCCTATTCCCCTCGATGCACCTGTCACCAGTACCTTCCTTGTCATTTTCCGTCCCTTCCTTTCCGCGATTTATGGGAAACTCCCTTTACCATGTCATAAACCTTCGATTTCGGCGCAAACGCTCCGTTTGTTGCTCATTACCGCTTGAAAAGAAACGGCTTGATTATCATGGCTCTTCAAAGTTAATCCGCTCTTCCTCAATGACCATCGGACGTTTCGTGATTCTCGTCAATATTGCCCCGATATATTCACCTATGACCCCTATGCATGCCAGTTGTCCCGAACCCAACAAGAACATCCCTATCAGAACGGGAGCCATGCCCATTTCAAAGCTGTCCCAGTAGATAAGCTTCATGACAAGATAGATTATGGCGAAAATGAAACTGGCAACGGACATGCTAATTCCGGCCAATGTCACGATTCGCAAAGGTTTTTTTGAAACATGTGTCAACCCCGTGATTGCGAAATCAAAATAACTGTTGAAATTATAACTGGACTTCCCTTTTTCCCGTTTCCTTTGCGTGTATTCCACAAGGCACCATTTATAGCCGAGTTCGGTTACTAATCCACGTATGTATGGGTCGGGATCGTCCATCCAGCGGATAGTTTTAAGCACTTCCTTGTCATATAGGCCGTATCCGGTAACATTTTCCAAATGTTCCGTTTCAGAAAGTAGCTCCATGATTTTGTAATATAGCTTTCTTACTTGGAACATCAGGAAGTTTTCCTTGCTCTTGGTTTTCTGTCCCATGACGACCTTATAGCCTTCTTCCCATTTTTGAAGGAAGATAGGTATCATTTCCGGCGGGTCTTGTAAGTCACAAACAATACAAATCAAAGCATCGCCTGTTGCCTGGAGCATCCCGTAAGTTCCGGAACGGTTGGGACCGAAGTTCCTGGCATTCAATATGACTTTCACGTTTTTATCCTTGTTTGCCATTTCCCTTAATATTTGCCTGGACATGTCAGTGGAGCAGTTATCAATGAATATGTGTTCGTAAGTATACTGGGGCAATCCGTCAAACTGCTTTTTCACCTCTTGATATATGTTTTGAATGTTACCTTCTTCATTATAGCAAGGGGTCATGACCGATATATGTTTCATTTGTTATCACTCCTGTACCATTCCATCGTCCTGCGGATTCCTTCTTCAAATTCCACTTCTGGAATGAAGCCGGTATCCTCGGTAAGTTCGCCTATGTCCGCAGTCAGTTTCATCACCTGGTTCGGATAGTATTCTCGTTCACCGAGTCCGATTTCCAGACCTGGATTGACGATATCACGTATCGCGATGATGTAATCCCGTAACAACCGGCTTTTTCCCGAACCGATAGTATAGGCCTTCCCATGTTTCCCGTGCTTTCCTATCAAATAGAATGCCCTGGAACAATCTCCCCCATAGAGATAGTCCCATATTTGGTCACCCTTCGTGAAACTCATGCGTTCTCCTTTCAACATGCCAATCACACTGGACATGACCATGGTAAATTCGTTGTCCCCGGGACCATACGTGCTCACGATTCTCCCCCAGGACTGGCGCATTCCGAGCCGTTCGCACATGACGGCACTAAGCTTTCCAGCAGTATATTTGGCAATACCGTATCCCGTTACCGGGTTCTTTGGCAGCTGATCCGACAAGGCACCTTCCACAAAACCAAATTCGGCCTGAGAACCCGCCCCGACAAACACTCCGCACCCGAGCGCGTGTGCCAGATTCACCGCGTCCAACGTGTTTTTGATGTTTTGCTCTTGCAACCTGGCATCATTCCTGCTGTCACCATAAGTGCCGTCCCAAGCAAAGTGGTAAAACGTGTCATAACCGGCCGTCAGTCGTTCTCTCAATGATGAAAGAGAATTAATGTCACATTCTTGTACGTCCAGGTTCTGATGTGTCAGCAGGTTTCTTTTTTTCTTTGAGTTTGGCCGGATTATGGCGGTTACCTTGATGTCATCCATTAACATTTGTTCTATCATGGATGAGCCTATCATACCGGTCGCACCCGTCACAAGCACCTTATTCATATTTGACTCCTTTGTTTTCCAGATATTCTTCCCGTGAAAGAAACGGGGACAAATCGTCAATTGCGGGGGAAACAATTTTTCCGTCAGGCAGTACTTTTGACGATAATTTCGGGGCGAAAAATTGTTCCTTGTCTAAGATTACCTCGCAAATCGTGGGACCTTGCGATTCGATTGCCTGGCGTACTGTCTCGTCAATCAGGTCCACATGGTTAATTCGGAGATAGGGGATGCCATAGGCATAAGCGATTTTCTCCATGTCCGGGAAACTGACCCCGTTTTCCTTGTTCACCCCGGCCAACGCGCCTTTAAATAAGTTGCTTTGTGTTTGCCGCATGGAGTGGTAACCGTCATTGTTTAAAACAAAAATCTTGATATTCGCGTTGTTATAAACGATAGTCTGCAATTCTTGGAGATTCATCTGGATGCTTCCGTCACCGTCCAGACAAATGACTCTTCGCCCGCATTTCGCGAAACTGACTCCAAGAGCGGAGGGGACACCGTATCCCATGGTGGCACATCCTGAATTCGTGAACAGACGTGTGCCTTTTTTGATGATTCCTGCCTGGAAGGAGACAACGCATGCTGAACCGTTTCCGGTGACGACCGTCTCGTCCTCGTCAAGGTTTTCGAACAGTTTCCTCATGAACACATATGGATTTACGGGTGATTGCTTTGAATAATATTCCGGCAATGCCGCCGGATATCTTGCATCCGTCTTCCTGCACCAGGCAACCCATTTTTTATGTTCCTCGTTCCCGCCTTCGTAAGTGCTTTCAAGCAGAGAGTGTATGACATCCTTGACATCAGCGTGAATGGGCAAGTCCGGGTGAATCGTGTGTTTCTTTAATTCCTCGCCATCGATATCCACGATAATTTTATATGCGTCCTTGGCAAAATCGTTATAATTATAGCTGATTTGCCGAATGTTCAGACGGCATCCGAGACTGATTAACAAGTCACAGTTTTGAACTACGAAATTGCCTCCCCGGGTTCCAATGGTACCAGGTCTTCCGGCATATAGCGGGTGCTCGTCCCAGATTATGTCATGCGCGTTCCATGCGGTAACCACCGGGATGCCAAGTTTGTCCACAAGTTTGATAAACTCGTCCCTTGCGCCGGCCAGGCGAATCCCCGTCCCGGCCAGAATTACCGGGCGTTTTGCCTTTTTGATTTGTTCGAGGATGCGGGCGGTATTCCCCTTGTCATAAATGACATTTTCTGTCTCTTCGTCTTTTTTGAAATGAACCAGTTCATCCGTGTCAATGACTGCGGCCTGGATGTCAAGGGGGATGTCTAACCATACGGGGCCGCCCCTTCCGGTCTTGCATAAGTACAAGGCTTTTTCCAGATGATACGCGATTTCGTTCGCGTCATCTATGAATTTTGCATATTTGGTCATGGGCGCGACGCAGTCCGTGATGTTGAATTCTTGATCCCCTATCTGGCGAACCTTCGCGTCCGTCGCATGAACGGTCGTGATTCGTTTTACTTGTCCTGAAACAACGAACATTGGTATGGAATCCAGCCATGCCCCCAACACCCCAGTAAGGGCGTTTGTCCCGCCCGGGCCGCTGGTGACACATACCAACGGAAGTTTCCCTGAATATCTCATATATCCCTCGGCGGCTATCGCGCATGCCTGCTCGTGATGATTAAAGACGCATTTTAGCCCTTCTTTATGTGTGAACGCGTCATCCAGGTGCATGGCACCACCACCGGTGATAAGAAAACAATGTTCCACGCCGTTTTTCACAAAGAAGTTAGCCATATACTCCGCAACTTTCATTTTCATTTCCATATGCTCCTTGTCTTTACCCTATTCGTATAACGATGTCGTTACAAATTCAATGTCCAACGTGTTTTCCATCCCGTGCAGAACCTCTCTTGCATGCTGGTTTATTGCCGCGGTCTGTTCTTCATCAAAGTGGTATTCCATGTTGGGATTGATATAATTTTCTTTCAAGCCATTTCGATACCCGTCAAATCCAGCCAAGCCAACGTGCGGGATTTGCCAGCGGGACAGTGCCTTTAAAAGCATGAAGAGGGGATTGTCAATGATTTCCGCCTCATCATCTATAAGGGAACTATACTTAAGTGTATATTCAAAGGCTCCGTTTGTCTTTGTCAGGTTCGAGGTCGCTATGATTTTGAAGTCATTCTGTTTCTGTGACAAAGTAGTCGCCAATTGCACGTACCGCTTTGAATTTGTTAAAAACAAGTAATCTATTTTGAAAGCATCATCAACGAAATTTATGGAAATGACAAGCGGGTCATGTGTTTTAATGTAATGGTCGATTTTCCCTTTTTCGTGGCGAACGCTCGTCCCTGGTCCAAGCAAAAGAATATCTCGGTCGTGGAACGTGTCAGTCAGCATGTTGACAGCCTTCGTGTCATCCACGTCGATAGCCTGGTAATTCATGTAGAGCCTTTCAACATATGATTTGTCATATAATAATTTTTTCTCACCTTCCAGCTTTCCCAAAATCTCGTTGACGGACTTTACGGACAAGGTTCGTTTGTTTACCAGATAAGACACGTAATTGGGATGACAGTCATTCGACGCGGCAAGATAATAAAACAGGCTGTATCCCCAAGGCGTGGCCGCATGGAAATTCATGACGTTGGAGTCCACTGCTTCCAAAAACTGGCTGATTTGATAGTGCTTCCCAAAGTTGTCATTCAAGTACATGGCAATCAATTCGATGGGGGCGTTCCCGGCACTTTTCCCCATGCCATAAATCGTGCCATCGACAAGGAGAGGACGTTCCACCTTTTGGGACATCATCGTGATACAGTTCGCGTAACCCATCTGGAAATTATTATGGGCGTGATATCCCAGGCAAATTTCAGGAGATAGGTGTGCGTTTAACAAATCGAAATAATGTTGTAAGTTATTTTGATGCATCAGCCCGTATGTGTCCACCATTGAAACCGCATATGGCTTCACGTCGTTTGCCAGACGTATCAAGTCCATCATTTCTTCGTCATCATAGCTGGTAACGGCGACCAATTGTGCAAAGACCTTATAGCCAAGTCCTTTGAGTTTTGAACAATATTCTAATGCTTCTTTTCGTAAATGCTTCTTGAAAATCACGCGGATGCAGTCGAGGAAGGAATCCTTGCATGGCTTTATGTTTGAAAGGGCACAAGTCCCATAATCAATCATTCCAACGACCTGGGTGTTTTTCCTGTCCAGTCCCCCGTATATCCTCTCCACGCAGTCCGTGTCGGGCATGATGCTACGGTTGATGTCAAACTTACGTCTGTCGTCCAAAAAACCGATTTCAATAAATTCGACGTTCGCGTCCACCACCCGCTCGAAGATGCTGACCAGGTTGTCATGACCAAAATTCCAGTCATTCAAATATCCCCCATCCCTGAGCGTGCAGTCTAATAATTTAATGTCACCCATCATGACCCTCCACCTTTAAAAAAGTTTCTATTTGCCGCTTCATGACGATGTCCATGTCATCCATGTCAAACCAGCGCTTGGTCCATTCCACTGTCTTTTCCACGGCTTCGTCCACATGCCATGTCGTTTTCCATCCGAACTTGCTTTTTAGCTTGGAACAGTCCAGTTTCAGAAGATTCGCCTCGTGTGGGCCACCGTCATGACAGTTCACCCATTTTGCCGACTCTCCCCATTGTTCGCAAAACAAGTCAACCAACGCGCCCGTTGACACGCAGTCGCGGTCATCTGGCCCCACGTTATAGAAACCGGCGAATGACTTGTCTTCATATTGTTTTTGGGCAATCAGCAAATATGCGGCAAGGGGTTCCAACACATGCTGGTAAGGACGGGTGGAATAAGGGTTGCGGACAAGGATGTCTTCCCCCTTTTCCACGGCGCGTATACAGTCAGGAATAATCCTGTCGTTCGCGAAATCCCCGCCGCCAATGACGTTCCCCGCGCGGGCCGTGGATACGGCCACGTCCAACGCATAAAAAAAGGAATTGATATAACTGTGCGTTACCAATTCTGAACAAGACTTGCTATTGGAATAAGGGTCGTGTCCGTCTAAAAAATCGGTTTCGCGATATCCCCATTCCCATTCATTGTTACGATATACTTTGTCGGTCGTCACGTTCAAAAAGGATTTTACGCAAGAATTTAACCGTACGCATTCGCAAGTGTTGACCGTGCCCATCACGTTCGTCTCATATGTGTAGACGGGATTTTTATAAGAGTCACGGACAATCGGTTGTGCCGCCAGATGGAAAACAATTTCCGGTTTCGTCCGTTTGAACGTTGTCTTCAAATGTTCCAAATCGCGGATATCGCCAATCTCCGAGTCCATTTTTTCATCCAGCCTAAGTATTTGGAACAAGCTCGGATTTGTGGGAGAGGGCAACGCGTAGCCGATAACGTTAGCTCCGGCTTCCAAAAGGAGTTTGCAAAGCCAGGCACCTTTAAATCCCGTATGTCCGGTTATGAGAACTTTTCTTCCTTTATAAAAACTCAAATTTGTCATGATAAGTTACCACACTTTCCAAGGAGCCTTGCCTGAAGCCCAAAGCTCCTCTAGTTTTTCCTTTTCACGCTGCGTGTCCATGCACTGCCAAAAACCGTTGTGTTTGTATGCGTTGATTTGGCCGTCGGCACATAAACGTTCCAAGGGATCCTTTTCAAAAACGGTGGAATCACCTTCTATATAATCCATGACTTCCGGTTCAAGAACCATGTAGCCGGCACTGATACGGCTACCGTCCGCATTGGATTTTTCCCTGAAGGCATGAATATCCAGGCTGTTCTTGTCAATGTCTAAAACCCCAAAACGTTGCCCGACATGGACGGCGGTCAGCGTGGCTAATTGCCCCTTTTTCTCATGGAAAGCAACCAGCTTGTTGATATCGATGTCAGCGACACCGTCACCATAGGTCATGAGAAACGTTTCATTACCGATATATTCCTTGACCCGCTTGATTCTGCCCCCGGTCATCGTGTTCAGACCGGTATCGACCAGCGTCACCCTCCAGGGCTCGGACACATTGTTATGGACAATCATGTTGTTGTCATGTCCAAAGTCAAAGGTCACGTCGCTGTTATACAAGTAATAGTCGGCGAAATATTCCTTTATCATGTGTTGCTTATATCCGCAACATATGATAAATTCGTTATGTCCGTAATGGCTGTATTCCTTCATGATGTGCCATAGGATGGGGCGATCCCCGATTTCTATCATTGGCTTTGGTTTCAAATGGCTCTCCTCGCTGATGCGCGTGCCGAACCCGCCGGCCAGGATGACGACTTTCATAACCTCTTCCTCTTTCGACTGTTAGTTTTTGCCCTTATTTGGAGCGAATAAGGTCATTTTTATATATAATAAGGAAGATATCAATTAGAAAGGGTGGCGTATTATGGAAAAAAACGTATTATTCAAGCAAGTCGCGAATGCCTGGCTGGAGGAAAAGAAGGAATACATCAAGGTGTCTACCTATATGTATTACCAATTCGAGATGGAAACCTATATTCTTCCCCGGCTCGGCGAAGAACCAATCAGCGAGGTCAATGAAAAAGCAGTACAGCAGACAGTATTATTTTGGCAACGGCAAGGTGGGAAAAACAAAGAGCCGCTAAAAAAGTCAACAGTCCAGAACCTGACCATGCTGGTCAAGCAATGTTTGCGCTATGCCGTCAAGGAAGGCTACATTCAAGAATGCTCCATGCGCATGCAGTACATACCAACGGATGTGGAAAAGAAGCAAAAAGTATTTTCCGAAAATGACCAGACGGATCTGATAAAGGCAATCTTGGCAGATCCGAACTCCAAAACGGTAGGGATTCTTCTTTGCTTGAGCAGCGGGTTAAGGATTGGCGAGGTATGTGCGCTTCGATGGGAAGACATTGATTTTGGCAATCGGATGCTGCATGTCACGAAAACACTGCAACGGATTTACAGAGTAGACAGCGTGCCACACACGGAAATCGTGATTTCATCTCCAAAGACACGCAAATCTGTCCGGGACGTGCCATTATCGGACAACATGATAGAATTGCTACAAAAAATGAGACCACATGACAAAAAGGGATACTTGTTGACAAATAAGGAACATTATATGGAACCGAGAACATTTCGCAAATTTTATATGAAATTTCTGGAAACGCATCAAATCAAGCAGTTAAATTTTCATTGTCTGCGGCACACGTTCGCCACGCGTTGTATTGAAAACGGTGGGGATTATAAGAGCGTGAGTGAGATTTTAGGTCATACGACGATAAATACCACTTTGAACATGTATGTACATCCGCAGGAAAAGGAAAAGAGACGATGCGTGGAACTGGTTCGATGGGAATAAAGAGATAGCGAAAATTAGACATCCGTCGGAAAATAATATCGGGGAGGGGGCAGAACGCCCCACCCCTTGCGTAGAATCGGCTTTTGACGCGATACTCACGGCAGATATCACCGACCGTAAGTATAAATTAGAAATTTCGCGGCTCTTATCGTCTCGCGATGTCTGCCTCACAAGGACGCGCTATCAGTCCCCGGTCCAAAACGGCTCGCCATCGTCAATCATCACAATCAAATCTTCAATGTCACATTCAAGGTACGTGCATAGCTTGACTATGAGATTGGCATCAATCCGCTGAAAGTCGTCTCGGCAATACTTGTTAAAATTCCCCCTGGGAAGATCCAAGTCCTTGCAGATACGGTTTTTACTGATTCCTTTTTCGGTTAACAATTCTTGTATTCTGATATGTAGATATGGCATGATAAAACCTCCTTTTGCTTTTTGTTGATTAACGCGTCAAGTAATATTTTGACGCTTATGCCATGCGATTCGATATCGGCTTCCGACCCTAGCCCTTGTTAGTAGAATAAAACGTTTTCCAGAAAATTTCCAGAAAAACTTTCCAAAATATCCAAAAATCCAGTACAACCGGAATTCTGCGCTTCCGCAAAATCCTTATTGCATATGGATGACTCATGTGATATAGTTTGGATATAACTACTCAAGCGTCGTTAATGCGGACGGATTATGGGAATATATGGGTACGGACATCCCTAAGCCATTATTATACAACAAAAGGAGCAAAAATGCTATGAAAAGATTTAATTCGACAGGACTTTGTGTTCCGAGCAAGCATTATATGGTGAATCTTGACGGAAAACTGGCTCAAATCCGCAAATTTGTCGACGATGGTTGCTACTTCATGATAAACCGCGCCCGCCAATATGGGAAAACGACGACATTGGCGGCACTGGCCAAGGTACTGAAGGAAGATTACCTTGTCATCAGCCTGGATTTTCAAGCCCTTGGCAACGAGTCGTTTAAAGATGAAAATCGATTTTCGGTTGCATTTGCCAAGATTTTTTTGCAAAGAATGCAACAATGTCCTTTGGAATCAAGAGAACTGGAAAACATTTTATTCAGATTTACTGATATAATCGCCCAAAAAGATGTTGATTTTGATTTAAAGGAGTTGTTTGACCACTTGACGGCAATCTGCGCGGCTTCCCCGAAGCCGCTCGTGCTGATGATTGACGAAGTGGACAGCGCGACGAACAACCAGGTGTTCCTCGACTTTCTTGCCCAGCTACGGTACTATTACATCAAACGCGAGGCCAACGATGAACCCGCGTTCCACTCCGTCATTTTGGCCGGGGTTTATGACATTAAGAATATGAAGCGAAAGATACGTCCTGATGAGGAACACAAAGTGAACAGCCCATGGAATATTGCAATTAACTTTGATATTGACATGAGTTTCCACAAGGATGAAATCGCCGGGATGCTTGCCGAATACGAAAAAGACCGCAACACTGGGATGAACGTCGATGAAATGGCCGGTCTGCTCTACGACTATACATCGGGCTATCCGTTCTTGGTGTCCCGGTTGTGCCAGCTGATAGACGAGCTGGTTGCGGGAAGTGAAGGATTTCCCGATAAAAGTTCTGCATGGTGCAAAGACGGCTTCCTAAAAGCCGTCAGCATGTTATTGATAGAACCAAACACCTTGTTTGATTCTTTGTTCAATAAATTGGAGGATTATCCCGAGCTAGACAGAATGCTCAGGAGACTTTTGTTCGAGGGCAAAGAAATCTTCTACACGTTGGGCAATCGCCCAATTGAGTTGGCCTTGATGTTCGGATTCGTAAAAAAATCCGACAATTTGATAGTGGTTTCAAATCGAATACTTGAAACGTTATTGTATAATTTGTATCTTGTCTCGCCGGAGGCGCAGCAAGAAATGATGCAAAATGAAGCGTTGAGGGATAAAAACCAGTTCATTCAAAACGGCCATCTGGACATGAAACGGGTTTTGGAACGGTTTGTCGTGCATTTCCACGATTTATACGGAGATAGGGACGAGAAATTCCTCGAAGAAGATGGTCGGAGGTACTTTCTTCTTTATTTAAGGCCTATCATCAACGGCACGGGAAACTATTACGTCGAGGCACAGACGCGGGACATGGAGCGTACGGACGTGGTTGTGGACTACAACGGGGAGCAGTTTGTGATCGAGTTGAAAATCTGGCGTGGGGAGGCCTATCATACACGTGGGGAGGTTCAACTTTCCGAATATTTGGATTATTACCAGCTCGACAAGGGCTATATGCTCAGCTTTTGTTTTAATAAGAAGAAACACGTTGGGGTGAAAGAGATTAGATTGGGAAAGAAGGTACTTGTCGAAGCGGTAGTTTGATAAATTGACGAGCTGTCGGGAAATGAATGTATGCCTACAATATGTGCTTTGACACATTGAGACTCACAACTATATATTGCGGGTCGGTAGCATTTTCCGACAATTTTCGCCTTAAATCACCGACATAATTGTCAGATAATCCGCGTAAAATTCTATTAGAAGATGAAAAATATAGTGTTTTTCAGATATTAACGAGATTTGACCCTTAAAATTCCAATATTGGAAACAAAAGATTAAGAATTCAAATAACAATATGTAAAATTACTGTTGACTTATGTCAAATTATGCGATAATATATCTAAAGACCTTATTCGCTCCAAATAAGCACCATTTTTGTGATATTTAAAGAAATACCGCTGGGATAAAGCGTGAAGGGTGATGAAAAATGTACATTTACGCAAAAAATAGTCTATGGAAGCATATGGATTTCATGTTATTGGATATTATTATGATGGTAACGTCCTATGCCGGGGCTTTTTTTATGCGTCATAAAAGTTTTGACACTTTTTCGGAACTTTATTACCAGATTGGGTTCAGTCTTTTCCTCACATATGTGTGCTGGGTAATCCTGGCGGCACCTCACCGGGGAATCCTGCGGCGCAGACGCTGGAAGGAGCTACAAAGCGTCCTTTTGATGAATGTGGCGTTTCTGGCGGTCGTGACAGGGTATTTGTTCTTCGCCAAGCACATTGAGGATTATTCACGAGTCACGTTGTTCCTTTTTCTCGTGATGGATGTCCTGCTTACGTGGGCCAGTCGGACGCTATTGAAGGTGTACCTGACGATACGTTACCGAACGGATAAGGGACGCAAGTGGCTGGTGTTAGCTTCCAAGGAGGAAGCGGAGAGTGTTCTAAAACAGTACTATTATAAACAACAAGGCGATATCGAAATCGTTGGTTTGGCTATCCTGAATCAGTCGGTGTCCGACGTGAGCCGGTATCCGGTGCCAGTGATGACGACCGAGGAGCAGATGTGGGAATACTTACGAATCAGCACGGTGGACGAGGTGTTAGTGGGTTCGTTCACTTCTTTGGAAGGAACCATGCGTGATATCTTGCTTATGCTGGTGGAAACGGGACTGACGGTTCATTTGGACGTGGGAGATTTGCCATTGTACCTTCCGAACCAGACCGTGCACCACATCGGTGAGATGACAGTGATTACGGGAGCGATGAAGGTGATTGATCCGCTTCAAAGCTTTTTGAAACGGGCGTTAGATATTGTCGGGGCATTGGTCGGTTTGTTGATTACTGCATTGGTCGGAATCTTTGTTATTCCGGCAATCAAGCTGGATTCGCCGGGACCGGCGTTCTTCGGGCAAGAACGCGTGGGGAA
>Ga0073906_1004307_pt1 | contig 14493 bp, 13 predicted proteins | sample Inofromicrocosms_FD_65485 | JGI IMG/M metagenome (GOLD analysis project Ga0073906, IMG submission 65485) | Mouse cecum microbial communities from Vienna, Austria - Inoculum for glucosamine and mucus D2O microcosms | ecosystem: Host-associated > Mammals > Digestive system > Large intestine >... | reverse complement strand
CCCCCATTACCCGTAAAGTCGGCTGGATAACCCTTCTTGTAAGAGAAGCTGTAGACCTTTACCAGCAGCCCGTCGTGTGGTGCCGGCGAAGGTGAATGGGCACATACATAGGAGCAGACTCTCCTAAGCTCGGGCAAATCATCTCCCGTAGCTCGCTGATAGAGATTTTCCAGATTTCTCAACGCCGGATCTATGCTCTCTATAAAATGGGCCTTTTTCTCCACCAGGCCCCGGAACCCATAAGCGCCCAGCACCTGAAGCGTACGGAAGAAAGCCAGCAGCGGAAGCGCATCCAGCAGCCGGCCCGCATCATTGCCCGTGATTCTTTCATATTCGGCGGCATATACAGCAGCCAATTCCTTTTTTTCATTATCCGACAAACCGGCTTTAGCCTGCCAGAGCATCGACACCACATCATACGCCACCGGGCCGCGCCGTCCTCCCTGAAAATCAATCCACCACGGCTTGCCGCCGCTTACCATCACATTCCGGCTCTGGCAGTCGCGCATCATGAAGCCCCATGGACCGGCGCTATCCCCAGTGAGCCGCGAAGCCAATCGCTCGAAATCATCCTCCAGCAGCTCCTCATCGAAAGGTACCCTCAAAGGCTTTAGATACTCATATTTAAAATAGTTCAGGTCCCACAAAACCTGTCGGCGTGAAAAAGGTCTGTAAGCCACAATGTCCTTCCATTCGGAGCCATCCACCGATTGCATGCGTGCCATCGACAGCATCGCCATAGCCGCCATTTGTCGCCATTCCTCCGTGCCGCGCAACGACAACAGCGACGTGTCGCCAAGATCCTGTTGTATATAATGAAGCCCGTCGTCGGCTACGGCATACACCTCCGGCACATCTATACCGTGACGCCGGAAAACACGTGACAATCCTGTGAAAGCCCTGCAGTCGGACAATGAATCGCCGACAGTGCCTATACACACGCCCGCCGGCGACTTCATGCGGTAATACACTCTGTCGCCACCCGAGCCGGCAAGCTTTTGCATCTCATCGGCATCTGAGCCATAATAATTCCGATACAAACCCCGCAATATATCCTTGTCTTCCATCTTAATTTTCCTTCTATCTCTAAAGAAACGTAAAAGAATCAAATATGTGTAGAGCCTATATTGCCCAGGTTCTATTTTTTTGTTAATTTTGCGTGGCGAAAAGTAGGGAGTCACCGCCGGGCGACACCAAACTTATAGCCCGGAATAAGTGTTACCTGTTAGGAGTCTTACATACAACTTTCGAGGCTCTGTTCTAAGAAAAAACTGACAAATCCAAAGTTTAGATAAATAAAATGGCAAAGATTGAAGATTACAACTTCGAGGGAAAGAAAGCGATAGTCCGCGTGGACTTCAACGTACCCTTGGACGAGAACGGCAACATCACCGACGACACCCGTATCCGTGGCGCCCTTCCCACTCTCAAGAAGATTCTTGACGACGGAGGCAGCCTTATCCTTATGTCGCACATGGGCAAACCCAAAGGGAAAGTGAATGCCAAGCTGAGTCTTTCGCAGATCAAGGATGCAGTGGCCAAGGCACTTGGCCGCGACGTGAAGTTCGCTCCCGACTGCATGAAAGCCCAGGAGGCAGCCAAAGAGCTCAAGCCGGGTGAGGTGCTGCTGCTCGAGAACCTCCGTTTCTACCCCGAAGAGGAAGGAAAGCCTGTAGGCATCGACAAAGCCGACCCGGGATATGACGCCGCCAAGAAGGAGATGAAAGAGCGTCAGAAAGAATTTGCCAAGGTACTTGCCAGCTATGCCGATGTATACGTCAACGACGCTTTCGGCACAGCCCACCGTCGCCACGCCTCCACGGCCGTGATTGCCGACTACTTCGACCAGCAGGACAAGATGCTCGGTTTCCTCATGGAAAAGGAAGTGGCTGCTGTCGACAAAATCATGAAGGACATCAAACGCCCCTTCACCGCCATCATGGGCGGCTCCAAGGTATCCACCAAGATTGGCATCATCGAGAACCTCATGGACAAGGTTGACAATCTGATTCTGTGCGGCGGCATGACATTCACGTTCGCAAAAGCCCGCGGAGGCAAGATCGGCAACTCCATCGTGGAGAACGACAAACTCCAGCTGGCTCTCGACATCATCAAGCTTGCCGAGGAAAAAGGCGTGAAGCTTGTGCTGGGCACCGACTGCGTGGCTGCCGACGCTTTCAGCAACGACGCCAACACGCAGGTATGCTCAGTGATGGACATACCCGAGGGATGGGAAGGCATGGATGCCGGTCCCGACTCTATCCTGGCATTCCGCGAGGCCATTCTTCCGGCCAAGACCATCCTCTGGAACGGTCCCGCCGGCGTCTTTGAGTTCGACAAGTTCACAGCCGGCTCCAAGGCCATAGCCGATGCCATAGTAGAGGCCACCCAGAACGGAGCCTTCTCGCTTGTAGGTGGCGGCGACTCCGTGGCATGCATCAACAAGTTCGGTCTTGCCGACAGCGTCAGCTACGTATCAACCGGCGGCGGCGCCCTGCTCGAAGCCATCGAGGGCAAAACGCTCCCCGGCGTAGCAGCCATCGGCGAATAGAGGTAATGTATGTCAGAGATGTAATGTATGTCAGAGATGTAATGTATGTCAGAGATGTAATGTATGTCAGAGATGTGACATACGCCACATAAATCACATACGATACATAAATCACATACGATACATAAATCACATACGATACATAAATCACATACGATACATAAATCACATACGATACATAAATCACATACGCCACATCAACCCAACCAGATACTTCCAAGGGCATGCTCATAAAAGCATGCCCTTCTTATAACCTACTCGAACCTTAATACATACTAATTAGGGTCTGCAAATCATAACAAAGACTAAAAAGAATAATTTACCAATATTTTTTTCCGTTTGAGTATTTGAAATTTCGGAAAAATTGGTAATTTTGCATGTTGGAACGCGATAGGATGTCGGGAGGGGCCAAAGAAGGACTGACCGATGGATGTGGGACCCGAAGACAGCGTGCTATTATTAACACCCAAGTATTAATACCCAAGAGAAGCTCAACAGCCGACCTTATAACCAGGAACTTAAATTATCGAAATCACCCTGCGGACACAAGTCTGCCACGATTAAGGAGATAAACAAACCAACAATACACAAACAAAACCAAGTTAATCAAAAGATTATGGAATCTCAGAAACCAATGGCTCCCAAGCCGGCAGCTCCCGCAACGGCAGCTGCGAAAGTCAAGAAAGAAGAAAAGATCAGCAACGTACGCGGTATCCGCAACGCCTTCCTGGTGATTCTGGCGTGTGCAGTGGCAGCTGTATGTATCTTCCTTTTCGCCATGGGAGCACCCAGCAACTTCGAAGGAGGCACAACCGACGGACATCCTCTGAACCTGGCCGGTACCGTATACAAAGGCGGTTTCATCGTGCCTATTCTGATGACCCTTCTTCTGACGGTAATCGTACTGTCGATAGAGCGTTGGATCGCCATCAGCAGCGCCAGCGGCAAGGGCAACACCACGAAATTCGTTGCCGACATCAAGGCTGACCTGGCTGCCAACAAGATTGACGCCGCCATGCAGCGCTGCCGCAACCAGAAAGGCTCCGTAGCTTCCGTAGTTTACAACACGCTGGTGAAGTACAAAGAGATGGAAGCCAACGACACCCTGAGCAAAGAGCAGAAGCTCACCACTCTCCGCAACGCCGTAGAGGAGGCTACCGCCCTCGAGATGCCGGGTCTGTCGCAGAACCTCCCCATCATCGCTACCCTCACCACCCTGGGTACTCTCGTCGGACTTCTCGGTACCGTTATGGGTATGATCAAGTCGTTCCAGGCTCTTGCAGCTTCCGGTTCGCCTGACTCCACCGAGCTCTCCACAGGTATCTCCGAGGCCCTTGTGAACACCGCCTTCGGTATCGCTACCGGTGCCTTCGCCGTTATCTCCTACAACTTCTTCACCAACAAGATCGACAACCTCACCTACGCTATCGACGAAATCGGTTTCTCCATCGTAGCTACTTACGCTGCAACCCACAAATAATCAGTGGAGAAAGAGACTCAACTTGTAAAACCGATTTAAACAGACAGCAACAATGGGAAGAGTAAAAATAGCCAAGAAGAGCACATTCATCGACATGACGGCGATGAGTGATGTGACGGTGCTTTTGCTTACCTTCTTCATGCTGACCTCGACCTTCCTTTCAAAGGAGCCCACGCAAGTGATAACCCCGCCATCGGTATCAACCGAGAAGGTGCAGGAAACCAACTACGTGCAGGTGCTTCTGAGTCCCGAAGGGAAAGTCTGGCTCTCGATGAACAACGACACCTCCAAGAACTGGAGTAATGAAAAGATGCGCGCTGCGCTGTTGGACAAAGTGAGCGAGATTTACAACGAGACGCATAAGAACAAGATAAGCTTCACACCGGAGCAGAAATATGCCTTCAGCAAGATAGGTACCTTCGGCGTGCCGTTGAACCAGATGGGAGCTTTCCTGGATCTGGCCGGCCAGCAGGAGGGACAGACAGCAATGGACAAATGGATGGACGGTACTGACGGAAATCCCAACCACACATCGGGTATACCCATTTCATGGAACAAAGACGAGGCCAACCCGACAGAGTTCCAGATGTGGATGAAAGCGATGCGTCAGACCGACAACGAGAACCTCGCCGCAGCCATCAAGGATGGTTCGGGCGTGGCTATCAAGGCCGACCAGAACACAGCCTTCGACGTTGTGCACATGGTGATGGACAACCTTCAGACCATCCATATGAATAAGTTTACGTTATTGACGGCTCTTAAGGGAGAGGAAGAATAAGAAAATGGCAGAAGTTCAGCAAAACGACGGCGGCGGCAAGAAAAAAGGCGCCCAGAAAAAGATGCAGATCAGGGTGGACTTTACCCCCATGGTCGACATGAACATGTTGCTCATTACGTTCTTCATGCTCTGTACGACAATGATCAAATCGCAAACATTGACAATCGCCTTGCCCTCCAACGAGAAGGTAGACAACGTTGAGAACATGTCGCAGGCATCGGCCGACGATGCAGTGACCATCATTCTCGACGCCAAGCGCAAATCCGGCTCGTTCGAGGTAGACACAGTCAACGGCAAGGTGGTCCCCGTGGTTTACTACTACTTCGGGAAGCCTGGCGGCGAAGCCGGCCTTGGCTCGACCCCCGAATCAGTGGCAGCCAACAACAACCTTCAGGAATCTGAGTTCCTCAGCAACGACGAGAAATCAGGCAAAGCACGCGGCATCCGCGAGATTATCCAGCAGCGTAACAAGGACGTGCTCGAGAAAATCACGGAGCTGAAGAAAAAGTACGCCGACGGCGGATTCGGCAGCCTTGAGACCAAGGAAGGTCGCGAGAAAGCCCAGGCCAAGTACGACGAAGAGGCTTCAAAAGTCCGCAAGGACGAGAACCTCAAGAAGCCTGTGATCATCATCAAATCGACTCCCCAGGCTTTCTACGGCAGCCTCGTCTCGGTGCTCGATGAAATGCAGATCAACTCGATTTCCAAGTATCAGATCGATAACATGACGAAAGCCGACTCCACTATGGTGATCGACTATCAGAACCGTCATCATAAGTAATGTTGGATTTATTAACCTTTAAAGCAAGCAGAAAAAATGGCTAAAAGTAGTGTAGATCTGACATCACGCGCATGGAATGACCTGATATTCGAAGGCAAGAACAAAGACTTCGGAGCCTACCAGATAAGAAAACAGAGCGACAAGCGTCACAACATGGCTATGCTCTATATGCTTATCGGACTGGTAGTAGTGTTCTTCCTGATTCTGGGTTATAGCAAATACTCCGACTATCGTGCCGAGCAGAAGGCTCTCGAGCTGAAGGAACAGCGCGAGAAGATGATGCAGGCTCAGATGGCCGAGCAGGAAGCCGAGCCCGAGGAAGAGGAAGTGGAAGAGCAGAAGTTCGAACAGCCTGAAGTGGAAGTACCCGAAGAGGTGCTGGCCACCGTACAGGTAACCCAGATAGCAATCGTTGACACCGACAAGGTGAAAAACGAGGTAATGGATATGGATACCCAGAAAGAGGACAACACCGCCCGCGGCGTTGTGACTCAGGAAGGTAGCGACGACGCCGACAAATTCAAGGCCGTGCAGGAACAGGTTGTGGTCAAGGAACCGGAACCTGAGGTAAAGCCCAAGGAAGAGGAAATCTTCGTGGCTGTAGAGCAGCAGGCCGAGTTCCCCGGGGGTCAGGCAGCCCTTATGAAGTGGCTTTCCAATAATATCCGCTATCCCGAATCGGCTCAGCAGAACGACATCCAGGGTCGCGTTATAGTGAAGTTCGTGGTTGAGAAAGATGGTTCCATCGGCAATGCCACCATCCTCAAGGGTGTCGACAGAGACCTTGACCGCGAAGCTATCAGAGTCGTTAAGAAGATGCCCAAATGGCAGCCCGGCAAGAACAATGGTGTAGCCGTTCGTTCTTACTTCAACCTGCCTGTGACCTTCAGACTCCAAAACCAGTAAATTACTGAGATTCTCCATATCGGGAAGAGGATGGTTTAAACGAACTGTCCTCTTCCTTTTTTATATCCCCGTTATTTAATCTTTTATATTCCCCGTTATTGCACCGGTCGGAATTTTTAGTTAATTTTACAATTCAAATGGCAAACGACCTCATGAACCCAAAATTACTCCAATTGTTAAATAAATAGAAACCAAAAACATTAAAGTTATGATGGGAAATGAAGATAATCGTCAGGGGATGCCCAAAGGAGGGCGACTGGCTTTCGGAATTCTTATGATATTCGTATACGTAGGAATGGGGCTGCTGTTCATCTTCAACGTGTTCAATATTGACAGCCGGGCATTAAGCTGCGTCATCGGCGGCCTGCTGTGCGCCTATGGCGTATGGCGCGGATACCGTCTATACCGGGGCTGGAATTAGAATCAGCCACTCTCCCACTCTATCAATCTCTTAAGAAACATCACTTTACGATTATGAAAAAAATAAGGACGGGGTTGCTTCTGTTGGCCTGTCTGGCCATGATAGGCGCCGCATCGTGCGGCAAAATCAAGAAAGGCGAATACGCCAAGGGAAGTGCCACCATATTTTGCGACGACGGATTCAAGAACATTCTTGAAGAAGAGATAGAAGTGTTCGAATATTCCTATCCGGGGAGTTCGATAATCCCGTTCTATGTCGACGAACAGTCGGCCATCGACACGTTGATGGCCGACGGCACCCAGGCGATAATAGTGACGCGGGAACTCACCAAGGAACAGATACGGTACATGAAGGACAAGTTCAAGCGGGTGGTACGCACTCGTCCTATAGCCGTGGATGCCGTGGCGCTCATCACCAACAAGAGCAACGATGTACAGTCGCTCTCGATGACCGAGATCGGAGAACTTCTCAATGGCAAGAAGACCCGCTGGACCGACTTTGGCGGCAACGACACCACTGCCGTAAAGATAGTGTTCGACAATGCCGGCTCGTCGACGGTAAGCTATATGCGCGATACCTTCCTGCCTGCCGGCGCCAAGATTTCCGACAATCCCCATGCCTTCGCGCAGAAAAACAATGCGGCGGTATTCGACGTAGTCAAGAAAGACAAGAACGCACTTGGTATCATCAGCGTAAGCTGGCTCGGCGACGACCTCAGCCTCGCACAGAATGTGCCAGTCGACAAACGTTATGAGGATTATCAGAATCAAAATGATACCATTGCCACTAAACTAACTACCGCCGTCAATGTCTTAAAGATAAGCAACCCTACGGAAAAGAACGACTTCGATCCCGTGGCATATAAGCCTTATCAAGTATATATCAATTCGGGAGAATATCCGTTATTTAGAAAGGTCTACATGATATCTACGGCCTCCAACTCGACGGTACTGTATAGCTTCTATACCTTCGTAACGGGATTCGCGGGTCAGAAAATCATTAGCCGCACGGGCATTTTACCCTACAATGTAAGCGCCCGGGTTGTGGAACTGAAATAGTAAAAACAACAAGATATGAAATTCAAAGGAATCATCACGCTCTGCATGTGCGGAGCCTTCGCCTTGGGAGTATCGGCCCAGACCCATGTGGAGGGTCAGGAATACTTCAAGGCCGACCAGTTCGATAATGCCAAGGAGCTGTTGACGCGTGCCCTCAACAATGCGGGTACCGACAAATCAGTCGCCAACTATTACCTGGGCATGATAGCAGTAGAGGAAAACAAGCTCGACGAGGCCGGCAAACACTTTGCCGCCGGCGTACAGGCCAACCCCGACTATGCCTACAACTATGTGGGACAGGGCTTGCTGAAGCTCAAGAGCGGAGATGCCAAGACTGCCGAACAGGATTTCAAGCAGGCCGACAAGCTCGCCAAGAAGGATCCGGGCGTTGTGATAGCGATAGCCCGCGCATACAACGACGTTGACCCCGTGGCTTATGCCAAGCAGATTGACAAGAATGTGGAGAAAGCCCGCAAGTGGAACATGCAGAACCCCGACATCTACATCTTCGAGGGAGACCGTTTCCGCGTGCAGAAAGATGCCGGCAAGGCTGCAGGCATGTACGAGATGGCAGCCAACTACGACAAGGCCGCTGCCCCCGCATACGTGAAATATGCAAGCCTCTTCACCCGCGTCAACCAGGACTACGCCATCAAGAAGCTTCAGGAGCTTCTGAGCGAGAATCCCAACTCGGCTCTCGGACAGCGCGAACTCGCCAACGCCTATTACAACAAGGGCGATTACGCCAATGCAGCCAAACAGTATGCCGCATATGTCAACAACCCGAGCCACTTCAAGAGCGACGAGAACCGTTACGCGTTCCTCCTCTTCTATGGCGGCGACTTCCAGAAAGGTTACGACTATGCCACGCAGCGTCTCAACCAGAACCCTGCTGACTTCACCGCGATGCGTTACCAGTTCATGAACGCCGCCCAGATACCGGCGCTCAAGGACCAGTACCTCACCCTGGCTGAAAATCTGGTCAAGACTCATGCTAAGAATCCCAAGGAGAACCGTTTCGCTCCCATCGACTATAACCTCATCTCGCAAGAGCTGAGCAGCGCCAAGAAATTCGACGAGGCTGTGAACCTTCTTGAAGAGGGTATCAAGGACAATCCCGACAATGCCGCCCTCAACAAGCAGCTCGCCATGATCTACATCGACGCCAGCGACACGATTCCCAACAGCCTCGCTCTTGCAGCAAAGGCTTTCAAGGGTTATATCGACAAGACCGAGGAGCCTACCTACAACGATTATATCCAGCAGGCTACGTTCCTATACTATGCAGGCGTACAGGACAAAGCCAATGCCTCGAAATATTTCGACGAGGAAAAGACATATCTCGACAAGGCTGCCGCCGCCTATCCCGGCTTCTACAAGCCCAACAAGATGCGTGGCGACATAGCCAAGCAGCAGGCCGACAAGGCTAACGTGGAGAAAGCAGCAGCTCCCCTCTACGAGCAGGCAATAGCCGAATTCGAGACCATCGCCCCCGACAAACGCAGCAATGCTGCCAAGTCCGACGCCAAGGAGATGTACCTCTATCTCGGCAACTATTACCTCGATGGCGGCGACAAGGCTAAGGCAAAGCAGATGTTCAACAAATATCTTGAACTCGACCCCAACAATGCCGACGTCCGCAAATTCGCCGACAGCCTCTGAACAGTCTGAATCCCGTATTGACAGTACGGGTAAACATTCTTGAAACATCTCGGCAGCGTGGTGCAGAACACCGCGCTGCCGCTTTTTCATACCCCCGCGATTCCCCCTTTATCACCCGCAATCTCCTCATATTCACTTGGGCAATAATTCTTTTTGGCATTTTTAATATTTTTTTGTACTTTTGCATTCGATGCAATTAAAGAAATTTCTCTTTAATTGGATTCCCCAATATAGGAATATACACCAATACTCAGGACTATCACAGTCATGTCAAAGGTAATAAAGATAAAGAAAGGGTTGGATATACCGTTGACGGGACGGGCCACCGACCAGAAAGAGAAAGACACCGTCACGCGACGCTTCGGGCTGATACCGGATGATTTTCCGGGATACAAATGGAAGGTGTCGGTAAAGGCTGGCGACAGCGTGAAAGCTGGCGACCCGTTGCTGTATGCCAAGGAAGACGAGTCAGTGCGGATAGTGTCGCCGGCCAGCGGTACTGTAACCGACATACACCGTGGCGAGCGACGCAAGATTGAATATGTGGAGGTAGAAGGCACGGCAGGTGTCGGCGAGGTGACATTGCCGGCGAATGCCAACCGGGAGGCCGTATTGACTCTTCTCAAAGAGTGCGGCCTTTTCGCCATGATGCGCCAGCGTCCATTCGACATGGTGCCCTTCATGCCTCAGACTCCTCGCGACATCTTCGTCACGGCATTCGACACCGCGCCTTTGGCAGCTTCGATGCTCGACTTCGTCGACAGGCACCACCTCGAGAAGGGTCTCGAGATTCTCGGCATCCTCACCGACGGCAAAGTATATCTGTCGGTGCCCACAGGCAGCGGCATAGAGTCGAGGGCAGCAGAGGTCTATGAGTTCGAGGGTCCCCACCCCGCCGGCAATGTCGGCACACAGATAGCCGCGATAGCGCCTGTGGACAAGGGTGATGTGGTGTGGACTCTCGATGCGCTGACTGCCGCAAGAATAGGACGCCTCTTCGCCACAGGAAAGCTTGACTTCATCACCGCCGTGGCCCTGACGGGGCCCGAAGTGGAGAAGCCGCATATGGTGGAGACCGCGATAGGCGCATGCATAGAATCGCTGGTGAAAGGCCAGCTCAAAAACGATGGTCTTCACAAACGCATCATCTCGGGCAACGTTCTCACCGGCGAGCGCATAAAGGACATGAACGGATTCCTGCGTTACCCCTACCGCCAGATCACGGTGATTGAAGAAGGCGACGACGCCGACGAGTTCATGGGCTGGGCATCGATGAATCCCCGCAAATACAGCGTGCATCACACCTTCCCCACATTCCTCAAGGGTCTGGGCAAAGGATTCCATTTCGATGCCCGTGTGCGCGGCGGTCACCGTGCCATGATCATGAGCAACGAATACGACAAGGTGTTCCCCATGGACATATACCCCGAATATCTCATCAAAGCCATTATGGCCAAGGATATCGACCGCATGGAGAAACTCGGAATCTACGAAGTGGCCCCGGAGGACTTCGCCCTCGCCGAATTTGTGGACACTTCAAAACTCGAACTCCAGAAAATAGTGCGTGACGGACTCCTCTACCTCCGTCAGGAGACTATCTGACGTCAAGACTACAATCTCAGAATCACAATACTTATTGATCGTGAAAGGATTAAAAAAGAACATCGACAAGATCAAGCCGCAATTCGAGGAGGGGGGCAGATTTTCGAAACTGCAATCCGTGTTCGACGGCTTCTATACCTTCTTGTTCACCCCTAACGAGACGGGGAAGACAGGTGTTCACATCCACGACAGCAACGACTCCAAGCGGGCGATGATCACGGTGGTGATAGCCCTGCTCCCCTGCTGTCTCTTCGGTATGTGGAACATTGGTCTGCAGCATTATATGGCCATCGGGAGTCCCGACAGAGATTTGTTCACCCTCTTCTTCTATGGTTTCTTTGCCGTACTCCCCCAGATATTCACGGCCTACATAGTAGGTCTGGGCATCGAGTTCATAGTGGCGCAGATACGCCATGAAGAGATCCAGGAGGGCTTTCTGGTATCGGGAATACTGATACCGATGATATGTCCTGTTGACACGCCGAGCTGGATGCTTGCCATAGCGGTTGCATTCGCGGTGATCTTCGCCAAAGAGGTATTCGGAGGCACCGGCTACAACTTCCTCAACGTGGCGTTGGTGACCCGCGCCTTCCTCTTCTTCAGCTATCCTTCGAAGATGAGCGGCGACCATGTGTTCGTGAAGCTTGGCGGCCAGCCGGGCATCGACAGCTTCAGCGGCGCCACGCCGCTCGGACAGCTCGCGGCACAGACGGAACCCTCGGCAGTTGTAACCAATGTGGTGGGCGACCCGCTGAGCTATACCGACATATTCCTGGGTCTCTATCCCGGCTCGTGGGGTGAAACGTCGTGCCTCTGCATCTTCATAGGCATGGCCATTCTACTGCTGTCGGGTGTAGCCAACTGGCGTATCATCATCTCCGGACTCCTGGGAGGATTCCTTATGGCGCTCGTGGCGCACAACTGGCAGTCGCCGCTCTATCCCTGCACATATCTGCAGCCTCTCGAGCAGCTGGGCCTCGGCGGTTTCCTTTTCGCCATCACCTTCATGGCCACCGACCCGGTGACTGCCTGCCGCACCAGGACTGGTCAATACATATACGGCGCTCTAATCGGTATCATAGCCATACTGATACGCTGCTACAACACGGGCTATCCCGAGGGCGCGATGCTCGCCGTGCTCCTGATGAACTGCTTCGCTCCGCTGATCGACTACTGCGTGGTGAACGCCAATATACGCAAACGTATGCGCCGCTTGACGGTCCGCAACATCTAAACTTACTGTCATGAACCGTCAAAGCAATACTTATACCATCCTCTACTCCGCAGCTCTCGTGGTGCTCGTGGGTGTGGCACTGTCGGTGATTTACCAGGCACTGAAGCCCCGGCAGGACGAGAACATAATGAACGACACGCGGCGACAGATACTTGCCGCCGCCCTCCTGACGCCCGCCGAAGGGCAGACGATAACCGACCTCTGGAAAGAACATATCGTCAGCGACTATATCGTCAACGACAAAGGGAAGAAAATCGACGCGGGCGTAAGCCCCGACAAGGTGAATCTCGCCCAGGAAGTCAAGAAGCCTGCGGCTGAGCGTCTGCTCCCCGTATATGAATGCCAGACCGACAAGGGTATCAAATATATCCTGCCTGTCTACGGAGCCGGCCTGTGGGGACCGATATGGGGCTATGTGGCCTTCGACAGCAACGGTGACACCATCTACGGAGCCTACTTCGCTCACCAGGGCGAGACTCCCGGACTCGGCGCCGAAATAGAGAAACCTGCCTTCCAGAAGCAATTTGAAGGCAAGGATGTCTTCGCTGCCGACGGCACATTCCAGAGCGTCAAAGTGGTGAAAGCCGGCCAGGAACCTGCCGACGCCGCTTATGTTCACGCCATTTCCGGCGGCACCATCACCTCTCAGGGTGTGCAGAAAATGCTCCTCAATTCCTTGGAACCTTACACGGCATTCCTCGCCGCCTTAAAAGCTGACAACAAATGAACTGGAAAAAATCATTCATACCGTTTGTAAATCCGTTGTCGAAAGACAATCCGGTGATTGTACAGATTCTGGGCATCTGCTCGGCACTTGCCGTGACGGCTAAAATGGAGCCGGCGGTAGTGATGACCATCTCGGTGACGGCCGTGCTCGCCTTCGCCAACGTGATAATCTCGCTGATGCGCAAGACCATCCCCTCCTCCATACGCATCATCGTGCAGCTTGTGGTGGTGGCCGCTCTGGTAGTGATTGTGGACCAGGTGCTGAAAGCCTACACCTACGATGTCAGCAAGGCTCTGTCGGTGTTCATAGGCCTGATAATCACCAACTGTATCATCATGGGCCGGCTGGAGGCCTTCGCGCTCAACAACCGTCCATGGCCCGCCTTCCTCGACGGTGTCGGTAACGGCCTCGGCTATGGCCTCATTCTTATAATCACGAGCTTCTTCCGCGAACTCTTCGGTAGCGGTACCCTCTTCGGATGTCAGGTATTCCCCGACTGGTGGTATGAGGCCGGATACATGAACAATGGCCTGATGATACTTCCTCCCATGGCTCTGATAGTAGTGGCTTGCATCATTTGGGCTCACCGCTCCGTAAACAAGGATCTTCAGGAAAAATAACAGCAAACCCTCGATAGTAAATGGAAAATCTTAATCTGTTCATACGGTCGATATTCATCGACAACATGATATTCGCCTACTTCCTGGGAATGTGCTCTTATCTTGCCGTTTCCAAGAATGTGAAGACAGCCTTCGGGCTTGGCGTGGCGGTGACGTTCGTTCTTCTGATAGCCCTTCCGGTATGCTGGTGCATCAACGAGTATCTTCTCGTTCCGGGAGCCATGAGCTGGCTTGGCGAGGAATATGCCTCCACCGACATATCCTTTCTGGGATTGATAATGTTCATCGCCGTGATAGCTGCGCTGGTGCAGATTCTGGAGATGGTTATAGAGAAATATACACCGGCGCTTTACAATTCGCTGGGTATCTTCCTGCCGCTCATAGCGGTGAACTGTGCCATCCTCGGCGCGGTGCTGTTCATGCAGCAGCGTGAGTTCTCCAACGCCTGGACAGCCACCGTCTACGGTGCCGGTTCCGGCATAGGTTGGCTGCTGGCCATAACATGCCTCGCCGCTATCCGCGAACGCCTCGACAATTCCAAGATTCCCGCCCCCCTGCGAGGTGTCGGAATCACTTTCATCATCACCGGCCTGATGGGTATTGCTTTCATGAGCTTCCTCGGCATCAAACTTTGAAGTCATTATGTGTATCTGCGATATAATGTGGAATAATG
>Ga0073906_1004305_pt1 | contig 14497 bp, 18 predicted proteins | sample Inofromicrocosms_FD_65485 | JGI IMG/M metagenome (GOLD analysis project Ga0073906, IMG submission 65485) | Mouse cecum microbial communities from Vienna, Austria - Inoculum for glucosamine and mucus D2O microcosms | ecosystem: Host-associated > Mammals > Digestive system > Large intestine >... | reverse complement strand
TTGTAGACGGATTCTTTCACTCTGATTCCTCCTCGAAAAAACTTGCATTCCATAGTTGACTATTTTTCTGTTTTGATATATAGTCTTTATGCAATGGTCGTATTGTAACACAATAGAGAATGGTTTTCAATATACAATATATTAAAAATAATCTATTTTGTGAAAGGAGTCTACAGATGAACTTTCCGCGATTAACATTTCCGCTGACAGTTGACTTTGGAAACGCCGGATATTGGATTGGCGATGTTGGTCCGTTCTACTACGGTGCAGCAGTAACAGAATTCTTTTGCGAAGACGATCTGGCAGATGATGTAGGAGATGGATTACTGCTGATACGGCGATTGGAGGATGTCCTCAAGGCGTTTGGCGGACATCTTCAGCCATATGTGGTGGAGCAGCAAATACCTGTAGAAATGTTCCTCCAACCGGAAAAGAGCGAGGTGAACTGTTCAATCTGTCTTGCTTTTCACCCGGTTGCAGACGGCGCAGTGGCTATGGTGGAGCGGTATACCTTTTCCTGTCTGCACGATTTTCTGTATATAGAATTGGCAAAAGCTATTTCTAAAGGCAATGCACCACGCCAATGCCGGTTATGTGGACGGTGGTTTCTTCATGTGCAGGGAGACAAGACAGTATACTGCAATCGGATTGCTCCCGGTGAGACGGATAAAACCTGCCGGGATGTGGGAGCCAGGGCAGTATTTGAGAACAAAATCCAGAGCGAGGAAACCTGGAAGATTTACAAGCGTGCATACAAAAAATACTATGCCCGTTACATGAAGGGGAACTTGAGCGAGGCTGAGTTCAAGGCGTGGGGAGAACGGGCTGCTGCTCAGCGGGATACCATCCGTCTGTTGCTGGAGGGGACGAGAGATCCAGAGGAACAGACAGAACTGATTGAGCGGCTGCGGGCGGAATTAAACCAGCTATAGTAATTGACTTGCTTGCACAGCGTCCGTATGGAATAACACGCCGCGTTTATGAGCAATTTCTGCCAAAGCGGGCACGGGCTCCACGGTTCCAATCACGTTGTTGGCCAACATCACCGAGACAAGCTTTGTTTGATCGGAAATGGATGCTTGAAGCAATTCTGCTTCTATTATTCCCTCTCGGCTTACAGGTAAGCGCCGAACCGGGATACCCATTCGCTCAACAGATAAACATGCATTGAGAACAGCATGGTGTTCGATTTGACTGGTAATTATCAACTGCGTATCTCCTGCCCGCATCAATCCCTTGATGGCCCAATTATCACTCTCTGTTCCGCCGGAAGTAAAATAAATTTCGTCCGCTGATGCCCCAATACAGGACGCGATAGTACTTCGTGCATCTCGGAGAGCTTTTTTCGCATTTCGCGAAAATAAGTATGGCTGAGAAACGTTCGCATATTCCTCCAGTAAGAACGGACGCATCGCCTCAAAAGCATCTGTATCCAATCTGGTAGTAGCCGCGTTATCGGCATAAATCATATAGCAGTCCCTCCGTAAGCGGGAGCTTTCACTCAAAAAGAGTGCATCCTTCGTTTTTGAAATCTTCTATCTTTTCCAGCAGGTCATCCGTTGTTGCGTCGAGATGAACTGCCAGACAGTTCAGACAAAAGTTTTTCCTGATATGTACCCCAATTAGCTTTTTGTTTAATCCAATCTCATTCTTATTTAAGATAGCTTCGCATACACAGCATTTGACTCGTTTTGCCATCAAGCGTCCCACCTTACTGTATATGTTGAAAAACCGAGATTACCGTCCGGGAACATGCCAGGATTGACAAAACGCATTTGCTTTAGTACGGTCTCCTGCATATTTTTTGCAGGTGTTAGGCAGTATCGATCAAACTCTTGCTTAAATTTCAGAGTACGGATCAAATCGCTGTTTGCATGGGGGAAGAAAAGCTTTAGGTATGCTGTGCAGAGGCGGAATACGGCTTCCTTTTCTCGCCCCGATGTATTACCTGTAGCAGAGCTTACATCCACTAATTCCTCAACCATACCACGATATTTCATTGTTTCAGAAGTACTGCGCAATAAATGCATAATTTCTGTAAAGTATTCAGAGTTTAGTGCCCAGTCATTGATATACATTTCGGGTGACAAAGATGGTACATAGTGACCGGGAATAAAACCATGAATTCTCTGGAGAAGCGCACTGTCCCGGAAAATAGGGTTGATCTCACCAATCATATCCTTGTCGCTGTCCATATTTTCATAGGCGATATTACCGAGAAAAATGATTCCAGCCTCCCCGTCCACGCGGGTTCCGCCTACCGTAGCGTATCCATCCTCCATATAACCCTTCAAGATTCCGGCCATCTCCTTGTCGTTGGAAAAGGAAATTGATTTGATCTCGTCCACGGCAATGAAGTCATTGCAGGTTACCAGACCCTTGGTCCGCGCTCCGGAACGGCGGTCAAGGAAGAGCATAGTACGGCTCACCTGTCCGCCAGTGAGAAGCCAGCCATATTTGCTGATTTTTCCGAACATATAAGATTTTCCAGTTTGCTGCGGGGCAAGTTCGATCAGGTTTACGCGAGGCTGGATAAAAGGCAGCAGCCGTGTAAGCATGGTATGTTTTGCTCTCCAGACATCCCTGTCAATCCAGCCTTTTCGCATAAATCCATCCGGATTATAATCAATTGCTCCAAGGAGAATGTCCATCCATTCTTCGGCGTTGAAGTGAGAACGGGCTTCCCGAAAATCGTCAAGGCTGACTTTATATGGGCAGAAATTCTTAAAGTCCAACAAGGTAAAACGCCCGTTTTTCTTATTCCCCTCCGGCGGCATATATCCGAGTTTCACCAGTCCCCACCCACCAGCTTCTCCAATGAGTTCACTTTTGATTCTATTCCATAGGACTCACCGTGATGTTTTGAAGCAAAGTGAGGAACTCCTCCAGTTTTCCGGCAGAAAAGGTCTGTGGTTGTTCGATAGCCTTGAGTATATCGCCGCCGTCAGGAATGCCTTCAAATAAATACCTGGCAGGAATTCTATTCTGAATAGCCCACGCCGCCGGAGTCTCTTCTCCAGAAATACGTTTCCACTCCCTCTTGATAGCCAATACAACCGAGCGTTTTGAGAAATCCTCAACCTTCTCAGTAAACGCTGCAATAAAGGAGGCACTTTTATTCATCTGGAAGCCGCCTGCCATCTCGTCCAATAGCCCCAGCCAGTCCGCATTCTCCAAAGTGACTTCTGGGAAATGAGAGCGCAGTATTTGCAAAGACTCGGTTCGGGTATGTTCAAAGAAAAGGCGTTCAATCGCAGGTGCGCTGTGTTCCAATGCGTTTTTAATATCTGATCGGCCTTGCCCCAGTTGTATCTCCGCAAGAAAAGCGGTCAGTTCCGGATGAACCGCCTCAATCATCTGCTGGGGCAAATGATTGTTAATAGTAACTGCTTTTTGAAGAGTTGCAAAGACATTTTTATATCCGGCAAAGCCTGTGAAACCGCACATGGATTTTGCCAGACGAATGATTTCATACTCACAGCTGATTTCAGCGATTTCCTTGCTAATATCCGCTTGCTTCCAGAGCCATCCTGCCGTTTCCTGACATTTTTGAAGAATGGCGGTACAGTATCCGTGAGAGACATCACCGATGGAGACGGCCAGTCCGGCAAGTTCAGGCGCTACTCTGTCAATGTAGATTTCAAAAGAACGCAGGAAATTTTCTTTTTTGATATAATTTGCAATAGTGCTAATGATTTCGGGTTCATCTTCCAGAATTTTTCCTACCTCTTTGATGGCATTGCTTCGATCCTCAACCGGTGCCGTTGACGGCCATGGACAGGTTCACCTTCTGATAGTCACCGTCCGCGCCGTCCGTTCCGCCGCCGCCGCAGCCGGTCAGGCTGAGGGCCATCATCGCGCAGAGCAGCGCCCATGCGATTGCTTTACCGTGCTTCATAAGCTCGTACCTCCGTTGTATCGTTCATAGTCATTGTCATTTGTCTTATGTCCGACACATTAGCTGGTTATACTATACCGTCTTTTTCCAGCAAAGTCAATGGGCAATGTGATTTTCACCGTTTCAGACAAAAGCAGGAGGTGTTTTTTGGAGATAGTGACAAAAGGCGGTTTGGCAGCAGTTGACAAAAAGCAGGGCACAATGTAAAATAAGGAAACTGCGGGGCGATGTTTATGAGGAGGGATTCCACATGCTGGAAGTTGTATTTGGCGACAGCGCTGCCGGGGGCATGTCTGCTGCGATTGGGCGAAAAAAGCCGATTATTATCGCATCTGCTCCTGTTATTTCTATCACCAAAAGGCCAGGACCTGAGCTGTCCAGAGCGGAGATCCGGAAAGCGCAGGAGGAGGCGGAAGAGCGCAGGAGGCGCGAGGAGCGCAGCTGGGCGGAGGCGGTGCCGCTGGAGGGCAGCGACAGGGATATTTTTTCCTTCGATCTGTTGCTGAGCACGGGGGCCATTGATGAAGACGGGATCGGCCCCGCACGCAAATCCGTGCTGTGCGCCCTGTATCCGGAGTGGGCGGATCAGATGGGGAAAACGGTGGAAGAAGGGCAGAAAAACTTATCTGTTCTGTTGGAACGGGCAGAAAAGGGAGAATCTATTCGTGTTTGGAGCAGCAATAACCCGGAAGAAGCCTGCGGGTTATACTGGCTCATGGAGCAGCTGCGCCCCATTGGGTTTGAAAATCTGGACATAACGCTTGTGCGGCTGCCGGAATTTCAGGAGAGACCCGACGGCGCCGTCGTCCAATATGTGGGCTGGGGGGAGGTTGAACCCTATCAGTTTGGCCGGATGGCATTATCGGGGGAAAAACTGCCTGTCAACGCCATGCGCATGATGGCGGACCGCTGGAAGCAGCTGCAGCAGGAGAATGCCCCCCTGCGGGCTGTGCTGAACGGCCGGTTGGTCAGCGCGCCGGAGTCCCTGTATGACTCGTATATCCTCCGGGAAATTGCTGCGCAGGGGCAGGAGTTCAACGGGGCGATGGTGGTGGGCAATGTGCTCGGAAAGTACCGGCTTGGCATCGGGGGTGGCTGGGTCGCCTGGCGGATGGAACAGTTTATCCGCGAAGGCCTTATAGAGCCTGTGACGCCGGTTGAGAGGGACTGGCCCTCTTATCGCCGGGTTTTTCGCAAAGGTGCTTCGTGAGCGCGCACAGAATCAACGGGCAAGACAAGCCGCTGCGGTCTGTCCGGAAAGAAAAAATTGCGAAATACAGTTGACAAAACGGCCCTATGCATTTAATATAGTAACGTTAGTCTGAAAATCGCGGAATCGCCCCGCCCCCACGGGGGCGGGGCTTCCAGCATCAGGAGCGCAGCTCCAGCATGAGGGACGCCCCCAGCAGAAAGCCCTCCCGAAAATAGTGGAAATGCCCGGCAGCCTCCATGTCAGCAAAGTCATCCCAGTATTTTTCAATGCACTCCGCCCCAGCCCTCTCCTCTATGTACTCCCAGAAGCGATTGCCCTTTTCCCGCAGGGCCTGATATTCCGGCGTCTGGGGGAGTTCGATGCTGTAGGTGTTGCGGAATATTTCTTCCAGCAGGTTCATGGATAGTTCCTCCGTTTATATTAAATATGATTTTTCTATAAGATATCATATTTAATCTGATGTGTCAAGGAGTTTTTATGCAGAACACAGGTTTATTTGGCGTCCGTTTAAGTGAACTCAGGAAAAAGCATGGTCTGTCAAAAAAGGCACTGGGAGAAATTATAGGTGTTTCATCGACACAGATTATGGAAATGGAGCGTGGAACCAGCGCAACTACCATGCAGCGGCTGATTCAACTCTGCGATTATTTCAGTGTATCGTCAGACTATCTCCTGGGGCTGTCGGACGACATGCGGCCCCGTGCGCCGGTGCAGATGTCCAGCGCGGTGCCGGAGATCGAACCTGCGCCCTGGATGCCCTTGAAGGAATTTCAGGATTTTGCGGACACCCACGACGGCTCCTGGGAGCTGATTGAAGGCGCTCCGGTCAAAATGGACTCCGGGAGCGACGCCCACCAGTGGCTGTGTACACAGCTTGCGGCCCAATTTGCCCTGTTTTTTGCGGGGAAGGCCTGTGTTCCGCTGATTGAAAAGGATATATGGGCCTCTGCGGAAAAGCTGACGGACACCAGGGACAAGCGAAAAGATGCCACCAGAAAGCCAGACCTGCTGGTCTATTGCAGCAAGGCGCAAAGCGTGCACAATTTGATTGTGAAACCGGAGCTCGTGGTGGAGGTCTGGTCCCCCTGCAACAGCAACCCGGAGCGGGCCGGCAAGCAGGCGCTTTATCAGGCCCTCGGCGTAAAGGAGCTGTGGCTCATTGATTCTGTTACCAAAGATTTTACCATACTGTCATTTGAAAATCTCCACATTCCAAAGATACAGATCGGGAACGCGGAAAAGGACAGGCTGAAATCTTTCCTGTTCCCCGGCCTGAGCGTGGATTTATCCGGCCTTCAGAACTATCTCGATCAATTTTCGGGATCATAACGAATGTAACAAAAAATCGATCCAACAGGAGGACAACATGGATTACAATAAGACAATCAACTTACCCAAAACAGACTTCCCCATGCGGGCGGGCCTGCCGGCCCGCGAGCCGAAGATGCTGGAAAACTGGAACAAGATGGACCTGTACCACGAGCTGCTGAAGAAGAACGAGGGCAAGCCCCTCTTTTCCCTCCACGACGGCCCCCCGTTTTCCAACGGCGGCCTGCACATGGGCCACGCCCTGAACAAGTCCATCAAGGACTTCATCGTCCGTTCCGCCGCCATGCGGGGCTACTACACCCCCTATATCCCCGGCTGGGACAACCACGGCATGCCCATTGAGTCCGCCATTATCAAGAAGAACAAGCTCAACCGCAAGAAGATGTCCGTCCCGGAGTTCCGCTCCGCCTGCCACGAATTCGCCCAGCACTACGTGGACGTGCAGCGGGAGGGGTTCCGGCGCATGGGCGTCATCGGCGACTGGGAGCACCCCTATCTGACCATGGACCCCGGCTTTGAGGCCGAGGAGGTGAAGGTCTTCGGGGAGATGTACAAAAAGGGCGTGATCTACAAGGGGCTGAAGCCCGTCTACTGGTGCCCCCACGATGAGACCGCCCTGGCGGAGGCGGAAATTGAGTACCAGGACGACCCCGTCACCACGGTCTATGTCAAATTCCCCCTGGCCGACGACCAGGGCAAGCTGAGCGCCTATGACAAGAGCAAGGTGTCCTTCATGATCTGGACCACCACCATCTGGACGCTGCCGGGCAACCTGGCCATCGCCCTGCATCCCCGGGACAGCTACGCCCTGGTGGAGCTGGAAAACGGCGAGGTCTGCATTCTGGCCGAGGCCCTGGTGGAGAAGGTCATGAAGGTGGGCGGCGCGGAGAATTACAAGGTTCTGGAGACCTACCCCGGCTCCTTCTTTGAAAACATGCTGGCAAAGCACCCGTTTTTGGACAAGACGTCCCGGCTGGTGCTGGCGGAGTACGTGACCATGGACTCCGGTACCGGCTGCGTCCACACCGCCCCCGGCTTCGGCGCGGACGACTATCAGACCTGCAAGCGGTACAACATGGAGATGGTGGTGCCTGTGGACGACCGGGGCCGCCACACCGACTACGCCGGGAAATACGCCGGCATGACCACCGACGAGTCCAACCCCGTCATCCTGGCGGACATGAAGGAGAGCGGCGCGCTCTTCGCCAGCGAGGACATCGTCCACTCCTACCCCCACTGCTGGCGGTGCAAGCACCCCATCATCTTCCGGGCCACCCCCCAGTGGTTCTGCTCGGTGGACGCATTCAAGGACGCCGCCGTGGCCGCCACGGATGACGTGCGCTGGCTGCCCGCCTGGGGCAAGGAGCGGATGATCTCCATGATCCAGGAGCGCTCCGACTGGTGCATCTCCCGCCAGCGCCGGTGGGGCCTGCCCATCCCGGTGTTCTACTGCCAGGACTGCGGCAAACCCGTCTGCGATGATACCACCATCGCCGCCGTCAGCGCCCTCTTCGCGGCGGAGGGCTCCAACGCCTGGTATGAGAAGGGCGTGGAGGAGATCCTGCCCGCCGGGTACCGGTGCCCCCACTGCGGCGGGACCCATTTCACCAAGGAGGAGGACACGCTGGACGGCTGGTTTGACTCCGGCTCCACCCACTATGCCTCCATGAAGAAGGACCAGGGCTTCTGGCCCGCCAACGTGTATATGGAGGGCCTGGACCAGTACCGCGGGTGGTTCCAGTCCTCCCTGCTGACCGCCGTAGGCGCGCTGAACCAGGGCGCGCCCTTCCGGGAGTGCGTCACCCACGGCTGGACCGTGGACGGCGAGGGGAAGGCCATGCACAAGAGTCTGGGCAACGGCGTGGACCCTGCGGACATCTTCAAGAAATACGGCGCGGACATGATCCGCCTGTGGGCCGGCAGCGCGGACTACCACGCGGACGTGCGCTGCTCCGACAATATCTTCAAGCAGCTGAGCCAGAGCTATCTGAAGTTCCGGAACACGGCCCGGTACTGCCTGGGCAATCTGGACGGCTTTGACGCGGATCGGCTGGTGTCCCCGGCGGAGATGCTGGAGCTGGACCGCTGGGCGGTGACAAAGCTGAACGGGCTCATCGAAAAGTGCGAGAGCGCGTATCAAAACTACGAGTTCCACGTGGTCAGCCATGCGCTCAACGACTGCTGCGTGGTTGAGCTGAGCAGCTTTTATCTGGATATCATCAAGGACCGGCTGTACTGCGAGGAGAAAAACGGCGTGGAGCGCCGCAGCGCCCAGACTGCGCTGTACCTGATCCTGGACACCATGACCAAGATTTTTGCGCCCATTCTGGCCTTTACCTGCGACGAGATCTGGCAGGCCATGCCCCACCGCGCCGGGGACGACGGGCGCAATGTGGTGCTCAATGAGATGAACAAGCCCTTCACGGAATATGCGCTGGACGGCGCGGCCATGGAGCGCTGGGAGCGGATGATCCAGGTGCGCAACGCGGTCAACGGCGCGCTGGAGGAGGCCAGGGCGGAGAAAAAGCTGGGCAAGAGCCTGGAGGCCGCGGTGGAGCTGACCGTCCCGGCGGAGGACGCCTTCCTGGCCGGGATGGACGGGGAGACGCTGGCCGACCTGCTGATCGTGTCCAAGGCGGACGTGAAGGTTGGCGGGGAGCTGTCGGTACAGGTGCGCAATGCCCAGGGCGAGAAGTGCGAGCGGTGCTGGAAGGTGCTGTCCTCGGTGGGCGCTGACAGCGAGCATCCCACGCTCTGCAAACGCTGCGCGGCAGTGGTGCGCAAGATCGTTTAAACAATTCCAGAGGAGGCCGCCGGACAAATCCTCCAGCGGCCTCCCAATCTATATGATGCGGCGCGTCCGGGCGGTGGGCAGGGCAGGTTGGGGCGTGGGAAAGGAATTGTTATCAAGCCTCCGCCGCGGACGGTCTTGCCGCTTAGTGTATCCTATGAAAGCAGGCGGCCGGCGGTGCTTTGTCCGGCGGGAGCCGCTGCCGCCTGTCCCCGGCCAATTGGCCCCAAAGGGCGGGAAACTGCCGGGAAATCCGACCGCAAATATGAAAAACTGTGAGGTGGACGAAAAATGGAATATTTTCCCGCGCCGCTGGAAAAGCTGGTGGAGCAGTTTGCCAGTCTGCCGGGCATCGGGGGCAAATCCGCCCAGCGCCTGGCCTTTTATATGCTGAGCCTGTCCGACGAGGAGGCCAGGGAGTTCGCCGGCGCAATCCTGGAGGCGAAGGAGCAGGTCACCTGCTGCCCGGTGTGTCAGAACCTGACAGCGGGCGGGCTGTGCCCCATCTGCGCCTCCCCCAAGCGGGACGAGGGGGTGATCTGCGTGGTGGCGGACCCCAGGGACGTGGCCGCTATGGAGCGGGCCAGGGAGTATGTCGGGCGGTACCACGTGCTCCATGGGGTGATCTCCCCGATGAATCATGTGGGGCCGGATGATTTGCAGATCAAGTCCCTGGTGGAGCGGGTGGCCCAGGGGGGAATTCGGGAGGTCATTATGGCCACGAATCCGGATACCGAGGGGGAGGCGACCGCCATGTATCTGGCCCGGCTGCTGAAGCCCTTCGGCGTGCGGGTGACGCGGCTGGCCTATGGCATCCCCGTGGGCGGACACCTGGAGTTTGCCGATGACGCTACGCTGACCAGGGCCCTGGAGGGCAGGATGGAGCTGTAACATGACGGCTCTGATCGGGCTTGCCCAGATTCAGGCCGGCCAGGGCATCGTGAAGACGATGGATGAACTGGAGGCAATGGCGGAAGATGGCGTGTAAGAGAACCTTGTGATTTTGTCGTGCAGGGGACACTATGAGGACTGAACAGAGGATATCCGGCATTCTGAAATACAAAAATTCCGCAGAAGGCAGGTTTTACTGCTCCTTCTGCGGATTTTTTTAATTCTTTCCCGGCATTATTTGGAAATTGGCGATATTGCCTTGGATATCCCTGCCATCTTGTAGTCCCAATATCTCCGCATAGGGACAGAACCGGCAAATACAGCCGTCCTTCTCCCAGATTTCTATGCGTCATAGTGGCCTTTGCAAGCCAGGATCACAATGATATCGTTGACAACTTTGTATGTCAGTCGGTCCGTGCCGTTGATGCGGCGGCTCCACAGACCAGCCAGGTCATGCCTAAGCGGCTCCGGCTTGCCGATGCCCTCAAAGGGGTCCCGCCGTGTGTCCTTGATAAGTGTGTTAATTTTCTTCGCGATAGCCGGATTGATTCGCTGCCATTCGCAGTAATCCTCCCAGGCGTCGCCGTCCCACTGTATATCACGCCCCATGGTCACTCGATCTCAATAAGCTCGTGGCTTTCCAGCGGCAGCGTACCGGCATTCAGTGCATCCAATTTACTTTTCAGATAGCGGACATTGCTCTCTGAGTAGAATGGGTCGGGGTCTGCGGTAATATCAAAGGGGATGCGCCGGTCCTGCTCGACTTTACGGCAGCAGATTGTCAGCAGAGTGGTCAGGTTCATTCCCATGCGCTGGCAGATTTCCTCTACATTCTTTTTCAGCTGCTCATCCATACGAAAATTGACGTTTACACTTTGTGCCATAGTCAACACCTCCTTGACAGTTGTTATTATAGCAACAAGGCGATGGATTGTAAAGACTTATCATTATAATTCTTTCATTCCCTATATTGCTCTTACAAGGAGAAAATCATTCCCGCCGCAGGGGCAATTCTGACCGTCCATAATCATATCTCCAGATTCGCGTAAGCATTCAGGCTCATATCCCCCCGGACGCCGGCCAGATACTCATAGTACGCCTGACAGCCGATCATGGCCCCGTTGTCCCCGCACAGGGACAGGGGCGGCAGATACAGCTTTATGCCCTTCTCCCGGCAGGCCCGCTCCAGATCGGCCCGAATCCGCTTGTTGGCCGCTACGCCCCCGGCGGCAGCCAAGGTTTTATACCCGCACTGCTCCGCAGCCCTGATGGCCCGCGGCACAAGCTCCTCGCTGATGGCCGCAGCCACCGACGCCGCCAGGCTGGACCGGTCAATCTCCTCCCCCTTCTGCCCGGCGTTGTGGACCAGATTCACCGCCGCCGTCTTCAGGCCGGAAAAGGACATGTCCAGCGCACAGCCCGCGATTTTTGCGCGGGGCAGCGGATATTTCGTGTCGTCGCCGCCCTCGGCAAGGCCCTCCATAGGCTTGCCGCCGGGGTAGGGCAGGCCCAGGACCCTGGCAATCTTGTCAAAGCACTCCCCCGCCGCGTCGTCGCGGGTGCAGCCCAGGATGGACATGTCCGTATAGCCCCGCACGTCCACCAGCATGGAGTTGCCGCCGGAGATGCACAGCGCCAGAAACGGCGGCTCCAGCTCCGGAAACGCGATGTAGTTGGCCGCGATGTGCCCCCGCAGGTGGTGGACGGGAATCAGCGGCCTGTCCAGGGCGTAGGCGGCGGCCTTGGCGAAGTTGACCCCCACCAGCAGCGCGCCGATCAGACCGGGGCCATAGGTCACCGCCACCGCGTCAATGTCCTGTTTTGTGATGCCGGCGTCCGAGAGGGCCTTGTCCGTCAGGGCGGCAATGGCCTCCACATGCTTGCGGGAGGCGATCTCCGGCACCACGCCGCCATAGATGGCGTGCATATCCGCCTGGGACAGGATGGCGTCGCTGAGCACCTGCCGCCCGTCCCGGACCACCGCCGCCGCCGTCTCGTCGCAGGAGGATTCAAAGGCAAGGATCGTCATATCCAGTTCCTCCCATCAGTCAATGTCTTCCACCCAGTCGGTCAAAGGCCGGGGGCTCTCACCGGGGCGCAGGGGAATCTGGATATACTGCCCGTACCGCTCCGGGCCGAACTGCTCCAGATAGATCTCCTGGTGCTTGCGGAGAATTTCGTCCTCATCCGGCAGGGGGTCGGCCCAGCAGATGGTCTTGTAGTGTACCCCGAAGAGGGCGCAGTCGTAGCCCAGGGTCACCGCGCCATTGCGGGCATAGAAGCCCAGCCGCCGCAGCTTCAGCGGGTCCGCAGCCGGGTCGCCCAGGGGGGCCTCGGATTCCCCCAGGAACACGGTCTCCGGCGGGTAGAAGTCCCGGACCGCCGCCAGGATCCGCCCGCCGGTTCCCCCGCTGCGCCGCCCGGCGGGGACGCAGAGGTAGTCGATGAGGACATACCGGTTGTCCGGGTGCTTCCAGAGAAAGATGTACCCCTGGACCACACCGGACTCGTCAAAGTACCCCAGCGGGTCATAGGCGCCCCGCTGCCGCATTTTTTCCATGACCTCCAAAGGCTTCAGCTCAGACGGCGGGAACGCCTCCTTGAAGTCTGTCTCATACGCTCTCGCCAGCTCCGCCGGCGTCATTACTCGCAGTTCCATTTTCAAACTCCAACGTCATTAAAATTGCATCTTCTTTCGGATGCTCGTAATAGTTTCTCCGGCACCCTACCTCCCGGTAGCCGTGCTTCGCGTACAGGGCCTGGGCCGCCAGATTGGAGGCGCGGACCTCCAGCGTGAGAAACGCCAGGCCCATTTCCGCCCCCCGCCGCCGCAGCTCCTCCAGCAGCCGGGAGGCGATTCCCTGCCGCCGGTACGCCGGGTGGACGGCCACGTTGTTGATATAGCCCTCGTCCAGCACGGTCTGGGCGCTGGTATAGCCCAGGACGGTCCCCTCCTCGCCGGCAGCCGCCAGGGCCACCGCCCCCGCATGGCCCAGCAGCTCCTCCAGCAGACGCCGGGACCAGGGGTCGGGGAAGCACAGCCGCTCAATGGCCTCCACCTGCTCCAGGTGCTCCCCCGCCATGGGAACGATATGGTACATCATAGCCGCCTCCCAGGTCAAAGCCGAATGGCTGTCTCCAACACGATCTGCAGATACGTCTCATAGGCGGAGTCCTGGTGGTCCGACAGCATGGTGCGGGCGTCCCAGGCCTCGCCGTCCAGACTGTCCTCCGCATAGATGAACTGGTACACCGGTATGTTCCGGAACCGGCCCGCCGCCATCAGGGACGCGCACTCCATATCCACCGCAATGCAGCCCTCCTTCCGGCGGGCCTCCATCTTGTTCCGGGTCTCCCGGTAAATGGCGTCTGTGGTCCAGATTCTGCCGGATACGTGGGGGTAATGCAGCTCCGTGAAGATCTCCGCCAGCCGTCCCGCCGTGGGCACGTCCACATAGTCGCCGGGCGGCATATAGTGGTAGCTGGTCCCCTCGTCCCGGTAGGCGGCTGTGGGGATGATGAGATGTCCCGCCGCCAGCTCCCGGTCCAGGACCCCGGCGGAGCCGAAGAACAGGAATTTTTCCGCCCCCATGGCCGCCGCCTCCTCCATCAGGCCCACGGCGGCGGGCCCGCCCAGCATGGTCAGGTACATGCCCAGCCTGCGGCCTTTGTAGGTGAAGCAGTGGACCGGCACGGGGACAATGGCCTCCATATCGCCCATCTCCTCCGTCTCGAATGTCCCCCGCAGCAGCTCGATGATCTTGGGCCGGAAGGTGGCGATAACGGTCTTGGGGAAATTTTCCCCCGCGCGGGAGATATACTCCGGCTTTAAAATCGCCTCCGATTGGTTGTCAAACGCCTGGATAATGCTCATCTCGTCCCTCCTGTGTCACTTGGCTTCCAGCCAGTTTTTCCCGCTGTGGGCCTCCGCGGTCAGCGGCACGGCCAGCTCCATTACGCCCTCCATCTCCGTCTCCAGCAGGTCCTTCACCCGCTCTGCCTCCGATTCCGGGCACTCCACGATCAGCTCGTCGTGGACCTGCATGATCAGCCGCGCCTCCAGCTGTTCCTGCTTCAGCCGCCGGAACACCTTGACCATGGCCAGCTTCATAATATCCGCCGCCGTACCCTGGATGGGCATGTTCAGCGCCACCCGCTCCCCGAAGGACCGGGTCGCAAACTTGGACGCCTTGATCTCCGGCAGCGCCCGGCGGCGGTGGAACAGCGTCTCCACATAGCCGTTCTCCCTGGCCTGCGCCACCACGTCCTCCATATACCGCTTCACGCCGGGGAAGCGCGCAAAATAGGCGTCCATATAGTCCTTGGCGTCCGCCGTAGCGACCCCCAGGTCCTGGGACAGGGAGAAGGCGGAGAT
>Ga0073906_1004304_pt1 | contig 14504 bp, 13 predicted proteins | sample Inofromicrocosms_FD_65485 | JGI IMG/M metagenome (GOLD analysis project Ga0073906, IMG submission 65485) | Mouse cecum microbial communities from Vienna, Austria - Inoculum for glucosamine and mucus D2O microcosms | ecosystem: Host-associated > Mammals > Digestive system > Large intestine >... | reverse complement strand
GTATATCCTCTACTATCACAGACTGTTCGCCGTGACCTTCGACGAGAGCTTTTCCCGCGCCACAGGACTGAACGCCGGGCAAATCAACGGTCTGCTTGCCATACTGACGGCCCTGACCATCGTCCTGGGAATGCGTATGATGGGCGCTATGCTGATTTCCTCCCTGGTGATCTTCCCCGCGCTGACAGCCATGCGTTTATTCCGGAGCTTCCGGGGCGTGGTCCTGTGCGCGGCGGTCACGTCTGTAACCTGCTTCTGTGCCGGTCTGACCATCTCTTTCGCCTGCTCTACCCCTGTGGGTGCAACCGTTGTGGCGGCAAATCTGACCCTGTTTCTGCTGGCCTGCGGATGCGCGCTTCTCCGGCGGCGGTGAATTGAAATTTTTGCGCTTCATACACTTGTTTTTTTCGGCGGAGGGATTTATAATAAGCCTATGGAAGCTGTGGCGCGGCGTGATGACAGGAACGAATACAAGATCAAGAACCTGGCGCCGGATTACAAGAATCGCTTCCAGGTGTTCATAAAGAATTTCAGACAGGCCGTGACCGGAGGACTATGCGGACGGGCTGCTGGAACAAATGATGAAGATTATTTTCCCGGGGGGACCACGGAAACCCGGGATTGCACGCCTTTTATCTGGGATGACAACGGTGAGGAACACTGTCTGGGCAGCGTAATGGGATTTGTGCAGGGCAGTATGGCTGAAATAACAGAATGCTGTTTCCCGGACGAAGAGGAAGACAGTCCCCGGACGCCCTTTGCCTGAACTGACAGAGCGCGGTTTTAAAATATTTCAAGAAGAGATTGGGAAGCGATGAAAACGAAAAAACGAATGCTTGCACTTCTGCTGACACTTGTCCTGCTGGTGGGAATGACGCCGGTCCGTGCGGAAGCGGCAGGGCAGAAATTAGCGGCCATCACTTTTGACGACGGTCCCGGCCCCTATACGGACAACCTTCTGGACGAGCTGGCCAAGCGAAATGTCCCCGTGACCTTCTTCATGCAGGGCTATCGGGCCGCGCAATACCCAGCGGTAGTCAAAAAAGCCTACGAAGCAGGACACCAGATTGCGTCCCATACCTACGACCATCCATCCCTGACCAAAATAGGCGACAAGGCCATTCAAAAGCAGGTTTCAGCGACCGCCGCGATTTTGAATCAAGCCGTGGGAGGGAATTATTCTTACATGGTCCGGCCTCCCTACGGCAGCGTGAACGCACGGGTTCTGAAAGCCCTGAATGTCCCGGCGGTCCTCTGGTCGGTAGACACCCTTGACTGGAAGTCCCTCAATGCCGACGCCGTCTGCCAGCATATCTTGAACGATACCAAAGACGGCAGTATCATCCTGTTGCACGACATTCACGCAACGTCCATTCCGGGAGCGCTGCGGGGGATTGACGCGCTGCGGTCCCAGGGCTATGAGCTGGTGACGGTGAGCGAGCTTCTGCGCCGCCGCGGAAAGGAAGCCGTTCCGGGGACAAAGTATTTCAGCGCGTATGGGACCTCAACGCTGCCCGGTATCTCCAAGCCTGCCATTGTCCCGACAGAGACGGAAAACGGACGCGTTATCACCCTGACGGCGGACGCGGGAACGAAAATATACTATACCACCGACGGCACCGCGCCCACATCCAAGAGCGCCGTCTATACCGGCCCGTTTCTGTTGGAGAGAGCCGCGACAGTAAAGGCATTCTCGGCGCTGAATCTGAACGGCGCGCGCAGTCAGGTTTCAACGCTGAACCTGGAGGAATCCCAAGCCAAAGCGCCGGAAATGACGCTGCAAAACGGTCTGATAACGCTGTCCGGCAAAGGGGAGATGCACTACACACTGGATGGTTCCGTCCCAACGGCAAATTCGCCCCGCTATACCAGCCCCATAGCGATTCCCGCGAATACCGTAATCAAGGCGGCTGTCATACAACCTGACGGCAAAAGCGGACCCATCAGCAGCCTGACGTACACAGAATTGGGGAATCTGTTCTCTGATGTCCGTCCGGACGCGTGGTATTATCAGGCGGCAGATGGAGCGGCCTCCCGTGGGTGGATGCCTGCGGAAGGGACGCATTTCTTCCCGGAACGGGCAGCCACACGGAGGGAAGCCGCGGAGATCCTGCACCGGATGGCAGGAAGTCCAAAGGCGTCCCAAGCGGCCGGCGTCTCTGATCTGAAGGAGACGGACGCTGGGTATGCCGCTCTCGCATGGGCCATAGAACAACGCCTTCTGACCGCTTACGCAGACGGGACCATACGCCCCAACGCGTCCATTACCCGGGAACAGCTTGCCGCGCTTCTTTTCCCTGCGTTTGGAGGCGACTGGAAGAGCAAACCGGAAAACTCCATGCTGTATATGTTCCTGGATTGGGAAGCTGTAGAAAAGGACAACAGAGAAGCCATGGACTGGGCCGTTTCCACAGGTCTGTTCGACGGTTTGCTGAACGGTCTTTCTGACGCTATGCTCTTCCCTCACAGGGTCGTTACCCGCGCGCAGCTTGCCGGTATAATCATGCGCTGTCAGGGAAACGGATGACCCGCTTTTTCACAGAAGACAGTAAAAACCCGCTGATTCCATTTGGAACCGGCGGGCTTTTTTTATAGGACGGCTTCTGTCTTTACGACGGTGTTTGTAAATTTTTTGTGAACATCTGAGAAACTGCCGCGTTTTGCGTTACGTTTGTAATTCAAGTCACGGAATACGAAAATCGCTAAAGATCGCCCGAATATGTTCGCTTTTTCGGCTTTTTGATAAAAACTGCAAAAAAGCTGTCCGATTTTGCCGGTTCTGAAAGAGCGCAATGTTTTCTTTGTTTATCAAAATGAAAAAACGGATTGAAACTGGAAAATAATAGAAGAAATGTCGTAACAAGTCGCCGGTTGCTCTGACCGCGAATTTTGTTTTATCATGGGGTTAAATATCAATAGTAGGAGTGAGCCATTCTTATGTCAAACCCTGAACGACTGATTCGCTCTATTATTGGCGATACCGGTTCCAGCATCTATCCATTAGCGTGCGCGGCGGAGATTGTAGGAAGGGAGTTTTTTGACAGTCACACGCCGTTGGAAGACGTGAAGCCCGGGCAGGTCTACACGCAGGTTTCAAAGGAAATGGGCATTTCGTTCGATGCCGCTTCCAAACGGATTCAGCGGATGGCAAATTTCTGCTGGGAGTGTATGCTGAAACGAGAGCTGGTGGAGCAGTACATTGGCCGGACGCTGGCAGACAGTCCCAGCGCCTGCCGTCTCGCGGGATATCTGGCCTTTTACGCCTGCTGTGACACGCCTTATTATGTAGCGCTGGAAAAGGACCCCAGAATCCTGTTCAACTCAGACGCAAATCCGGCAATCTTCTTGAAAAAAGAAAACTTTCTGAAGGACCCGGTCCCGGATTGGCCGCTGATCCCCGCCTGCTCGGACTGCCGGTGTTATCTGGAACAGCTCCGCCCAAGCTACTGCTGTTACTGCGGTGCTCGTTTAGACAAACACGAGCAGTCCAGCGTCCCACAGATTCCGTTGGAGGCGGGAGAAAAACCCTGGAAGAAGATCCGTAAGAAGAAAGACTGATTTTCTATCCCCCTGCCGTTCATCCCGGAACCGGATAGGGCGTAAAGGCCGCGGAAGCTGAAACCGCCAGCGTCCCGTCTTCCCGCACGGCCACGTATTCAATCCGTTCCCCGCTGTCCTGCCGCAGACGGTCCACCAGCGCACGGCCCTTTTCCTCCCCCAGGACAAAGAACGCGGTGGAAAGCAGGTCCGTATACACCGGCCTTGAGGACAGGATGGAGACGCTTTTCAGGGTCAGGGGCATTGGATAGCCGGTCCGGGGATTCAGCAGGTGATGATATACGCGCCCGTCCTTCTGGAAGCTGTGCTCATACCAGGAGGAAGTGGCGATACCGGCGTCCTGGAGTTCTGCCGCGCCGAAGACTCTGCTCATATCGTCGGGGTCCCGGATGGCGGCTTTCCAGGGACGGGTCTTCCCATCAGGCTCCCGGCACATCCCCAGAACAAAGAGATTCCCGCCGTAATCCAGCACCGCCCGTTCCGCGCCCGCCTTCCGGAGACGGTCCGCCGCCAGACCCAGCGCGAAGCCCTTTCCAGCCGCGCCGGGGTCCAGGACAACGCCGGGGATATCAAAGGTCACCGTCTTCCCCGCGCTGTCCAGATGAATATGCCGGTACCCCACCCGAGCCAGCGTTTCCCCCACCGCGGCCTCCGAAGGAATCTCCGGCTCCTCGGCCAGGAAATCCCACAGCTTCACCAAGGGGCCTACGGTGGGGTCAAACATACCGTCCGTCAACCGGCAGACCTCCAGATTCTGGGCCAGGAAGTCCCACAGGGTGTCGGAAACCGGCAGGGCTTCCCCAGGGCGGGCGCGGCGGCACAGTTGGGAAAGCTCTGAATCCGGGTCGAACATACTGAGGGTCTTTTCAAGCGCGTGGGCCTCTTCCTCGCAGTCCGCCAGCAGTTCCCGCCCGCCCTGGGGTACGTCTGCGGCAATCCGGCAGAGGGTGTCGTAGGCTAAAAACGCCCTGCTGTACTCCATCGCTTACTGAAATACGCCGTCTTTCCGCATTTCCTCCAGGACAACTTTCGCCATCCGGAGGTAATTGATAAACGCGGGATACATGGGGCGATTCTTGGGGTCCATGTTCAGATGCTCCCAGTCCGGATGGGGGTCGTCCCAGATCATGCCCATATCCCGACCGGCGGCGTGGGGAAGCCCCGTCAGGTCCAGCAGGTCCTGGGTGGCGCAGACCTTCTGATTCAGGTTGTCCATCTGGGTCCGGAAGCCCACCAGGAACGCGTGACGGTCCCAGCCGGAGGGGAAGGGGTCTTCATAATTGGGGCAGTCGTATTTGGATTGACGGTAATACTGCTTCAGGGACGGATGCACAATATCTTCCGGATTGTCGGCGAAAATCTCGTCAAAGCGGCAGGAGAGGATTTTGCCGTTTTCGACCACCACTTTCAGCCAGCCGGTCAGACCGCAGCCGTAATCCTCGGAATAGCTGTAGAGTTTTTGAGAAGAGGGCTTTCCCAGGGCCGGTTCCAGCTTGGCGGCGATGCTCAGCAGCTTTTTTACGCTTCCGGACGCGCTGGCCACCAGATCGAAATCCCCGGTCAGGCTCTGCTGTTCCATCATCTGCTGTTCCACGTACTCCATGCCCATGGTCAGCACAGAACCCGCCTTCTGCATACGGGGCTTGGTGTACTGCCAGAAGCTGTAATCAGACCGCCGCTTGGAAATGCCCTGATAGAGATGCCGGTAATAAGAGGGCGCGGTGATTTCGTTCAGCTCCACAAAAATCAGCTTTCCGTCCGGGCCTTTGACGGCCTCCACAATGCCCAGATGCCCCGGGTCCGCAGGGAACTGTCCTTCTACGCCGGGGTAATAAGGGGGAAACCGTTCCTCAATGCGGTAGTAATCGCCTTTTAACATCCCTTTGGGGGGCTGGACCGATCATACCGGCTGTTTTCCCGCGTTATCCATCTATGTTCCTCCTTCTTATTTCAGTACGCCGTCTTTCACCATCTCGTCATGCACGATTCTGGCCAGACGGAGATAATTGTTCCATACGGGGGACCGGGGCCGGGTGACGGAACGGGCGGTAGCGTCGCTGTTGGAAATCAGGTCCACGTCGTCCTTATGGGGCTGGTCCCACACAACGCCCATATCGGGACCGTCCACACAGGGCAGACCGTCGATGCTGAACAGGTCCTGTGTCTCGCAAACCCGCTGATTGATGGCGTCGGACTGGTCCTTGAAGCATACCAGCCAGGCATGACGGTCCCAGCCGGAGGGGAACGGGTCTTCGTAAGTAGTGGAGAAATATTTTGACTGCCGGTAGAACTGCTTCAGATCGTCGTAGACAATATCCTTGGTATGGTCGGCGAAAATCTCGTCGTAGAAGCAGCGGACAATCTTCCCCTCTTCTACTACAACCTGGAGCCAGCCGGTAATGCCGTAGCCGTAATCCTCCGCGCAGCCGTAATACCGCTGTTTTGTATGGTCCGGGTCCTTTCTCTGGGCAGAAACGGCATCTTTCAGGCCAATCATATTCTTCATGGAGAAGGACGCGCCTGTCAGCAGATCATAATTGGCGTCCAGATCCTGCTTTTCAAGAATCTGGTCCTCCACATACTTGAAGCCGTTGGCCAGAACCTTCCCGTAGGCCACGCTGCGCCGCTTGTCATGGAAGTCCTGGAAGAACTGGAACTCCGTCCGCCGCTTGCTGACGCCCTGGAAATGCCGCACGTAGTAATTCGTCATGGTCATTTCGTTGAATTCCGCAAAGACAATCTTCCCGCCGTCGTCGAAGACCACATCCAGCTCGCCTTTGTGCCCCGGATTGTCCCACCGGCCGCTGTACCAGAGTTCCGCGTGGTAGTAATCGCCCTTCACAAGGCCCATGTACTGCGGCTGAACAGTCCAGTCCAGCAGTTCGTCCTCGTTGTCCTCATGCCAGGGACCCAGGCCCAGCCATCTTGTTTTATCCGTCATATCAACCCGCTCCTTTTTGTAAGATTGTGAAATTGTAACATCAGAAAGCCGCTCAATGAAATACCGTCTCATCCGGCAGGACACCCGCACGGCAGCAGGCGCAGCAGTGTCCATCGCCGAAGTCCCGCAGAATCAGATCTTTGCCGGTACAGCCCTTTTCTGCGTAAAGGCAGCGTTTGGCAAAGCGGCAGCCCGGTTCGGGGTCGATGGGGCTTTGCAGCTCGCCGATCAGCTTGACCCGCTTCATTTTCTGCCTGCTGCTGGGTACGGGAATGGCGGACAGCAGGGCTTGGGAATAGGGATGCAGAGGGTCGCGGAACAGCCCGGCAGAGTCCGCCGTTTCCACAAGCTGTCCCAGATACATCACCGCGATTTTGTCCGAGAAGAACTTGACCACGGAAAGGTCATGGGTAATAAACAGGTAAGTCAGTCCGAACTCCCCCTGCAAGTCCTTCAGGAGATTCAGCACCTGGGCCTGAATGGACACGTCCAGGGAGGAAACCGGCTCGTCGCAGACAATAAACTGGGGTTTCAGCGACAGCGCCCGTGCAATGCCGACTCTCTGCCTGCGTCCGCCGTCCAGCTCGTGGGGGTAGGAGTTGAACAGCCGGGCGGACAGTCCGACAACGTCCATCAGCCGGGAAACTTCCGCGTCCAGCTCCGCCCTGCTCCGGATCTTCTTATGAATCCGCAGGGGTTCCCCGATGATCTCCCCAATGGACATCCGGGGATTCAGGGACGAAAAGGGGTCCTGAAAGATAATCTGTAAATCCCGGCGCAGGCTGTGAAGCTCCGGCTTGCTCATTTTGCAGATATCCCGGCCATTGAACAGGATTTCCCCGCCGGTGGCCTGATGCAGTCCCAGAATCAGCCGTCCGATGGTGGACTTGCCGCAGCCGGATTCGCCTACCAGTCCCAGGGTTTCCCCACGCCGGATGGAAAAGCTGACTCCATCCACCGCGTGCAGGGTACCGGTGGGGCTTTTGAAGTATTTTTTCAGGTCCTTGATTTCCAGAATCACGTCTTTCCTATCTTCCACGCCGCACCTCCTCCATAAGCTCCGGAGACTGGAAGGCCCCCTGATGCGCCAGACAGCGTACCTGGTGGCCGCCGCCCACACAGACCGTCTCCGGCTTTGTATGCTGGCAGACCTCCGACGCGTAGGGACAGCGGGGCGCAAAGGCACAGCCCTCCGGCAGAATCGTGGGGTCCGGCATCTGGCCCTGGATGGGTTTCAGCTTGTCCACCGTCTCGTCCAGGGTGGGAATGGAGCCGAACAGCCCGATGGTGTAGGGATGATGGGGATGGTCAAATACTTCCGCAATGGTCCCGCTCTCCACAATCTCGCCGCCATACATAATCGCCACCCGGTCGCAGACCTGCGCAACCACCCCCAGGTCATGGGTAATCAGCAGCAGGGAGGTCCCCAGCTCTTCTTTCAGATTGCTCATCAGCTCCAGCACCTGGGCCTGAATGGTCACGTCCAGAGCGGTGGTAGGCTCGTCCGCCAGAAGCAGCTCCGGCGAACAGGCCAGGCTCATGGCAATCACCACCCGCTGTTTCATGCCGCCGGAAAACTGATGGGGATACTCGCTGTAACGGGCACGGGGAATGCCAACCATTTCCAGCATATCCCCGGCTTTTTTCCTGCCCTCTTCCCGGCTGCATTTCTCGTGCTGGTGAATCACCTCCGCAATCTGGTCCCCTACGGAGTAGACCGGGTTCAGGCTGGTCATGGGGTCCTGGAAAATCACGGAAATCTTACTGCCCCGGATTTCACGGAGACGGCGGGGCTTTGCCTGCAAAAGGTCCTCGCCTTCAAACCAGATCTGGCCGCCCATGATCTTTCCGGGCGGGGAGGCAATCAGGCGCAGAACGGAGAGGGCGGTGGTGGTCTTGCCCGCGCCGGTCTCTCCTACAAGGCCCACGCTCTCCCCTTTGCCGATGGTCAGGTCCAGTCCGTTGACGGCGTAGACCACCTCTTCGTCAGTATGATATTCCACCCGCAGGCCACGGATATCCAGCAGCGGGCGTTGGGAGGCGCGTTCCTCCGGAACAACGGTTTTTTTAAGGTCCATACGTCCTCCCTTCTCAGGTCTTCAGCTTGGGGTCCAGAGCGTCCCGCAGACCGTCTCCCAGCAGGTTCAGGGAGAGGATGGTCAGCATAATGGCAAAGCCGGGAAACGCGCACACCCACCAGGCCGCCCGGAAAAACTGCCGTCCCGTACTCAGCATGGAACCCCATTCCGGCGTGGGCGGGCTGATGCCGAGGCCGATAAAACTCAGGCTGGCAATGGCAAGGATGGAGCCCGCAATGGACAGGGTGGCCTGCACGATAATGGGAGCCATGCAGTTGGGCAGGATATGCTTTACGATAATCCGCGCGTCGCTGGCGCCGATGGCCCGGGCCGCTTCAATGTACTCCTCATTCTTGATGGTCATCACGGCGGAACGGACAATACGGGCAAAGGGCGGGATGTTGGAAATGCTGATGGCCAGAATCATATTGGTCATGCTGGTCCCCAGCGCCGCCACCAGTGCAATGGAAAGCAGGATACTGGGAATCGCCAGGAACACGTCCATGATGCGCATAATGATGTTGTCCAACTGTCTGCTTCCATAGCCGGAGATGGCCCCCAGAAGCCCGCCGATCACCGTGGCCGCCGCGATGGTCACAAAGGCCACCGGCAGAGAGATGCGGGCGCCGTGGACGATACGGGCCAGGATATCCCGTCCCACCTCGTCGGTCCCCAGCCAGTGCTCGGCGGAGGGCGGTTTCAGACGGAGGGCCGCGCTCTGCTGAATGACCAGGGTTTCGTAATCAAACAGGAGGTCGGCAAACACGGCCAGGAGGATAATCAGGGACAGAATCACCAGTCCCAGGACTGCCATTTTGTTTTTCCGCAGGCGCCTCCAGATGGCCGCGACCTGGGATTTTTTACGGTTTTTTTCGTTCGTCATGCCCTCACCCCTTTGCTGTCTTGTACTGCGCGCGGATACGGGGGTCCAGGAAGGCATACAGGATGTCGATGCACAGATTGATAACCGTGAACATCGTCGCCAGCACCAGCACGCAGGCGACCACCACCGGCGTATCTTTCAGCTTGATGCACTCCACCAGAAGCCTCCCGATGCCGGGCCAGGCGAAGACCGTCTCCACCAGCACCGCGCCGCCCAGGGAGAAGCCGAATTGCAGTCCCACGGTGGTCACAATGGGAATCATGGCGTTCCGCAGGGCGTGCTTGATGACGATAACGCCCTCTTTCAGGCCTTTTGCCCTAGCGGTACGGATGTAGTCCTGCCGGATGGTCTCCAGCATAGAGGAACGGGTCATGCGGGTAATCATGGCCAGGGAGTTGACGCTGAGGGTAACGGCAGGGAGGACAATGGAGGCCCAGTCTTCGAAGCCGGAGGAGGGGAACCAGCGGAGTCCGGCGGCGAAAATGACAATCAGCATCAGACCCAGCCAGAAATTCGGCATGGAGACTCCGAAGAGTGCGCCAATCATGGAGATATTGTCCACCGCCGAATACTGATGGGTAGCCGAAATGACCCCCAGCGGAATCCCCAGCAGAACGGCGAAGAGCATGGCGGCGGCGGACAGAAGAATGGTGTTGGGCAGCCGGGCCGCCAGCTCGTTCAGGACGGGTTGGCTGGTGCGGTAGGAGTTCCCGAAGTCGCCCCGGACGGCGTTCCCGATGTATTTGACATACCGCAGCAAGAAGGGGTCGTTCAGGCCCATTTCTTCTTTCATGGCCTGATACGCCTCTTCGGAGTAGTTGTCGCCCAGACGCATTTCCACAGGGTCTCCCGGCGTAAAGCTGAGAATGGAAAAGACGATGAAGCTGACGCCCAGCAGGACCGGTATCAGCATAACCAGCCTTTTCAGAACAAATTTATACATCTTCTCACTTCCTGCCTTTCTGCTCGGCCCGGGGGAAGCCGTCCGCGTTCAGACTGCCGCCCCCGGGAACATTGCGCTTACTCGAAATGGGTTCCGTAGATATAGTGGGACTTGCCCGGATACAGGCCGAAGCCCTTCACATTGGACTGCATACCGGCGTTCAGATGCTCCACGGCGATGGGCACCAGGGGCACATTCTCCGCCACGATGGTCTGAATTTCCTTGTACAGTTCCATGGATTCCGCCTTATCAGTGGTGGTGCTGGCCTTGTCCATCATCTCGTCCGTCTCGGGAGTGGCCCAGAAAGAACGGTTGCCGGAGAGTCCGAAGGCTTCCGTATGATACATGGCCCGGAGCATGGAGTCGGGGTCGATGGAGGTCTTGGACATAATGAAGAGGTCCTGAGAACCCTTGCCGGTTTCGGAGTAATACTGGCCCTGCTCCATGGTCTTCACCTCGGCCTCGATGCCCACCTGACGGAGCTGCTCCTGAATGACCACGGCGGAATCACGCATCACCTGACTGTCAGCGCACCAAAGGGCCGTCTGGAAGCCGTTGGGGTAACCGGCCTCGGCCAGCAGGGATTTGGCGGTTTCCACATTGTAGTCATAAGTCACCGTATCGGGAACGTAACCCTCCACGCCGCCGGGCAGCATAGTGTTATGGGCGGGAGTGGCCTTGCCGCTGAACACGATGTCAATATAATCCTGGGGATTCAGAGCATAAGCAATGGCCTGCCGGACCTTCACGTTATCCAGGGGGGCTTTCTGGACGTTCATGCCCAGATACCAGACCGTATTGCTGGGGGTGGTCATGGTGGTTACGCTGTCGTTGCCCTCCAGACTTTCCAGATCGGAAATGCCCAGGTCAAAGGCCAGGTCCACTTCGCCGGTTTCCAGGCCGATGGTGCGGTTGATGGCTTCGGGGATGGTCCGGAAGACAATGCGCTTGATCTCCGGCGCGCCCTTGTAGTAGTCCTCAAAGGCTTCCAGGACCACGTCTCCGCCCAGCTCCCAGGAGACAAACTTGAAGGGGCCCGCGCCTACGGGATGCTGATTGAATTCCTCCGGGCTGGTGTCGGCGCTCTTGCAGATAATGGAAGCGGCGTCCAGGGTCAGCCGGGGAAGAAGGGCGTTGAACGGCTCCTTGGTGGTGATGGTAACGGTGTAGTCGTCGTCGCAGGTGATGGTGTCGATAATCAGATAGTTGTAATTTACGCCGTCGTTTGCGATGCAGCGTTCAAGACTGTATTTCACGTCTTCGGAGGTCATTTCCTCCCCATTATGGAACTTCACGCCCTGCCGGAGATGGAAGACGGTAGTTCTCTCGTCCACCACGTCCCAGCTCTCCGCCAGACCGGGAATCAGATTCATATCGTTGTCCAGGCTTACAAGGCGGTCGAACATCTGGGTAGTGACCCGGAAAGTCGCAATGGACGCCTGCACCTGGGGGTCCATATAGGAGGGGGACTCGGGAATCGCCACCACCAGCGTGTCTTTGACAGCAGAATCACCGTCTCCGGAACTGCCGCTGTCCGGGTTCTTTCCGCAGCCGGCCAGACTGCTGAACGCCAGAATGGTCACAAGAAGGAATGCAAAGACTTTCTTCTTCATAATATACCTCCGTTTTGATACAGAATTTCAAGAAACGCGAAACGCTCTACTTTCCAATTTCGGCCTCCAGTTTCCGGGCCAGGGTCAGATAGTGGTCCCATTCCCGGGGACGGTCAGGGCTTTCGGTAAAGGGGAGGCCGGTGAGGTCGGTCAGGGACTGGGTTTCCAGCACACGGGCGGCAAGAAGGTCGAAAACGCTGTTGAAGCCCGCGCCGATGGTGGAAATGTAGTCCAGACAGTGATATTTTGACTGCCTGTAATAGGGTTTCAGCTCCGGGTCCGGGATGTCCTCCTGACGGTCGGCGAAAATCTCGTCGTAGAAACAGCGGATGATTCTGCCGTCTTCCAGCACCACTTGCAGCCGTCCGGTCACTCCGGGTTCCACCGTTTCTGAAAGGCCGTAGTAGAACTGTCCCGAGGGCTTGTCCAGTCGTTTTGCGATTTCCTCCGCCAGGGGCAGCATAGAGCGTTTGATGCTGTTGGAAGCCCCCGTCAGAAGGTCGAAATCGCCGGTGAGACGGTTTTCCGCAACCATCTGCCGTTCCAGGTGGGTCAGGCCGTTTACCAGCACCACGCCGGATTTGGCCGTCCGTTCCTTGGTGGCCTGCATAAAGCCGTAGTCCGAGAGACGCTTGCTGACGCCCTGATAACGCCGGAGGTAGTAGGTGGGATTATTGACCTCGTTGAACTCCACCATCTGAATGCGCCCTTCCTGCCGGACGACTTCCAGAATGCCGTGGTACCCCCTGTCTCCCGGAAAGTGGGGCGCGAACCAGTTCTCTGCCCGATAGTAGCCGCCCTTCACCAGTCCCGGCGGAGGCTGCACGCTCCAGAACAGCCGGTCCAGCACGTCCACTGAGGTCTCCCGCTTCTTTTCTGCCATCTTCTTCTCCCCTTTCTTCCATCCTGAAAATTTTGAGGCTTGCATTTGCTGGTCTATGACAATATAATTACCCCATTGGCTTTGCCTGTCTTTTTCAGTCGGTTTCCGCGCTTTTGTTACTATTGATTATATCATCTCCACAGCACCGGTGGATTATTGGAAAATTTGCCGGGCATTCGCTATTTCTGTTAGTGGTCGGGGAAAGAGAGCGTTTATGAATACAGAACACCTTGCTTATATTTTGGAAGCCCATAAATGCGGTTCCGTCAACAAAGCCGCCCGGAACTGCTATATCTCCCAATCCCATCTCAGCGCCATCATCAAGAGCGTGGAGAGCGAGATCGGCTACCCGCTGTTCTACCGTACCCACAGCGGCATCGTGGCCACGCCGGAGGGGATGGTCTTTATGAGCCACGCGGAGAAGATCGTCACGGAGCGGGACAACATCCTGAAAATCCCGGAGGCCATTGCGGAGAGCGACAACCTGTCCATTATCTGCGCCCGGTCCGCCTTTGTCCTGCAATGCTTTTTCGATTACAAGAAGCTCTATCCCAATCTCAGCCGCTCCCATGACAAATTCCTGGAGGCGGGTCTGAAAGAGAATCTGAAAAACGTGGTGGCCCGGAATTGCAGGCTGGGCATTCTGGTCCTCTTTGAGCAGGTAATTTCAAAATATATGGAAATGGCCGACGAGTACAACCTGGAACTGACCATTCTCCAGCACTCCATCCCCGTCACCGCCTTTATGCCCAGATCCCATCCCCTGGCCCGGGCGGAGCAGATTCTCACCAGCGACCTGGCCGGGTATCCCTTCATCGCCGACGCCCATATCGACCACGACGACACCCTGGAGGTCCTGGGCATCCGGGAACATAAGGACCTGCTTTACGTCTGCGACCGGGGCACCATCTTCGACGCTGTCTGCAAGGGAGGCTATATCGCCATCGGCATCAGCATCCCCGACGAGGACGCCCAGCGCCTGAACTGCGTCTGTCGGCCCATCATCGACGGCGCGCCTATGGCTGTGGGCATTCTCTACCCCCGTACCGTCGCCCTCCGCCCCCAGGAAAAGCATTTCATCCGCTACCTGACCGAACGCCTCCGAAAACGCTATCCCCATAAAAAGAAAAAACTGCCTCCGGCGCTGGACCCCGAAACGGAAGACGGAGGGTAACGCTGACGGTCCCAGGCACAAAAATAAAACAGAGATTGGCCGCAAAAAGCCTCTCTCTGTTTTTTTGCATAATTATAAAAACAAAACGGCCCCCATTTGGTCAAAGGAGGCCTGTTCAACTGATACAGAATTTATATTACTTCAGCAGAAAAGGAAACGCGGCTACCGGTTCTCCAGAACGTGGTCCAGACCCTGGGACAGCTTTTCCATGCCGTACACAAAGGCCCGCAGCTCTTCTGTGGAGAACATCCCGAAAGCATCCATTTCCATTTTCCGCATGGCCCGTCCCAGCTTCCGGCCAAAGGACCGCCCCTCGTCCGTCAGGCACACCACCCGGCTCCGGCGGTCCTTCTCGGAAATGCTCCGGGTCACCAGCCCTTGGCGTTCCAGACTGTCCACCACGCTGGTAATCGTCTGCCGGGAGAGATACA
>Ga0073906_1004293_pt1 | contig 14545 bp, 13 predicted proteins | sample Inofromicrocosms_FD_65485 | JGI IMG/M metagenome (GOLD analysis project Ga0073906, IMG submission 65485) | Mouse cecum microbial communities from Vienna, Austria - Inoculum for glucosamine and mucus D2O microcosms | ecosystem: Host-associated > Mammals > Digestive system > Large intestine >... | reverse complement strand
TGACGCCTGGCTATGTATGTGCAGCGCCATACTTCCCCCAGACGTGGAAAGAGAAGGTTGAGGGCATAAGTGCCGAATATGGAGCAGCAGAGAGCCATGAAAGGAGGGTCAATGCCGAGGGCGCGGAGCTGCAGACGCCAGCGGGCGGCACGTGCCATGTGGCTCATGACGCTGATGAGCATCGCACACAATATCCACCAGTAGTCTACACCATGCGTGACAAGCTGCCACATGTCGCTGAAATTCACCTTGCGGAACATGTAGCTGACCAACAGCACAGTAAGTGCCATCGGCAGCAGCCATCTCACGGCGTAGCCTCCTACTTCGCGCAGTCTTTTCCCTTTCACTTCGGACTCAGTAAAATTCAAAATGCAAATTTAGCAAAAAACTTCGACAAAGGGTATATCAAAGATTACAGGGCATATTTTAAACTCGGAGTCAGAGGATGAATTCGAGTTCTTTGAACGAGAAATGCATCGTCCGGTTGTCGCGGGTAATGAGGGAAATGATGCCGTCGGGAGCCACACCGTCGATACGCGCGAGGAATATGTCGGGGTCGTCGGCCTGTACGTGCGAGGCGCTGAGGTTGCTCTTCCGCGGCCGGAAAGGGTACATGGCGCCGTCGTGCCGCCATAGCCGTGTCAGGTATTCGGTATGGACGTCGGCGAGATTGCCGAGTCGTCGCTCCAGATGGAATGAGAGTGAGTCGAGTACGGCGGGCAGTGAATACTCCCGGCCTGTGATACGGGTCATCGATACCGGGTTGGGTGCTTCGCTCTCAAACTCCCGTTGGTTGACGTTAAGCCCTATGCCTATGCGGGAGTTGGCTATGGAGCACCCCAACACGGAATGTTCAATCAGGATACCGCATATTTTTAGATTCCCCACATAAATGTCGTTAGGCCATTTGAGAGTTGCGGTTATGCCATGGTCGGCGAGGGTGTCGGCCACGGCGAGGGCTGTAGCCTCGGAGATACGGAATTGCCGCACGGGGAGGGGTATGGATGTGTCGTCGAGGGCTGGGCGGCGGAAGAGGGTCACGGTAAGGTTCTTGCCAGGCTGCGACTCCCAGGAGTTGCCGCGCTGGCCACGGCCCGCCTGCTGCTGATGCACCGATACCATCGTCATGTCGCCGAGGTCGTGCTGGTGCGCCGACGCGTAGCTCATCGTGCTGTCGGCCGTGTCGAGGAATACGTAGTCCATCGCCTCAGATATTCAGCAGGGTAAGGCTCCGCGAGCCGTCGGCGTTGACCTCTATGCGTGCCACTACCGTATCTTCCGGAAGGTAAGGCAATGCCACCTGTGGCCATTCCATAAGGCAGTAGGAACCGGAGTCGAGATAGTCGTATATTCCGAGGTCGGCGACGTCGGAAGCCTTCTCCAGACGGTAGAAGTCGAAATGGTACACCGGTTTGCCGCCGGGCACCTCATAACTGTTGACAATACTGAATGTCGGGGAGTTGGCGACATCGACGGCGCCGAGCCTGGAGGCTATGCCGGCGATCAGAGTGGTCTTCCCGGCGCCCATCGGCGCGTCGAAAGCCACAATCCGGCGGCTGCCGAGTTGACTGACAAGCCAGTCGGCAGCCGCCGCTATCATGTTTGTGTCCTTTATTTCGAATGTCATCGCAGGATTAATACTTCAAGGATATATACGCCGGCACCGGCCAGGTATCCGGCAAGTGCGGGAAGGGTGAAATGCTTGAGGTACCAGCCGAAGCTGATTTTCTCCAGACCCATGGCAATCACGCCGGCAGCCGAGCCGATGATCAGCAGGCTGCCGCCGACTCCGGCACAGTAGCTCAGGAACTCCCAGAAGATGCCGTCCTGTACAAAGTTGGCGGCATAACCTATGGCACCGGCATCCTCCACGGGATACATGCCCATCACGCCTGCTACCAGAGGAACGTTGTCGAATACCGACGACAGCATGCCCAGCAGGACATTGATCACGTATATGTCGTGCACCTTGGCGTCAAGCCATTTGGCGGTGGCGTCGAGCACGCCCGAGAAGTCGAGAACCTGTACGGCCATAAGTATGCCCATGAAGAAGAGAATCGACGGCATGTCGATACGCTTGATCACGGTGGTGAGCCTATGTTGCTTCACATCCTTGACATGACGGCGGTTATAGAAAATCTCGGTATATAACCAGAGGATGCCGAGCATGAGGAGCATGCCTAAGAATGGAGGGAGATGCGTGATGCTCTTGAACACGGGCACCAGAATCAGACCTGTCACGCCGAGGAGGAAGATGGTCAGTTTGTCGCGGTGAGTCATCCAGGCGTTGGGATCGGGGCCGGAGTACTGGACGGGAGCCAGCTGACCTTTGAGGCTGCGGCTTATCCAGAGTGCGGGGACGAGGACGGCCACAACAGAGGGAAGGAGCACGCGGGCTATTATCGCCTCGGCGGTGACATTACCCTTCACCCAGAGCATGATGGTGGTGACATCGCCGATGGGCGACCATGCGCCGCCGCAGTTGGCGGCTATCACGATAAGTCCGGCATACAGCCAGCGTTCATGACGGTCGTCGATAAGCTTGCGCAAAAGCATCACCATCACTATCGTGGTGGTCATGTTGTCGAGAACGGCGCTGAAGAAGAAGGCCGTCAGGCAGAGTATCCACATCAGCTTGTTCTTGCTGTGGGTCTTGATGTGGTCGGTGATGATGGAGAAGCCTCCGTGCACGTCCACCAGCTCCACGATGGTCATGGCGCCTATCAGGAAGAAGAGCGTCTGCGTGATGTCGCCCATGGCCTCAACTATCTGAACGTCGATGATGTAATTGAGACTCTGCATGTGCGGCGTCATCGACTGCATACGCGGGTTGGCCTGCAGATACGCCGCAAGGTCGTCTGCATGGAACTCCGGTATGAAGTACTCCGCATTCAGTGCGTACAGTACCCATAGAGCCATACCCAGCAACAAAGCCGTCGCGGTCTTGTCGATGCGCAGCGGGTGCTCCAAAGCTATCGCCAGATAGCCGATGAAAAACAAACAAATAAGTGTTACAATCATGGAATATTAGTTGATTTAAGGTTATTTCAGTGTGATCTTATCTGCGTTTCTTTTTCTTGCTCTTGCTTGAAGATTTGGATTTGGATTTAGACTTGGCTTTGGATTTTGAGGAAGCCTTGCCTGAGGATACTTTGGCCGACGAGGGAAGTTTGATGTTGTCGCCGGGGTGGATTTCGTCGCCGGAGCCCTTTATGTTGTTGGCCTTCTTGATAGCCTCCACGGTTGTTCCGTAACGTTTGGCTATGTTGGAGAGGTTGTCGCCGCTGCGCACGCTGTGGCTTGCAGGCTGTGTCGACTGTTTTTTCTTTGACTTGCTTTTTGACTTGCTTTTTGACTTGCTTGCGGATTTGCCTGTGGACTTGCTTCCCGATGTGGAGGCAGTGGCGGAAGAGGTCTTTTTCTTCTGGCGGGGTGCCGGGGCGGTTTCGGCGGCGGGAGTGTTGTCCTGGACTGTATAAGCGGGGGCCGGGGGCTGATTAGAGCGGGCGCGGCGTCCGCGGGCCACGGCGTACGACTGCACCGGCTCGCTGGCGGGTGTGCGCGAAACCTGTTCTGTCTGTTCTGTCTGTTCGGCAAGCGCCGGCATGTTGTCGGCATCCGATTCCATGGCTGCTTCCTCCACGATGGAGGCTCCCGGCTCGTCTCCAGGCTCAACGCTTATGCGACGAGTATATTTGTCGGCCTCATAGTTGCGTATGTCGGCCTCGCTCATAAGGTAGGCGTGGGTCTGCTGGGAGGGGAGCACAAGGGTATATGCCCGCGACGGACTCCCGGGAATGATGTCGGCGCGGAATTGCGGATTGAGCACACGCAGCTCCTCCATGGGTATGTTGAGCACATGCGAGATCTGCTGCAGGTGTACGCGGTCGCTTACCATGATGGTGTCGGTGACAAGCGGCTTGGTGGGAAGCACTGGGCTTATGTTGTGCTCCGGGTAATATGTCATCACATAGTTTGCGGCAATGAACTGGGGCACATAGCCACGGGTTTCGGGGCTGAGGTAGTTGTAGATGCTCCAGAAGTCGTGGTCGGAGGGGTTGCCGCCGGCGCGGCGGATGGCTTTGTTGACGTTTCCGGGGCCGCAGTTATAGGCGGCGATTGCCAGCGACCAGTCGCCGTAGGTGTTGTAGAGGTCTTTGAGATATTTGGCGGCCGTGCGGGATGAGAGGTAAGGGTCGCGACGTTCGTCGACGAGGCTGCTTACCTCAAGGCCGAGGCCTTTGCCTGTGCCGATCATGAACTGCCACAGGCCGGCGGCGCCATGTTTCGATACGGCGTTGGGGTCGAGACCCGATTCCACGATGGGCAGGTAACGCAGTTCCAAAGGGAGACCTTGCTCTTCGAGAGCCTGCTCGAAAATAGGCATATAATATATGGAGAGGCCGAGGAGGGCGGCTACCTGGCTGCGGCCGCGGCTCGTGTAGCGCTCGATATAGTTGCGCACTATCGAGTTGTAGGGCATCTCTATGATGGTGGGCAGCTTGGCGAGCCTCGCACGCATTGTGGCGTCGTCTACTGCCACGTCGCCCTGCCGCTTGTAGCGGTCGTCGGTGGCCGTGTAGTTGCGCATGTACCATCCTTCGAGCATCTTCTGTGTGTCGAGCTCGTAGCTCTCCGGATAGATGATGTCGTTGTCGGTGATGGTATGCTTTATGTCGTTGACATTGGTGGTCCTGGCTGTCGCCAACAGACTGCCGGCGGCTATCAGTCCGAGGGTGAGTATATATGCTGTTTTCTTCATAATGTTCTGAGTTGTCGGTGAGATGATTTCAGAAGGTTAACGACCATTGCAGACCGAGGGCGCTGCGTTTGATTGAGGGGAATCTGTCGTTGACGATGATTGCCGGGGCAATGTCAAGCGACAGGTCGGGGCTGACGTCGAAGTGTGCCATGGATGCGTCCACATAGGCGTCGACCATACATACGAGGTAGAGGGCCACAAGGCATATTATGCAGAGGTCGCGGTTGCGGCGGAAATAGTCCTTGCGGCTCTTGAAAGTGCGCTCGAGCCATGAACGGTCGAGGTCGCTTTCACTCACGGTGGGAGGAAAGAAGTTCATATAGCTGTTGGTTCCCGGGTCGGAGTCCATGATGTCGCGGTAGGCCTGCATATAGTCTTTGTACTGGTTGGCGTTCCAGCTTGTGGCATATCCGAGACCCATGAAACCACCCACCACTATCGGGAGCTTCCAGTATCGGCGGTTATAGATCTGTCCGAGGCCTGGGCAGAGTGCCGAGAGCCATACGGCGCGTGTGGGAGAGGGGTTGAAGGGAATCTTGCCGTTTTCGTCGAAGGCATAGTCGTCGGCACGTACCTCGGTAGGGGGTATGGAATCGTTGTCGGGAGTCACGGCCACGTCTATCTCGGCGTCCACCATCACTGTTGAGTCGGCCGGAAGGGCTATGGGCTCTCGTTCCGCGGGTGACTGCGGGATGCGTGCCGCCACGGCGCCGCCGCCATATATCTCGGGCGGTAGCACCAGCAGCAATGCCAGCGTCATAGCCAGCACTTTCTCGCCTATCCTGCTGTGTCCCTCGGTGTCAGCCATTGTTGAGAGTGTCGAAAACTTTTATCAGCCGATGGAGGTCGTCGTCGGAGGCGAAGCGGAAGGTTATGGCTCCCGAGCCGTTCTCCGAGCGCGTGAACTTCACCGGCGTATGGAAACGGTCAGTAAGAGAGTCGGCGAGCTGGCGGTAGGCCGAATTGTCGGGGCGTGCCGGTTTCTCCGCGGCGTCCTTTTCCTTGCCTTCCTGGCGTGCGAGGGCTTCGACGGCTCTTACGGAAAGGCCCTCCTTGACAATTCTCTTGTAGAGGCGCAGCTGCGTCTTGGTGTCGGCCACTGCCAGAAGGGCGCGGGCGTGTCCCATGTCGATGTTATGGTCGCGCAGGCCGAGTTGAATCTCGGCGGGAAGCCTGAGAAGCCGCAGATGGTTGGCGATGGTGGCACGTTTCTTGCCGAGACGCTCCGAGAGGCGTTCCTGGGTAAGCTCGTAGGTGTCGATGAGCTTTTTGAAACCGAGAGCCACCTCTATGGCGTTGAGGTCCTGGCGCTGAATGTTCTCGATGAGGGCCATCTCGGTCATCTCCATGTCGGAGGCGGTTCTGACATATGCGGGCACGGAGGCGAGGCCGGCAATGGCGGCGGCACGCCAGCGGCGTTCGCCCGCGATTATCTGGTAGCGGCCGCCGGCTATGCTGCGCAGCGTCAGCGGCTGTACCACACCGAGCTCACGTATGGAGGCGGCAAGCTCTTCGAGACTGTCGCTGTCGAAGGCACGGCGCGGCTGCTCGGGATTAGGCTCTATCTGGCTCAGGGAAATCTCTGAAATCGCCGAGGAGCCGTCGGTGCGTATCTCATCGACCGACAGCAGCGCATCGATGCCGCGTCCCAGTGCCGGACGTCGCCCCGGCTGGCTGCTCTTATTGTTGTTCATGCTTTGTCGGTGGTTTTCTGTCGGTTGCGGTTCTTCTTGCGTTCGCGTGTCTGCAGCTCACGTGCCAGCTGGGTATAGGCTATGGCGCCGCGGCTGTCGGGGTCGTAAAGAATCACCGGAAGTCCGTGGCTCGGACTCTCCGACAGCTTGATGTTGCGGGGTATTACGGTGGTGAACACCATGTCGCCGAAATGTCCTTTGAGTTCCTCGAAAATCTGGTTTGCGAGGCGCAGACGGGCATCGTACATCGTGAGCAGGAAACCTTCTATTTCGAGCTGCGGGCGCAGCCGCGACTTGATGATCCGGATGGTGTTGAGGAGCTGTACGATACCTTCGAGGGCGAAGTATTCGGCCTGTACGGGAATCAGCACGGAGTCGGCGGCGGTGAGGGCGTTGACGGTGATGATTCCCAGAGAAGGAGAGCAGTCGATGAGGATGTAGTCATAGCGGTCTTTGACAGGGGCTACCACGCCGGCCAGCACCTTCTCGCGGTCCGCGCGGTTCATGAGCTCTATTTCGGCGCCCACAAGTCCTATGCGCGAGCCTATGATGTCAAGACCCTTCACCTGGGTGGCCTTGATGGCCTCTGCCGCCGGGTAGCTGTCGATAAGGCATTCGTACACCGATACGTCGCTGTCGTCGAGCTCCACGCCCAGCCCCGATGTGGCGTTGGCCTGCGGGTCTGCGTCAATCAGCAATACCTTGCGCCCCGATAGCGCCAGACATGCCCCAAGATTGAAGCTCGTCGTAGTCTTGCCTACGCCGCCCTTCTGATTCGCTATTGCTATTATCTTTCCCATATATAATCCTCACTATGGAATTAATTTGCAAATTTAATCATTATTCCCCATAATCCGAAAATTCTAAGTTTTTTTAAGGAATCGATCCGGGCACATGCATGCTTTGCATACTTTGCCGCGGTCCCGCGGCGGGAAATGTCGATTTTCATAATTCGGAATTTTTTGCTATCTTCGCAGGTTAATAAGAGCGCGTGCCGCTGTATGTGCGTTAAAAAACAGATTTAAGAATGCTTACATTGCAGGCAATAAAGGCTGATCCTGAGTTTGTGATCGGCAGGCTGGCCGTCAAGGGTTTTGACGGCCGTGGAGTGATAACGGAGATACTTGAGATAGATGAAGAGCGCAGGAAGCTCCAGCATCGGTGCGACACCGACGCGTCGGAACTCAAGAAGCTGGCCTCGTCGATAGGGGCTTTCATGAAGCAGGGAGAGCGCGGCAAGGCAGAGGAAGCCAAGGCCGAGGTGGCCCGTATCAAGGGCGAGACCAAAGGGTTGCAGGACCGTCTCGCCGAGTGCGAGGCCAAGCAGCTCCAGCTCCTCCTGACTGTGCCCAATCTCCCCAATGCCTCCGTGCCCGAAGGATTGTCGGCCGAAGACAATGTGGTGGAAAAGACCGGCGGTCCCATGCCCGAGCTGGGTGATGATGCCCTCCCGCACTGGGATCTCGCAAAAAAATACAATCTCATAGATTTCGAGACGGGAGTCAAGGTCACCGGCGCCGGATTCCCCTTCTATGTAGGCAAGGGAGCGCGTCTGCAGCGTGCCCTCATACAGTTCTTCCTCGACGAGGCATGGAAGGCCGGATATGTGGAGGTGGAACCCCCCTTCGTGGTCAACGAGGCTTCCGGATACGGTACAGGCCAGCTCCCCGACAAGGAGGGCCAGATGTACCATGTAAACCTCGACAACCTCTATCTGATACCCACTGCTGAGGTGCCCGTCACCAACATATACCGCGATGTGATAATCCCCGAGGGAGAGCTCCCGAAGAAAAACTGTGCCTATTCGCCCTGCTGGCGCAGGGAGGCCGGAAGCTACGGCAAGGATGTCAGAGGACTTAACCGTCTGCATCAGTTCGACAAGGTGGAGATTGTGCGTATAGAGAAGCCGGAGGATAGCTATGCGGCTCTTGAGGAGATGAAGGACCATGTGCAGGGACTTCTGGAGAAGCTGGGACTGCCGTGGCACATACTGCGGCTCTGTGGCGGCGACATGAGCTTCACATCGGCCATAACCTTCGATTTCGAGGTGTGGAGCGGTGCCCAGAAGCGTTGGCTCGAGGTCAGCTCGGTATCCAATTTCGAGACATACCAGGCCAACAGACTCAAGTGCCGTTACCGTGGCGACGACAAGAAGACCCATCTCTGCCATACCCTGAACGGGTCGGCCCTCGCCCTGCCGCGTATCGTGGCCGCACTGCTCGAGAATAACCAGACTCCCGAAGGCATCAAGGTGCCTGAATGCCTCTGGAAATACACCGGCTTCGAAATCATCGACTGACAGAGCCCAGAGGCCCACGTCTCGTGAATTTATCCATTTGCCAATGGCCTTAGGCAACGGTAAGGCCCCCAAAGACTCCATTTATGAAGGTATCAAAAAAGAACAATGACTATGGCGGCGCGGATATGGCTCCCGCCACCAAAGGTTATGTGAGCCGTGATGAGAAGCTCATTCCCATTGACGACCCGTCGGGGAAATGGTCCGACCTTACCCTCCTCCCGGAGTGGGGCGAGAAGTACTATGATGTCTATACCGTGCGCAAACATGGCAAGTGGGTGATGCTCAAGGGCCTGAAGAAGGAGTACCGCGACGACCCGGAGTTCCGACGCATGCTTGAGCAGGAGTTCGAGACCCGTTACAATCTCGCCCATCCCAACATAGTGATGGTCAACGACCTGGAGGAGGTGCCGGGCGTGGGGCTGGCGATAATCACCGACGACGTCTACGGCTATTCCCTGCGCCGCCTCATCGACGAGAAAAGGCTTACGCCCAAAATCGTGCACCGCCTCGAGACTCAGCTCCTCGACGCCCTCGAATACATTCAGGAGAATCATGTGGTGCACGACCCTATAACTCCCGACACCATCATCTTCACGGAATACAACGAGAACCTCAAGCTCATCAACGTGGGCTACGCGCAGAAGGACTCCTTCAGCGTGAAGGAGACCGAGAAGGACATAGAAAGCTACGGCAAGGTGCTCGACGAGGTGCTCGACCATCTCCCCGCCTCGCTGCCAAAGCTGCGGCGCGTGGCAAAAAAATGCCAGAGCGCTGACCATCCTTACCGAACAGTCGGCGATGTACAGCTCGCCATCGAAAAGGGCCATTCAAGCCAGATGTATGTGTTCATTTGCGTCTTCATCATCTTTATGGTGGCGCTACTGATATGGATTACCGTCCGCTGATACTTAAGGAACATACCCTCAATATGATTGAGATCAAGAGAATACCTCCCGAGAAAGGGGAGCTGAAGAAATTCGTGGCCTTTCAGATAGACCTTTACAAAGGCAACGAGTATTTTGTGCCGCCGTTGGTGATTGACGATGTCAACTGCCTGTTGCCCACGGAGAATCCGGCGTTTGACTTCTGCGAGAGCGCATATTTCATGGCTTATCGCGACGGCAGGCCCGTGGGACGCATAGCCGCCATCATAAACCGGCAGATCAATGAAAAGGAACATGCACGGCTATGCCGCTTCGGTTTCCTCGACTTCGTGGACGACCGCGAGGTTACCAAGGCTCTTTTCGACGCCGTGACCGACTGGGCACGCAGCAAGGGAATGAACAAGCTCGTTGGCCCTCTCGGTTTCACCGACATGGACCGCGAAGGTCTCCTCATAGAAGGCTTCGAGGAACTCTCGACGATGGCCACAAACTACAACTACCCCTATTACGCGGAGCATCTCGAAGCCCTCGGATTCAAAAAGGACTCCGACTGGGTGGAGTTCCTCATGAAAGTGCCCGACAAGCTTCCCGAACGCTTCGACAGGATAGCCACGCTCGTAAGCAAGAAGTACGACCTCCACGTCAAGAAATTCAAGAGCCGTAAGGAGGCCAAGCGCGAATATGGCCACGCTTTGTTCCATCTCATCAACGAGGCTTACAAGAATCTATACCAGTATTCGCAGCTTACAGAACGCCAGATAGAGTATTACATTGACTATTACCTGAGTCTGCTCAACATGGATCTGCTCACGTTCGTGGTGGATGCCAATGGCAAACTCGTGGGAATAGGAATATCTATGCCTTCTCTGAGCCGTGCGTTGCAGAAGTCGAACGGCCGTTTCTTCCCCTTCGGGTGGTATCATCTTCTCAAGGGGCTAAAAGGTAAGAACGACCGTGTGGATCTCTTGCTGGTGGCCGTGCATCCCGACTATCAGAACAAGGGCGTCAACGCCCTGCTCTTCCAGGACCTCGTGCCCCAGTATATCAAGTACGGGTATGTGTACGCGGAGTCGAATCCGGAGATGGAGACCAACGCGAAGGTCCAGAGCCAGTGGGAGCTCTTTGAGCCGAGGCAGCATCGCCGCCGTAGGTCGTATTCCAAGAAAATCTGATGGAGGATAAGAGGGAAGAGAGGGCAGCTGGCATCAAGGTTGAGAGCGTCACCCCGTATGGCGGTGGCGACAAGGGAGAGCAGGTTGGGGAGATGTTCGACAGCATAGCTCCGGCTTACGACCTGATGAACAGTCTGATGACTTTCGGGCTGTGCCGTTATTGGCGCGACCTGGCGTTGCGGCTGTGTGCCGAAGAGAACGCCGTGGTGCATAGTGTGCTTGATGTTGCCACGGGCACCGGAGATGTGGCGTTCGCGTTGTTGCGGCGTTTCCCGGAGGCGCAGGTCTGCGGCGTGGACCTTTCGCAGGGGATGCTCGACGTGGCGGCGCGCAAGGCGCGTAACCTCCCCGCCGCCGATGCCGCCAGGCTATCGTTCAGGAAGGGCGACTCGCTGGCTCTCGGTTTTCCCGACAATTCTTTCGATCTTGTCACCGTGGCCTACGGGGTGCGTAATTTCGAGCATCTTGACCGTGGCCTCGCCGAGATGTTGAGAGTGCTCCGTCCCGGAGGATCGCTGTGTATCGTGGAGCTGTCCGAACCCGAGAACAAGCTCCTCAAAGGGTGCTATCGGCTTTACGCGCACAAGCTCATTCCGGGCATCGGCCGGCTGGTGAGTGGCGACGCAAGCGCCTACAGCTATCTGCCCAAAAGCATCGCCGCATGTCCGCAACGCCGCGACATGGCACGCCTCATGCAGCAGGCCGGTTTTCAAAATTGCCGCTGGAAATCTCTCACATGCGGCGCAGTAACCATTTACCTTGGAAAGAAAAGAATTTGAGATCATGGCTCCCGTGGGGAGCGAGGAGAGTCTTGCCGCCGCCATTAACGCCGGCGCCGACGCCGTATATTTCGGTATCGAGGGCCTGAACATGCGCAGCCGTAGCAGCTCCAACTTCTCTCTCGACGACATGCGCCGCATCGCCGATACCTGCAACCGTGCGGGTGTCAAGACTTATCTTACCGTCAACACCATCATCTATGACGCCGACATCGCAAGGATGCGCGAGATTGTCGACCATGCCCTCGCCGCCGGCATAACGGCGATAATCGCCACAGATATCGCCACCATCGCCTATTGCGAGCGGCAGGGTATGCCTGTGCACATATCAACACAGGCGAATATCTCCAACACTGAGGCTGTGCGTTTCTACGCCCGGTGGGCCGACGTGATGGTCCTCGCGCGCGAACTCAACATGGAGCAGGTGGCCGAAATACACCGGCATATCATCGAAGACCCCATCCTTGGCCCCGACGGCAGGCCGGTGAGGCTGGAGATGTTCTGTCACGGCGCCCTGTGCATGGCTGTCAGCGGCAAGTGCTATCTGTCGCTGCATGAGATGAACTCCTCGGCCAATCGCGGTGCCTGCAACCAGATATGCCGCCGGTCGTACACGGTGAGAGACAAGGAGACCGGCGACGAACTTGATGTGGAGAACCAGTATATCATGAGTCCCAAGGACCTGAAGACCATCGACTTTCTGCCGGCCATGGTTGAGGCCGGGGTGAGGGTATTCAAGATCGAGGGTCGCGCACGCGGTCCCGAATATGTATATGAGACGGTGAAATGCTATTCGGAAGCCCTCGAGGCCATTTGCAACGGTACTTTCGGCGAGGAAAAACTTACCGAATGGAACGGCAGGCTGGCGAAGGTGTTCAACCGTGGCTTCTGGAACGGATATTACATGGGTCAACGTCTCGGCGAATGGAGCGCCAAGTATGGTTCTTCGGCGACAAGGGTCAAGCAGTATGCGGCCAAGGCCGGAAAGTATTATTCCAGATTGGGTGTCGGGGAGTTTCTCATGGAGGCCGGCGAACTCAACGTGGGCGACGAGGTGGTGATCACCGGTCCCACCACCGGTGCGCTGATATTCACCGTGGAGGAACTGCGTTTCGACCTCAAGCCCGTCGACAAGGTGGTGAAAGGCCAGCTTTTCTCATTGCCCGTGCCTGCCAAGACACGACCCGCCGATCGCCTGTATGTATGGAGGAAAAAGTAAGAGCTCCAAAGACATGGCTGCTGGTTCGGCCCAACTTCATGGCCGAGTATGTGCTCGGCGCTTTCGCCGGCAATCCCGACTATGAGGTGGTGTGGCATGAGGCCACGCATGGATTCCTCAATGTGCTGAAACGTTTCCTGCGTGTCAAGCTCTTTCGGCGTCGTCGCGGACTGTGGGTATATTCTTTTTACAGTCGCGCCTATCTTGAAAAGCTGCGTGCCATCCGTCCGGGCGACAGAGTGGTGATATGGGCGCTCGGCAACATGAAGGACATAAGTCTGCTGTCGGCCGAAATCGACTGTCGCAATATCGTGTCGTATCTCTGGGACCCCATGCGCAAAATCAGCCATAAGTCGTTGCGCAAGAGCCGGTTGTATGCCCGGCGTATGGCGCGTCTGGGCGTGAAGGTGTTCACCTTCGACCGCGAGGATGCCCGTAATTTCAACCTAAACTATGCCGGGCAGGTATACCGCCGTCCTGACAGTGCCGGGGCGCCGGAAATCCGAAACGACCTTTTCTTCATAGGCGTCGACAAGGGAAGGGCACCCATGCTCGAAGCCCTCGCAGAGGAATGCCGCCGCGAGGGAATACGCTTCAAATGTATGGTGCAGCCCGACAAGCATGGGAATATCGACGGCTATCCTCTTCTCAGGGAGCAACAGATCGAGGCTCCGGTAGCATATCCCGAAGTCATGAGGGAGATAGCGGCGTCGAAGAGCCTGCTGGAAATAATGCAGACATCGCAGAGCGGCCTGACACTCCGAACCCTCGAGGCCATGTTTTTCGGCAAAAAACTGATTACCGACAACAAGGCCGTCAAGGAGGAACCACTATATGACCCGGCATCCATCTATATAATAGGCGACAGGGAACAGCCCTGGAAGTCGTTGCGTGAATTTCTTGACACGCCTGTCGACATGTCGGCGCGGCGAGATGTGCTTGAAAGGTATGAGATCCGGACATGGATTCATTCCCTGTTCCGATAGCCGTTTTTGCGGTTTCGGTTCTATTTGTTAATTTTGTGTTTCAGACCGATATAATACAGAGCAGTTTGTTATGAACAAGAATGTAAAGATAATAGTATTCACGGCATTGGGCGTACTGTTGGGGCTTATAGCGCTGATAGTTGTGCTGATAGTGCAGAACAATCACCACGGCGAGGCAGCCTATGAGGCACAGGCACGCGCCGACTCGCTGGCTATCGCCAACGACCAGCTCATTCTCACCAATGAGTTCAACCAGCTCAATGCCGATTTCAACCAGTACGAGGGTCAGCAGATTTATCTGAAGAACGATTCGCTGGTTCAGAAATACAATGCCGCGCGCATGAAGGTGGAGGGACTTATCCGCGAGCTTAACGCCGAGAAGGCCAGCCATAACAAGGATATGGCTGCCTCGCGTGCCAAAATCAAGCAGCTCGAGGGCGAAATCGCCACGCTGAAAGGCATCGTGCGCCATTATCTTGCCGAAATAAAACGTCTCGGCGAGGAGAATGCGGGCCTCAAACAGGAGATAGAGCAGGTGCAACAGAAGAACGAGCAGCTGTCGACGCAGGTGACCGCCGCCACTGCCAGCAACGAACAGCTTACCCAGACCGTCAAGCTGGCCAAGAAGCTCAACATCACCGGCCTGTCGCTGAACGCATACAACAAGAAGGGTAAAAAAGAGAAGAATATCACCAAGGCTCGTCAGTTAGGAGCCTCCTTTACGGTGAGTCCCAACAATACGGCGTCGCC
>Ga0073906_1004292_pt1 | contig 14549 bp, 13 predicted proteins | sample Inofromicrocosms_FD_65485 | JGI IMG/M metagenome (GOLD analysis project Ga0073906, IMG submission 65485) | Mouse cecum microbial communities from Vienna, Austria - Inoculum for glucosamine and mucus D2O microcosms | ecosystem: Host-associated > Mammals > Digestive system > Large intestine >... | reverse complement strand
CTTTGTCTACGCCCCCATGGTCCACTGGCCCGAGGCCATGGTCACCTTCGACACCACCAACGGGGTGCTCTTCTCCGCCGACGCCTTCGGCTCCTTCCGCTCCCTGGACGGCAAGCTCTTTGCCGACGAGTTCGACTTTGACCGGGAGTGGATTGACGACGCCCGGCGGTACTACACCAACATCGTGGGCAAGTACGGCCCCCAGGTGGTGGCCCTGCTGAACAAGGCCGCGTCCATTGTGGGCCTGGAGAACATCAAGATGCTTTGCCCCCTCCACGGCCCCATCTGGCGTAAGGATCTGGACTATATCATCGACAAATACACCCACTGGGCCACCTACGAGCCGGAGGAAAAGGGAGTTATGATCGTCTACGCCTCCATGTACGGCAACACCGAGGCCGCCGCCGAGGTGCTGGCCGCCAAGCTCACCGCCCGGGGGATTGCCAACACCCGGCTCTACGACGTGTCCTCCACCCACGTCAGCTATTTGATTTCCGATCTGTTCAAGTACAGCCATCTGGTGCTGGCCTCCGTCACCTACAATCTGGGGATTTTCCCGCCCATGCACAACTTCCTCATGGACATGAAGGCCCTCAACCTCCAGAAGCGCACCGTGGCCCTCATGGGCAGCGGCTCCTGGGCCCCCCGGTCCGGCGCGTTGATGCGGGAGGAGCTGGAGCAGCTCAAGCACATGAATATCCTGGACGAGGAGATGACCGTCACCTCCTCTCTCAAGGCCGACAACGAGTCGGAAATCGACGCTCTGGCGGACGCGATTGCGGCGTCGCTCCAGAAATAAGCCCGAAAAAAGGCCAGCTTTCGCTGGCCTTTTTCACGTCCGTTTTCCAATTTTTACAGCTAAGGCCGTCCGGTCGTCGGTGGCCCCTTCGGGGCTCTGGGTAATGAGGCTGGCCGCCAGCTCCTTAGGGCTCCGGCCATCGAACTGGGCAAGCCGCTCCCGCAGCCACAGGTCGTCCCCGGCCCCCACAATCCCATCGCTTACCATCAGCACACAGTCGCCCGGCTCCAGTTTCAGGGGCGTTTTATCCGGCCGCACCTGTTCGCCGCCGTCCAGCCCCGCCGGCAGAGAGGTCCCCGTGAGCTTGCGGACCTGGTTCCCCTTCTTGACATAGGTGGGGGCCGCGCCGAATTTGTACAGCATACTCTCCCCAGTGAACAGGTCCACCTGGAGCAGATCCACCGTGGTGAAGCCAGTCTCTCCCCGGAGGGCCAGGGCGGCGTTCAAGGTGAGCAGGGCGTGCTCCGTCTCCACCCCCGCCTGCAAAAACTGCTCCAGCAGCCGCACCGCCAGGGCGCTCTCCCGGTTGGCCTCCGGGCCGCTGCCCATGCCGTCGCACAGCAGCACGCATAGGGTCCCGTCCTGGCGCTTGAAGCAGGTCCCCGCGTCGCCGCTCACCGTCTCGCCGCTCTTTTTCCGGGCGGCCACACCGGCCAGAGCCACCAGGGGCTCCAGCTGCACCAGACTCAGCCGTCCGGGCTCCGGCGCCTCCGCCCGCAGGGGGACCCCCAGCAGCTGCGACAGCTTGTCCAGCTCCTCCTCCTTCTCCAACAGGCGGCAGTTTTTCCCCGAAATCTCCAGCCGCAGCCGTCCCCGGCCGTCCTGGAACACCCCGCAGCCGGCCTCCAGCCCCAGAGCCGCCAGATGCTGGCCCACCCGCCGCTCCAGCACCGGGTCCGGGGCCAGCTCCTCTCCCAGCTCCACGGCCGCCCGCTCCAGCAGGCTGGAGAGCTCTGCGTACTGCCGGCACACCGCCGCCCGGCTCTCCTGAATGCGGCTGTTGTACTGCCGCCGGTAGCGCAGGGCGGTCAGTTCCTCATTCACCGCCTCCAGAAAGGCCGGGAAATGCAGGCACCGGTCGGCGAAGTACCGGGGGAAATCCTCCGGCTCCCCCCGGCCCCGGTCCAGCATGGGGGCGGTGGCGTCGTTGAGGGCGTTGAAGGTGGTCACATAGTCCCGCTCCCAGCACCCGGCCTGGAGGGAGCACTTTTTGCACACCCGCATGGCCGCCCTGTCAAAGACCATAGCCACATCGTTGTCGTTCCTGGGGGCCTGGAACGACCCTTGAAGGGAGTCATACAGGGTTCGGAAGGCCCCCGCCGCGTCCCGGAGCCGCCGCCCCACCCGGAAGGGGGCCCCCTGGTCGGCCACGGCCTGTCCCCGGGGAGACAGCAGCAGAAGCAGCCGCCGGAGTCCCTTCTGGGGCATGGCCAGAAACAGGGCGCACCCGGCCCCGGTCTCAAACAGCAGGGACAGGGGCAGGCCGAAGTCCCAGGTCCACAGGGCCGCCCCCGCCATCGCCCCGCCGCAGGCCAGCGCCGCCTGAATGCGCCCCCGGCCCCGGCAGCACCCCGCCGCCAGACCGGACAGCCCGTATGACATGGCGTACACCGGCATCCCCATAGCCGCCAGGTCCAGGGACAGCCCCACGGCCACCCCCGTCAAAGCCCCGGCCCCAGGTCCCCCCAGCCAGCCAGCCGCCGCCAGACACGCTACTGCCAGAATCCGTCCCAGAGAGATCTCCCGGTACAGGTTCAGGCTGGACAGGGCGGTAAGCAGGCCGCACAGCAAAATCAGCAGCCCCACCCGCCGCTCCGGCGTGAGAATCCGCTCCCCGTGGCCGGTGCGAATGGGGGTGAGCACCATCCGGAAGCCCCAGGAGGCCCCCACGGTCAGGGCGATCTCGGTCAAAAAGTAGATCACATCCACCGTCCGCCAGCCCTGCTGGGACAGGTACACAAATCCGGTGCAGGCGTTCATCAGCCCGGCCACCACCGGCATGGCCCAGGGGCCCCGCAGCAGCTTCACGTCGTAAAAGGCAAAGCCCACCGCAAAGGTCAGAATAGCCGCCGCCGCATAGCGCAGGCCGTCGGAAAAGCCCAGCAGGGTCATATAGCCGAAACAGGCCCCCGACAGAGCCGCCGCGCCGCACAGCCCTGAGCCGGAGGCCCCCGCCATCGCCACCCCCAGAGGGGCGGACTGGCCCAGCACCACCGCCCCCGACAGCACCGACGAGAGCAGCACGTGAATCAGCACGTCCGCGCTGCGCAGCAGGGCCGTCACATCTTTCGGGCTGGAATCCGCCGCCTGTTTTTTCGCCCGGGCGGCCCGCGCTTTTAAATTCTGCTCCATGTTCCGCAATCCTCCTTGGTATAGTTCCCTCATTTTATACCAATTTCTGGAAAAAATTAGTCGGAACAGGGAGCTGTCTACGCAGCGTAGGTTGCGAAATATGGGGGAGAATGCTATGCTGGGGAAGAAAGGAGCGAAAGCCGCATGGAACATTATATTACCGGCGCCGCCATCCGCGCCCTGCGGGAGCAGCGCCACATGACCCAGGCCCAGTTGGCCGGACTGCTGTGCGTCAGCGATAAAACCATATCAAAATGGGAGACCTGCAGGGGCCTCCCGGATCTCTCTCTTCTGGAGCCCCTGGCCGGAGCCCTGCACGTCTCCGTTCCGGAGCTTCTCTCCGGGGAGCAGATCATCAACCGGAACCGGGGGGCAAATTTTCTGCGGACCTCCCTGTACGTCTGTCCGGTGTGCGGCAATGTGCTCCACGCCGCCGGAGAGGCGGCCATCTCCTGCTGCGGGGTGGCCCTGCCCCCTCTGGAGGCGGAGGAGCCCGACGAAGCCCACGCCCTTCAAGCGGAGGAGCTGGACGGGGAGTATGTGGTCTCCCTCCCCCACGACATGAGCAAGACGCACTTTATCTCCTGGATGGCCCGCAGTGCGCCGGACCGGTTCGAGCTGGTCAAGCTCTATCCGGAGGGGGCCTGTCAGGCCCGTTTTTCCCTTCGGGGAACGGGGAATCTGTACTGGTACTGCAACCGGCACGGACTGTTCCGGCAAAAACTCTCCCATGCGCGGCCAGCAGGGACGCAGCCGGCCCGTATTCCCCCAGACCCCGCATAATGCACTCCACGGGATAGCCCGCCCGGGCAAAGGCCGTTTTCCAGGCGGTCTCCCCCTCCCCGGCAATGTCCCGGACGGCGTGGCCGCCGGCGGCCCAAAGCAGGGGGTGCAGGACCACCCGGCGGTAAGAGCCCGCCCGGACCTTCGCCATAATATCCTCCGGACCGGGCCTGCCGCGCAGAAGGCCCACAAAGCAGTATCCGGCCAGCATACCCTGCAGCTGTTCATACACGGCGTTGCCCTGGGGGGTGCTGCCGTGGCCCACGAAGCACACGGCGGTTTCACCGCCGTCATAGGGCCGGGCGATGTCCGCCAGAAGCCCCGCCACCGTCCGGATGTCCTCCTCCGTATCCAGCAGAGGCGCGCCTACGCGCAGGACGGAAAATTGCCCGGCGCAGCCGGCGGCAGCATCCGCAATCCGGCGGTAGGTCTCCCCCCGGAGCAGCAGAACCGGCTGGAGGATCAGGGTTGTAACCTGCCGCTCTATGGCCCGCTCCAGCGCCTGGGCCACGGAGTGCAAAGGCGTTTGCGCAATTTCATACCCCGGAAAGGCGGAGGCTGCCGCGTCTGCGGCAGCCTCCGCCGCTGCGCCGGGGACCAGACCCGCGGAAATCAGAAGCACCTGTTTTTTCCCCATCGCGCTTCGTCACACCGGGTCCGGGGCCTGTCCGTCGTGAGGACGCCATACGCAGTCCATCAGCTCCATGTTGGTAAACACCGCTTGGAAGGTGGAGTCCTCCGGACTGCACGCGTACAGGCCAAACCGGATGTTCCCACTCCCCTTCGCCATATGGCAGACCCGCATTTGGGTAAAGCGCTGTCCGTCCGGGGAGCACTCCACCCGGTAGTCGTCCTCCCGGCGGCTGAAGCGATACCACATGGTCCGGACCGCGGCGGGAATCTCCGTGGTGGCCCAGTCGGAATAGCCGCCGTTGGTAACCACGCTGCCCAGGTGCTGAAAGGTCTCATTTTCATACTCCACCGAAGCCTTCAGCCAGTTTTCGCTGTCCAGATACATTACAATGCCGCACTGGTCAAAGCGGTGCTGGCTGCCGGAAAAATCCGTCTTGACCACAAAGGAGAAATACGGCTCCCCGGTCTCCATCTGGAGCACCGGGGCGTTGTCATTTTGAAAATGGTAGTAGGTCCTCTGCCACAAATCCGTCCGGGGCAGGGTGGTGATTTCGATCCGGTCCGGCCCGATGGCGTATTCTCCTGGCTCCCGGGTCCATTGGAGTGCATTTTCATCAAATTTCATTTCAAATATACTCCTTTTTGCAAATTGCCGTCCACAGCATTTCGTATTCCGGCTCACCGGTGGCTGCATCCCGGCAGGCGCGCTGCGTCACGAAGCCCTCCCTCCGGTAAAAGCGGACGGCAGGCGCATTTTTCTGGTAAACGTGGAGGCGCAGCCGGTTCTTGCGCCCTTTCGCAAAATCCAGCAGTTGCTTCCCAATCCCCTTGGACCGGACCTCCTGCCGGACGAAAATTCCCGCAATAAACTCCTCCTGAAGTCCCACAAAACCGGCGGCCGGTCCGTTCTCCCCTTCCAAGAGGTACACCTCTGATTCGCCCAGCAGGTTTGCCATCTCCTCCAAATGGTCCCGCCAGTATTGGGCGGGGATGAAGCCGTGGGCCTGGAGATTGGCCTCCAGCCAGAGCCGCGCAAGCTCCGGCACATCTGCGCTCCGCGCCCTTCGTATCATTTCAGCACCTTCCGATAGTAGTCGTGGTCCAGAATGCCCACGGAATAGGCCACCCGGTTCTGGACCTCCGCCAGAGCCTGGACCAAATACCCCTCCTCCGGCAGCGAGCCGTCCCAGCTCTCGAACAGGTCCATGGTGGAGTCGTACCGGCCCCGCTCGGTGATGAAGCTGTAGTTGGAGAAAATGACGAGCCCCGCCGCGTCGGACAGGATGTCCCGGCCGGCCAGCAGACGCGAGTCGTAGGGCAGCCCGAACAGATTCGCCAGTGTGGGCATGATGTCCAGACTGGAGCAGTATTTGTCAATGTCCACCGGCTTGCCCATCTGACTGTTCCACACAATGAGGGTGTTTTCATAGATCTCAAACACCGGGTCCACCGGATGGCCCAGCAGCTCGCTGTACTCTTCGTCGGTGAGTCCGTAGGGGTAATGATCTCCGGACAGCACGATTACCGTATCCTCCAGCTTCCCCGCCGCCGCCAGCTGGTCCACCAGACTGCGCACCGCCAGCTCCAGCTCCACCTGGCAGGCCAGATAGCCCTTTACCCGCTCGGAGTAGGGCAGGTCCTCCACCAGACTCCAGTGCCGCCGGGCCATCGCGTTCTCCTGGTAGCCGTAATTCAGGTGTCCGCTTACGGTGAGGCAGTAGACCATAAAATGGTCCTCATTCACAAACCGGGGGACAATCTCCTCCATCATCTCCAGGTCGGAGGGGGGCCAGATCTCCTCCAGCTCCAGCCCCTGGCCCAGGGCGTAGTAGTCGTAGCCCATATTGGGGAAGGACTGATCCCGGTCGTAATAGGTGTAAATATAATTATGGTAGGCCAGGGTCCGGTAGCCCAGGCGGCCGAACTGGTTGCCAAAGCCGAAGGGCATATAGTTTTCCGCAGACCGGGAGTAGCTCCACACGCCGGATTTTGGGATCAGACCGGTGGTGGTCGTATACTCCCCGTCGGAGGTGGACACCCCCCACAGCGGCGTGTAGAAGTGCTCAAAGCGGAACCCCTGGTGGGACAGAGCCCAGAGGGTGGGGGTCCGCTGGGGGTCCATGGCCAGGGTGGAGAAGCCCTCCGCCACAATCCAGACCAGGTTTTTTCCGGCAAAGTAGCCGGTCCAGGCATTTTTCTCCGTGGGCTCCACCTGGGCGAAATACTGGTGCAGATCCAGCAGGGCCTCATCCTCCTCCTGGGCAATCAGGGCAGGGAAGTCAATATCCAGAATCTGGGGCCCGGAAGCGGGGGCCGGAGCGGGAATGTCCGCCGCCGGCTTCTGCCGCCAGGGAATGGGGTGCTTTTCGCTCAATACCTTTGGGTTTTTCTCCTCCGGGTCAGGGGCCACCCCGAACAGCACCCGCTGGACCTCCAGCCGGGTGTGGGTGAGCATCCCGAAGCTCTGGGCCTCCAGGTTCGGGGCGGCGGCGTGAATATACAGGTAGCGCAGGGAGAGCACCCCGCCGCCGCACAGCATCACCAGGGCCACCGCCGTCAGCTGGGCCCCCAGGCTGTACAGAGTCCATCTGAAATGGGCCCTGGGGGGCATAGGCCCGCCAACCGCCAATTTCGGGGCCAGGCGCAGGCTGAGAAGGACAGGGGCGGCCATCATGAGCACCGGGAACCAGTTCATCAGAATTTCCCAAACCGCCATATCCCCAAAAGCGCCGGCCACCATGCCCAGCTTGGTCAGGGAAAACAGGGACAGGAAGGTTTTAAACAGGCTGAAATACACCGTCTGGGACCCGATCCAAAGGGAGATCACCGCCGTTCCCAGCACCAGGCACACCCGGCCCTGCCTGGGGGACAGCCCGCCGCACACCAGTCCCCCCGCCATGGCAATGGGGAGGGTAAACAGCAGAGTGAAGCCCAGGCCGGACAGAGTGAGCCTGTGAAAGCAGAAGAGCTTTAAAAACAGCTCTTCGTAGAAAATCACCGCCAGAAAGAACAGGGAGGGCCGGACAAAACGCTCCCAATGCCGCAAAAAGTCTTTCATTGAGAAAATGACCTTTCTATCTTTGAAATATAGTATATCAGTCGCTATTGTACTCCACCCTGCTCTCCTTGTCAATTTAGGGCTTGCGCTTTGTTCACAATTCTGTTATAATTTACTCCGCTAAACTTCAAAGGAGGCGGTCCGGCTTGCAACAGCTTCGCCAACAACTGGAAAAAGCCGCCGTGCAGTCCTACCGGGCCTACTACGACGTGGAGGAGCTCCCGGAGGGCGGGCTTCTGAAGGCCCGCTGTGCCTACCACTCCCGGTCCGCCCAGTATGTACTGGTGAAAAAGGCCGAGCTGTGGGCGGCGGAAACCAACGAATACGTCTACCTCTGGTCCCTGCCACGGCTGGACGAGGGGGCCTTGGAGGAAGTCTTTCAAGCCACCCTGTCGGACGGTATGCCCCGCATCCGGCCCCATAAGGACCATATGTCCACCTTTCTCACCGCCGCCGTGCTGTGCGACGGGGCGGACCCCCAGGCGCTGCACCGGCTGAAACGGCTGAAGCAGCGCAAAAACTTCCGGCTATCGCTCCATGGATGGATGGAGTTTCGTATAGCGGCCGCAGTGTTGGACTGCGGCGAATTTGCCGCCAACCGCCCCGGGCGGGAGACCGCTCAATTTCTGGAGCAGCTGGCGGCCAGCGTATCCAAAAATTTAAGTTAAGGAGAGGAGAAACTTAAATGAATGCAATGTTAGTTGTCATCGTTGGCATCGCCATTCTGGTCGTAGGCTACATCTTCTACGGCGGCTGGCTTGCCAAGCAGTGGGGCGTGGACGACAAAAAAGTCACGCCAGCTCATGAGCTGGAGGATGGCATGGACTACGTCCCTGCCAAGGCCCCCGTCCTGATGGGTCACCACTTCTCGTCCATCGCCGGCGCCGGCCCCATCAACGGTCCCATCCAGGCCGCCGTGTTCGGCTGGGTGCCCGTGGTGCTGTGGGTGCTCATCGGCGGCATCTTCTTCGGCGCGGTCCATGACTACGGCGCCCTGTTCGCCTCCATCCGCCACAAGGGCCAGTCCCTGGGCGAGGTGGTAGCCGCCAACATCGGCAACCGGGCCAAGAAGCTCTTCCTGGTCTTTTCCTACCTGACCCTGGTGCTGGTGGTGGCCGCCTTCGCGTCCATCGTGGCCGGCACCTTTGAGGCCAAGTACACCGACGGCGTACTGGACACCGCCGCCTCCGCCACCAACGCCTCCGTGGCCATGATCTCCATCCTGTTCATCCTGATGGCGATCGTCTTCGGCCTGCTGGTGTACCGCCGGGGCGCGCCCCTGTCCGTGGCCACCGTGGCCGGCGTGATCGGCATTGTGATCTGTCTGGTGGTCGGGCTGAACTTCCACCCCATCTATCTGAGCAATACGGTGTGGATGTGGATCATTGCAGCGTACATCCTGGTGGCCTCCGTGGCCCCTGTGTGGATTCTGCTCCAGCCCCGTGACTACCTGAGCTCCTTCCTGCTCTACGGCATGATGATTATCGCCGCCGTGGGCGTGATCGGCGCGGGCCTCACCGGCGCGGACGCCGCTCACATGGATATGCCCGCCTTCACCGCCTTTGAGGACCCCATCACCAAGCTGGGCACCATGTTCCCCGCCCTGTTCGTCACCATCGCCTGCGGCGCCATCTCCGGCTTCCACTCCCTGGTGGGCTCCGGCACCACCGCCAAGCAGCTGGACCACGAGCGGGACGCCAAGCCCATCGCCTACGGCGGTATGCTCATTGAGTGCGCCCTGGCCCTGATCTCCCTGGCCGCCGTCTCCTTCATCTGGAAGGAGTACCTGGCCGGCGACATCCGCGTTCCCACCCAGGTCTTTGCCACCGGCATCTCCCGGATGGTAGCCTCCATCCCCGGCCTGGAGGCCACCCAGACCACCGTTGCCTCCCTGCTGGTCCTCACCGTGTCCGCCTTCTGCCTCACCTCTCTGGACACCGCCACCCGTCTGGCCCGGTACATGTTCCAGGAGTTCTGGCTCAAGCCCGGCGAGACCTATAAGGATGTCACCGGCTTCAAGGCTGTCCTGTGCAACCCCCTGGTGGCCACCGCCATCACCGTGGTGCTGGGCGTCGGCCTGGGCATGACCGGCTACAGCAAGATCTGGCCCCTGTTCGGCGCCGCCAACCAGTTGCTGGCCGCTCTGGCCCTGCTCACCGTCTGCGCCTGGCTGGGCAACATCGGCCGGAACAACAAGATGTTCTACATCCCCATGGGCTTTATGCTCATTGTCACCCTGACCTCCCTGTTCCAGACCGTCACCGCCCGCATCGGCATGATTACAAGCAGCAACCCCGAGGTGCTGGCCAAGGTGGACTGGGGCACCTACGCACAGGCCATTCTGGGTGCGCTGCTGTTCGTCCTGGCCATCGTGCTGGCCGTGGAGGGCTGCATGACCATCTTCGGCAAGGGCAAGAAGAAGGCCTAAAATTCCCTGTTCCATCCAAACAGAGCAAAAAGCGGGTCCGAAATATCGGGCCCGCTTTCTGATTGCCTGGGGAGGGGATTTGTGGTAGAATACAGAAGCCCATAATTGACGCAGAAATGAACGTCATGTAGGGCAAGGGCTCTGCCCTTGCCTTTTTCAAAGGCAATAATCGTTTTCGGCAAGGGCAGAGCCCTTGCCCTACATCACGAACCCTGGGGAGGCCACACCTATGAAAACCAGCAAGCTCCTGTCCGTTACCCTGTCCCTTTTGATTGCCCTGGTGGTGCTGACGGGCTCCATCGCCGTGCCCCTGCTGTGCCGCCCTTTCTACTACGCCCACATCGGCCCCATGGGGCTGGAGGACTGGGGCCTCAGCCGGGCGGAGATCGAGACCGCTTATGACGAGATGATGGACTTCTGCCTGGGCAGGCGGGAGGAGTTCTCCGCCGGAGTGCTGGCCTTTTCCTCCTCCGGAGCGGACCACTTCGCCGATGTGCGGGGGCTGTTTCTCCTGGACCTGCGGGTGCTGATTGCTGCGCTGGTCCTCCTGCTGGGGACGCTGGCCCTCTGCAAAATGAAAAGGGTGCGCCCCCACCGGTTCCTGGGGCGGGGCCCCGGCCTGTGGGCGGCGGCGGGGCTGGGAGCCGCCTTTTTGACAGTGGGCGGGCTGGCCGCCCTGGACTTCGACCGGGCCTTTGTCATCTTTCACAGGGTTTTCTTCCCCGGCAAGGAGAACTGGATTTTTGACTGGCAGACCGACCCCATCATTCTCTTTCTGCCCCAGGACTTCTTCCGCAACTGTGCCATTTTAATCCTGGTCCTGCTGCTGGTGTGGTGCGGAGCCCTCATTGCTGCCGATGTTTGGGCAAAAAAGGGCGGTCGGTGAGGCTGAATTTTGTGCAGAACGACAAAAACGCTGGAGCGGAGAAGTTTTTCTTGCGTCTGGCCGGACTTTCTGCTATAGTATACCTTCGAGAAAAGGAGGGGTGTGTCATGTCTATGGGTCTGTGCTGTATTGACCGGGCGCTGATGAGCCCCTCTGTTTCTGTTTCCCGTTGACAATCATTTTTTGATTGTCTTTTTTTTATGTCCGTTTGTACGCAAGAGAAGGGAGAAATGAAAATGAACAACAATGAACCCATCCGCGACGCCCGGCAGCTGGGCCTGCCCAAGATGCTGATTCTGGGCCTTCAGCACATGTTCGCCATGTTTGGGGCCACCGTGCTGGTGCCCATTCTGGTCCGGGGCTACGGCCTGCCCCTGTCCATCCAGACCACCCTGTTCTTTGCCGGCGTCGGTACACTGTTTTTCCATGTGTGCACCAAATTCAAGGTGCCCGCCTTCCTGGGCTCCTCCTTCGCCTATCTGGGCGGCTTCGCCGCTGTGGCCGAGCTGGACTCGGGGATCTACGCCGGCATGTCCGGGGAGGAGAAGCTGCCCTACGCCCTGGGGGGCATTGTGGTGGCCGGCCTGCTGTATCTGGCTCTGGCCGGACTCATCAAGGCGGTGGGCGTCCACAAGGTGATGCGCTTCCTGCCTCCGGTGGTCACAGGTCCCATCATCATCCTCATCGGCCTGTCCCTGGCCCCCAGCGCCATCAACAACGCCTCTACCAACTGGTGGCTGGCCCTGCTGTCTATGGCTGTCATTGTGGCGGCCAATATCTGGGGCAAGGGAATGATTAAGATTATCCCCATCCTCCTGGGCGTGCTGGTGCCCTATGGGGTGGCTCTGGTGACCAACCAGGTGGACTTTTCCGCGGTGGCCGCCGAGAAGCTGGTGGGCCTGCAGCCCTTTGTTCTGGCCAAGTTTGACCTGACCGCCATTCTGGTGATGGCCCCCATCGCCCTGGCCGCCATGATGGAGCACATCGGCGATATGTCGGCCATCTCCGCCACCGTGGAGGAGAACTTTATCGAGGACCCGGGCCTGCACCGCACCCTCATCGGTGACGGCATCGCCACCTCCCTGGCGGGCATGTTCGGCGGCCCCGCCAACACCACCTATGGCGAGAACACCGGCGTGCTGGAGCTGTCCCGGGTCTTTGACCCCAAGGTGGTCCGGCTGGCCGCCCTCTACGCGGTGGTGCTGTCCTTCTCCCCCAAGTTTGCCGCCGTCATCAACTCCATCCCCACCGCCATCATCGGGGGCGTGTCCTTCATCCTCTACGGCATGATCTCCGCCATCGGCGTGCGCAACGTGGTGGAGAACCGGGTGGACTTTACCAACTCACGGAACCTCATTATCGCCGCCGTCATCATGGTGTGCGGCCTGGGCTTCAAAATCTGGGGCTTCAGTAATGAGTTCTCCGGCCTGACCTTCAACGTGGGGGGGACCTCCATCACCCTCACCTCTCTGGCCATCGCCGCCATTGCCGGTATCGCCCTCAACGCTATTCTCCCCGGTAAGGACTACCAGTTCGGCTCCGATGTGACCCAGGGCCGCTCCGGCGACTTCGGCCGGTATTGATCTGTTTATCGAAACGATGAAAGCCTGATGTACTCCGGATGAAAAATTCATTAAATAAAGCTAAAGCCTCTTGCGCCCCGAGGAAAAATCAGCTAGAATAGGGACAGCAGACGGGAAACCGTAATTTAAGGAGGTTACAACCATGGATTTGAAGAGCACGTTTGAAAATCTGAAGGACAGAGCGACTGAGATGGCTCAGGCAGGTGTGGCCCAGTCCAAGCGGCTGGCCGAGATTGCCAAGCTGAAGACCGCCAATATGGCCGAGGAAGACGCCATCAAGAAGGCCTATATTGAGATCGGCAAGCTCTACTACGCCGAGCAGGGCGCCTCTCCCGACGGGGCTTTCGTCGCCGCCTGCGAGAGGATTACCGCCTCCAAGGCGGCCATTGAGACCAACAACGAGCGCATCGCGGAGTTGAAGCAGCCCGGCGATCCCGAGCCCGAGGCAGAGCCTGAGGCCGCTGCCGAGACTGCGGAGGAGGCGGTAGAGGCCGCCGCCGAGGCCGTGGCCGACGTGGTGGAGACTATCGCTGAGGAAAACAAGCAGGACTGAATTTTGTGAGGCAGGCTGCCCATCCGGGCAGCCTGCTTTCGTATGATTGCCCCTCTTTCCGGGCAAACTGTGACCGGGAGGGGAGCTTTATGGAACAATTTGAGCAATATTACCGCCTGCCCCAGGACGTGGTGGGCCACGACGCCGCCCTGCTGTCCTACTGGGACACCATGCCCGCCAAGGCCCAGCTGCGGCTGCTGGAGAGCACCATCACCGTGTCCACCCTGGGGGAGCTGAAGATGCTGGCCGAGGCGTTTGGGGAATAGCTTGCTTGTTTTGTCAGAATGTGGTACGATAGGCAAAACTTAAAAGGAGTGGAACTATGCTGTTTCTATGGTACCCTAAATGCACCACCTGCCAGAAGGCCAAAAAATTCCTGGACGAGCGCGGCGCGGACTACACCCCGCGGCACATCAAGGAGGAGAATCCCACCGCCGATGAGCTGCGGACCTGGTGGAAGGCCAGCGGGATGCCGCTGAAGAAATTTTTTAACACTTCCGGCATTCAGTATCGGGAGCTGGGCCTGAAGGACAAGCTGCCCGCCATGAGCGAGGAGGAACAGCTGGAGCTGCTGGCCTCCGACGGTATGCTGGTCAAGCGGCCCATCCTGGTGGGGGAGGGCTTTGTGCTCACCGGCTTCCGCCAGGGCGAGTGGGAAGAAAAAATGTAAAATTCCCCATTTTTCTGTAAAATCCCCATCCAGGCTCCGCCAAACCCGGTGCTGACGGCGTCGGGCGAGGGCGCGCTGGAAATGGTGGTATTCCTCCCCACGGTTGAAGGGGGAAAACTCCGGCCATAATGAGAGGGCGGACGGGTCTCAGGTCCGTCCGCTCTTTTTTTATTATGGCAAGGGGGTGGAATTGTGGAACAAGAAAAAAAGAAGGGTCCGGGGGTGTTTGGGCTGATCGTTCTGGCGGCGGCGGTCTGTCTCTCCCTGGTTCTGTCAGGGGAACGCCCCCGGACCCAGTCTGTGGCGGCCATGGCCGCGCTGGAGGCGCCCCGGCAGACAGCCGCCCAGCCCGCCCGGAGCCCGGTGGGCCGCAAGGTGATTCCGCTGGGCAAGGCGGTGGGCATCAAGCTGTTTTCAGACGGTGTGCTGGTGGTGGGCCTGTCCCCGGTGGAGACGGAGGGGGGCGCCTCCTACCCCGGCCGGGACTGCGGCCTGAAAACCGGCGACGTGATTACCCACATCAATGGCGGCGAAGTGGATACCATTGAGGAGGTTCAGGCCCTGGTGGCAAAGGCGGAGGACGAGCCCCTCACGATCCAGGCCGTCCGGGGGCAGCGGCAGCTCCAGCTGACAGCGGCCCCGGTGGAGAACAGTCAGGGGGTCTGGCAGCTGGGGGTGTGGCTCCGGGACTCCATGGCCGGCATCGGCACCATGACCTTCTATGACCCGGACAGCGGCGTGTTCGGGGCGCTGGGCCACGGCATCAACGACGTGGACACCGCCATGCTCATGCCGCTGGAGTCG
>Ga0073906_1004286_pt1 | contig 14561 bp, 9 predicted proteins | sample Inofromicrocosms_FD_65485 | JGI IMG/M metagenome (GOLD analysis project Ga0073906, IMG submission 65485) | Mouse cecum microbial communities from Vienna, Austria - Inoculum for glucosamine and mucus D2O microcosms | ecosystem: Host-associated > Mammals > Digestive system > Large intestine > Cecum... | reverse complement strand
TCGGATGCCATCAGGAACATCCCTGTTACCGACGGCTACGCGCAGGCCGTGGATATGATTGCCGACCGCGTGCATGGCCGCGGCGGTAAACTCATTGCCTCCGGAATGGGTAAGGCGGGACAGATCGCCATGAACATAGCCACCACCTTCTGCTCCACAGGCACTCCGGCCGTTTTCCTGCATCCCTCCGAGGCTCAGCATGGCGACCTCGGTATCATACAGAAAAACGACATCCTGCTTCTCCTCTCCAACTCGGGTAAAACCAACGAGATTGTGGACCTTGTGACGCTGGCGCGTGAGCTGAACCCGGATATTCCGATAATTGTTATAACGGGAGATGCGGAGTCGCGGCTGGCGGGGCTGGCGGATGTGGCGCTGGCTACCGGCGGCAGCCCCGAAGTGTGCCCCCTCGGCCTCACTCCTACTACATCCACTACCATGATGACCGTGATCGGCGACGTGCTGGTGGTGGCCGTGATGAAAAAAATCAACTTCACCGTGGCCGAATATGCCAAGCGTCACCATGGCGGATACCTCGGCCACAAATCCAAAAGGGAGGCGTGCGCCTTCAACGAAAAAAACTCTCAGTCATGAGCCTTATAAAATACAACATCAATCACAAAGGCGCAGGGCACAACAAGCCCGATGCCGAGGTGCTGCGTCGCGTGGAGGAACTGCGCGCCCAGACAGCCATTCTCTTCGATGCTGAAGAATACAACCGTGCCCTCCAGAACACCGTAGACGCCCTCAAGGGTCTCCGCGACTTCTCCGACTATTCCGACATGGAGTTCCGCACGGTGCTGGTGGTGCTCCTCTTCGACCTTGCCGAAATACATTATGGTCTCAAGGACTACAAGCAGAGCAAGAAGGAAGTGGAGCATATCTTCAAGCTTCTGGAGCCGTTGCTGAAGCAGGATGCGGAGCGCTTCGGGGAGTATCACCTGATGGCCATGGACCTGACGGCGCGAACATTGCGTAGCCGCAAGCGCATGCTCGACCTTCTGGCCAAGCAGCAGCTTCACACGGGGCTTCTCTACGACAAGGTGAACGCCGGCGTGGCCGCCGCCACCGACAAACTTGTGGAGTCGCTGTGCAAGGATGCGGAGATGCTTGCCTCCACGGGCGACTACCGCGGGGCGGTGAAGTTCTATATGGAGGCCATAAAGCTGTCGAAGAAGCGCACGGGAAGGGTTACGCGCCGGGAAGTGGCGATGACCATCGAGATGGCCCGGCTTATGATGCGTTCGCGTCAGCAGCGAGAGAGAGCCGCCCGGCTTCTCAATGCCGTGCTGCCCCATGCCGTGGCCCTGGAAACTGTTGAACTCGAGCAGGATGCACTCGCTCTCCTTGCCCAAATCGAGGAGAAAGAGGAGGAGAGCGCCTGGCGCTCATTCATGGCCAAGGTGCAGAGTGCCGCCAAATTCCGCCGTAACGCCAAGAAGGAGGAGGAAGCGGAAGATACAGATACCGATAAAGAGTGAGGAAATGTCGACGATACTCAACACCAACGGAGCGACGCTGGAGATACCGGTCCTGATGGAGGCGTCGCGCTTCAAATGCGCGGTATTCACGGCGTCGTGGAATCCGGAAGTCACGGGAGCGTTGCGCGACGGCGTGATGGAGACCCTTCACAAGGCGGGAGTCAGCGACGACAACATTTTCGCCGAGAGCGTACCGGGCACTGTGGAGCTGGTGAACGCGGCGGCGATGGCGCTGACGCATATGCCCGACCTCAAGGCCATAATCCTCTTAGGATGCGTGATACGTGGCGATACGCCGCATTTCGACTATGTATGTCAGATTGTCAGCCAGGGGACCGCGGAGCTCAACGCCCGTGGCGGCGCTCCGGTAATCTTCGGCGTGCTTACCGTGGAGAACCAGCAGCAGGCTCTCGACCGCGCCGGCGGCGCACTCGGCAACAAGGGTGCCGAAGCCGCCGTGGCCGCAATTCACATGGCTAACCTCCACACCAAGGCCGGCGCCCTCAGATACGTCTCTTTCAGAAAGTGAAAAAAATCCAACGGCATAGGAGCCAAGACGAGGGCTCTCATCAGGGAGCTAATTATCGGGGAGTGCATCCACAGCGCACCCCCTCCCGACAGTGTGATCCGCAGTCTCATAGACGCCGGAAGACTTCTGACGCTCAAAAAGGGGGAGACCCTCATGTACGAGGGCGACTATAACCCGCATTACTACATAATTCTCAGCGGCGTGATGCGCAAATGGCACTGGGACATGGATGTGGAGGTGACCAGCGCCTTCGGCGAGGCCGGCACTCAGATCCTCAGCTACAGCTGCTATTATGCCGCCCAGCCAAGCACCGAGACTATCGAGGCTTGTACAAACTGCCGACTGATGATGGTCGACAAGGAGGACTTCGACAATCTGCTCAACTCCTCCTATGCCTTCGCCCTCTTCAACTTCCAGATGGCCGCCTGCGACCTCTATTTCCAAGAGAAGAAAAGGGCAACATACGTCGGCAACGCCAAGGAAAGATATATGGCGCTCCTCAAGAACAGGAAGGAGATTGTGAAAGCCGTGTCGCAGAAGGTGCTCGCATCGTATCTCGGCATCACACCGCAGTATCTCTCAAGCCTCCGCAGGGAAATGGCCAGGGAATAAATTATATAAGATTCGATTTTTTAAAATACTTTAACCGAGGATGTGATATTCTTGGTTAAATTTGCATATTCAAAAAGATTGAATTGCGGGTGCAATGACAATTCGCCGGACGAACCGGATACACAGCTTCAATAACGACAAAACACACTTAAGTATGAAATATAACTTTTTACCACTTATTCTTGCGGGACTCGCGCTGACGGCGGGAGCCGTGGATTTCGGCAGTAAGTACACATCGGAGACACTGATGCTCTGCGACGACGAGGGACGCGCAAAGGCCACGTCCACGGGAGCGACGGGCATCGAGGCGTATATCCGTTACAGTTCGCCGGCGGTTGTGGAACAGTTGCGCGGCATGGGCGTGCGCGTGGACGCCGTGGGAAAGACGGTGCTCACGGCCTATGTGCCGCTGGAGCTCCTCGACGAGGTAGCCGCCCTCGACGAGGTGGAATGCATTCAGGCGGCCACCAAGGCCGAGGTGCTGATGGATACCGCACGTATCGACACCCGCGTGGCCGATGTGGAGAAGGCTCAGGTGATAGAGGGTATCAATACCCCGTTCACGGGCAGGGGAGTGATGGTGGCCGCTATCGACGGCGGTCTCGACTTCACTCATCCCGCCTTCTATAACGACGCCAAGACAGAGCTGCGCCTCAAAAGGGTATGGGTGCACGATGCCAAGAGCGGCACACCTCCCGCCGGCTTCTCTTACGGCGCCGAGCTGAAGAGCGAGAAGGATATCCTCGCCTACAAAACCGACCTGGCATATTACTCTCACGGCAGCCACGTGATGAACATAGCGGCTGGTGCCAACACCGCCTCGCCATACCATGGCATAGCCCCGGAGGCCACCCTCGCTTTCTCCAACTTCACCGAAGTGGACAAGGGAATATCCGATGCCATACAGTACCTTTTCGCCACGGCCGACACGCTGGGACTCCCCGCGGTGATCAACATGAGTCTGGGCACACAGATGGGTCCGCATGACGGCACTTCGCTGCGCGACATACTCAGCGACGAACTCACAGGTCCGGGCAAGATTCTCGTAGGTGCCGCCGGCAACGACGGCATGGTTGACATGCACATCACCAAGACTTTCACCGACACCGACACGGAGATGCTCGCCGGCATGGCTTTCCTCGAGAACTGCCCCGGTATTGGCGAACTTCAGATATGGGGCGAACCGGGCAAAACCCTCAAGGTGAACGTCTGCACCATCGACAAGCAGACAATGCAGCCCGTCTACAAGAGCCGCACCTTCGACTGCACCAAGACCAAAACCACTACCGTGACCCTCCAGAAACCTTACGACATGAGTTCCGGTTTCTTCAAGATAGTGACGCAGACATCGCCGCTCAACAACAAGCCCATGGCGCATATCAACCTCAACATCAGCGACTACAAGCCCGACAAGGTGATAGCCGTACTGGTCACTTCTGAGGCGGGAGCCACTGTGCACGGTTGGTCGAACCCCAACTACTGTTGCTTCAAGAAGCATCTCGACAACATGCACACCCCGGATCCGCGTTACGGCGTCTGCGAGATCGGCGGCACGGGACGCAATATCATCACCGTGGCCTCCTACAATACCAAGAACGATGTCAAGACACTGTCGGGAGAGCCTATGGCCACCGGCTATGCCATAGGAGGAATATCCCCGTTCTCCAACTCGGGACCGTCGGCCGACGGGCGTATCAAGCCTGACGTGGCTGCCCCCGGAAGCCTTATTGTGTCGGCGTTCAACTCCACATCTCCCAACGACCCCTCCATCGTGGCCAATATCGAATGGAACGGCAAGAAATATCCCTACGGGGTGATGCAGGGGACGTCGATGGCATCGCCGCATGTCACGGGCGTGATAGCTCTGTGGCTGCAGGCCAACGGACGTCTGACGCCTGACCAGATACGCCAGACCCTCGACAACACGTGCCGCCGCGACGCCAACACCGGCGACATGGCCGGAAATACATGGGGCCGTGGCAAAATCGACGCTTACAATGGCCTCGTTTACGTGCTCAAGAACTTCGGAAACCCCACAGAGGTGGAGCGTGTGGCCGGCGAGACTTCCTGGAGCGCAAACATTTTCGGCCGTCAGCTCCATGTGCTCTTCTACCGTGAGGTGGAACGCACCGACATTGCCGTATATTCACCCTCGGGAGCTTGTGTGCTCGCCCGTTCCGCTTACGCCAAATCAATGGGCGACGAGGAAATCGTGGACCTCGACGGCCTCACCTCAGGCATTTATATCATCAAAGTGACCGGCGGAGGCATCACACGCACCGTCAAGACAATAATCAGATAACAACCAATTCAGTAAGATATGAAGCGAACATTACTGACCCTTCTGGCCATAGGGCTGGCGAGCGCCACATTGCCGGCGCAGACCTTCTCCGGCGAAGGCACCCAGACGTCTCCCTATCAGATTAAGACGAAGGAAGACCTGGCGGCTCTCGGCGAGGCCGTAAAGGGTGGAAACACCTATGCGGGGAAACACTTCCTGCTTGTGAACAACCTTACGTACACGGCCACCGAGACGTTTACGCCCATAGGGTATACGGGCACGGCGGCTCCCAAGAAGTTTGCCGGCGTGTTCGACGGCGGCAACCGCACCATCTCGGGTCTCACCATGTCGGGCACATACTATGTAGGCCTATTCAGCTATGTCGACGCGACGGGCGTGGTAGAGAACCTTACCATCGACAACTGCAAGCTGACATCTACCAACAGCAACGCGGGCGCTGCCGCCGCCAAGAGCGACGGTGCCGTGCGCAATGTGAAGGTCACCAACCTCGACTACACAACGAGCAACGGCGGCTATAAGGGAGGTCTCGTGGGCTTTGCCAACGCCGGTGTTGTGGAAGACTGCTATGTGACCGGCTCGATAGTGTCGTCAGGCTCTGTGGGCGGCGTGGTAGGCCAGAATTATGCCAACATACGCAACTGCTGGTCGTCGGCAACCATCGTGGTACAGAGCGAGGGAAGTGCCTCTGCCCATATCGGCGGCGTGGCTTCCATAACGCTGACCCTCAAGGGTGACACCGCACGCATCAGCGACTCCTACTTCGTGGGTTCCATCCAGGGTGCTCCGCAGAACAACTGCGCCGGAATCACCGCCACCCTTAACGTTGGTTATGTTGACCGCTGCTGGAACGGCGGATATATCACCGGCTCCGGATATCTGGGCGGTATCGTGGCTACCTTCGACTGCGGCGTCATGAAGGACTGCTATAACGCCGGCACCGTGGTGGGCGCCAGCGCAAACACAGGAGGAATCGCCGGTATTTTCACCAATTCCAACAAGAAGGAGCTCCGCATGGAGCGCTGTCTCAGTGTAGGCCCGTTGATTCTGTCGGCCGTCTACCGCAGCGAGACATGTCCCTTCGTGGGCTCCGGCGCGGAGAAAGGTGTGATCACCGACTGCCGTTATGACCGACAGATGGTATGCTACGGCGACGTCAAGGATGGCATGGCCACGGCCGACCTCTGCAACGGCACGCCGCTCCCCGGTTTCGATACCAAAACGTGGGAGTTCACCGCCGGCTTGTACCCGCGTCTGAAAAGTACTATGGCCGGTGATGGCGCTGTCCTCAATGCCACGCCCATAATGCTCGGCGAGGGACAGACACGCGTGCACGTCACCAAATCCTTCACCGTAGGCACCGCCAATGGTGTGGAATGGGAGATGCGCGGCGGTACCGCATGCTCCCTCAGCGGCGCCAATGTAAACGTGACACGCACCGCCAAGGCTCAGGACCTCGTGCTCACCTCGTACCTCGGCGACTTTGAGAAACGATTCCTCGTGACCGTCTATCCCCAGATTTTCCAGGGCCAGGGCACGGAATCCGACCCATATCTCATCAAGGACAAGAACGACATGCAGCTGCTGTCGGACGCCATCAACAACCAGGGTCTCGACTTCACAGGCGAGTACCTTAGCATGACACAGGATATAGACATGGCCGGCGTCACCGACTTCCAGCCCTTCGGCTTCGGAAGCACTGCCGTATGTCCCTTCAACGGCAACTTCAACGGCAACGGCCACGCCATAAAGAACCTCGGAATCGACGCCCTAACCAACAAGGTGATGAATGTGGGCCTCTTCATTATGGTTGCCAACGACGGCGTCGTGCGCAACCTTGTCATCGACAAGAGCTGCCGTTTCAAGGTGTTCCGTAACTTCGCTCCCGTCGCGGCTACCGTATACGGTACCGTCGAGAACTGCCGCAACTATGCCGACGTGCCGAGCACCGAAGGTTTCTCGGCAGGTATCGTCACTTTCCTCTACGGCACGATACGCAACTGCTTCAACGCCGGAACCATCTCCGCCACGGAGAAGAACGGTTACCTCGGAGGTATCTTCTGCTCTGCTTACGCCGGCTCTACTGTGGAAGGATGCCAGAACGCCGGTAAGATTACCGCCGTTTTCGACAAGGCCATCAATCTGGGCGGCATAGGACAGTCGTCGTACGCAGACATGAAGAACTGCCTCAACACGGGTATCGTGGAAGGTGGCACCAACTCATCGAAGATGGGAGGTATAGTTGCTTCCGACAATGCAGCGGCAAAGATGGCCACAACCATATCGGTGGCTCCCGTTGTGGCCGGTACCCTGACGGAAGTGGGTTCGGTGACGGGCGCACCCAAGGGAACGTACAGCAATGTATATGCCGACGGGCAGATCACCGTCTACGGCAATGAGATCGAGGGCGTCAAGATTGTGGATACCGACCAGCTTACCGTATCGGCACTCGAGGGCTTCGGCAGCGAGTGGACGATGACCGCGGGCCGCTATCCCATGCTCACGCTCTTCAAGGACCTTCCGGAGGCGCAGGTAGGCTCCATGCCGGTAGTGTTCCCCGCCGGAGAGATTCGTACGGAGCTCACTGCCGGAGGTACGCTTTACACGGCCGCCGGTCTTGCATGGACCGTACAGGGCGACGCCTTCTCCATCAACGGCGACAAGCTGAATCTCGACAAGCCCCAGGCATATGCTACGGGTACACTGACAGCCAGCTGGCAGGGCGCATCCAAGGAGATACCCCTGGGCGCTCTGCCGCAGGCCTTCGAAGGCGCCGGTACAGCCGCGCAGCCCTGGCTCATCAAGACTCCCGAGGATCTCGTGAAGCTCTCCGAGAGCACGCTCGGCGGCAACGTGAGATACAACGGCAAATATTTCGCATTGGCCAACAACCTCGACATGAGTGGCGTGGCCAACTTTACGCCCGTGGCTCAGTCGGGCAAGTTCGAGGCTACCTTTGACGGCCGCGGCAACACCATCGACAATCTGACCGTCAGCTCCACCACGCTCGCATCGGGACTCTTCTTCAATATCGGTGCTCCCGGCTGCGTCAAGGACCTCACCGTGGGGGCAGGCTCCTCGATAACCGGCAAGGGCTCCACAGGTGCTCTCGCCGCCACGCTCGAGGGTAAGCTCAGCGGATGTGTGAACCGTGCGAAAATCAGCTCCACAGGCGCCATCGCCGGCGGTCTCGTGGGTACCGCCACTGCCAACGCCCGCATGGAGAACCTTGTCAACGAGGCCGACATCAACATCAAGCAGTCGAAGGTGGCCGGTATCTGTGGCGCCGTGACTTCCGCGAATGTCATCGGCTACAATCTCGTGAACCGTGGAGCCGTCAACGCCAATACCAGCAGTTATACCGCCGGTATCGTGGCACACGCCACGGGTGTTTCCCTGACGAAGTGCGCCAACTATGGCGCCGTGACAACCACAGGCTCCGACGGCGCAGGTATACTGGGATACACTTCGGGAGCCACTCTGCTCGACTCTTGCGTGAACTATGGCGAGATCCAGGCCAAGACGGAGGGCGCCGGCATCGCCGCTTATGCCTCCCAGGCCATCGAGATCACAGCTGCCATGAACGTAGGTAAGGTCACCGTAACCAACCAGAAAGCCGCCGGTATCCTCGCTTACGGCAACAAGCCTGAAATCAGCGGCTGCGCCAACTTCGGCGACATCAACAACACCAACGCCTCCCTCAGCTCTACAGCTGCCGGCGCCGCCGGTATCGTGGCTTATGCCGACCCTGTGATCTCCGACTGCTGCAACTTCGGCAATGTTTCCGCCAAGGACAACGCCGGAAGCATACTGGGCTATTCCAAGACAACGTATACCGCGGCTTCGGTCAAGAACTTCTACAATGTTGGCGAAGTGAAGGCCACTGCCGACGGTGCCAAGGCTGTGAACATGTTCGTGGGCAAGGCTGGAAAGATTACTCTCACCAACTGCGTTTACGACAAGCAGGTGCTCTATACGAGCGATGCCGAAGATGGTGTTGACACCAAGACTCTTCTTGCCGACATGGGCGATGGCTTTACCGACGGAGCCCAGGGGTATCCGATGCCCAAGGGCGTGGCCGATTATCCCGAGGCCCGTCTGGCAAGAACGGCTATCCTCTTCAGCTGCGCCACCGACACTTACGGCAGCGTTACCGACTGGTTCTCGCTGGCCGCCGACCCCGAGGTGAAGCCTGTCGCTACCGATATTTTCTCTGTGGAGGGCGACAAGGTGTCACCCAAGTCGTACACCACCGGCACCTATGAGTTCGCCACTACTCTGGGCACTCTCAAGCGCGCCGTGCAGCTCACGCTCGACACCAAGCTCGTGACCGGTATCGAGGATGTGACAATTGGCAACATCCCGGTTCGCGTGGAGTACATCGGTATCAACGGCATCAGGATGACTGAACCCGTCAAGGGTGCCGGCACCGTGATTCGCCGCTCGATATTCAGCGACGGTACTGTGAAGACCGAGAAGATAATTCTCTGACAAAAAAAGACGGGGAACATGATTCCCTGTCATAATTGACAAGTCCCGCCGGGGTCGAAGCCAGCCTTCGACCCCGGCACCTTTTCAGCCGGCACCACAAAAACGAGGGGTCGCCACAAAAACGAGGGGTCACGAACTAAAACGGGTCGGGAAAGCGTTTTAGATAAAGAAGAATGCGTGCCGTATGACAATATTTCTGATAATACTGGGGAGTCTGTTATTCGCTGGATCGATGGCGTCGCTGGTGTGGCGCATAAGCATCGCGCCGGCGCTGTCGTACCTTGGGCTTCTGACGATAGGGCTCACCACACGCAACGGTTACCCGTTGCTGCCCGTCAACACGGTGATACTCACCACCTGGTTCTGCATGACGCTTGTAGTGACGCTTGCCGTGATGCTCCAGCCTCCTGCCGTCAGGGCCCAGACAAGGGGCGTGGGTTATATCGTGACCGGTGCCCTGGCAGGACTCGCCCTCAGTCTCCTCGCAACCTCATTCTCCTCATCGGTAAGCATCCTCTATACGGTGATGGTTATCTCCGTAATCATCGGCATTTTCCTCGGATTTCTCCTCTATACACGTACGCCTGAAGGCCGACCCGTGCAACCCGGTTCCGGCAATTTCCTCCGTTATCTCCTCGCCAAAGGGTTCCCTACGGCCATCACGGTGATGCAGGCCGGCGTGGTTCTGGTTTTAACTGTAGCAGTCAACAGATTATGAAGTTATCGTTCGGTAAAATATTGGTGTCGCTGGCCATGGTTTCGGTTTTCGGGGCAGGAATGCTCCCAGGCATGGCGGCCAAAAGCAAAAGCAAGATAAAGGTGGAACGCCCCGACCTCGAACAGATAAGGCGCGTGACCCTCGACCCGGCCAACAAGTATTATTTCCCGCGACTCATGGCCAAATATGAGGTCAACGACACCACCATGACTCCTGAAGAATACCGCTATCTATATCTGGGCTATATGTTCCAGGAAGACTATGACCCTTACCGCATATCACCGTATGCGGAGGTTACCGATTCGCTGCGCATGAAGCCCACGCATACCCGTGCCGAAATCGACACCATCACCAAGTATACCGAGCTGGCTCTTCAGGATAATCCCTTCGACCTGCGCCAGATGTCGTTTCTGGTGCATGTGCTCAAGGAACGGCGCAAGGATATGCGCGCCAAGATATGGGAATACCGGCTGGAGAATCTTCTCGGCGCGATAAAGAGCACCGGCACCGGCAAGGATACCGACAACGCATGGTATGTGATATATCCCGTGCATGAGTACGACATGGTGCAGCTCCTCGGCTACGAGGCCACCAACGCCGACTTCATAGAGCCGGGCTACGACTATCTCTCCGTGCGTCCCGACGAGTCGGACAAGCGTAAACGCGACAAGTCGGCCAAGGGTTTCTACTTCAATGTCAGAATCCCGCAGCAACAGTATGAACTCAAACACCCTGAGGAAAACTGATTTCCTCGGGTCTCACTTCATAAAAACAGAATATAATGAGCAATAATAAGATAGAAGGGGGTTCTTCGGAGGTCTATACCGTGGAGCCGGGGATGTATGTGGAGTACAGCTATGAGCTGAGCAATGCTGCCGATGGTTCGCTGCTTTTCGAGGCGGTGAAATCGCGTCCCGACCAGATGGTCTATGGAGTAAGCCAGGAGGTTGTTCCGGGGCTTGTGACGGCCATGGCGGGTCTGAAGGCCGGCGACCGTTTCGATGTGGAGCTTCCTCCCGCCGCCGCTTTCGGCGACCGTAACCCCGATGACATCGTGGAGCTGGACCGCGCCATTTTCGAACGCGACGGCAAACTTGCCGAGGAAGTCAGGGAGAATGCCCTTCTGCCCATGATGACCGCCGAAGGTTACCGGATCATGGGCAAGGTGCTCTCCATCGGCGACAAGGTCACCATGGACTTCAATCATCCCTTCGCAGGTCTTACCGTGCGTTACAAGGGGGAGGTTGTCAAGGTGCGTCCGGCCACGGAAGATGAGATACATCCTGCGAGCGGCTGCGGCGGTGGCTGTGGCGGCTGCGGTGGCGGATGTTCCTCCAAAGAGGATGGCTGCGGCGACGGCTCCTGCTGCGGCGGCTGCTGATTTCATCTTAGACATATGATGCGGGGAAGGGTATTCCTTTGTATTGTTGCGGCGGTGTTTGCCGTAGCGGTGTCGTGCGTGCGCGGTAATGGCGGCAAGCCATGGGCGCATGCCGGCAAGGAGGTGGATATCCTTACCGCGCGACTCGACTCTCTGAGCCGGACGGAGGCATCGGAAAGGGAGTTTGGCGAGGCTGTCGGCGCTCTGTCGGCAGCCGCGTCGCGTAATGGCACTACCGACAGGGCTAAGGCGCGGGCCGCTTACTGGCAGGCTTACATGATAGAGCGCTACACCCGTGCCGACTCCACGGGGCATGAGGAGTTCCTTCCTCTACTTGACCGGGCACGCAGTCTCCTGGACTCCTCGTCGTCTCCTTATGACATGGCGCGTGTGGCATCGCTGGAGGCCAACGCTCTCGACCCCGACAGGGCGGTGAAGGCTTATCTCGGTTGTTATGATGTCTTTTCACGTACCGGCGATGCGGATGCCGCCGCAGCTGCCATGTTCAACCTTGCGTATATCTTCCAGCATTACGGCGACTATGCCTCTGCCGATATATGCTATGGAAAGTCGATCGACATGATGGAGCGGCAGGAGCCTCTCGACTCGGGCAAGTATCTGCGTGCATGGAACCACCGGATGGTCATGCACCGTAATATGGGGGATACGGCTGGAGCCGTGAAGCTGGCGGAGAAGGTAGCCTCCATGCCGTTTTACGAAGTATCGGACAAGGTAGTGCTCGGCACGGAGAAGATGCTTTATTATGACGGACGTCACGACATACGTCATCTGCGCAAGGCCATGGAGCGGGCTGTCAGGCTCGGCTGGGAGGAGGATGTGACGCCTCTCTTCCTGTCGCATTTTCTTGCCGAGGGTCCGGCTGACTCTGTGGCTTGTTGGAAGATTCGCACTTTGCAGACTATGCCGGCGTCCGGAGAGCTCGACAACAGGATCAGCCGGGCCATGGCGTTGCGCGACTGTTATGCCGCGGAGGGTAATGATTCGGCGGCGCTGTATGCCGACACGCTTGCCATGCTTACGGCTGAGCTGCGGCGGCTTCGGACTGTGGCCGACGGCAACAGCGGCATTCGCCGCGCCTTGCTCGACGGGTATGTGCAGAGGGAGTCGGATAGAGAACGCCGCGGCACAGTCACGGCGATATGTGTGGCCGCGGGTATCGTGCTGTTGCTGGCTGGCGCGGTATGGCTGACATGGCGCTACCGGCGCAAAGGGAAGATGGCACTTGAAGAGAGAAACGAAGGGTTTGAGGAGCGGCTGCTTAGGAAGCATCCCGACCTTACGCCTGGCGAACTGCGGCTGGCATGCATGGTGCGCAGCGGCGCCGACAACAAGCATATAGCCCGCCTCCTCGGCATCAGCCCCGGCTCCGTCTACACCAACCGTTCCCGCCTCCGCCAGAAACTCCTCCTCGACCCCGACACCAACCTCGACATATACCTCCGTTCTTTTTAAGGAGCGTGCTCTTATGATTCGGTCGGGGAGGATTTTTTGAGCTCGGGGTAGGCTACGCGGGCGTGGTATATTGTGCCGAGGCGCTTCTTGAAGGTGTCTTTGATGATCTCTATGTCGCGGAAGGATATGGGGCTTTCGTTGAAGAGGCCATCCTTTACCTGGGTGTCGATGATTTTGTCGACGAGGTTGTTGATAGCCTCGGGGGAATAGTCGGAGAGGCTTCGTGAGGCGGCTTCGACGCTGTCGGCCATCATGAGGATTGCCGTTTCGCGGCTGCGCGGATTCGGCCCCGGGTACATGAACTTCTTCTTGTCGACAGGTTCGTCGCCTTCCTTGCGGTTGTTGACGGCGGTATTGTAGAAGTAGCGAGTCACGCTGCGGCCATGATGCTCGGGGATGAAGGCGCGCACCACCTGCGGCAGCTTGATTTTCTGGGCGAGCTGCAGGCCTTGCGTGACATGAGATATGATTTTATGGGCCGACACTTCTGGGTCGAGGCCGGCGTGAGGGTTGACACCATGCTGGTTCTCGGTGAAGAATATGGGGCTGTCGAGCTTGCCTATGTCATGGTACAGGGCGCCTGTCCGCACGAGCTGAGTGTTGGCGTTGATGGCGCGGGCAGCCTCCGAGGCCAGTGTCGACACCTGCATGGAATGCTGGAAGGTGCCCGGAGCCTCTTCGGCCAGACGACGAAGCATCGGATTGTTTATGTCGGAAAGCTCCACGAGCGTCACCGTGGACGTGAAGCCGAAAATCTTCTCTATCACCAGAATCAGGATGTAGACGAAGGAGAGCACCACGGCGTTTATGGCGAACATTCCCACCAGGCGCCATTCGAAGTCGTGGAGGGTGCCCTCGTCAAGGAGGAGCATGGTGGTGTAGCACACGAGGTATGCCAGGAAGGTTATGGCGGCGGTGCGGAGCAGCTGGCTGCGCTGGCTGAGGATGTGGATGCTTAAGGCGGCGCTCAGCCCGGCGATAAGCTCCAGGAATATGAACTGGTGCGGGTCGATGGCCACCAGCGACGATATCAGCACCGTAACCAACAGCGAGAATATGGCCGTGCGAGCGTCGAAGAATACCATGATGACCACCGCCACCGCCGCAAACGGTACCAGGAAGATGCCGTTGTTGATGTATTCGAACATCAGGATGGCGAAGGCGGCAAACAGCGTGATGAACGACATTATGAACGTCATCTGCTTGATGGAACGAAAAATGGCGGGACGGTATATCTTGAGGAACATGTATAGACACCCGAGCCAGATGATTATGAAGAGAGCCTGTCCTATGTAGAAATAGGTAGAGTCGTGTTCGCCGCGGCTCTCCTCGAGTTTCTGCATGTAAGTGTTGAGGTTGGTATAAATCTGTGGTGTCACAATCTCGCCGCGGTCGACGATTCGCTGACCTTTCTTGATTACGCCGATAGAGGCGTCGGCGGCGAGGTAGTCCTGAGCGCGGTATTTGCTGTCGGCCACGGTGTCGAGCACGATGTTGGGCACGAGCACGGCGTTGAGCGCGCGCGCTATCTCCTCGTTGTGTTCCTCAAGCATTGGGCCACCGCTCTCGCGGTATGC
>Ga0073906_1004281_pt1 | contig 14585 bp, 10 predicted proteins | sample Inofromicrocosms_FD_65485 | JGI IMG/M metagenome (GOLD analysis project Ga0073906, IMG submission 65485) | Mouse cecum microbial communities from Vienna, Austria - Inoculum for glucosamine and mucus D2O microcosms | ecosystem: Host-associated > Mammals > Digestive system > Large intestine >... | reverse complement strand
CCTCAGGCATTTTATATATTCCTTTATCTCCATTTTCTTGATTTATATAAAAAATATTTCCAGAATGATTTTCTGCAATATATAAATACTTATCATCACAGGTAATGGCAGAATAATTTTCTTTTCCGCTTCCAATTTGGAGTGCTTTTATTTTTCCTGTATTCATATTAAATTTAAGAATCTTGTTACTATTAATTTCAGTAATCCACAATAATTCTTTATAAACAGTATGAGACCACATGTTAGGAAAGTTCGGTTCCGTATGTATTGTATCTTTAAAGACATTGGTGTGCATTGTCCACTCTTTTGTTTTTATGTTATACTGCAAGATAGCATCATGATAGTTTAAAACAAAGAAGAAATAATCATTGTATTCAACCAAAGCCCATGATGTAACATTTATATTATTTTTTTGATTTAGGATTTCAACTTTATTATTGTTAATATCATAGCAAACCGCTTCTGTAGCATCATACGGCGATAGATATATCTTTCCGTCTCTCTCTAAAGCTGAAATATATGTACATGCCCATATAGGTTGTCCGGAAAATCGATGAATAAAGTTTATATTATCCCAATTTTCCTGCTCCATTTTAAATATCCCATTATATTGCAAAGGGATTATCCAATCGTTATCATGCGTTTTAACCATGTCCGCTATAATTATTGTTCTTTTTTCATCTTCAGAAAACCTCTCTGTAGTATAATTATCTAGTATAAAAACAGGTTTTCCAGCCACTTCGAATAAATTGACAACAGAAGACGAATTTTCTCCAATATAGGCATCAGAGATAGCTACTGTGTTTGTTATATCTGGTGTATTGTCCAAAATCCCAATTTTATTTTGCTTAAAATAAATCATTAATTTATCATAGGAAGCTTTTAATTCTGGACGCATGGATGAGATTGTTGCCTCCATTAGTGGATGCGGACGCCAGATTAATATAACATCCTTACGCATCTCAAATACCTTAAAAACTTTTCCTATCTTTTCTAACATTATTTCTCCACTGCTCAGAAAACAATTTATACTTGTATTGAGCATTACAGCCTTTTTCCCATCCAATATTATTTTCCAGCTATCTGGAATCAAATCCGTATTACTAATCTTTTGTATAATTCTATCAAATTTTGGAGAACCTAATGCTAATATTTTGTTATAGTATGGCAAGCCAATAAATCCATGCTTGAAAGTCTCTGATTGCGCAATCATATAATCCATTTGTGTGTATACTGGTAAAAACTTATGATGTTCAGAAACTTGTCCCGATGTTACATAATAAGGTACATAAACAAGTTTTCTTACATGTTCTTTTAACCTTTTGGAATAATAATCTGGATGTACACTTGTAACATAATTGAAATTATCATATGGATTATGTATGTATGCTATATCGGGTCGTTCTTTAGTTACATCATAATTCAAGTAATTCCTGACAGGAACATAATCCGGAAAATCTGTTAATTCATAGCAGCATTGTGCAGATCCGGTCTGCTGATCAAATTCAAAATAGGGTATTGGAACAACACGGCACTCACACCTCTTATCTTTGCTGCATGCTATCCAGATACTTTCTAAGCTATCCCACATAGAAGCTTTATATGGGAAAAAAACCACTCGATATTTACTCTTCTGTAATTTTACAAAATCAATAACTGCTTTTATCGAGATATTTAACTGATTTATCCATTCATTAGAAATAGATATATCTTGCGTCATTAAATAAAGCGCTTCACAGTAGTCCTCTAATATATGAATAATATAATCCGCATTATCAGCATCTGTCTCCAGCGTTTCTCCTACATTAATTGCAGCACTTTGGCAATCATGTAAAATTGTAAGAAGCGTATTCTCATTTTTGGATAACAAAATCTCATTATGCAATTCCAAAATACATTTCAGTATTTGAATCAGTCTATTTTTTATATCAATAGTCAGCATGATTTTCTCCTATATTATCCTTTTATTCGAAGATAAATTATTTTTGTAACGTATACTAAACAAGATTAAAAACATCGCAATAAATACACTGTTTCCAATTCGCACGCCCCTTACCCAAACATTGCCTCACTTTTTTGAATGCGTCTCCATGCCATACTTCCAAAATAGTGCTTTGCATTAAATCTCCTAATGTGTTTTTGCCTAACGGATCGTTACAGCATAGTGATACTTTTCCATCAGGTCTAATGATTAATTGTTTAAATGGATTTAAGCATTTTGCATCAGGATATGATATCATATCTTTTTTGTTCGGAGCTTCTCCTCCGCGCGTTGTTAATACTTCATTAGGTTTGCGTAAAACAATAGTTACTCTGTTTTTTAATTCGGGATGCTCTTCACAATAAGCTTTTATCTCTCTACAAGGCTTTATTAACTTTAAATCTTGTTGATAATTATCTATAATCAACTCATCTAAATATCTCATTAGTTCAATAAATAAATCTATATTCAGTAATGTTCCATTCGTAAATAAATGCATTCTTGCATTTGGCAGTTTATCACGTGCATGCTTATGTTTTGCTAAAATATCCTTATCCAAAAATGGCTCGTTATTAGAAAATAAAGCTAATTTTCCAGAATAGTCTATGTCAGCTAATTGTTGTATAATGCTTTCAAACAAGTCCTGTGACATTTCTATATACTCTCTTGAATCAGCATTTTTATTTACAGGACAAAATGCACAAACACCGTTACAACGATTCACGGTCTCTATTTCTACATGGTCAAAAAGTAAATTTTGATTTACTATCTTATCAACTTTCTGGTTTATGATCTGAATTCTATCAGTTATTTTCCCTTTTTTATTTTCAGCTGTTATTTTTTCTTCATATGGGTTTACTACTAACTCCGTTGACACAAAGTATCCCTTCCAGTCATCTTGAAAGCAAACAATTTTTTTTATTCCTAAACGTTCCAATTGAATTTTCATATCTTTTTGTTGATGCACATCTGCATTAGCTATTACAAAACAATATTGCTCTGCATCCCAAGCTATATCATCTATCTTTTTGACTAAAATTCCTTGTATATTGGTTTCCCATAAATTCGGATTATTATCTGCAAAAAAGGCAACGCGTTTTCCATAATAAATCAATGCTTCTTTTCCTACAGTTCCTGCACCAAAAATAACTATATTTCCCATTATTATTACTCCTTAAAGGTTTCCTGATTTTTGAATGTTTTATTACATACGGTAATATCTTGAATAATAGATTGATACAGTGAGTCCTTATCAATAGATATATTTTGCTCATTCCTGATAATCTCCCATTCACCATTCTCATATACAATCAGATGTATACCATTGAAAAAAATGAATAATTCAAATGCTTGTAACTCGCGTTTTTTTCCATACTTTTTATATAAATACTGAAAATCCGGATTATATATTCTAGAGCGCTGAACCTTAATATAAGGGCGTTCCACATATTCATACGTTTTTTTCTCCAATAGGCAGCATATGATATCATTTAGTCCCATCAAAGATATGATTCGCTGGTCACTTTGCGGTAATAATTCTGGACACTTGATTACCATGGGGATTTCTATCAAATCTTTATGGCAGCTATATTTCTGTTCATCCAGACTTTCTAAATTATCCGCTTTATTCAGTAAAATATTGCCATGATCTGAATAAAAAACTATTCTGCAGGTAATCTGCTCTAAAAATGGAGACAATATATCATCTATATAGTGTAAAGCATCATTCTGTTGCTTTACATAATCAGTTCGTAATTTTCCGCCCTTTACATCTAAGAAGTCAAACATTATATTACTGCCATCAGCAATCAAAGGTTCTTCTGTATAGGGATTAACATAAGAGTAATGGCTTTCATATAAAATATGTATATAAAACAATCCGTTGTTTTCTCCATTCGCGTCTTTCATATAATCCCACATTTTTTCAGTGATTGTTTGCGAGTATCCGTTCCCATTAATCTCTTCACAATCAATATATAAATCTGTGTCGGTATAAAAAAATATTTTTCTATTTTGCTCACGTGCCTTGTTTAGAAATGGACACTCAGATTCAGATAAAAGATTCTTTTTATAATACTCCGTTCTCATATCATTATTGGAACTATAAACTGGCATCAAACTTTCGTATGTTGAAGTCGAAGATGAGTATGCATTTTCAAAAAAATATCCGTTTCGTCGGATCCAAGATAAGAGCTTTGGCAATTTGCCCCCTAGCAAGTCTTGTCTGCGCAATCCATCAATACAGAGCATTAGTACATTCTCAGAATCTATTTTTGATATTTGCTCTTTTTCTAATTCATATAGAATTTTCAAATTTTCAAGCAACATTTTATCTCTTGAACTGTTTGTGATTTTCGATAAAATAGTTGTGTATTTTATCGCCGATTGAAAATCTTTAATTACAACATAATTTTCAATTATTCTTTTTAAATATTTTATTCTGGATTCTTTACTAAAAGATTTTTGATAAAGAACCTGCAATTCATTGAGCACCTGATATCTGCTGTATGGATGTGACGCCGAAAAATAGCTTGATTTTAATACTATCCCTTCCGACTGCAACTTTTCATAAATATCTAAATACGAAATTGTTTTATGATGTCTTTTTAAATCTGCTTTTATCTCATCTTTGTATAAATATGAAGAAATAATAATACCATCAATTTCATTCTTTTCTATTTCTGTAGGATGGATAATATAAAAACCTGTATTTATAATAGATTCCATAGATGAATCAATTATAAATTTTATATTCTTCATCTCATTCATAAAATCGGCCATTAACATCCTTGTATGTTTGCCGAAACACCAGATTGCCGGATTTTTATGGTTCATACAAAATGTATGCAATGATTTTCTTATGATCTGGTTTGTTCGTTTCTCAGAAATACTGTTATTAATACCAAAATCTTCAAGTACTTTTTCATATTTACGGATAATGCCGTTATTAAGTTCCATATTTTAACCTCTAATCTAAAATCAAAACTGCTTTCTTCCATATGAGTTTTTTTTCACTGATTCCAAATGAGATTAGCTGTCTTTTAATATCATTCGCTGTACTCTCATCATAAACAGCAATTAGAATTATGTCATATTCTTTCTCTTTCAGTATATCCACATTTTCTATTGCAGCGTAATCAAAATGAGTTTCCTTTTGGTCTACCCAACTTACAATAGCACAGTATTGATATTTACATATTTGATGATAATAGTCTTGTCCTACTTTACCACAGCCATATAAAATTATTTTCTTGTTTTTTAATTCCTCTATATTAGAATACTTATACTTAGGAATATAATAGTTATTTTGCTTTGCAAGGAATTGTAACATCAAAATATGAAATCTCCTTTTCAAAGCAGTTATGGAAGATTCGGTACATTTATTTTTTTCTAAGATTTTTTTTAATAAATCATACAATACATAGTATTCTAAAACTCTTTTTTCTGAAACGCTGTTAGAAATAGAGTCTCCTCTAACCCTATAATGATAAAAACTGTCAGGAATACTGATAAAGTTATCTGCGTTTATAATGCAAGAGCACATAGTAATCAAGTCTTCCCCATAAGACTGAGAGTGAGGAACCAGCATATAATTATTGATGATAAAATTTCTTTCATACAGATTGCACCACAATGCCGGACCTATTTCTGCATCTGGATAAAGTGAAAATAATTCTAATAAAATTTGTTCTTTTTTTTGAGTATTTTTATAATGTACGGTTTTTGATGGAGTACATTGAATTTTATCTTTAGAATCTTCAAAATATCCAGAATGAACAAATTGAGTTTGATATCGCTCCGCCGCACTATACAGGATACCATACATATCAATATCAATATAGTCATCAGCATCAACAAAACCTATATATTTTCCCGTGGCAATCTTCATACCTGCCCGGCGAGATGCGGTAAGACCTCCATTTTTTTTATGTATGACTTGAATTCGGCTATCCGTTCGCATATACTTATCGCATATTTCTCCCGAACCATCAGTAGAACCATCATCTACCAAAATTATTTGTAAATTTGTATAGCTTTGATTTATAATACTTTCTATACATTGACTTACATAGTTTTTAACGTTATAAACAGGAACTATTACACTGATAATGTCTTTAGAGCGTTGCTTTGTCATATCATCTCCTATAATTTTTATCAAATTACTTCATCAAATAATTTTTCGATCCGATGAATATAGGTATCTAAGTCAAACCGTTTTATTGACTGTTTACATTCATAAATAATCTGTTGCCGATCCATTTCAAGTAGCTGCAATATAGATTCCGCTGCTTCTGTATCAGTATTTACTGTTTTTCCGCACTGCTGCCCGTTTGATAAAAAACGTGCACCACCAATAACAGACGATACAAATGGTTTATCCAATGCAACACTTTCTAACAATGCCATTGGAAACCCTTCCGATAGAGAAAACATACAAGTCAGATCACACTGTGCAATAATTGGAAACGGATTTTCATGATATCCAAGTAAATGGACATATTCAGATATTCCGTTTTCTTTTGCAATTCTCTCTATATCCTCTTTCAAACTTCCATATCCCAAATAATATAGATGCGTCCTCTTATCCTTTTGATGTACTTTTTTAAATATGCGCAGCAGCCTTATTGGATTCTTATTTTCATCTAGTCTGCCCACGGATAGTATTGCAGGATGCTGTAAATGAACAGGGGTATTTTTTCGAGCCATTTTTCTGGTTTTATCTATATCAATTCCATTGTAAATAATTTCCAACTTGTCCCTATGCGCTGGGAAAAGATCAATTAATGACTGCGTAGTAATATCACTTATAGAGACTATTCTGTGAGCCTTATAAAACGCTTCATTCTGCAATAACTTTTCTTCTTCCATATCAGGTTGAGCCAGATTGTAGACATCTCCATGAATCCATGCAATATTTTTTTTACCTTTTGGTAAAAGAAAAGAGGGCTTTAAATAATTGAAAGATATATACAAATCATAATCCAGCGGAATATAGTTCTGTATTACCTGATTCCATTCATGGTAAACATAATACATTTTTGCTTTCCGTTCGGGATCGTCTGCCCTGACATAATAAGGATAAATCTTTACATTGCTGTTCACAGGTTCCTTTTTTATATCTGCATGAATGATTTCCATGAGACCAATTTCATATTTCTCAGGGTTGAGATGATTTACAATCTGGGTAAGTAATGCTTCCGCACCACCGCCCCAGGAGAATGAATTAATAATAAAGAAAACCTTTTTCATGTCAGTCTCCACTTTTTCCGTTCACAAGATAATTACTATCTATTGCAGCTAATTCTTCTATTGTATCAATTTCTATCAGATCTTCAGCTTCTACTTCATGTATTTCCATATATAGCTGTTTCAGAAGGCTGTCAACCACTTCATCCCAAAACATTTGATTACTGCCCGGGCTGTCATATATTTCGTTTATCCTATTTTTCAGTAATCTGGCATCTGCTTTATGTAAATAGGCAATTCCGGTCATATTATATACATCTGCTCCGCCTTTTTTTATTTTTGTAATACGCTTATTTTTGGTTTCAAAAATCCAGTCATCTGAAAATCCAGTAACCATTTTTCCGTAATAGCACGAAGACAATAATTCTGCCAGAAAAATATCTGAGTTTTTCACATATATATCCGATTCACAAATAAAGCAGTTATTTTCTCCAAGCAAATTCCGGACTGCATAAATAGATGAAATATTATTTTTGATAGAATATTCTTTATTTTCTACTATTTCTACTTCGCAATATTTTTCTCGCAGGTAATGAAACTGCTCCTTTTTATAACCCACGACAATATATATCTTGTTTACGTTTCTTTTTTGCAAACCATGGATCATCGTTTCAATTAAAGGGGTTCCATGGACAGATACCAAGGGTTTCGGAATAGATTCTGTTAAAGGCAGCATCCTGTTTCCCAAACCAGCCGCCATGAGTATAGCAATTTCCTGTTTCATAATATCCTACCTGTCTAATTTAAGTTTAAAGGAACTTTAATATTCAAATACAGTAAAGCTTCTTTTAATACTATAAAAAACTTTTCAATATCTTCCTGATCTATAGCGCCCAACGCACATAAACGGAATGATTTTGTATCTGTGGCCTTACCCGGATAGATTGTAAAACCTCTTTGATAACAGTAATCATGCACTTTTTTAAAATCCCATTCGGGAATATCTGGGTATCGAACTGCAACAACGAGTCCGGATTGCAATTCCTTATCAATCAGACACTGAAAGCCAAGTTGCTCGACGCCTTTATGGATTGCCTGGAATACCCGTGTATGCCGCTGCCATTTTTCCTGTTCTCCTTCATCCCAATATTCTTTAAGGGCTTGTTTTACAGAATAAATTGTTTGGACCGGCGGAGTAAAATGCATTTCTCCTGTTTTCTTAAAATATTCATACTGTAAATAAAGATTGCAGTAATAAGAGCGTTTTGGATAATCCGCAGACTGCTCAATCAAGTCGATTTTCCCAATAACAAACGATAACCCAGTCATTGCCATAATGCCCTTTTGTGCAGATGCCATGCAAAAATCAATATGATTTTTTTCTATATCAATAGGAATCATCGCATAAGAAGATGTTGTATCTACAATAAAACTGGCTTTATAGCGATGTGTAAGCTTCCCAATTTCACGAATAGGATTCAAAAGTCCGGTACCTGTTTCATTATGAGTGGTATAAACCAGTGCAATGTCCGGATTTTCTTTCAATGTCTTTTCGACAGTTTGTAAATCTAATTGTCTGTTATATGGTAAAATCAAATTTATGTGATCCAACCCATAATAAACACATATCTCAGCAGCCCGCTGACTATAAGCCCCATTATTAATAATTAAAACTTTTTTATTTTCTGGAAGCAAAGAATTTAGGCATATATCCATACTAATGGTGCCGGATCCGCAGAACAGGACCGCAGTATATTTTGTTAAGTCCCCATGGACAATACGTACCAGATTCTTCCGTATGTCCTCCATCATTTCTGCAAATTCCTTTTCCCTGGGACAGATATCCGGTACGACCTGTGCTATTTTCACACTATCAGTTGTGGTGGCTGGACCTGGATTTAGTAAAATATTTCTTTTAATCTTCATAATAGATGCCTCATTATTTCTTTATATAGTAGAGCCTGATTTAATCAAATATTTTTATTTTATCTGCGCAACAAACGGTAATATAAGTTTTTATTCTCTCGAAAAAAACTTTTACGACTGTATTATTACTGCATATTTTCTCATCATCTGTTTCCCAGAGTTCAACAGTACCGTCTGCATAAACAGCCACTTTATATCCTCCAGCAAAGATGAATAATTCAAATGCCAAAAGACATTTTTCTTTTCCAATTTCTTTATATAAATATCGGAAATCTGGATTATAGATCTGAGATCGCGCTGCCTTTATAAAGGCACAATCCGGTATCCTATATTTTCTTTGCTCAAATAAGCATACTATAATGTCATTTAACGACATCAATGTCATAAGCTTCTTGCTTTTCCCTGTCCCTATCTCCGGAGAGCGAATCAGGAACGGTATATGGATCCAGTCTTCCGAAAAAGTCAGCTTTGTTTCCGAAATATCCTGAATATCACATGGCTGCTTCAAAATCAGATTTCCATGATCTGCATAGACTAGCATCCTGCATTTTAAGCAATGTAAAAAGGGCGTCAGTATATCATCCAGATAATGGACGGAATCCAAATGCTGTTGTTCATAGTCTGTTCGGAGTCTTCTTCCTTTTTGTGGCAGAAAGTCAAATAAAAGAGCAGTTCCCTCGGAAATCAATTTGTTTTCCGTATAGGGGTTGGAAAAAGAGTAATGACTTTATCCTCAAAATATGAATATAAAATAGCCCTTTTTCGTCTTCAGACGCATCTAGGATAAAGCTCCACATTTTTTCTGTTGCTGTCTGAAAAGTCGCACTATATTTAATATTGGGACTATCTACAAAAGTGTCCATATCCGTGTAAAAGTAGATATGCCGATTCTGCTTGCAGGCTGATTGAACAAATCTGCATTCCTGCTCAGATATGGAATTTCTATTATAGTACTCTGTCCGCAAGTCGTCATTTTCACTGTATACCGGAATCAGGCTTTCATACGTAGACGTAGAAAACGAGTACGCATTGTCAAATATAAAAGCACTTTTCTCAAATTCCCTGCTTAATTTCGGCATATACTCTTCGGACAGATCCTGATACCGCAATCCGTCAATACAGAGCATGAGCACATGATTTTCCGATATGGATTCGGCTGCTTTTTTCTGTAACTCATAAAGTGCATCAACATCTGCCAGCAGTCCGTCAATCCTGCTCGTATCCTCCTGGTGTACTCCTCCCAGTTTTTTCCATTCCTCCAGCTTTATAAGCGCAGTCCGGAAATCCTTGATATGGATGTATTTCGTCACGAGACGCAGATACAGTTCATGCAAGGTCTTTATATCTGTATGGCTTCGGATCTCCCTCTGCAGCTGGTTGATTCTTTTATAATGCTGATACGGATGATTGGAGTAATAATAGTCCGACTGAAGCATGATCCCCCTTTGCTCAAATTCATCATATATATCCAGCACTGGCAGGTCAGGATGCTTCTCCTTCATGCTCTGCTTTATATCATTACGGAATTTATAACTGGACAGGATGACTGCATCAATCCCCCGTATTTCTAAGTCTTCATCCTTAATCAGTATGAAACCATGGTCTTCATCACAGGGGGCATAATTATCAACGATATATTTCACCTTTTTTAGTTCATACATAAAATCCGCCATCAGCATCTGTGTATGTCCGCCGTTACAATATAAGGCCGGCTTCTTCGCACCTAATAAAAAGCGATGCAGTGACTGCCTGATCACGGAGCAAATATTTTTTGCGTCCAGCGGACGGTCAAGTGCATAATCTATAAACAGATTGTGATATCGTTTTTCCAGTTCCTGTCTGATACTCATCAAGCTTCCATACTCCTCTCAATCATCCCGGCAATCTCCTGATTGGCCAGTTCATTCAAATGGGAAGGAATTGCCCCATATTCGTACTGCCGATCTGTAAAGTAATAACTGCTTTTATAAGCGCTGATAACCTTTAATCCGCTGCAATGAAGCTCAAAAAAATCATAATAACTTTTTAATACACAGTTCATTTTCCTGATTTCATCCAGATTTTCATACGGTTCCTGACTGTGCGCATCTCCAACCTGCTCGCTCAGATAATTTTGTACCAGAACGATCTTTATAGATGGATAGTTTTCCCTGATCCGCTCCAGAAATCCCAGGCAGCTTTTCTCCCACAACACCTGGCATTCCTTCGAATCCCGCTTAATAATTACCGCATTTTCCAGAGGGCATTCCGCGCCTTCGAGGGCATCACTTTTTGTCAGATATCCGTTTCCATAGGAAAGTACATCGAACCTTTCCTCGATAAAATCAAGAAACAGATATTCCGGCCTAATCTCATGTAATATCTCCCAAAACTGATTTTCCAATTCTCTTTTCAGCATAATCTCCCTGTATCTGTTGCGGTGTCTGCAAGGGACTTCCATATCAACAGGATGCATCAGGCTGATCAGGCTTGTAAAATTAAAACGGCAGTATGGATTATGCAGCAGATTCATATGGCCCAGAATACGGTTCAGATTATAGCCGCCCATGGTGATATAGCGATAATCAGGTGTACCCGGAAATCTGCCCGCAATATAGGCATAATAATTTTCTGTAAGCTTCTGATAATCCGCTTTCTCTTTTCTATAAAAAAATACAGCCAACAGATCGGATAATTTCAGCTTAATAATCTCCTCCAGGGTTTCTTCATATTCCGAATATAATCCGCACCGTTCAAAGCCCTGTAGCATGATCTCGGAAGCCTGTATTCCAATTGCGTTTTCATCTTCATTTGCCGGACGCGGTTGTGCGGTCAGAGAACCTTTTCGGAATATCCGGTAGTAATATAAAGCCTCATGCACATTTTCAATCCGGTTACTGACGGCCAGAAGCAGAGGATAAATGGCTCTCGCCTCGCTGTGGCAGTCCGGGAAGATGATATTGTTCTTCGTAAAAAGTTCCTTTTTAAACAGGCATTTCCAGATTGCTGTGTATCCATATTTCATATGTTCTTTCAGGTTATAATCCATGCCCATGCGCCCGGAACAGACACGGTATGTTTTCACTCCGGTTTCACTGTTTACACGGTACACATCACATTCCACCAGATCAGTATCATTTTCTGTAATACGATGGTACATGATTTCCAGATAACGGCGGTCAATCCAATCATCTGCATCCAAAAATGCAAGATACGTTCCGACCGCTTTCTGCAGCCCCAGATTCCTTGCTTTGGAAGGTCCTTCATTGGATTTGCTGATCAGCCGGATACGGCAATCCTTTTCTGCCCATTCCCGGCATTTCTGCCCGGAGCCGTCTGTAGAACCATCATCAATCAAAATAACTTCAAAATCAGAAAATGTCTGATTTACTACAGACTCGAGACATTGATCGAGCCATTCGGATACATTATATACAGGTATGATAATACTGATTGCGGCTTTAGATGTTTCTTTCTCGATTCCCATGCTCATATCTCTGCAAATACCTTCTCTGTGTATCTTCTAATCTCTGTAGTTCACTTTCTGAAAACCCATACTGCATCAGTAGTTCTTTTGTCAGCATCGGCTCACATCCATGGATATCCCGCACGGACAGATCCGTGGGATAGACATCCCCGCAGATCGTCTCCTGCCCGGTATAGATCGCCATAGCCAGTCTGTGGTTGCCGTCTATGACCCCGTAATTGCGGTTAAAGGTCAGCAGGCTGCCTTTTCTGCAGCCGGTCTGCTTCCATTCATCAATCAGCTTCTGAAATTGTTTCAGCCGCTGTACGGCCGTATCCCGGCTGCAGTGCATTTGCTGCGCCCGAACATAATAGTCGGAACCGTAAGGGGAAATTCCGTCCTGCGCCTCGATCGCCGCCAGACGCACCCCAAGACGCAGATCCTGATCAAAACCTTTCAAAAGCATCGACACCGGAACTTCCACACTTTCCTGTTCTGGTTCCCCGAACATCAACCTGTACAAAAATGGATAAATCCAGATATACTGTCCGGTCTTCTTCCGGACGATTTTCTCTATCTCGTCCAGGATAGATTCATGCACAGCCAGGCAGATGATCGTGTTTTCTCCAAAATCAACATCCTCAAAGCAGCGTACCTGTACGCCTTCAAATAATTCACCATCACTTACGTCGCTGCTCCTTACAAAATATGAAATCTGCTTCTGGAAGCCATGATTCAGCAAGGCTCTGTAAAACTTCCGCGCGACATGCCCGGTTCCGTAGATGATAATTTTTTTGCCGTTGAGTTGTTCCAGAATCATGCTATCCTCCAAAGCTGATATAAGTGACCGTATGCCCCGGGGTCTGTTTTTTCTCAGACGGCAGAGTCATGTAGTCCTCCCCAAAATAATAAGTCAGGAATCCGGAGATATCCTGCGGCGCGCGGACCGACAGTCCCTCAAACTCAATATCTTTCGTTTCCATATGCCATTTCCGAAGGAAACCGCCGGCCTCCTCCGCAGAGCCCCACCCAAAGCAGCGGACACGGGGCGTACCGTTATCACGGTATCTCTGACGCAGATATTTCATCCCCTGATGTCCCCATTCCTTGGGGAACAGATTCAGCAGATTAAAGCCCAGCCAGCTGCTGAAACACTTCCAGTTCAGGGCGCCGACTTCCGAGTACAGCAGTTTGCGGCAAAGCCAGGAGACGCAGGTACAGATTCGTTTTGATGCAGGATTTTCCGGCAGATCATCATCCGGAAAAATGTCTATAAAAATTCCATTTTGCGCAGTCATCTTATACTGGCCTTTTCTTTTATAAACGGTTCCTTTCTTCAGTATCCTGGCATATTCCCAACGATATCCGGGATCAGTCCGCCAGGTCTGAAGGAAATAGTCCTCTGACAGTTCTGTCCGGCAGATCCTGCAGAATTTTTCATAATTTTCACGCAGCATACGTACATCCACATCATCATCCCAGGGGATAAACCCACCGTGCCGTACAGCTCCAAGCAGTGTGCCGCCGTCCAGTATGTAGTCAATCTGATGCTTCCGACAGATGCGGTCCAGCTCCCGCAGCATATCAAGTTCTGTCAGCTGGAGCCTCCGCAAAATTTCTTTTGTATAGACAAATTTTCCCAAAACATCCTCGCTTTTTCTGTATCATTCCAATTCTTATAGATTTTCATTGCGCATGCGGTATCTGGATTCTGCTTTTAAAAATTGCTCCATGATATCTGCCAGCGCAATGCTTTCCTGCGTGGTAATCCATTCTTTCGCTTGATGTCCCTTTATCCTGCTGAGGAAATGCTTCAACTCATATTGAAGTCCGTTTCCCACGAAGGGATAATCGTAGGACTCATATTGTTCAGGGTCTTCATACCGTACTTCGAAATGTGTGGTAAGCCACCAGGGGGCTCTGACCAGGGTGTACTAATAAATCTTTGGTATTTACACATACATTTTAATACAGTATAATAGTTCATAAGGAGGCGTTCCACAGTAATGGAGCGATTTGAAATATGGACATTAATACCAATGAAGC
>Ga0073906_1004278_pt1 | contig 14593 bp, 11 predicted proteins | sample Inofromicrocosms_FD_65485 | JGI IMG/M metagenome (GOLD analysis project Ga0073906, IMG submission 65485) | Mouse cecum microbial communities from Vienna, Austria - Inoculum for glucosamine and mucus D2O microcosms | ecosystem: Host-associated > Mammals > Digestive system > Large intestine >... | reverse complement strand
CACCATCATCTTTAATGGTGTTGCCTTCGCCTTCCTGGCCGGCTGCCCCGCCTTCTCCGCTTTCATCTGTTCCTTCTGCTGTTTCTCCAGTATCTTCTGCCCCTGTTTCTGTACCAGCCTCAGTGCCAGTTTCCGTACCAGCTTCAGTGGAATGTGAAATACTTGGAACAGCAGATGCTGCAAGGGTCATGGCAGTAACTAATGCTATTGTTTTTCTTAATTTCCTAATTGCCAAGACGATACACCACCTCTCCAATGATTGCACTGATAAACTCAAATACCTGAGCCCAGAGTACATATATAATAAATATCAGCAATGCCACAATTAATATTGTAAATATTGAAAGGCATATAATTTTAAATGTTTCCTGTGCCGTATAGTTATTTACACCTTGTATGGCAAGTATCATAAGCACGATAACCCAGCCATACATTACCACCTGTACAAGTGTAATAAGGAATGCTTCATTATTAGTAACTACATGTGAAAGCACAAATGATACAGGAGTAAGTAATACATAAGGCATAAGGCTGTAACAGAAATATGTATAAATCTTCTTAACAGTTCCTTCACCTTCATTAATTGTACATACAAGGTAATTACACAATGTAACGCCCACAATTACTACAATTATTGTTCCTATATCAGATACAAGTTCATATCTTCCTTCCCTTATAGTCTTCTGGAGGAAGCCGCATAAATACTTATTAATAACATACTCAGCAATAAATATTACAAGTATTATTGATGGTGCAGAGAATGAAGCCCTTCCTTCCCTTGCTATACCATATGAACCATCAGACGGATGCCTCATAAAATACTTTGCATACATTACATTAGAGAAAAGCTTGTTATTATAGAAACCTTTCCAGATTTCCCTTGGCTTGTTAAATATACCCTTCTTCTTATCAAAATACTTTAATACTTTAATAAGGATGTACAATGCAATTATTGATACAATAAGGTTAACTATATTTCTTTTAAGCCAGTTATTCCTTATTTCCCAGAATGCATCAGAATACCCCGAATAATCTTTGGCAAGCTTTGCATAATCTGTAGCAAGGTCATAATTCTCTTCCTGGAATAATGCACGGCCCATAGCCATGTTAGCATAGTCAAACATGCTGTTCATTTTCAGTACCTGCTCTAAAGGCTCTTTACTCTCTGTATAACGTCCCTTTGAATAAAGATATAATGCATTATGCAACAGGCTTGTAAATTCTGAAGGCCTGTATACCTGTATCTGGTTCTTTTCAGAATCAAGCAGGTAAATATTATCATGGTTATCAATCTTTATGCTTGTAACCTGTGTTGAAAGGCCTACACGCTGTGAACCGTCATCCTTTGCGCCAAATACAAACAGAAGCTCACCCTGTTTATTATATTCATATATATACCCCTTTGTTGAGGCTACATATACATTATCATGGTTTCCTACTGCAACTGCTCCTGGTGACTCATCATATGCATCACAGTCTGTTATAAGGTTCTTGCCTGCAATATTAAGCCTTCTTAATGACTGGAACTTCTCGCCACGTGTAACTGTGTAAATAAGGCCCTTTTCATCAATCGCAAGGTTATCAGGTGTAGAAGGTATATTACTTACCATCTTGGCACGCTGTGCATCAGTAGCTATTGCACGGCGCAACACAAGCATAGGGTCTGCCGAAGCTGCATTAGCCCCGAAATAACCAAGGAATGTGCCTCCTTCATCAGGTGATATTTCTACAATACCGTTTGTGTTAGAAGAACAGATTATATACATAATCCCGGCATCATTTACAACAAGTTTACTAGGTTTATACTCAATCTTATCACCATAAAGCGGGCTCTCTGGCTTGCCATATTCGTTTATTTTATTTCCCTCTTCATCAAACTCATATACTGCCATCCCCTCAGAGTCTGCTACGTATACATGTTTATCCTCTGTTACAAACACACCTCTTGGAGTATTAAGAATACCTTCGCCAATTATTTTAACTAATTCACCGGCTTCATTACCAACTACAATTCTGCTGTTTCCAGTATCTGCCACATAAATTTCCCCGTCGTCTGTTATAAACAAATCATTCGGGCTGTTTAAGAACTCTTCACCAAACTTAATAATGGTTTCATTTGGCAGATAAGCTGTCTGTGTCTCCAAAACCCTGCCCCAGCCGTCCATTGTATATGTACGGTATGGGGTTTCTGCTGAAACTGGCACAGCGGCAATTCCGGAAGTAAAAAACACTACAGCTAAAAACATAGTCATAAGCCTTAATAACTTTTTACTTATTTTCATGTCTGCTTCCTTCTCCTCTTTGCAAGTGTTTACTTGATACCTGAATGTGCCATGGTGTTCATGACATTATTCTGTAAAATGACAAACAACACAAGGTTTGGTACAAACATAATCAGCGATGCTGCTGCTGCCATACCCTGTCCAGAAACAGTGTTGTTAGCATTTACCAACGAGTTCATATAGAATGTCAATGTCTTCATGCTGTCATCATTAATATAGTAGTTTGACGTTTCTACATTAGTCCATACCTGCTGGAATATCAAAATTGATGCTGTCGCAATAGCTGGTTTAATCATTGGTACAATAATCTTCCTGTATACTGTAAAGTCCGTAGCCCCGTCTATATACGCCGCCTCTATCAATGCATCCGGCACCTGTTCAACGAACTGTTTTACAAGGAACAGTGCAACTGGATATGCTACCAGAGGGAATATATGTGCCCAGAATGTGTCAATCAGCCCGAAGTTACATATTACAAGGTATCTTGGAATAAGTACAGCAGTTGCCACAAACATAAGAGCTCCCTGGTTAATTGACATCATCAGGTTACGTCCTTTAAATTTAAGTTTTGCAAGCGCAAACGCTGCAAATGTTGTAAATATAAGTGAAAATCCAACTGTAAGCGCTGTAACTATTATACTGTTAAATACATAACGGCTAAGTGGCACACCTGATGTACGGCTGAATTTAATCAGCTTTGTAAAGTTTTCCATTGAAGGTGACCTTACAAAGAATGTTGGTGGGAACGCGAATAATTCGTCCATTGGTTTAAATGCATGGTTTGCAATAAATATAATAGGCATCGCCATAAAGATTACCAGTGGAAGTAAAATAAGGATAATCTTTATATGGCCCCTTTCAAACTTCTGGGGGTTAATTCTCTTTCCTTTATAAGCCATCTGCTACTTCCCTCCTTTATTAGTCTTTTTCTGCCAGAAGAGCATTAGCTCCCTTGGAGAATATCTGTACAATCAGCAGCAGCACAACTGAAACAGCAGCTGCATATCCCATTTCATATCTTAAGAAACCGTAGTCCTCGATATGGTTAACAATAAGCTGTGCAGCATACCCTGGCGACGGGTTTCCTGTAAGCTGTGTTGAAATAAGACCATTCTGGAACGCACCAACAACCGCCATAACCGCAGCAAAGAGCATCTGTGGCTTCATCTGTGGCACTGTTATGTAAATCATTTCCTGGAAACGGTTCTTAATCCCGTCAATTGCTGCTGCCTCATAAAGCTCTTCATCTGAGTTAAGGATACCTGCTATCATAGACAGGAAACCAATACCCATTGAAGACCAGAGACCAATAATAATTACGATTGGCAGCAGATACCTTACATCAACAAGCCATATTATAGGTTCATTGATTAAGCCCAGGCTTATAAGCCAGCTATTCAGAAGACCTGTCTGGTCTCCTGAGAAAATAACCTTCCATAATACTGTCATAGCAACACCGACTGTCATACTTGGTGAGTATAAAATCAATGCAAATATTGTCCTTGGCCCTTTTGTAAGGTTACAAAGTGCCCATGCCAGCACGAAAGAAAGTATGTATCCGCCAATACCTACAACAACCGCGTACACTACAGTATTAGGCAGTACAAACTGCATAAATACTTCATCACTTGTTATAAGTGTTATATAGTTCAGAAAGCCTACAAATGATGGGAACTGGATTGCGTTAAAGTTTGTAAATGACAGTATAACTGCCAGAATAACAGGCACCAGGATAAATATTAAAAATACTATTGCATATGGCGCCATAAAGATATATCCATTCCAGTTGGAATTCTCACGCTTCCTGATATTGCTTTTTTGCTTTTTTTCATTATTTGCCATGTTTTTCTCATCCCTCCGTTTTAGCTGGACGGCAAATTTTCGTCCGTCACCTTCCTAATAACCTTTTTACCGTCTCCAGCGTAGGAATTTTATAGTCCTTTATTACAGAACCATTACTGTCATTATAACCAAATTCCTCCAGCTTTCTGTCAAACTCATGGTTTATTGATTTAACAGCCTTGTCAATACGCGTCCTCGCATCCTGGGCATTAACTGCTATATCATTAAATGTATTGCTCATTTCACGTTCAAGCAGGTATGTTCCTGGAACTCTTGGCACATCTACAACGTTCTTGGCTGTCTCAGCTATAACATTTTTAGCATTTGTTTCCAGAGGGAGCTGCTGGAATGCTTTCATGTTAGCTGTAGGCCAGATGTATTCACTACCATATGATATCTGTATTGTCTGTCCGAACATAGCCTGTGTTTCTGCTGATGACCACCATTTAACAAATTCCCATGCTTTCTTCTGTCTTTCGTCATCACTCTTAAATATAACGCTTGCTTCTGCACACCCACATACAGAACGGTCAATGCTTCCGTCTTCCTTTGTAGTACCTGGTGCAAGTGCAATATCCCATGAACTTGCAAGTTCAGGTGCTGCATTAGTAAGCATGTTATATGTAGCATAATCAGCAATTCCAAGAGGCATATCACCATTCCTGAAATGCTGGTAGAAGTTATCAATATTTACAGGCAGGTTGTATATTGTAAAGAGGTCAGTAAGTGTTGTGAAACCATTAACTGTAGCCTCCCCGCCAAGTGCTGTACCCTCTGCTGCTGTTGGGTAATACAGCGAACCACCCTGCTGTACAATAAGAGGAGTAGTTCCATGGAAGTTCCTCATAAGTATCATGCCAGCTGTAGGGTAATAGAAGTTAAGCCCTCTCATCTGAAGGTCAGGGAGAATATCTATTACTTCTTCCATTGTCTGCGGAACTTCAATTCCAAGCTTCTCCATAATATCTGAGCGGTAGAACATTACCCAGAAGTTCATTGTTTCAGGCATTGAATATATGCCATTGTCAATACATCCTGTCATAAAGAAACCTGGCTCATAGTCTTTTGCTGCCTCTTTAAAATCATCAAATTCCATCATATCAACAAGTGCACCCCTTATAGCAAGCTCATAAGGCACTGTATAGTTAATACCTGTTGCAACGTCTGGTGTGCTGCCCGATGAATTTGAAAGAACAAGTTTATACTGGTCAGGCATAATGCTTATATCAACCTCAATGCCAGTTTCAGGTGTAAAGTATTCGTCAATCATCTTCTGCATAATCTGCACATACTGGTTTGAACGGTTTACCCATACCTGTATATGGTCTTTGTTTGTATTCTTTGTTGAATATGCCTGTTCTGTAAATGAAGCTACAAACCTCTGTATATTCATCCATGCAGACTTAAATATACCTGGCTTCCCAGGAAGTTCTGCACCTTCCTGGTATATCCACAAACGGTCAATTGCAAGGTCATTTGTAATCAGGTTATCAACCGCTGTTGCAAGGAAGTGTGTTACAGAACTCTGGCTTGTTGTAAGCTCTGCTATACGGTATGGAATTTCATCCGGGCTATCTGCAAGGCTTTTAAGCTGCTCTGCTGCAATAAGCAGTGATGACATAACAGCAACACCTTTGTCACTGTCACTCCACTGTACAGCACTCTTCTCTAACTCTACAAGCCTGTCATAATAACCATAAAGTGTATCTTCAATACCAGGTATATACCTTGTAAGCTTTAAATCCCTGTATTTATCAGCATTATTACCTGCAACCTTTGTAATCTCAAGTGCAAGGTCGTTTACTTCTGACATAATAACGTCGATTTCTTCCATTATGTAACAAATAGGCGCCATGCTTATTGTAAATGAAATTGTATGGCTTCCTTTTTCAAGGTTTACGCTCAGCTTATTACCTTCGCTGTCTTCAAGTGTGGTAGTTTTGTACTTTGTTGAATAAGCCATGCCATATGAACGGAATGCTTCATTTGGAACTTTGCCATCTACTTCAACATCCACAAATACTGGAAAGTCTGTCTTTTCAGACTGGCGGTAATTAAGCGCAATATAATAATTGCCTGCTTCTGGTGCATCAAATGTATATGTCACTCTCTGTCCTGCTGAATTAAACGAATCAGAATCAAGCGTATTTAATACTGTATCTTTTACTTCATAAGGGCTTAAGCTGGTATCATATTCTGCTACAGCATGGATTGCGGAGTCATTTGTAAAGCTGTATTTCTCGCCTTCAATCTCAGCAATATAGCTGCCCTCAGCTTTTTCAGAACCATTATAGGCTGCATCCTTTGCTGGTGCATCAAGTGTAATCCCGCCTATAAGTGCATTCCCCTCTTTAATGTAAAATTCCAGGATATGTTTTCCTTTCTTAAGCTCCAGCTTAAGCGGTTCTGAATGGCGGTAACTTGAATCCTTGATATACTTCTGCTCCCACTGGATAACCTTCTCAGGAACTGTTACAGTTTCATTGTCATAACGGTCATATGAAGGTTCATCACTGAGCTTCCATGTAGTATCAAATTCAAGGTTCCTGCTTTCATAGAAAGGGTATTCCCCGTCAACTGACATGCTTGCCTTGACAGGAAGTATAGAATCATCATATGAAAGATAATCGAGTTTCGCACAGTAAAGCCCGTCTTGTGGTACATCAACTTCAAGCTGTATCTTCTTGCCTGCTGAAACTTTAAGTACCTTGCTGCCTCCACTGTAACCTTGTGTGTCTTCAGTCAGCTTAGAACTGAAGTCTTCTGGTGTGCTGTCTCCAGCAGGAAATACAAGAGCACTGCCAGTATAATCCTGTAATGTATACTTTGCGCTCATCACAGAATAAACTGTACCTATACGTTCACTTGAATATTCCCCAGACACACTGGCGCTTATGCCTGCTTTAGCATCTTCCGCGGCATCAGTGCTTCCACCAGTATCTGGTGTCTCTGATGTTGCACTGGCTTTATAGCCTATGCTAACCGCTGTAAGGGCTGCAAGCATGCCAAGCAGTACTGTCTTCTTAACATTACTTTTAATTTTCTTGTGCCGCATAACATCCTCCTTTAAGACTTAAATTTTTTCTCCCTTTTATGTTTTTATAAAATACTTTAGCTTATTTAATATTACTATTATAATCACCAAAAGTCAATACCAAGCTCTATATTTTATTGTGATATTCTATTGTATTTATGCTCTTTTTTACATTATTTCCGGCAAAATGTATACATTTTATACAAAACTATCAATTTACTCTTATGGCACTATGCACAAAACCGAACTTCATTCTTTATTAATATTAACAGTAACAAATAACCAAAATACACACATAAATCTAAAACAAATCCTGGAAAATGGCAGAAAAAAGGCAGGAATATGACAATTCTGCCCATACTCCTGCCAGTGTATCCAGTCCTTTTTGTTATTTCTTTAACTTGTATATCTTTCTTGCTATATATGCCAATGAAGTTATTACAGTCAGAACTGTTGCATATTTTAGTATCGAATCAAACTTTACATGCCATACATTTAAAAGTATAAGTGAAAATAACAGCAAAACTGCCATCCAGTACAAAAACGCCAGTCCTGTAACTACCACCCATGTTAATACACTTTTAGCCACATCTATGGCATGTTCTTTTATTACTTTTATATCATTTTTCTTTATACTGTCCAATATACACACCTCATCTGCCTGTTAATATTTTACACCCCATATACTTTCATTGCCGCCAACTGCTGAAAATGTCATTACAGGTGTACCTGCTTCATCATTCATCTTACATAATACACCTTTATAATCAGTTTTGCCATATGAAATATTTACATAATAGCTGCCTTCTTTAAATTCCCATGTACCTGTAATCCTGTCACCATATACATTGCCCTTTTCTGTAAGTACCAGCTTAAACGGCTCGGCAATAGTGCCATCTATCATTATGCCCTGGTTCACAACATAATACTCACCTGCCACTTCTTCCTTGCTATAGCCTGTTTCTGAAACAGTTTCACCATCTGTTGCATAAGGAAGCATACAAGGCCAGCCATCTTCATTAAGAATATACTGGTGTACACGCGGCTCATGGAATTCAGTGCCATTGTCAAAACGCGTATGGTTTACTATGTATTTCCTTCCATCATCATCTATAAATGCTGAATTATGCCCTGTTGCCATATACGCCATTTCAAGGCTTGGCATCATATAATTGCCTGAAAGCTTAAGCCCAAAATATGAATGGTTTCCATTACCAAGTTCAGGTTTCTTGCCATTCATGTCCACATAGTCACCATCAACTTTATCTGAACGGAACACCCTTATCTGGTATCCGCCTGTCCTTACAAGGCTGCCATATGATACAAACAGGTAATAATACTTTGACTCCTCATCATATAAAATATAAGGTGCTTCTATTGATGAATGCCCGCCGCCTATAAGACGTTTGCCAAAATATGCATCTACATTATTATCAGGGTCAGCTTCAGGATGTATTACCTTTCCCGTTTCGTTATCTAATTCAAGTAAAAAGATACCGCCTGAGAATGAACCATATACCATCCAGAACCTTCCATCTGTGTCATGGAATATTGTAGGGTCAATTGCATTTGGCCAGTTCATAAAATCATACTCATCATTATCTGTTATGTAATGTTCTTTTGCATATTCTTCTGTAACATAATCAAGTACATCTGTATCTTTTAATGTTTCACTGTTAAAACCTGAACATATCAGGCTGCCCTGCCAGTCAAATTTACCTTCCGGGTCTTTGGATGTTGCATAACATAAGTTTGAAGCATTAAATGTTGATGAAGTACATAAATACATGTAATAAAGCTCCTGCTCTTCATTGTACATAATATCAGGTGCCCATACATGTGTGCCGCCATCATCTGTAGGAATTGCCGAAAACAAATTACCAGCATAGTCAAACACATGTTTCTTCATCATCATATCCCCATAGACCGGGTTTGTTGCCCCATATCCGTCTGCAACACTTGTCCATGTCTTTAAATCCTTTGACTTGGCAGCTGTCATATGTGAGCCGTAAATATAATACTCATCCTCTATTTTAATAATAGATGGGTCATGCACGCTCACACCTGCATTAATTTTACCTGTCTTAATACCATCAAGATTTACAGTAAAATCTGCATTAGCATACTCTTCTTCCACCTCTGGCGTTCCCTCCTGCTTTGTGTTTTCTTTTGTTGACCCCTCCTGTTTTACTGCTGGTTTTGCCGCCGGTTTTTCACCTGCAAATTGTGCAGCAAGCACAACAGCACCTCCTGCCAGTACACCAGCTAAAGCGCCTAAAGCTAATTTTTTGTAATCTGCCATATCTTCTCCTCCTTTTTGCGTGGATAAAACCACTATTTTTTCTCCTTAATCCACTATATCAGAAAGCACGTGTTTAAGCAATATAAATAATCTGGGTATGCATAAGAATAATTTACAGTTATCTTATTATTCTGGCTCTGGCACAGAAACCATCCGTCCACAAACACAAGATAACTGTCAATTCAACCTTCATTTCTTTCAAGAAATCCCCTGAAATTCTTTTCAACCTGCTTTCTTGGTATCATGACCTGGTGTCCGCATCCATTACATTTAAGGCGTATATCCATTCCTGTCCTCATAATTTCCCATGAATTATTTCCACATGGATGCTGCTTCTTCATTTTAATTACATCTCCAATTTTTAAATCCATAATAATCCTCCATTCTTGCCATATAAAAAATTTATTTTTAACTTAATACTTAATTTTTTGTTACAATAAGCTTTTTCACTTGCAATCCCATATATATTGGTGTATTATGATATATATGTAATGTAGTTTTGAAAACTACATGTCATTTTATTCCATCCTACATAATGCATATATGGCTAATAATTTTCTATTAAGTATCATATCATATACATATAAATACAGAAAGAAGAATTTTTGATAAATACAACAGTTAATACTAATTTTATAAGGAGGAAAACATATGGAAGCAATTTCAAAAACAGGACATAATACACCAGATAAACCACTAAACCTGAAAAAAACCGTATTTACCAATTCTGACGGGACTATTTCTATTTCCAGCCAGAAGGATGCCAGCACCATGACAGAAGCCCAGAAACAAGCAGGCAGAAGTTTACTCAAAGACCCTGGAAGCGCACTGACACATCTTATTGGTGTACTGCTCTCCGTTGCCGGGGCTGTACCATTAATATATAAGGCAGCAGGAAATGGCACTTCCCTGCCAGTTATTGCATCAGTTGTATTTATTATGAGCATGGCACTGTTATATCTTGCAAGCACTCTATACCATAGTATTTATGCCTCTGAAAGAATAACTTGCATTTTACAGAAATTTGACCATATAATGATTTATTTCCTTATTGCTGGCACTTATACCCCTATATGCCTTCTGGCACTTCCCAAGTCATCAGGCATACCACTGCTTGCGCTTATATGGGGGCTTACTGTATGTGGTTTTATACTTACTGTATTCTGGATTAACTCACCAAAATGGCTTAATTCAACTATATATATTTTAATGGGATGGTTATGTATATTTGCATTTAAACCACTTTTTACTGCAATATCCCAGACAGCTTTTGCATGGCTTCTTGCAGGCGGAATTATTTATACAATAGGAGGCGTTATTTATGCTCTCAAGCTTCCTGTATTTAATAAGCTCCATAAAAATTTCGGTTCACATGAAATCTTCCACTTATTTGTGCTTGGCGGAAGCGTGTGCCACTACTATATGATATATACATTTTTACTTTAATATTAAATACTATTAAAATAAAACGGGCTGGCCTTTGCCATTGCCCGCTTATTTTTTCTTCTTTTAATATACTACTTCATTTCCACACTTTCTATTTCATTAACCCAGCTATAATATACTGTTAAATCTTCTGCCATTGTGTCTATATCAATTCTTGATGAACTGCATAATAGGGCTTCCTGCTGTTCAATAACAGGGACTTCAACAGCCATTCCAAGTATACTGTTATAACAGCGTTTATATCTTTGCTTCCTGTATTTATCTTTTACAGTCCTGTCTGCCAGTTTTGCCAGTTTTGCAAATCCCTGGTTTCTAATGCCAAAAAGGCTGTCCTTGTCTGCATACCTTTCATACAGGCTGGTGTCCGTATTCGTATTATGCCTTCCTGCCCATATTTGCAGCCTTCCATTTTCAATTCTCTTTTCAACCAGTTTTTCATCACTTGCCTGTACAATATCCAGTTTCATTCCTATATCCTGGAACAGCTCTGCTGCCTGGTATACAAGCTGGTATAATGGATTGTTTTTTCCTCCTGCTACAATTACAGAATATTCCAGGGAAGCCCCATAAGGCGCACTGCTTACAGACATACCATTTATAGTATAGCCTGCTGCCTCAAGATACGAAAGTACAGTAGCTTTCACATCTTCATACCTTTTTTCCCTGTCATCACCCTCATCATATATGGCATCACCATTAATATCTTTATTATACGCCTGTTTGTAATCCCCGTCTTCTTTATCCGCACATAGCCATGAAGCAGAGGAACATGGATATTGTATTATACACACCCCGTCTTTATAATAATCATATAAATTTTCCCTAAATGCACTAAATGCAACAGCAAATGCTTTACGCAGGTTTTTTGACTGCCTGCTGCCTGCTTCTTTTCCTGTTTTAACTGTCTGTGCATTAATTCCAATATACTGGTAAACACCTGTTGGGATAAATTTTGTTGTAATTTTATTACCAGATATTTCACCATTAGAATTAGCATATGCTACCCATGATATATCTTCACTATTAAGCACCGTATTAATAATATCAACTGTCCCTTCTGTCATTTCAAGTGCTTCCGCATTACGGTTAAGCACCGGCTCATCCCCGTTATTTTCTTCTGTTATACCATCACCAGAAGCTGATGTTCCGCCGCCAGCTGTTTTCCTGTCAATTTTTGACTGTGCTGCTTCTAAAACATCACACATTTCCTTAAGCTGCACATATGCTATTTTAGGACATCCCTTATAATATATTTCATTAGATGCATAATAAGCTATTTTTTCTTCGTATTTTACAAACCTGTAAGGTCCTGCCCCGGCAGGCGATGTCTTATTGGCACATATTCCAGAAATATCACCTTTCTTAAATCCAAATCTCTTTTTACTATAATTATACTTTGCCACATCCCCGTAATAATGCAACGGGCAGACTGGTATCTTTAAAGCCTCTGCCATAGAAGAATTAAAACCATCTGTTGTAATGCTCATTTTATAATTGCCCAGACGCTTTATTCCAGAAATACTTTTTACTTTTTTATTATTCTGGTATTTTAAAAGCCCTTTTATATTCTGTCTTCCAAGGTTATAGCTGCCCTTGTAATCCTTGTCACATAAAACATACATCGTAAAAACAACATCATCAATTGTAACAGGTTCACCATCACTAAACCTTAAATCATCACGCAATAATATAGTATATAATGTTTCATCTTTCTTCTTATTATATTTTACTTCTATATCAGCAGGCCCGTAATACGTATAACTATTGCCATTATACGTTTTAACTTCACCATCAATTCCTTTATAAATAATCTGCCCCTGCCTGTCGCAAGATACAAGATATAACTGTGTCAAATCAACAGCCTGTTTATCATCCCTGCTTTTTGCAGCAAATGGATTAAACTTTTTACTTAATTTGTCACAACCTATAACAAGGGGTTTATCAGACTGCCCCTCACCTTTACCCTGCGCCTCTATATTGCCATTATCAACAACGGCGGTTGCCTGTGGTTTTGGTTTAGGTTTTTTCTCTTGTTTTCTGGAACATCCTGCTGCATACACTAATACAAGTAATAAAACCACAGCTGTTGCAAATCTTCTAAAGATTACCCTCATATTAATCCCCCATGCCTTTTCTGGCGTCTAAAATAATATAGTGGACAATAAGTATATTTATATATCCAGGAAACCAAACGGATTTTCCGGGCTGCTATTTAAAAACTGCATAAGCAGGTATGCCGCTCTTATAGTTACAAGCCCCTCTGAAAGTATTTCTTTAACTTTTTCTTTATCTGCAATTATAACTTCTATATCCTCTGTTGCTTCATTGCCTTCAGTTGAAGGTATACCTGACGCATAGCCATATACTGTAATATCACATTCATCTGCCATGCCCTGGCTTTGTATAAATGGCCTTTTCAGGCAGTCCGGGTAATCTGTAAATGGTTCAAAATCCATTCCTGTCTCTTCTTTAATCTCCCTTACTGCTGTCTGCCATGCTGTTTCACCTTTGTCAATAAGCCCTGCTGGAAGTTCATATACATAATTATTAACTGGATACCTGTATTGCCTGACAAGCAGTATTTTAGAAGGGTCATCTTTAAGTACAGCATAAAACACCGCCCCCTCTGCCCAAAGCTTTCCAGTCTGGCACATAAGTTCCCCGTCTTCCCTTCTTGTAGCAAAATAATATGAAAAGCTTTTGCCATCTGCATCTACTGCCTGTGCTTCATACATATTTAAAAATTTGTTATCTGTCTGTTTTATCCAGCCCTTTACATGCTCACGTTCTTTCATACAATTCCCCTTTCAATAATAACCCATGTACATCTGCTGTTGTATTAATGGACTATTATATCTGCATATTTTCCGCCTGTTACTTTTATCAAATCATCTGGATTAAGAAATATCTGTGCCCCAAGCCTGCCACCACTTATAATAATTCTTTCAAATCCTTTTGCACTCCCATGCACAAATACAGGATATTGTTTCTTCATGCCAACTGGTGTACAGCCGCCCCTTATATAGCCTGTTACTTTATTAATATCTTTAACATGAAGAAGGGCAACATTCTTCTCCCCAGCTTCCTTTGCTGCAATTTTCAGGTCAAGTTCCTCTGCAACTGGAATAACAAAAACATAATACTGCCCGCTTTTGCCAGTTGCAACCAGTGTCTTAAATGAAATATTATAATCCTGTCCTAACATATCTGCTATTGATTTTCCATCTACAAAATTATCACAGTCATATGTATTAAGTTCATATTTGATATTATTCTTGTCCAGAATCCTCATAGCATTTGTTTTAACTTCTTTTCCCATAATAACCCCCATATCTATTATCTTTCTATCTCTCAAGACGTTCCAGTGCTTTTAAAACCGACAGTCTCACTTTATCCCTGTGCAGTGGTTTTACAAGATAATACATATAACTTTCCATTACGGTGTATACATTAAACGCCCTGCCATCAAGCTTAAACTTATTATATCCCATCTGAAAATATTTTCCATATAAATCTTCAGTTGTAATAAAAGTTTCATTTGCCAGGAATTCATAAAAATCCCTGTTAATTGCAGGACACATTGGAAAATCCGCACTGTCAAATTCTAACTGTGCCCTTGAAACTTCCCTGTAATGCTTGGTGCTGTTTGGACATGCATCCATACAGAACGAATCAACAAGTATTTCA
>Ga0073906_1004276_pt1 | contig 14598 bp, 15 predicted proteins | sample Inofromicrocosms_FD_65485 | JGI IMG/M metagenome (GOLD analysis project Ga0073906, IMG submission 65485) | Mouse cecum microbial communities from Vienna, Austria - Inoculum for glucosamine and mucus D2O microcosms | ecosystem: Host-associated > Mammals > Digestive system > Large intestine >... | reverse complement strand
AAACCTATAGCGGGCAGGGATTTTCCGCCCAGCTCCTCAATAAGCCCGTCGTATCTTCCGCCGCCGCAAACGGTGCCCTGCGCGCCGATTTCGTCGGAAACAAACTCGAACACCGTACGCGAATAATAGTCTAACCCGCGCACTATGCGGGAGTTAACCGTATAATCGATACCCAAATCCGTCAAAAGGTTTCTGACTCCGTCGAAGTGCGCCTTACATTCGGGGCAGAGATAATCTGTGATTTTCGGCGCGGCCGCGGTAAATTTTCTGCAACCCTCTTCCTTGCAGTCGAGCATACGCAACGGGTTCTTTTCAAACCGCGAGTTACACGTTTCGCACATTTCGGCAAGGTGGGGTTTAAAATATCCTTTAAGCGCGGCGTTATACTCGGCGCGGCAGCTTTTGCAGCCTATCGAATTTATTTCGAGCCGCGTTTTCACGCCAAGCTTTTTTAAAAACGTAGACGCCGCGAATATGACTTCCGCGTCGGTGTGATAATTTTCGGAGCCGAAAACCTCTATGCCGAACTGGTGGAACTCTCTGAGTCTGCCCGCCTGCGGCCTTTCGTAGCGGAATGCGGGCGTAACGTAAAAAGCTTTAAGAGGCATGGGCGAGCTTGCAAGTCCGTTTTCGATGAACATTCTCGCCGCGCCCGCCGTGCCCTCGGGTTTGAGGGTAATGCTTCTGCCGCCCTTGTCCTCGAACGTATACATCTCTTTATTGACTACGTCGGTTGTTTCACCCACGCCGCGGCTGAAAAGCTCGGTATGCTCGAATGTCGGCGTGCGGATTTCACTTATGTTGAAAGCGCGGGCAACCTCGCGCGCGGTATCCTCGATATACTGCCATTTATAGGAATCTGAGGGCAGAACGTCCTTCGTGCCCTTGGGTATATTTATCATATAAAAATCCTTTCGCTCAAATATTTTGCGAGCAAATTTTTGTGAACTACAGCACGTATTTTTTCAAATCGCGGTTCTTGATAATATTTTCAAGATGCTCTTCAACGTATCTGGCGTTGACGTCGACCTGAACGACGGGATAATCGTTGCCGCCCGCGTTATAGGAAATATCCTCCAAAAGCCTTTCCATAACGGTGTGCAGGCGGCGCGCGCCTATGTCCTCGCTCGTCGCATTCACGTCCTCGGAAATTTCGGCAATCTTTTCGATTGCGTCGGGCGTGAAATGCAAATCGATATTATCCACCGCAAGCAATGCGGAGTACTGCATAGTAATCGAATTCTGCGGCTGTGTCAGAATATTGATAAAATCCTCTTTCGTCAGGCTTTGCAGCTCGACCTGAATAGGGAATCTGCCTTGAAGCTCGGGGATTAAGTCCTCCACCTTGGATACGTGGAAAGCGCCCGCGGCAATAAACAGGATATAATCGGTTTTGACGGGGCCGTATTTGGTCATAACCGTACATCCCTCGACAATGGGCAGAATGTCGCGCTGAACCCCCTCGCGCGAAACGTCCGCGCCGTGGTTGCCCTTGCCCGCGATTTTATCTATTTCGTCGATAAAGATAATGCCGTCGTTTTCCGCGCGCCTTATGGCTTCGGCGTTTACCGCGTCGTTATCGATAAGCTTATCCGCTTCCTCTGCGATAATAAGGCTCTTCGCTTCCTTTACGGTGATTTTGCGCTTCTTCTTTTTGTGCATGCCCATACCGCTGAAAATCGAGCCCAGATCAATCGCCGCGCCGCTGCCGGGAGAAAGCTCCAAAGGCTTGGGCACGTCGTTCACTTCTATCTCTATAACGGTACCGTCGTATTTGCCCGCGTGTATATCGTCGACGAGCTGCTGCTCGAAAACCTCTTTCGCGGTTTCGCCCCGTTCGCTTTTACGGGCTTCCGCAAGCACTTTTGCAATTTTGCGCTCCGCCGTGGCGGTAGCGCGGAAGCTCACTTCCGCGGTCTTTTCTTCCTTGACGAGGCGTATTGCGCACTCCGCCAAATCTCGCACCATCGACTCGACGTCGCGCCCGACGTAGCCAACTTCGGTATACTTCGTCGCCTCGACTTTAAGGAAAGGCGCCTTGACGAGCTTAGCAAGCCTCCTTGCTATTTCCGTTTTGCCGACGCCCGTAGGGCCTTTCATAATAATGTTTTTGGGCGTGATTTCTTCCTGTAATTCGGTGGAAAGACAGCTCCTTCTGTAACGGTTACGAAGCGCGATTGCAACCGCCTTTTTCGCTTCCGCCTGCCCTATGATGTGTTTATTGAGTTCGTGAACTATCTGCTTGGGTGTCAAATCCATAGATTTCCTTTCTCGCTCAAATGCTTTGCTACGCAAAACATTTGCGGCGAATTTTATTTTTTTGTCGTAAAGCGGCTTAACGGTTGAACTAAATTCAACCTTGCCGCTTTTCGGCATTATTCATTTTTATAGCCTTCCCATTGGGGGTAGGTGGCTTTGCCGTGAAGGCAAAGACGAATGAGGTATTTATTTGCCTTAAAAAGTTTTAACGCGAAAGCCGTTTCGCTAACTTTTTGCGGCGTATTATATAGTTTCTACCTTAATGTTATCGTTAGTATATACACAGATTTCACTTGCAATTTTAAGCGATTTTTTTGCTATTTCTTCTGCGGAAAATTCGGTATTCTGATACAGTGCGCGCGCCGCCGCAAGGGCATAGTTGCCGCCGCTGCCTATCGCCGCTATTCCGTCGTCGGGCTCTATTACTTCACCCGTGCCGGAAACAATAAGCATAGTGTCCTTATCGGCGACTATCATCAAAGCTTCGAGCTTTCTTACGGCTTTGTCCGAACGCCAGAGCTCGGCAAGCTCCACCGCGGAGCGCATAAGGTTGCCTGAAAATTTATTGAGCATACCCTCGAACTTCTCGCTCAGCGAAAACGCGTCCGAAACCGAACCGGCAAAGCCCAAAACGACGTTGCCGCCGTAGATACGCCTTACCTTGGTCGCGCTGTTTTTGAAAATTACGCTTTCGCCCATGGTCACCTGACCGTCGCCCGCTATCGCGGTTTTGCCGTCCTTTTTTACTCCGCAAATAGTAGTTGCATGAAATTCAGTCATAATAACTCCTTGTACGCTTTTATGCTTTTCAACGCGCGTTCCGCAAGGTACGCATAGCGCTGCTTTTTGTCCTTTATTCTTTTTTCGGCGGGCTTTAAAATGCCGAAGTTTGCGTTCATAGGCTGGAAATTTTCCGTCGCCCCCGATATATGCGCCGACAACGCGCCCATAACCGTAGTATTGTCGGGGATTTGCGGCTGCCTGCCGTTGATTTTTTCAAACATATGTATTGCGGCTAAAAGTCCGCTCGCGGCCGATTCGACATAGCCCTCGACGCCCGTTATCTGCCCTGCGAAGAACACTTCGGGCTTACTTTTCAACGAAAAATCGGCGTTGAGGCACGCGGGCGAATTTATGTACGTGTTGCGGTGCATAACGCCGTACCGCAGGTACTCCGCATTTGCAAGCGCGGGTATCATCGAGAACACGCGCTTCTGTTCGCCGAACTTCAAATTCGTCTGAAAGCCGACAAGATTATACGCCGTGCACTCTTTATTTTCCTTACGAAGTTGCAGCACTGCGTAATACTTATTGCCGTCCTTGTCTTTAAGCCCCACGGGCTTCAACATGGCGAACCGCAAGCTGTCCTTGCCGCGCGCCGCCATAACCTCGACGGGCATGCACCCTTCGAAAATTTCTCTCTTTTCGAAGTCGTGCAAAATAACTTTGTCGGCGCATATGAGCGCGTCAACGAAACTTTCGTACTCCTCTTTCGTCAGAGGACAGTTGATATAGTCGTCGCCGCCCTTGCCGTATCTGTCGCCGTAAAAGCACTTTTCAAAATCTATGCTCTCGCGCGATACTATGGGCGCGGAAGCGTCGTAAAAATTCAGTCCGCCCCCGCATATGCCTCGGATATCCTCGGCGAGCGCGTCCGCTGTGAGCGGGCCGGTGGATATAATAACCCACCCGTCGGGCACGCTTGTAACTTCTTCGCAAATTACAGTTATATTTTGGTTTTCTTTAATTCGCCGCGTAATATGCCGCGCAAAAGCCTCTCTTTCGACGGCGAGCGCACCGCCCGCGGGCACCTTGCTTTCTTCCGCCGCTTCGAGCATAACCGAACCGAACACGCGCATTTCCTCTTTTAAAAGTCCGCACGCGTTGGTGTACGGGTCGCTGCCTTTAAGCGAGTTCGAACATACGAGCTCGCCGAAATTTGTATCCGAGTGCGCGGGCGTAAACGAACGGGGTTTGATATCGTACAGCTCAACCCGTACTCCGCGATTTGCGAGATACAGCGCCGCCTCCGAGCCGGCAAGCCCCGCGCCTACTATCTTAACCTTCATTTTCCGCGGCGGGCGCTGCTTCGGAATAGTCGCAGTTCTTATCCGAGCACTTTATTTTTTCGCCACGCTTTATAAGGAATTTCCCGCACTTGGGGCACTTGCCGCCCGTGGGGATATCCCAGCTCAAAAATTTGCATTCGGGATAGCCCGTACAGCCGTAATATATCTTACCCGTTTTCGAGCGCATTCTGCGCATGGGCTTGCCGCAGTCGGGGCACACTCCCTCCGTTTTTTCTGCGGACGTAGCCCCGTCCTCGGAGGTCTGCGGCCTCTTCGTGCCGCATTTGGGGCATTCGAGGAAGTTGCCGTATCTGCCCTTTTTAAGCAGCAGGTAAGTGCCGCACTCCGTGCATTTTTCCTCGGTGGTCTTTGCGTCGATAGGCAGTATCGACGAGCACTCGGGATAGTTGGGGCAGGCGAGGAATTTACCGAATTTCCCGCTCTTTACAATCATATTCGCGCCGCACTTGGGGCAACGCATTTCCGAAACCTCAACTTCGCTTTCGCTGACTATGTTCGAGCATGCGGGATAATTCGAGCAAGCGAGATACTTGCCGTATTTACCCGTGCGCCTTATCATGGGGCTGCCGCACTTTTCGCACTTGACGTCGGTAGGCTCGTCGCCCTCGGTGGAAGCCGTTTTAAGCTGTTCGGCAAATCCGGGATAAAAATCCGCGATTATTTTATGCCAGTCGCACCCGCCCTCTTCGATTTTATCGAGGTCGTCCTCCATATGCGCGGTAAAGCCGACGTCCATAATGTCGTTAAAATACTTGACGAGCATATCGGTTATTTTGTATGCAACTTCGGTGGGCACCATATATTTGCCGTCCTTTTCGACGTAACGGCGTTTTGTGAGCACCGAAATAATCGAAGCATAGGTGGAAGGTCTGCCTATGCCCTTTTCCTCCATCGCTTTGACGAGCGAAGCGTCGGTATACCTCAAAGGCGGCTTGGTGAATTTCTGTTCTTTGTTTAGCTCGATTAAATTTACCGCGTCGCCCTCCTCGACGGGGGGAAGAAGCTTGGCGCTCTCTTCCTCGTCGTCGGCTTTCGCCGCCTCCTGATACGCCGCGAGATAGCCCGCAAACAGCATCGCCTTGCCGCTCGCTTTGAACGTGTACCCAGCGGATTCGGCGTCGACCTGCATAGAGTTATATTTTGCCTCCGCCATCTGCGAAGCTATAAATCTGTCGTAAATAAGCTTGTATACGTTGTAGTGTTTTTTATCCAACGCGTTTTTAACGCTTGCGGGGGTAACGGCAAGGTTAATGGGGCGAATTGCCTCGTGCGCGTCCTGCGCGCCCTTTTTGGTCGCGTAATAGTTGGGTTTTTCGGGCGCGTACTCCTCGCCGTATTCCTTTTTAATGAATTCCAGCGCGCCGTCCTGCGCCTCTTTCGAAACGCGGACAGAGTCGGTCCTGATATAAGTAATCAGCGCGATATGGTCGCCGCCCACGTCCATACCCTCGTACAGATGCTGTGCGACAAGCATTGTTTCGGGCGAGGTCATACCGAATTTATTCGACGCGTCCTGCTGTAACGACGAGGTCGTGAAAGGCGCGGGCGCGTGCTGCCTGGTTACGCCTTTTTTAACTTTGGTTATGGTAAACGGCGAATTTTTAACCGCCTCTTCAACCTTGTCGGCAAGCTCCTTGCCTATGCTTTCGCCGTTCTTTTTGCACTGGTACACAGCCTTGAAAGGCACGTACTTGGCCGCGATATCCTGCAGCATAGCGGTAAACGTCCAGTATTCGTCGGGGACGAACGCCTGAATTTCGCGCTCTCTGTCGACGATTAAGCGAAGCGCCACGGACTGTACTCTGCCAGCAGAAAGTCCGTTCTGGATACGGTTGTTCAAAAGGGGCGAAAGTTTATACCCCACGAGTCTGTCCAAAACCCTCCGCGCCTGCTGCGCGTCGACGAGGTTATAGTTTATTCTCCTCGGGCAGGTCAAAGCGTTTTTGACCGCCGTAGGCGAAATTTCGTTGAATTCTATCCTGTTGTCGCCGTTTTCGTCGAGCCCTAAAACGGTCTGCAAATGCCAGCTGATAGCCTCGCCCTCGCGGTCGGGGTCGGTCGCAAGATATACTTTGTTGGCTTTCTTCGCCTCCGCTTCAAGCCTCTTTATAACCTCTTTTTTGCTTGGCGTGATTTCGTATTTGGGTTCGAAGTTGGAAGTTATCCTGACGCCGAGCGTCTTTTCCGGCAAATCACGAACGTGCCCGCCCGAAGCGTCGACCTTGTATTTGCCCTTTAAATACTTTGAAATTGTTTTCGCCTTGGACGGCGATTCGACGATAATCAAATCCATATAATAGCCTCTCTATGATAGTTAAATAACCGAATACCTGTTTCCGCCCAGCCTTACTATAAGCCCCTTTATCTCAAGCGAGGACAGCAAGGGGATGAGGCGGAACGACGGTTTGCCGAGCTTTTGCGCAATCTGCGGCAAAAACGCCTGACCCGTACTTTTTATTACGTTATACACCTCGTTTTCCTCTTCGGAAAGCCGAGGTCGGTTTTGCGTATTACAGTCTAAACCATATTTAAGGAATATGTCAAGTATATTTTCGGTAAGATAAGCCCCGTTTTTAATAAGCGCGTTGCACCCCGCGCCCGCGGGCGAACCTATGCCGTAAGGAAACGCGAATACGTCTCTGCCGTAGTCCGCGGCGTAATCCGCAGTAATCAGCGCGCCGCTCTTTTCCGCTGCGGAGACTACCAGAACGCCCCTCGAAAGCCCGGCGATTATTCTGTTGCGCACGGGGAAGTGATAGGGTTTACATACCGCGTCGGGCGGATATTCGGAAATAAGCAAGCCCTTCCCGGCAACGGTGCGGTAAAGGTTTGCGGCGCTTGCGGGATAAACCCTGTCGAACCCGTTTGCAAGCACGCAGATTACTTTCCCGCCGCAGTCGAGCGCGCCGCATACAGCCGCGCTGTCGGAGCCGTCGGCTACGCCGGAAACGACGGTAAAAGCAAGCGTAAGCTCACCCGCTATTTTTTTTACAGTCGGCAAGCGTCTTAGGCGAAGCGCGCCTGGAACCGACTACGGAAAAACAGTTTGTTTTAAGTAAAGATATATCGCCATTACAATAAAGCATTACGGGCGGAGACGGAATATTTTTAAGGCTGTCGGGGTAGCCGTCCGAAAAATACGTTACGCATTTTACGCCCTTTTCGGCAAGCCCGCGCAAAACTCCGTCACGGTACGCGCGGTCGTAAAATTTACCCGACACATTATTATATACGCCGTCGGCAAGCGTTTTAATCAGAAATTTTTCGTGTTTTTTCAAATCGATATGCGGATTTGTAAAATCGGACAGCAATACGCGCTTTGTTTCGTAAGTCAGCTCATTAAACCCGGAAAGGATAATTATATCCTCTTCGTATTTTTCGTACCCGCTCATTTCAGGTCGCCGCTGCGGTACGACACCGCTTCGAGAATATGTTCGGGGCGGATATTTTCGGAAAAATCGAGGTCGGCTATCGTGCGCGAAACCTTGATTATCCTCGAACGCGCCCTCGCCGAAAGATTGAGCGTTTCAAACGCGTTTTTGAGTATGTCCTCGCATTCCGCGGAAAGCCTGCAATATTTTTTGACCTGCCTCTCGCCCATACCCGCGTTTACGTCCATTCCCTCGCCGTCCAGCCTTTCGCGCTGAACCGCACGGGCGCGCTCCACCCGCTCTTTTATTTCCGCGCTCGTCTCCTCGCGCTCATCCGAAATAAAATCGTCGTAACTTACCCCGTCCACCTCGACGTGCAAATCTATTCTGTCTAAAAGCGGGCCCGAAACCTTGCTTTTGTATTTGTGTATCTGCGCTGGCGTACAGCTGCACTCACGCGAGGCGGAGCCGTAGTTGCCGCACGGGCAGGGGTTCATGCTCGCGCACAAAATGAAGTCCGCGGGGAATGTGACCGCGCCGCCCGCGCGCGTGACTGTAATCACTCCGTCTTCGAGCGGCTGCCGCAGACATTCGAGCGCGTGGCGGGAATACTCGGGCAGCTCGTCCAGAAAAAGCACGCCTTTATGCGCCTTCGAGGCCTCGCCCGAACGGATTTTTGTACTGCCGCCCCCGCAAAGCGAAACGGCGGTAGCCGTATGGTGGGGCGTGCGGAAAGGACGGAGCGTAACTATACCCTCATCGCCGAGCTCGCCCGCGACAGAGTGTATCTTTGTAACTTCGAGCGCTTCTTCGAAAGTCAAATCGGGCATAATCGTCGGTATACAGCGCGCAAGCATGGTCTTGCCCGTACCCGGCGGGCCGTACAAAAGTATATTGTGCCCGCCGGCAACGGCTATTTCGAGGGCGCGTTTCGCGGCCTTCTGTCCCCGTACAAACGACATGTCAGAGTTATAAGAACGCGATGCCGCAGCGACGGAAAAGCTGCGCGGTTTTACGGGCGCGAACTGCTTTTCGCCCGTGAGAAAGGCTACTACCTCGGAAAGCGAGGATAATGCGTACACCTCGATACCCGCGATATAACTCGCCTCGTTCGCGTTCGCGGCAGGGATAACGAATTTTTCAAAGCCTCTGTCGCGCGCGGAAATGAGCACGGGCAATATGCCTGTTACGGGGCGAAGCGCGCCGTCGAGCGCGAGCTCGCCTAAAAACACGTAATCGCAGTCCGCGGCGAGCTGGTCGCTCGCCTTCAAAATGCTTACCGCAAGGGGTAAATCGTACTGCGAGCCCTCCTTCTTGACGTCGGCGGGCGCGAGATTTACCGTAATTTTATTGACGGGGAAGCGCATTGCGCTGTTTTTTATCGCGGAGCGCACCCTTTCCTTGCTTTCCTTTACCGCCGCGTCGGGCAGCCCGACAAGGTCGTAGGCAACCATGCCCTTATTTATATCCGTTTCCACCTCGACGGGGATACCCTCTATCCCGTTCAGCGCGAAGCTGGTTATTTTAGATAACATATCTTAAATCCTTTGTAAATTATAAAAGTGTTGCGTTATAAGAAGCAAGAAAGACAAGGAAAGCGAGCCTTTTTGAGGGCGCATACACAAAAGTATGTAACCGAAAAAAACGGCGATGCTTGACGAAGTATTGCGAAGCTTATTATAACGCAAAAAGCTCTTGCGCACAGCAAGAGCTTTTTTATTACACATTATTTCGCTTCCGCAATTTTTGCCGCCTTGCCGGTAAGTCCGCGCAGGTAGTAAAGCTTTGCCCTTCTTACCTTGCCCTTTCTTACGACGGTTATCGAAGCGATTTTCGGGGAATGAATGGGGAAAGTCCTTTCGACGCCTACGCCGAACGACATTCTGCGTACCGTGAAGCTTTCACGTATTCCGCCGTGTTTTTTGGCGATAACCACGCCCTCGAAGTTCTGAATTCTTTCTTTCGTACCCTCGATAACCTTAAAGCCTACCTTTACGGTGTCGCCTACATTGAAAGCGGGCACTTCCTTTTTCATATTTTCTTTTTCGATTGCTTCAACCAAACCTTTCATGACTTTTACTCCTTAATAATAACGTGGCATTCTTGCCCTGAAAAGGACAGCGGACTGCCCGAAGCCGAAAACTATATTAACAAATATTTTACGAAAACGCAACTCATTTTAAGGGGTGTGTCGCAATTTTCACAAAACTATTTTTTACTTACTACATTTAGCAAAAACGCAGAGATACGAGCAGAACGCAGCGCGCGAGCATTTGCGCAAGGAGTGTACAAAGACGTACACGACTAAACAAAGTGCAGCGCAACAAAGTTATGCGAAGTATATATGCGTTTTATATTATTTTGGAATACCCGTACGAGTTGACTACCGCGTCCACCTTCAACCCCTTTTTGCACATAGGGCAATCCTGCGGGGGATAAGACACGTAGCCTTTAAGGTCTTTTGCGCCGAAAAGCTTGACGACGGGCACGTCGCACGCGAATTCGCCGCCGAACACGGTCGCCGCGCCGACGGGCGTGCCGCCGTAGTACCTTATGCCCTCTACGCCGCTGTTCACAGTCTGACCGGTTGTCGCCGAGGCCGTAAGCAGCAACACGTGGCAGTTCATAACGTACGGCAGGAAGTTATCCCTTAAAATCAGCTTGTCCTCGACGAGCTCGGGCGTGATTACCGCAATGTTCTGGCGGGCGTTTACCCCCGAGTGCGACAGATAATTCGCCATAAACGCGCCGACCATTTTCATACGCTCCAACGTGATAATGGTGTCGACGGGCACGCCGGTGAAGCTGTCGGACAGAATTTTTGCCGCAGCCTTCGCGCTGTCGAGTCTGGATTTTACGTCCGTCATATCCAGGCAATGGCTGATATGCGAGTGCTTTGTTGCAAAATGTCCCGGGATTATCCTGACGCTTATCTCGCGGTTCATGTGCGAAAAAATTTCGTAAGCTCTCTTTTCCATAAAAATTACTCCTTATCATTATTCTAATTTTAACGCCGAAAAATTGCAAACGCGGATTGATTTTTGCACATTATAATCTGAAAATTTTTGCAATAAAGTGTGCAAAGCATCGCGAAGCTCGCACGCGCGTTAAGCAATTTTACGACAATAACAATCTCACGAAAAATTTGCAACGCAAATTTTTGTGAACTTAATAAAATGCATTTTCAATATGATTAATCGTGCCTTTAAAAATTTCGATTATGTCGAAGCGTACCGTGCAATCGATAGCCCGTTCGTAAAAAAAGTACTTTGCCGCCGAAATATATCTTTGTTTGCGACTGTAATTCACCGCTTCCGACGGCGCGCCGAAAACGTCTGAAAGCCTTGTTTTGACTTCTATGAACGCAACCGTATCTTCCTTTTGCGCTATGATATCCACTTCGCCGAACGGGTTTACGTAGTTACGCTTCAAAATTTTATAGCCGCCGCGTTTTAAATATTTTACGGCAAGCTTTTCGCCCTTTCTGCCCAGCTTTTTATTTGCGGCGTCGCGCTCTTCTACTGCCATCTTTTCGTAAAACTCCTGCGATGGATAGCGCATATCCCCGTGCGTTCTATCGCGCGAATATGTATTTCAGTGCCGTAACCCTTGTTTTTTGCAAAGGCGTAGTCGGGATAAATTTTATCGTATTCGCACATAAGTTTATCTCTGTAAACCTTGGCGACGATAGACGCACACCCTATACTATAGCTTAACGAATCGCCCTTGACGACGCATCTCTGCGGTATGGATATATCAAGCTTCATATTGCCGTCCGTAAGCACGAAATCGGGCTTTGCTTTGAGGCTTTCAACCGCGTTTTTCATACACAGCCGCGTCGCCTGTAAAATATTGATTTCGTCTATTATCTGCGGTTCGACGCGGCATATGGCGTATGCAACCGCATTTTCGAGTATAATTTCGGAAAGCCGTTCGCGTTTTTTTGAGGAAAGCTTTTTGCTGTCGTCGACGCCCTCTATGATTTTTTCGAGCGGCATAATCACCGCGGCGCAGACTACCGGCCCCGCCAAAGGACCTCTGCCGACCTCGTCGACGCCGCATATGCGGGCATAACCGTCTTTTATAAGCTGATTTTCGAATTGAAGCTTATCAATCATAATTTAAAACTTTCCGTAAGGTCTGCGGGAGTATCGAGAGTAATTCTGCCCAGCCTGCCCTTTCTGAAATCGTCGATAACGGCGCGTTCGGCGCGTTCGTAGTCGTACTCGCCGCCGCGCAGCATAAAGCCCCTGCGCCTGCACACGCAGTCGAGCATTTCAAGCTTTTCGCCGCCCGTAACGCCGTACCGCTCCTCGAGCCGCGCGGGGTATTTTTCGTAAAGCTCGCCGAGAAGTTCGAGCGCGATATCGTCCGGATCGAGAATATCGTCGTTTATGCTGCCGACAAAGGCAAGGTGCAGGGCAAGCCTTTGGTTGTCGAACGCGGGCGGCATTGTGCCGGGGGTATCCAGAAGCTCGAACCCGTCCAGCCTTATCCACTGTTTTCCGCGTGTCACGCCCGCCTTGTCGCCCGTGACGGTGCGTTTAGAGCCCGCCAGAAGGTTTATAACCGTGCTTTTGCCCGTATTGGGCACGCCCACCACCATAAAGCGGAAAACCTTTGTAAGTCCCTTTGCAAGGCTTTTTTCGCGCTTTTCGGCAACGAGCCTGTCTATCGCAGAAGAAATTACCCTTTTCGAGCCCGCGTTCGCCGCGTTTATTTTGACGGCGTTGCCGCCCAAAAGCCGCATTAAGTTATCCGCGCGCTCGTCCGCAAGGTCGGCTTTGTTAAGCACGTACAGTACGGGTTTGTTTCCCGCCATTTTCAGAAGCTTGCGGTTGAACGAAGCCGCGGGGCAGCGCGCGTCGAGCACGTAAATTATGCCGTCGGCAAGCGGCACGGAAGCCTCCATCATGCGCATTGCCTTGGTCATATGCCCCGGGAACCATTGAATTTTTTTCATAAAACTTTATCTTTTTTTTATTAAATTTTCTACCGTGCTTACGTAAAAAAATACCATAAGAACGGGAGCTATTAAAAGGGGCAGAAAAAAACCTATTACGTATCCGAACCTGAACGACTGTTCAAATGATTTTTCGCTCAACCACTCAATCAGATATACGTATGCTGGAGCAACACTGAACGCCCAGAGCGGCAAAATAAAATAAGCACATGCTTTTTCATATATGTTAACTTCGTAATATTCCGATTTAATTCCGAAATAAGCGGCTAACCCCGCGCCCACCGCCAGCGCGAGCGCGACCGCGGTAGTTATCAGCAACTTTTTCATAGCTTTTTTTCCAACAAATCGGGTCTGCGTTTTTGGGTTAAAATACCGCTCTGCTCTCTGCGCCATTTGTCTATATCCGCGTGGTTGCCGGAAAGCAAAACGTCCGGCACGCTTACCCCCTCGTAAACCGCAGGGCGCGTGTACTGCGGATATTCGAGCCCGTTTTCGCCGAAGCTTTCGTCCACGAGCGACTTGTCCGAAATCACCCCGTCAACGTAGCGGGCTATACAGTCGCACACTACCATTGCCGGAAGCTCGCCGCCCGTAAGCACGTAATCTCCGATAGAAATTTCTTCGTCGATATACAAATCGATTATTCGCTGGTCGACGCCCTCGTAATGCCCGCAAAGCAAAATAAGGTGTTCGTAGCCTAATAGCCCGAACGCCTTGTCCTGTTTAAAAGTTTGTCCCTTGGGCGAAAGGTAAATGCGGTGAGCCCTATGCTCCGGGTCAACCGCCTTTATCGCCGAACCTATCGGCTGGGGCATCATCACCATACCTGCGCCGCCGCCGAAAGGATAATCGTCGCATTTAAAGTGCTTGTTATCGGCATAATCGCGGATATTCACCACTTCGATATTGAGTTTTCCCGCCTTTACCGCCCTGCCTATCACGCTGCCGTAAAGGGGCGCGAACATCTCGGGGAAAAGCGTTAAGATAGTAATTTTCACAGAGAAACTTCCCTGAACCGTTTTTCGTTTACGGTAATTCTGCCAGACGCCGTGTCCACTTCGGAAATCACGCCGTCCGCCGCGACAAAGGTCAGGTTTTTTCCGCCCGCGTCAAGCGTGTAAACATCCGTTTTCGCGGGAGTAACCTCCGTAACTCTGCCGATAAAATCGCCGCGCTCGCCAAACACCTCGCAACCGATTAAATCCACTATATAATATCTGCCGGCGGGTAGCTCGGGCATATCCGAACGCTCCGCAAGCATATCCTTGCCGCGCAGAAGCTCTGCGGCGTTTCTGTCAGCCACGCCTTTGAGCCCCATATAGGCGAAATCGCCCTGAGCGCGTACGGAAAGAACGGGGTACTCGGCCCCGTCGATAAAAAGCTTTTTCAAGCCCTTCAGGTCCTCGGCGGAGTCCGTCAAAGCCTTGACTTTAACTTCTCCGCGTATGCCCTGCGGCTTTAAAATTGTTGCAACCGTTAAATATTCGTGCATAAAATTCAAATAAATTTACGGCGCGCGCAAAAATGACACTTTTTGCAAGCGCACACAATTTGCGCATACCTGCGCCTCGGCAGATTGAATTTGCGCGACTAAATTATATGTTTGCCCTTATGGTCGCGCAAAGAAAGGCGGAGCCTTTCAAATCACGAAAAATTTACTTCGCAGAATAGAAGTAAATTTTTGTGAACTCAATTTTTTTCCTTAATTTCTAATACATATTTCTTGCTTTCGCGGGGCGTAGCCGCTTTTACGAGCGTGCGCAAAGCTTTTGCTATTTTACCCTGCTTGCCTATTACCTTGCCCATATCGGACTCGGCAAGAAGAACGGTAACCTCGATAGCGTTTTCCTTTTCGTCGACCTTGTACTCGATTTCTTCCTTTTTTTCGGCAAACTGCTCTACTACGTATCTGATT
>Ga0073906_1004273_pt1 | contig 14609 bp, 10 predicted proteins | sample Inofromicrocosms_FD_65485 | JGI IMG/M metagenome (GOLD analysis project Ga0073906, IMG submission 65485) | Mouse cecum microbial communities from Vienna, Austria - Inoculum for glucosamine and mucus D2O microcosms | ecosystem: Host-associated > Mammals > Digestive system > Large intestine >... | reverse complement strand
CGTCCGAATACCGTACCGGGGCCATCGACGGCATCCGGGAGGTCATGGAGGTCTTTCACCAGTACGCTCCCCAGACTGAGGCCGCCTGCCGCCTGCTCGCCGGGGACGCCGGGAGGGAATTCTGCGCCGTCTGGTATATCTCCCCCGGCCTGCCTCACGCGATCAGCATCAAGACCCGGCCCGTCTTCGAGTGGACCGACGGCGATTATGATGAAGAGGTTGAGTTTGACGTGGTCTGGCTGGTGACCCGTTCCGGCGCGCCCTTTGCCTGTAAGGTCGAGAAGGGTTACGGCTTTATTCTGGAGACGTGGTCGAATTGGGGCTGACGCTATGAATACGCAGACGCTTCTTTTCCCGCCCTTTTCAGGAGCATGAAATGCAGCAAAAATCATATTACAAGGAGAAGTTATATTTATGAGAATCGCGGTTCCCTATGAGGATGGTCAGGTATTCCAGCACTTCGGGCATACCAGCCAAATGAAGGTCTATGACATTGCGGGCGGAAAGATCGTCCAGGAACAGCTTGCGGACGCTTCCGGCAGCGGTCACAGCGCTCTGGCGGGGTTTCTGGCGGACTTGCAGGCGGACACGGTTATCTGCGGCGGCATCGGGGCTGGCGCGCGGGAAGCTCTTGCACAGGCCGGCATCAGACTTTACGGCGGCGTGAAGGGACTGGCCGGCGACGCAATAAAGGCGTTTCTTGCCGGCACGCTGGAATATCAGGCCGACGTGCAGTGCAGCTGTTCCGGCAATCATTGCGCCCCAGGGATTTGACAAGTTCGCCGGAGTTCTATATAATCTTCTCCAGAGTGTTATATGATAAACGGCCGCGCGCTGTCTTTGGAGGGGATTGATATGGCAAACTATTCATTTTCCATTTTCCCAAACGAGAACTTTCTGGATTTCCGGCTCTATCAATACGGCTGGGAACAATGCTGGCCCCTGCATTCCTTCGGACCCTGCGCCCGCAATCACTACCTGTTCCATTACATCATTTCCGGTCATGGAGGGCTGGATTCCGCCGGTTCAAATGGAGAAGACCGTCATTACGAGCTGGGACCGGGACAGGGCTTTCTGATTTGCCCGGGACAGATCAACACCTATATCGCCAGCAAAACCGACCCCTGGGAGTATACCTGGCTGGAGTTCGACGGCCTGCGGATCGAGGAATATCTGGACAGCGCCGGACTGAGCATCCTACAGCCTGTCTACCGCCCCCAGTTTCCTGACCAGGGGGACGAGCTGCGGGATACCATGCTCTATATCGCCCGGAATGCCGACGCCACACCCCTCCATCTGATCGGGCATCTGTGCCTCTTTCTGGACAACCTCATTCGGTCCTCCTCTACCCGGAAGCTCTTCCACGGCGGTAAGCTCAAGGATTTTTATATCCAGGAGGCCATTAATTTTATGGAGCATAACTATCAGCGGGACCTGACCATTGAGGAAATCGCCGATGTCTGCAAGCTCAACCGGAGTTATTTCAGCAAGCTCTTCAAGGAAAGCATGGGGTGCCCGCCGCAGGAATTCCTGATTCGCCTCCGTCTGTCCAAGGCCGCCGAAATGATGAAGATTTCCAATAATTCCATCCGGGATATCTCTGCCAGCTGCGGATATCCCAATCAGCTCCATTTCTCCAGGGCGTTCAAGAAATGCTACGGCGTCTCGCCCCGGCAATGGCGTATGGAGCAGCAGCAGCGGAAATGATCGTCTGTATGGCATCTTCTGGCACAGGATGAAATGCCCTGAACTGCCCGGTTCCTTTGCCGCTTGAATCTGAACCAAAAACTCCCGCCCTCTTTTACGGAGAACGGGAGTCTTTTTGTTGATTTTTGATTTCCGGTCACAGCGCGGTCAGATACAATTGCAGGGATTGATAGTCGCCTCTTGGTATGGGAAGGGGCCAGCCGGCATACATGAGGACATCACCGGGATAGGCTCCCTCTCCGTTGACCGCGTAGCAAAGAGCCGGGTCCAGTCCCTTCAGGCGCAGGCTGCGAAAGGGAACGGCGGCTTGAGTGGGGCCGCAGACAATGGAGACCAGCGCTTCCCGGCGGTCCTCCGAAACCTGCTCCCAGGCCGTGCAGGGGTCCTTGAACGGGTCGCTGAGACGGTAGTAGTCCCCCTTCTGAATCAGGTCGTAGTGGGTCTTGAAGAAAGCCGTCTGTTTTTTCACGGTCTCCCGTTCCTCCGGCGTGCAGCGGCCCAGGTCCATCTCATAGCCGAAGGTCCCCGACATGGCCGCAACGCCTCGGGTTTCCAGGGAGGTCACACGGCCGTTCTGCTCATTGGGCGAAACGGAGATATGCGCCCCCATGGAGCTGACAGGGTAGCAGAAAGAGGTGCCGTACTGAATCCGCAGGCGGTCGATGGCGTCGGTATTGTCGCTGCACCAGATCTGCGGCGTGTAGTAAAGCATTCCCGCGTCAAAGCGCCCGCCGCCGCCGGAACAGCCCTCAATCAGCAGATCGGGATAATCACGGCGGAGGCGCTCCAGGAAGTCATAGACGCCCAGAACATAGCGGTGGTAGACTTCCCCCTGACGGCCGGAGGGCAGAGCGGCGGACCAGACGTCGGACAGGCTCCGGTTCATGTCCCATTTCAGATAGGCAATGTTGGCGCTGTCCAGGATTTTCCGGATGGCCTCATAAATGGAATCCCGCACTTCTTTCCGGGAGAAGTCCAAAACCAGCTGACTTCTGCCCCGGGCCTGGGGTCGCCCGGGAACGCCAAGGGCCCAGTCCGGATGCTCCTGATAAAGCCGGCTGTTCTCGCTGACCATCTCCGGCTCAATCCAGAGTCCGAAATCCATGCCCAGGGCTTTGATCCGGGGCGCCAGGGCCTCCAGACCGCCGGGCAGCTTCTTCTCGTTCACGTCCCAGTCCCCAAGGCCGGTCATATCCGTGTCCCGGGTCCCAAACCAGCCGTCGTCCATCACAAACAGCTCGATCCCAAGCCCCGCGCCGCCTTTGGCTATTTCGACCAGCTTGTCGGCGGTGAAGTCAAAATAAGTAGCCTCCCAGTTGTTCATCAGCACCGGGCGGCGTTTTCCGTGATAGGGGTCCCGGATCAGATTTTCCCGCATGGCCCGGTGAAACTGGCGGCTCATCTGTCCGAAGCCGTTGGGAGAGCAGACCAGGGCGGCCTCCGGCGCGGTGAAGGACTCCCCAGGGGCCAGGGTAAAGCAGAAATTATAGGGGTCCACGCCCAATACAAGACGGTTATTCTCCAGCTGGGTCCGTTCCGCCGCCGCCTGGAAATTGCCGCTGTAGACAAGCATCGCGCCGTAACAGAGACCGTAATCTTCATTGGCCTCATGACCGCAGAGAATCACAAAGGGGTTATGATGATGGCTGGAGGTCCCCCGAAGGCTGTTGACACTCTGAATGCCGGGACGAAGGGGCGTTCGGTTGGGGCAGCGCTCCATGGTGTGGCACCCGTCGAAGGTGATAAAGTCCATGCTGTCCTGCTGGAAGTCCAGGCAGAGAGACGCGCAGCGCAGAAGACGCACCGGGCCGGTTCCCTGATTCACCACCCGGACCGCTCTTGTAATCAGGTCCCGGTCCTCCAGCACGCCATAGTAAAGCTCCACCGACATTTTCGCGGCATCGTCCTTCATGCGGATCACCAGCGTTTCCCATTCGTCTCCGCCCCAGAAAGCCGGCAAGCCCTCCAGACGGTACTTGCCCCGGTACAGCGCAAAGCCCTCGTAGCGCAGGTCTGCAAGACGGCTTCCGTCCTCCGGCGAAAACTCCACGCTGGGAATCCGGAAGTCCCCCACCCCGCAGGAGGAGTATTCCTGGGGCAGGGTATCCAGCGAGTAGTCCCGCTCGTCGCCGACTTCATTGGGATTGGGAGAGAATCCACGGTCGGCGTATTGTATGAGGCAGGACAGGTCGCCGCCCAGAAGCCGGGGCCCGTAGTAGGTGTGCAGCAGAATGTTGTGCCGGTCTGCTTTCATCTGATAGGTGGTATTTCGGGTTTGCAGTGTGAAGATTCGCTTTTCGTTATCCAGTACAATCATAAGAAATCCCTCGCTCTTGACTGCTCCGGTGTTCCCCCGCCGCCCCGGTCCCAGCTGTTTTGGGGCGGCGGGCGGGAAAATCAGAATTCCAGGTTCCTGCCGTCCTTGCTGAAGACGTGGCAGGCGCTTCCGGAGAAGGTCAGATTTAGTTTGTCTCCGGCATGGAAGGAGTCGACGCGCTCCCCGTTGGTGTCCATAGTGGGCACGATCACGACCACATCCCGGCCGTCGGCGTTGGCGTGAAAGTGAATCTCGCTGCCCATCATCTCTGCCACGTCCACTGTCGCGGTAAGGGTGTTCCCCGGCGCCTTGGCCAGCACCATATGGCTGGGACGGACGCCAAGGGTGATGTCCTGAGCCGGGACCTTATGGCTGGACAAGGCAGCCTGCTTGTCTGCGGAGAGCTCTGTCTTGCAGCCGCCCACGGAGACGAAATACTTCCCGCCCTCGGACAGCAGCTTCGCGTTGAACATATTCATTTGGGGCATCCCGATAAAACCGGCCACAAAGATATTAGCGGGATGATCGAAAACCTCCTGAGGCGTGCCGATCTGCTGGATGAAGCCGTCCTTCATGATAACGATCCGGTCGCCCAGGGTCATGGCTTCGGTCTGGTCGTGGGTGACGTAGATGAATGTGGTGTTGATCTTCTGGCGCAGCTTGATGATCTCGGCGCGCATCTGGTTGCGCAGCTTGGCGTCCAGATTGGAGAGGGGTTCGTCCATCAGGAGGACCTTGGGTTCCCGGACGATGGCCCGGCCGATAGCAACCCGCTGGCGCTGGCCGCCGGAAAGGGCTTTTGGCTTCCGGCTGAGGTACTGGGTGATGTCCAGGATCTCGGCGGCTTCTTTTACCCGGCGGTCAATTTCATCCTTGGGCATTTTGCGGAGCTTCAGGGGGAAGGCCATGTTGTCATAGACGGTCATATGGGGATAGAGGGCGTAGGACTGGAAGACCATGGCGATATCCCGGTTTTTGGGTTCCACGTCGTTGACAAGCTGTCCGTCGATGTACAGCTCGCCGCCGGAGATCTCTTCCAGGCCCGCCACCATACGCAGGGTGGTGGACTTGCCGCAGCCGGAGGGCCCGACGAGGACGATGAATTCTTTGTCTTTAATATCCAGGTCAAATTTCTGCACCGCGATTACGCCTTCCGCGGTGACCTGGAGGTTGGTTTTCTTTTCAGGAGCGCCCTTCTTCCTGGCTTTCTTCTGGTCGGCGCTGTGGGGGTAAATTTTCGTAATGCCCTTCAAGTTCAAGGCGGCCATTTTTATTATCCTCCTTATGATTCAAAATTTCAAGTCATCAACAGGATTATTTTCCGCCGGTACCGGCAATGCCTTCCACAAACTGACGCTGGAAGATCAGATACAAGATCACCATAGGCAGCATTGCCAGCAGGGAACCGGCCATCAGCATGGGGAAATCGGTGGTATTCATGCCCCGGAGCGTAGCAAGGCCCGCCGACAGGGTGAACTTTGTGACATCGTTGTTGACAATCTGGGGCCACATCAAGTCGCCGTAAGCAAACACAGCGGTAAAGATGGTCAGGGCGGCTACGGAAGTACCCGTGAGGGGGAACATCACCTTATAGAAGGTCTGCCACTGGTTGCATCCGTCCAGGTACGCGGCCTCGCCGATTTCCTCAGGAATGCTCAGATAGGTCTGCCGCAGGAAGAAGACGCCGAACGCGCTGACCAGTCCGGGGAAGACCAGGGCGAAAATCGTGTTGACCAAACCCATCTTGGCCACCATCTGGTATTGGGGAATCAGGAAAATCTGGCTGGGCAGGGACATCTGCATCAGGATGATGGTAAACAGCAGGCCCTTTCCGCGGAATTTCAGCTTGGCGAAGGCGTAGCCGGCCATAGAGCTGAACACAACGGCGCAGATTACCCGGAAGAACACCAGCAGGATGGTATTCCAGTACAGCTTGACAAAGGGCAGCTTGGAGAGGACTTCCTTGTATTTGTCCAGCCGGAACGCGGACGGGAAGATGGTCGCCGGGACGCTCATGCTTTCAGGCACCGTCTTGAAGCTGGTGAAGAACATCCACAGGAAAGGGAAGATCATAATGGCGGAACCAAGAATCAGCAGCAGATAGACGAGGATTTTTCCGGACTTGCTTGAATGTTTCATTTCAGTCCCTCCTTATATGTCGTAGGTGACCCACTTCTTCTGTCCCCAGAACTGAACCAGCGTGACAAGAAGAATCAGGGAGACCGTCCAGATCACGATAGCGGAGCCATAGCCGCGGTCGCCTGCCACAAAGGACGAACGGTAGAAGAGATACATAAGGCTCTGCATATCGGCCATGGCGGGGTTGGTTGAATCGGACATCATGTAGATCAGGTCGTACACCTTCATGGAAGCCATCAGACGCATGATGAGCACGGAGAACAGCGAGGGGGAGATCATCGGCACAGTGATGGTAAAGAACTGCCGGATTTTGCCTGCGCCGTCGATGCTGTTGGCCTCATAGAGGGTCTTGGGGATATTTTGCAGGCCCGCCAGAAGCAGCACCGCGTCGTAGCCCACGCTGCTCCACACGGAGACGATGGCCACGGCAATAACGGCGGTCTTGGAGTCGGTAATCCACTGAATATTGGTTCCCAGAATCTGGTTGAGAATGCCATACTCGCCGTTGAAGATCCATTGCCAGACCATGGCCACGGCAGCGGGCGCGCATACCAGGGGCAGGAAGAAGATGGTCCGGAACCCGCCCTTGAATTTGACCTTGGTATTCAGGAGCATCGCCACAAACAGAGCCAGAATCATGCCCACGGGAACGGTCAGGAAGCAGAACCAGACAGTATTCCATGTGGCCTTCCAGAACTCGGTATTTGTGAACATATTGACATAATTCTGAATGCCGATAAACTTATAGTGGCCGAAGCCCAGATGCTCGCAGAAGCTGGTATAAATGGTCTGGATGAAGGGCCAGATATTCAGCACAAACAGGCCAATGATGGTGGGCGCAACCATAAACCAGCCCCAGTTTTCCTCCCGCCTGGCAGCAGCAGAAAGCTTTTTCAGTTTCATTGCCGTCCCTCCTCTCAGTTATCTGCCAATTTCTTGGCGGTTTCGTTGTTGACAATTTCCGTCATCTTGTCCAGGCCGGAGGAAAGCTCCTGATTGCCGGCGTAGATCTGGGTCAGCACGTCCAGAACCTGGCTCTTCCAACGGGGACTTGCGGAGTTGTAGGGAATCTGAATGGCGTAGTCAAACTGATCGAAGATGCAGTCCAGGTTGATCTTATAGTCATAGGCGTCCCAGGCCACCCGCCAGCTCTCCTCGGTGCCCAGATAGGCAGGAATGGCCGCGCCGGACATACCCTGAATCAACTGGGCTTCCTCCGTGCCGAAATACTTGATCACATCCAGGGCGGCTTCCAGATTTTTGCCCCGGGCCGCAGTCGAATAACACAGGCCGTTGGAGATACAGGCCCGGCCGTCCTGGTCAAGGCTCTCGGGGGTGTCCACCGGATCAGGGGCCTTGGGCAGTCTGGCGATATCCCACTTGCCGTCCATCTGGGGATTATTCTGCAATGCGCCCAACAGACTCCAGGACCCTTCCATAAACATGGCGCCTTTCTCGGACCAGAAGGTAGCGCCTGCGCCGTTCTGGGTGAAGAAGGTCTGGTCGGGACACCATTCTTCCTGCTGCATCCCAATATAGAATTCCATTGCCTCCTTGCCGCCGGGTTCATTGTAGCCCGCTTTGGTCTTATCGGCATTGAGAATGTAACCGCCGTTCTGGTAGACATAGGCCCAATAACCCAGCTGATCGTCACTGTAGGCAAGATACCCATAGTTGCCGGTGGCGTCGTAAATCTTTTGGGAGGCTTCCTTCATATCGTCCCACGTCCAGTCATCGTCGGGATAGTCCACCTTGGCGGCGTCGAACATCTCTTTATTATAGACCAGCACGGCATTATCCTTGTCTTTCGGCACGCCGTAGTAATGCCCGTCGGAACCGCTGACGTTGTTCAGAGAAATGTCGGAAAAATGGTTCTGATAATAACCGCTTTCCACATCGTCGTAAAGGTTCGTCACATCAGCCAGCATACCGAAGTCGGCGTAATAGAGCAGTTGGTTGGTGTGCATCCAGAAGATGTCAGGCAGGGTGTTGGACTCAGCGGCCGCCTCCAGCTTGGTCCAGTATTCGCTCCAGCTGACCACCTGCACGTCAATGACCACGTCCGGATGCTGGGCGGTGTATGCCTCGCACATGGCCTCCATGCCCGGCTGCTGAGCGGTGTCCCAGATTTGGAATTTCAGATGGGTCTTGCCGTCAGACGCGCCGCAGCCACACAGACTCAGCAGCAGCGCCGCGGTCAGGACCAGCGCTGTGATACGGGGGATCTTTCTCATAACTCCACTCCTCTGCTTTTTTGTCGCGCTCGGGATTGTTACGTAACTTCCCTTTCATGATAAGCCTATACAAGTCTGCCTGTAAATAGGTGCTATTTCGCAAAATATACCCAAATGTTAGATATATTCTTTTTCGCACAGGTCGTACAACATCCTGGTATATTCCCATAAAATTTCGACTTTCCGCCTAATTTATCCGGTTTTATTTTGTAAGAAACATAAAAATAATACTTTTTGACCTGTTCTGCAAAACGCGCGGTCAAAATTATATGGCTTTAACGTATTTTTGCATTCTGAGAAAAACAGGCGGATTCTGAAAGCTGCAATTTCATCTTGCGCGTGGCCGCCTGAATGTGATATAGTATCCAAAACGTTGCCGGAGGAGGCAGGACAATGATGGATGGATTTCAGACACGTTTGGCGCGGCACTTCGACGAGCTGAAATGGCTCTATGTGGAATTGTACCGGGATGAAGAGGCGTTCCGCTGCTTTACCGGGATGCTGGAGCGCTGCTGTGAGGAACGAAAGGAGGCCCTCCGGGAGCAGGACGCCCGCCGGGAAGCCGACCCAGACTGGTACCGGCGGCGGGACCTTCTGGGCATGATGCTCTATGTGGACAACTTCGCGGGGACCCTCCGGGGCGTGGAGGAAAAAATTCCCTACTTGCAGGAGTGCGGGGTGAATTACCTCCATCTGATGCCCCTGCTCCAGTCCCCCAAGGGCCGCAGCGACGGAGGCTATGCGGTTTCTGATTTCCGCGCCGTGCAGCCCGCCCTGGGGACTATGGACGATCTGGAAGCCCTGGCCGACGCCTGCCGGAAAGAGGACATCCGGCTCTGCCTGGACTTTGTGATGAACCATACCAGCGAGGACCACGAATGGGCGAAAAAGGCCCTTGCCGGAGAACCGGGCTACCCGGAACGGTACTTCTTCTATGACAGCTGGGACATTCCCCGGGAGTTCGAAAAGAGCGTGCCCCAGGTGTTCCCCACCACCGCGCCCGGCAGTTTTACCCAGCTTGACAACGGGCGGATTGTGATGACCAATTTCTATCCCTATCAGTGGGACCTTAATTATGCCAATCCCACGGTTTTCAACGACATGACCGAAAACCTGCTCTTTCTGGCCAACCGGGGCATCGACGTAATCCGGCTGGACGCAATCCCCTACATCTGGAAGGAACTGGGCACCAACTGCCGGAATCTGCCCCAGGTCCATACCTTGTCCCGGCTCCTGCGGATGGTCTGTGAAATCGTCTGCCCCAGCGTTCTGCTCCTGGGGGAGGTCGTTATGGAACCGGCCAAGGTCGCGCCCTACTTCGGCACCTCCGACAAGCCGGAATGTCATATGCTCTATAACGTTACCACCATGGCCACCACCTGGCATACCCTGGCTGCCGGGGACGTTTCTCTGCTGAAGCACCAGATGGAGGCCGTCTGCGCCCTGCCTAAGGACTTCCTGTTTCTGAATTACCTCCGGTGTCACGACGATATCGGCTGGGGGCTGGATTATCCCTGGCTGAACCGGCGCTTCGGGACGGACGAGGTGGCCCATAAACGCTACCTGAACGATTGGTTTACCGGGCGTTGGCAGGGCAGCAGCGCGCGGGGAGAGCTCTACAACGACGACCCGCGGCTTGGTGACGCCCGGCTCTGCGGCACCACGGCTTCCCTGTGCGGCGTGGAGGCGGCGGAGTACGAGAGGGACCCCTTCAAGCTGGAACGGGCCGTGGCCTGCGACCTCACCCTTCACGCCTGGATGCTTTCCCAGAGCGGCATTCCTGTGATCTACAGCGGCGACGAGATCGGCCAGCTCAATGATTATACTTACCACGACGATCCGGACAAGCGGGACGACAGCCGGTATCTTCATCGCGGGAAATTCCCCTGGGACCTGTCCGAACGGCGTTCTGACCCGAAGACCTATCAGGGCAAGCTCTTCCAGGGTCTGCGGCGTCTGGAGGTCATCCGGGCGGAGGAACCCTGCTTTGACGCGCGGGCTGACACTTGGCTGGAGGACAGCGGCGACCATCGGGTCCTGGCTCTGTGCCGGCGCGTTGGGGACCGGGAACTGGTCTGCCTGTTCAATTTCAGCAGCCAGTTCGTTCATGCCGGGGTCCAGCGTACTGGCGGCTATTCCGAGCTGGTGTACGGCGGGCATTACGACGATATCCATTCCATAGCGCTCTGGCCCAACAGCTTTGCCTGGCTGCTGCGGGACTCCTGCTGAGCCTTCGCGCCGCCGGGGATTCGTTTCCCTGGAGGACGGTTCAGACGATCCGCCGCAAATAATGGCCGGACTTAAAAACGGAAGTCCCCCGGCGAAATGAGAATCATCAAACAGACAGTCTGGGCGTATGATCTGCGTCCGGGCTGTCTTACTGTTTCGGGCAAAGCAAACGCCCCTGACACATGAATGCCAAGGGCGCTGCTTTTATAGACGCGTTCTTATTGGACACGCCGTTTAAAAGGGAAAAGCGAAGGGGATCAGTTTGCGAATTTCTGGTCGAAACGGTACATAATCACCGCGAACTGCGCACGGGAAGCGGTCCCGCCGGGGTTCAGGCGGCCATCGGAAGTACCGGTGACGATGCCGTTTCCGACTGCCCAGGCCATGGCGTCCTTTGCGTAGGCGGAGACGGTGGCATGGTCAGGGAATGTGGAGGTATCCGCGGCGCCGGTGGTGGGATAGCCCATCAGCTGCGCGTAACGGTAGAGGATTGCTACCAGCTGCTGACGGGTCAGGGCTTCGCCGGGCCGGGTGCCGTCGGAGATGTTGTTGCTCATGGCCCAGGAACGCGCCGCGGCCATGTCAGCAGGATTGGAACCGCCCAGACGCGCCATGACCATCCAGAGCTGCTGGCGGGTCACGGTACGGTCAGGCGCGAACTGTCCGCCGCCGATGCCGTTCATAATGCCGTTTTCAGCCGCCCAGGTGATTTCCTTGATGGCCCAATGGGTGTCAGGCACGTCAGAAAACGCCGCGTCGGAACTGCCGTCTGCCTTGACAAACTTCGCGTCCACGGTCACCTTGCCGTCGGGCATGATGAAGGTGTACTTGTTGTCGGCTTCCTTGGTCAGCGCCACTTCGTTGCCCTTGCTGTCCAGGACCTTGATGCTGTCCAGAACGTAACCGCTGTTGGGCCGTACCGTCAGGGTCACCTTGTTGCCCTTGGACGGATAGCTGGGGCTGACGGAAACAGAACCGTTCTTTGTGCTGTTGACCGTCACCTTCTTGGAGACACTGCTTCCGCCGCCGCCTCCTCCGTGACTGCTTCCGCCGCTGGGACCGCTGGGACCAGGACCGGGGCTGGGGGGATTGGTGGAGCTGGCGTTAATTGTAACCTTTTGCGCTGTTCCGCTTTGGTCCTCGGCACCTACATAATAGTCGTCAGACGTGGCCAAAGTCTTATCTACAGTAATTGTTGCACTGCCAGTACTGTCAGTGTAGAACAAGAGCAGCAGATTTTTAAATCCCGCATCACCCCAAAGGGCGCACAGCTTGTTTGCATCTGCCTTTACGGTAATAGTCTTCTGACCCTCCGTACCGCTGGCCGTAGGCGTAGCAGCAAAGGCCGTTGTGCTGAGCAGTCCAAGGCACAGAACAACGCTCAGCACCAATGCTGAAATTCGTTTCTTCATGTTGTTCTCTCCTTGTTATTAACCATTAGCAGGGACAGTATAGGGAGCAGAAGCGGCAGGCGGATTACTGGGAGCACCGTCTACAAAAGTAACTACGCCATTCCAAACGGTAACCACACTACCAGCATTGACATTGAAGCCACTTTCAGCTGTTGCCTTGGGAATGTTAAATACCACGGCAGGAGCAGTGTTGCCGGGTTTTGCAATCTGCACAGTTACATTCTCAGCAGTAAGACCAGTCACAGTTACCTTGCGGCCAATAGCACCACTAACAACAGCAGAATCTACACCAATGGAACCAGGCGTTACAGTTCCACCTGCGCTGCCTTCCAAGCCAGTGTTGGGTTCCACAGCCATTGTCTTTACAGCTTCCTTAACGGCGTCTGTCTCTTCGACTGCGGCAAAGTGGCACAGATGGCTTGTCTTGACATCAAGAGTGGTGCCAGAAACTGTTTCGTAGCCATAATAGCTCACAGATCCATCGTCTTTGATGCAGAACACATGATAGGTTTTACTAGCTGTCAAACCGCTGATTGTAACAGTAATCTGCTTATTCTCAGGCAGACCATCACTAAAGAGATTCTCCTCGCCTGTGTCACCTACTTTTTTGATGGTGACTTCAACTATCTTAGAATCTTTCCCCTTAATGGCGGTCGACACATCATCAGGAGTATTCTTATCGACTGTAACGTCTGCATTGTTTTCAACGGCATCAACCTTAACAATCATCTGACCCAGTTCAACCTTATCAGAAGCTGTGCCAGTAGAGAGATCTCCGGGAATTACTACTTTATTGCCATCCTTCGAAACTTCGACAGTACCAACGCTACCATCCTGGCCAGGCTTGGATTCAACATTAGTTCCATCAGCGGTCTTCGGGAGCAAGGTCACGCCGGAGCAGTCGATGGTGTAGATATCACCAGCTTTTTTGCTGCTAGTTACTACTTCACCAACAGTCACCGTAAACTTGCTTTCGGTAAGCTTATCCAAGAACATAGCAAGCTCGCAGGAGCCATCGCTGCCAAAGGTAAACTCCTTCTCTTTTAAGCCCTTGATGGTAATCTTCTGACCTTCCACGCCCTTAATCTGAATGGGCAGATAGTGACCTTCCTGCTCTTTGTCTTCAGTGTTTCCATTGAATTCAGCCCAAGCAGCATATTTAGCAATACCTGTGACCTTAACAACTTTATTCGCATCAGGCTCACTTACTTTAAGACCTGTTTCGACCAAGTCAGAAACTGCCTTATCGCCCATACCGGAGAATATGAAATTATCACTAAGCGCGGCAAATTTCAGCGTACCCTCGGTAGGGGGATCAACGGGAGTCTCAGGCTTATTGATTTCGCTCAAGTCCATCTTGTAGACGGTGACGTCGCTAGCTGTGTGAGTAGTGCCATTCTCAGCAGGAATCCACTGCACAGCGGCATAGATCTTGGGGGATTCGTCGCTCTTGTTGGCATAGAATGCAATACCGCTCTTGTCGCCTGCAACATTGGCTTCCAGTTCGGTCTCAGTGAGTTCGCTAGACGCAGTCAAAGCTGAGGGACTGAAAGCATACTTTACCTTAGCGGCACCTTCGGGAGCGGCCAGAGCAAAGCCAACCCAAACGCCATCCTTGTTTTCGCCATTTTTATGCGTAGGAATCGTTGCGCTGGCAGTGAGTGCGACAGGAATCACGCCGTCACTATCAGCCGTTCCCGCTTTGGCAGTGACCTTGATGTTCTTTACAGCATCATCAGCCTGGTTCAAAATAGCGCCGGACACAGTACCCGCACCAAGTTTTGTTTTGTCAGAAGTCTCAGGGCCTACTGTCTCTTTTACGTCTGTATCTTTTGCAATGGTAATTTTCTGTGTGAAAATCGCTTTACCCAGAGTATCGGCAGAAGGAGCGGTTTCCTGTGCCCCCTGAATAGCATTTGTCGGGGTAAAGACTTCCAGAGTTACCTCTCCAGCATTCATATACGTTGTCGCATGAGTTACATCCTCATTGCTATAATCAAACTTCTCGTTATCAATAGTAGGATGCAGTTCCCACTGAGAGCCACGATTCAGGAAGCTGAACGCATAGGTCTTGCTGCCACCAGAAGCGGCACAGCCCCAAGTATGGTCGCCTACCTTAACTTGGAACCACAGATTGACATTCGCAGCAGGTGCGTCCGCAAAATAGACGTACATAGTCTCGCCCATCCAGTCGCCGCTGGTTGTGGCACCTTCAACCAAATCATCTTTGTGTTCGCCGCCCTTCCAAACGAAACCATAGCCGGAAACAGCAGGGGTAGCGGTTTCCTCAGCGAACGCGGCGGTAGGGAGCATCGTCAGCGCCATGGCGAGCACCAGAAGCACCGACAAAAGTTTCTGTTTCATTAAAAATTTCCTCCTTTTATAGGTGTTCCGGGGGACGTCTGTCTAAAATCCCCTCCTTTTTCATCCTTACGTCCTCCGTGATAGACGCTGGAGATTGTCAAAAAGTACACCTTCTGACAGCTCTATCTTGTTACTTAATATAGCACATAAATTTTGGAATTGCAATCCAATCCCGGAAATTTCTGCACAAAAAAATGGCGCAGATCA
>Ga0073906_1004270_pt1 | contig 14617 bp, 15 predicted proteins | sample Inofromicrocosms_FD_65485 | JGI IMG/M metagenome (GOLD analysis project Ga0073906, IMG submission 65485) | Mouse cecum microbial communities from Vienna, Austria - Inoculum for glucosamine and mucus D2O microcosms | ecosystem: Host-associated > Mammals > Digestive system > Large intestine >... | reverse complement strand
AGCCGGGAGCGGCTGGCGTTCCTGATCCGACACAGTGCGGAGTGTGTCACTGTTGGGAAAAGTGCCGGACAAGAGAGCTTCACGCAGAGAAACCGCTATATGGTAGATCATGCCGACTGCCTGCTGGCAGTATATGATGGGGAACAGAATTTGAAATCGGCAACTATGCAGACCGTAAGCTATGCAGAAAAGAAGGGCATACCTGCATTATTTATTCATCCCGATACGGGCGTTGTATCTTTGAAAATGTAGATGTGGCCTTATGGCTTCCACAAAGTTACGGCGTGCACTTGGTGCAGAAACCGAACAAAAGGGCAAAGCATGAAGCCCTTCAAATAGCTTTCCTGCAATTTGATGGAAGGCTGAATTGAAAAAAAGCCAGCGTCCGGTACAGGGTGCTGGCTTTGATTTTTAGCAGTTCCGCACATAGCTTTTCCTGTGATATACGCTGTTCCTCTCGGAACCGTTTCAAATTGTCTCCTATGTTGCAGTCGCGTCGTATTTCCTGCTCCACATATCTACTTACTATAACCTTTGACCAGTATTGGTTGCAATTATAGGTAGTCTATTTATTGGGCGCATTTTATAGCTTCCTCAATAATTTTGATGACATGATCTATCTTTTCAGGAGGTACTGTTTTTAACTCTCGTATAATATATGCAAATTCCGCTGGAACATCGCCAAAAAGCAACATATCCGCAGGAATTTTCAACACAGATGAAAATGTGCGAATGGATTCAGAGGACAGTCCAGAACGTCCCCTCTCTACTTCTTGAATAAAATTAGCACTGTATCCAGACAAGGCTGCCAACTCATCGCGGCTAAGTTTTTTCTCAAGCCGCTTTTCCTTTAATCTGGCTCCAATCTCTATATTGATATTCTTTACTTTTCTTGGCATGGTCATGCACCACCTTTTTTGGTAGTGTAGCGCCATTTGCTATTTGATTAAATCACTACAAGTATTGTAAGAATAGGGTAGCAATACACCGAGCAATGTGATATACTATACAAAAGTCCCCTTGACTAAATCCCTAGACCATCATAGATAATAAGAAAAAGAATCCATACCATTAAGTACAGACTCTTTACGCATTACTCGAATTGTGATCCATTAACTTGCAAAAACCTTCCAATTGTTCATCATTCAGCTCTCGAATTATTTTTATGGCCCTTAACTGATGCAGAGAAAAATCTTTATAATTGACAAAATCCTCGAAAGTAACTCCAAGCGCATGGCACAAAAGCTCTACTGTTTCAATCGTTGGCCGACACTCACCCTTTTCAAGTTTCCGAACATAGCTTTGGGATAATCCTGCCAAGTTTGATAACTTATTAGTGGATAAGGACTGTGCCATTCTAAGCTCTTTAATTCTAGCTCCTACATCAAACACGCTACAATCACCTACTATTGGGATATCGTAGCATTATTTTTTGCATTTGATTACATTTATATTATTCTTTTTTATATATATTTAGATAATATAGTAACACTTTGGTGAAATTGAAGATATAGAAACTTCCGAGGAATACCCGCACCACGGCTCACATTCAGTCAAGAGAGGCGGCATCATGGTTATAGATAAAACGACGGGAAGAGGCTGTGCCTTGGGCATGGCGTCGAAAACAATTGCCGGAAAGCTGGTTGCCGAAGGCATTATAGGCAAAACAATTTATAGAAAACATCGCATAAACAGCAAAAGCGGCTATGATTTGTTCCGGGTGGTTAAATACAGAGAAGAAGTATATGTAATATCACAGAAAGGCGAAGAATTGGCTGAGGACCCGCTGTGGACTCCTTCTTCCATTGATACTGGAGTATGGGCGAAGGCGGTTGGCAAATTCTCAAATTTTGAACAGCTGGACGCAAATGTGGAGAAGTATCTTCTTCCGGAACTGGAGGAATACCTGCAAAGTATTCCCGACACAGAGCTGGTCTCTATGGCAAGAAATTTTCTGATAGAACACGGCGTGATCAATACGCCTATCTGTCAACATACAGGAAAAACATATTATTTTAATAAAAATGAGGTTTACTCTCTTGATGAGGAATCAGAACTGTTTCCGTATGAGGGCCGGCAAAAATTTCATATTTTTAAAATTAGGGGAGAATCCTGCTTCAACATGAATGTCTGGAGTAAGGCGGCCTCTCAGTTTGAAGTCGGAAGGACGCTGGAAGAGTGCGTCAGAATCTTTCTTCAAACAGAGCTGTCACATAATGTCCCGCAAGAACCGTCCCCCATTGACCGGCTGGTGCAGTACATAGCTCCGCCTGTATATGAGCGTGCTCCAGGGAACCATAATGAGGTTACATTTGATCATATTCACATGACTGTGGGTCTTCCCCGCTACCAGTTCCACTCATGGGACGCCCTGAGAAATGAAGTGAAAAGGTATCAGCATGAAATATATCAGCGTGTTATCGAAAAATTGGAGCAGGATCGTCAATTCAAAAAATATGGCGTGCCGGTTAACTTCCTCAAATTGAGTGATGTCATGCTGATGCGTGACTTTTCAATGGAGTTTATTCTTGAGTTGAAGGAAACTTGAATTATCTTGCCGCTGAATATGGAAGATTAAAATAGGGTGGTTAAAGAATTTGAACATTTAATTAAATGCAAAAATGAAAAGCAACAACAATTTTTGAAAGTGAGGCAAATAATATGAAAATGAGTGAAAAACGCAGCAAAAAGCTAAAGAATGAGTGGATAGCCGAGTTGGAAGAAATTCAGGAATCCTCTCAGGGAAACATCTCCCCTGCTGATTTGCCCTTCGATCTTACTGCTGAACTGGGAGAAATTGTGGCAGCGGAACTGAAGAGTCCTGGCGTGTATTACATTGGAGCCAAGAAAGAGGGAGAGATTCCACATTATCCGGAGGTGTATATTGTGACGGCTGGCGCTCCGGCTATTTCTGAGAAGGCTTGGGCCTACGGACAGGAGTTTCCCGGTCACCCTGATTTGCGCATTTACGACATTCTCCAGCCAGGCAGCGGGCGGCACATTATAGATTTTGAAATGCTCCGGTATCAGAAAAAATACCACCTTCCGGAAATTGAGAACGAGGATTCTTTATACATTGCTGCAATTTACGGAGCAGAAGAACATCCAGATTATTTTGGAGCTTTCCCTGTCCCCCTCTTGACGCCAAGAGGATACACAGTACGGCACAGAACCATTTTGAATGGGGTATATTGGCTGGAAACAGACCGCTGTGAGGAGATGCTGGCGGTATGTTATCCAATCTGGCAGGCAGAGATTACTATGCCCGAACAAAAACAGGGCGAGCAACTGGAATATGATCGAATACAGGGAATTGATAATACCCTCGGATATCTCTTTTTCCCCAAGCAGAGCAGCGCTATCCCGCTGTATGAGCTTTCCAGTCTCCATCCGGAGATGGAGGAAAGCGGTATCATTGATGTGACCGCTCTGCGGAATGCGATCTGTGAATCATACCCAGAGTATACTGCAATTCATAATGAGGAAGTGTCAAAATCCAAACGTGGAGACTTCATAAAGGAAACGCCGGGCGTTGGAACAGAGTTTTTCACGTTCTGACAGCACGTCACAAAAGGCTTTGCGCTTTGCGGTTTTACACAAAAGGATGTTCCATATAAAGGCAGAGAGTTTTCACCTCTCTGCCTTTTCTCTTTTTAATATATCGGGCAATAAGTGTATTAAGCCATTCAAGACATAATTCTTCTTAATTTGTTCCCAACAGTCCATTCTGCAAAATTCGGCATGGTTCGACATGTAAATAAGTCTATAATATGGGAAAAAGATCAATATTTTGTAATAAATTGTAATTATATTCTCCACAGAATATAATGAAAACGCCCTGATTCATAGCAATCCAAAAGATAAAGTTTTAATTTATGCGGATAAAAACAGTTTATAAAATTAAAAATTTCTTTCTTTTTGACTTCTTTTAACAAAAAAACGACTATCGGCAAAACGGTTGCAAATATTTCCGATTTAATCCAGTGACATTGGAAGCTGCCGTATGTGTGCCGGACATATCGACAGAAGGAATTTTTATGCGGTGGAATTTTCATCGCATTGAGATAATTTGTCAGTATTATGTGCCAAGACACACTGCTTACGGTAAAATCTTCAGACGCCTGCCTCTCTGTATCTCCCACAAAAAGAATAGGGAATGGAGAGTAAAACCAGAAGAGCCTCCGCCTGTTCGAGCAGTCAAACAGAGTAAATATCTCAATGCGTACCTGGCGGCCGATCTTTCACAGCTTTGTGAGATCGGCTGCTCTTTTTGTTTCCTTGGACAATTGCCCAGGTGCCGGTCTCCTCCGGATAAATTCATAGTTCTATGTTGCTACATGAATTTGCCTGGACGGAGAAAGGACTTAACACATGAATATTGATATGAAAGCGCACGTGGTTGATCTTCTGGAAAGGTACTCCGAGCGTGAGCGTCAGATTGCCCTCCTGCACTACGAAATGCAGCATACTGCCCGTGTTTCGCCGGAAGAAGTCATTGATATGATGTCTCTGGGCCACGGTGACGGCTTGGGCGGCAGCGGAAAAGGTCATATTTCCGACAAGACCATGTACATCGCCTTGAATTACCATGAGAAGATGGACCGGCTGAATGCGGAGGCCGCCCACGAGATTGCCCAGCGTCTCTTGGAGCTGGAGGGGGAGCAGGATCGGCTTCGCTACTACGTTTCCCTCCTGGAGAAGCGGGAGATGGAAGCGCTTCGGCTGTTCTACTTTGAGGGCCGTTCCTGGGAGGAAACCGCAAAGGAACTCGGCGTCGTGCTGCGGTCGGTCTATAAGATCAAGAGCAAGGCCATTGACCACCTGGCGGACCTGTACGCCTACAAGACCGGCCTCAACTGATAAGGCGCCGTTGGCAGGGCATCTTCAGGGCACTGTCAGGGCAAAATAAATTCACTGTTTTTTCATCCAACAGGTACTTGCAAAGGCACTTTATCCTGTGGTATGATTAAGCTGTCAAAAAAAGGTGCTCTCCGGGGAAACGAAATCCCCCGGAGGGCATCTCCTTTTTGGCTCAGCGTTTTTTCGGCGTTGAGAAATAAAAATAAAGTTGCCAGAGCCGCCCTGCATCGGTTGAATTGCCCGGAGAGCTGTTGTACAATAGCCTTACGAGTCAGCGGATGCACCTTGACAACAGAACAGGCTCTGGCACGCAGCGCACGAAGGAGGACTATCATGCGTGAATTGCCGCAGGACACTTTGACCGTCAAGGAGTTGCAGCAGATTCTGAAAATCGGCTCCAACTCCGCCTACACCCTCATTCACAGCAAGGCTTTCCCCGTCATCAAGATCGGGCAGAGCTACCGGATTCCTGCGGCTCCCTTCTACGCCTGGCTGGGGAATCCCGGCGCTGTGGATCATTAGGCCAAATCTTCAATGACTCGATTCTAAGTTTATTGGAGGTTTGGTATTATGGCAAAGAGACGATCCAACGGTGAGGGCAGCTACTATCAGCGCCCGGACCGCACCTGGGTCCATCAGATCACCCTGGGCCGGAAGGAAGACGGCACCCTGATCCGGAAGTCCTTCAAGGGCCGCACGAAGGCAATCTGCACCCAACGGAAAGAGGAATGGCTGGCGGAGCAGGCCCGGTTGAAGGAGCAGGCGGAGGCTGAACGGCAGGAAGCAGCGGAGCAGGAGGACATCGTGGCCCGTCTGGGGCACTCCCTGGAATCCGAGACGCTGTTTGATACAGCGTTCATGGAGTGGCTGAAACTCTACAAATCGCCGCCTACCCGGAAGCCTTCTACCTACGCCAGCTACATCGCCACATACAACACGCATTTTGCCCCGGCGTTTGGGGCCATGCCGCTGTATGAGATCACCCAGGACGTGATTCAGGACTACTACCAGAAGAAGCAGCGCAAGGGCGGGCGTCAGGACGGGAAGGAGGGCGGTTTGTCCCCCAAGACCATCCGGAACCACCACATGATTTTGAAGGACTTCTTCACCTATGCCGAAACGAAGTACAAGCTCTTCGGCAATCCGACGCTCAGCACCACTCGTCCGGAAGTTGTACAGAAGGAAATGCGGGTTCTGCGACCGGATGAGATGCAGATTTTCATGGAGGAAGTCATGAAGGAAACCCAGCGTATCGCCATCCTCACGGACCTGTTCACGGGCCTCCGGGTGGGCGAACTGCTGGCGCTGGAGATTGCGGACCTGGATTTGAAGCGGCAGACGCTTTCCATCAACAAGAATATGCTTCGGGTTGAAACGGCAGCTCTCTCGCTGGATAACCCGACCATCCGCATCCTGAACTACAATCCGGCGAAGAAAACCCATCTGATCGTTCAGGACACGCCCAAGACGAAGAGCTCTAACCGGGAGATTGCCATTTCCGACGGTCTCTGCGAGCTTCTGGTCCGGCATCTGTTCACCCTGGCCCATTCCAGTTGGCCGAATCCGGAAAACCTGCTGTTCCCCTCCAAGGCCGGGACTCACATTGATCCCAAGAGCTTCGAGATCCGGCTCAACGCTGTTTCCAAGCGGTGCGAGATCAAGAAGGTGAACCCCCACGCCCTCAGACACACTCTGGCAACCTGTCTGGTGGAGGACCGGATGCCGCTGAACATCGTGCAGGGCATCCTGGGGCACTCATCCATAGAGACGACCCGGAAGTACCTCCACAAGAACGCCGATACGGAGCGGGAGGCCATTGCCAGCATGACGGACCGGCTGGACATGGCCCGTTTGGAGGCCACGCCGCAGCTCAATGGGGCAAAGAAGCGGGGAAAGTTCGCCGGAATCAAGCTGCCGGACTTCTCGGAGCAGGAAGGCAAAAAGAAGCGGCCCACAGAGGCCGGTTGAGAAATTTGCGGCGGTGCCTACTTTACTGCAAAAATTTCAGGCAAGCGCCGCAGGGACATCAAAAGAAAAATTTCAGGAGGAACGGCTTCATGCGGGATACGATCTGAGAAAATCTTACGACACGCTCTTCGGGCAAACGCTATTGCAAACGGAAAACAGGCAAGGGAAAATCCCTAGAACCGTTGTGGCTCTAGGGATTGGTGGTTGCGGAGACAGGACTTGAACCTGCGACCTCCGGGTTATGAGCCCGACGAGCTACCAACTGCTCTACTCCGCGATGTTTAGTTTTCCGACTTTCCCGGCGTTATCCCGGAGGGGGCGGTGACTCTTGGGGTTATGAGCCCGACGAGCTACCAACTGCTCTACTCCGCGATATTGAAATTGAGGTGGTGCCGGTGACCGGACTCGAACCGGTACAGTATTGCTACCGGGAGATTTTAAGTCTCCTGTGTCTACCGATTCCACCACACCGGCAACTGTCGGCATTGATTAGGATAGCATAAGTGCGGGGGATTGTCAAGGGCAAATTCAAAAAAACTCAAAAAAATTTTTCAGGTGTTACAAGAGATGGAAAAAGGGTAGTGAACAGAAAGACCTGTGGTACAGTAAACTGATTCAGACAAACCCGAAAGTCAGACGCCGCCTGTTCGCTATGGATACAATATTACTTCTGGGAAAAAGATGCAGAAAGAGGCAAAATAGTAAAGTATGGCGTAGATAGTTTTACGAAAAGTGAACAGTGGCGAACTCAAACAGGTACGTCTCAAGGAGATGGGGAAAACCAGGAAAGAAATTGAGGAATTAACCGGAGGGCGGCAGTTTGTGGACACTGATTATATAGTCAGGCGAATTGCAGTATAGAATTCCGGATGACTTGAACCATACATTGTATCGCAATAGGCCCGTTTACAAGTTCAATTGCCATAATAGGAAATGTAGAAACTATCAAAACAAGTAATATCATAAAGCATTTGCTGAGGGATATGATATAAGCAGATCAATTACCTGTTGTAGTCTTCCAATACAGAGTAAAAAAATAAAGCAGCGGCCTCTCTCCATGCAGCAGGAAAGAGGCCGTTGTTTCTTTGCCTTTTAGTACAGCGTTCCGTCAGGAGAACAGGAAATAGAAAGCCGCCCTGTCTTTTCAAAGCCATTGTAGCTAAAATAAGCGGTGCCAGAAACCGTATTGCGGGAACAATTACTGGTGCCGTTTGTGTAGCTTCCTCCATTATATCCAGTACCAGAAATGGAAGAATCCAGTGCCTTGGCGGTAGAGCCAGAAATGTCAAAAATTCCCAACAATGTTGCGCTGCCGATATGGGTTGACCCATAATAGACATTGCCAGAAGTATGGCCCACAGCGGTATCTCCCGCACGGCTATAAAACCGCTGAACTGTTACTTCTTGCAAATAAAAACCATCGCCTAAATCAATGACATTTTTTGAAAGATCTGTTGCAGAAGCTGAAATAGTAGCCGTAGATAAAATCAATACAAATACGAAAATTAAGGCAAAGAAACGTTTCATTATTTACCTCCATTAAATTGGGCTTCCTGCTCTTTGGCGGCCCAGAATTCTTCGAGCGTTCCTTCAACTGGAGGCTCTATTACCAGGATAAATTCATCATCAAATTCGCGCTGATAGCTATACTTTGAATACCAAAAGACTGCGGTAGAGACCGACACAATTATGAGCACACTGACTACAGCAATTGCAATCCGTTGAAACCAGCGACGCTTTTTTTGAGCCGCTGCTACTTTCGTATCATCCAATGTGGAAAGCAAATCTGCGGCGCAATCTTGCGGTTTTCCGAAAGCGGTAACAACCTCGGCAAATTCTGCGTCAGGGTTTTCTTGCTGAAAGGAATTTATGAGATTTTTGCACTGCTCCAGAAGCCGCTTTTGGTCAGTCTTATCACAGACGAGAAAATGCCGCACCTGGTTCAGATATTTCTGAGCCGTTTTATGTTCCATTCGTTTCTATCCCACCTCTCAGCAATTGAGCTATTCCGCCGGTCAGTTGATGGTAAAGGGCGACCAATTCATCTAAATACTTTTTTCCTTCTTCAGTAATTTGATAATACTGGCGTCTCCGGCCATCAGGCGCAATTTTTTTATATGCCTCAATTATGCAGTTATCTTCAATCAACCGGTAAAAGAGCATATACGGGGACACCAGGCCAATGTTATGTCCAGTCTCTTCCTCCATCTGCTGCATAATCTGGACAGCGGATAAATCTTCCCGATTCAGCAGAGTTAAGACCAGCATCTCGGTTACAGCGCGTTTGAGATTATCTTCCATCCCTTGGGTTCTCCCTTTTTTGTTAGCGATATAACCTCCTCCAATCAAATAGGCAGCCACTTAACCATTACAATTGAAATAATATACTATATTTTTCTGTGTGTCAATATTTTGTTTAAATTTGTTTTTTTCTTTGTAAGAGATTTTTATATTGACAATTTTTTTGTTGTGTGCTAGTCTTTATACAGAAGCACGGCACACCATCACCGTGCCGGAAGCCGAAACCGATAATCCCACACCCCCGGGGGCACGAAAGGAGCAGTCCAATGCAGAATTAGGTGGTTTTTTGACACAAAGCAACAAACACAAACGGATAAAAGAAAAGGAGATTAAGAAATGCAGAAAATTCGTAAGCTGACTTCGATGATGCTGGCTCTGGTGCTGAGCCTGGCCCTGGCCGTTCCCTGCTTCGCCGCGGGGGTGACCGATGCTGATGAGAGCGATGACATTTACCTGGAACTGGGTGATACCTATACCGACCCTGAGAGCGGCCTGACTTTTTCTCTCACTCCTTCTGAGAGCTTTAGCGAGGCTGAAATAGAAGCTGTCAGAAATGGAATTGCTCTCAGTAGTATCCATTATTATGAGCGCGGCACAGAAATTACAGGAGCGCCTTTCCGTGCCACGTATGACACAGATCCGTCCTATGGTGACGTTTTCAGCGTCCGTATTGATAACGAGCCGCTCAAAGAAGGCAGTGTTCGCGGAAAGCTCTACTGCAACTATAACGGAACCAAGGATATTACGGTCAGTTTTGGTGACGTAGGCACATTGGCGGTTTGGAGTGGTAACAGCAGTGTCGGTATTAGCGGCAGCATCACGCTTTCCCTGATTGGCAATCCGCAGCTCCGCACTTGGTTTGACGTCTATCAGTACTGGAACTATTAAGCTGGAAATTAATTAACTGCTATAAGGAAGAATATTATGAAAAAGTGGAAAACGTTTGTATCTGGAATGTTTGCAATGGCTATGGTTCTGGCACTGACGGGAACTGCGTTTGCGGCAGCTGGAAAATTGCAGGTCTCGACCGCGGGTATCGTCGTTCTGGACCAGGTTCGGATAGAACCCGGGACGGAATACACAGCGAACGGCTCCAAAATCCCTGCCGTGGTTACCTATCAGGACGCCGCCGGAAAAACTTACAGCTATCTGCCTGCCCAGATGCTGCCCGACCTTCTCAACGTAACGACAAGCTGGAGCGAATCCCGGAACAGTGTTGTACTGGGGCCCACTAGTGAGGGAGTTGTTTACAGCGAGGACAACCCTGATAATCCACTGACGCATAAGAACCCCACTACACCTGTCACAGGCAGAACCAAAGGCCCGTTTACGGAAATTGATCCCAAGAAAGTCGACACCTCAAATAAGCCTGTTGGTATTGTGCATGACGGGACAAAAGTACAGACGGTCACTTGTTTTGACACCAGCAGCTATTTCATTCCCAAAAGTGGAAAGTATATTGTCCTGAAGGTGACAAACAACGGCTCCGTTCCTGTAACCTGTTACGCAGCACGTTCTATGCCGCTGGGCGGGAATGAGAGTCTTGGCGCTGTGGACATCGGCCCGGGGAAGACACTGACAAGAGCGTTCTCCATTGCGGATGGTGTGGATAGTATTCATGGCACTTTCGTCTGCGGCGTCCGTCCGGCGGATAGAGGCGAGGCGAATGTTACTGTGTCTTTGAAGCAGTATAAATAAAAACACAGCTGCATCCTGCCCTGGCGCTTTTGCTTGGACGGGATGTTTCTATACGTCACAAATCATTAACAGTTATAAATTAGGAATTGTTTGTGCGATAATTACTTCTGTTTTAGCAATTTTATTAGTATGGTTGAACTAATGAAGGAAAGTTATCGACTTGAATTCCGGAAATAGCGGCACAAAAGGAAGGTAATCTCCCGCTCTGGTTAATCAGCCCGAGCGGGAGATTTTGCAAAAATGTTTCTTTCATTTCTGCCGAAGCTATAAAATATGCCAATGCGCTCCTTGTGTAATCTGAGGAGAGGGACTATAATAAAACTCTGTTCATTCTCAAAGATTACCTTGACGGAAATTTGACTTTTTCCCCATATGATGAAAAAGACTGGAGGTGTCCGCATGGCATACAGAATTTTGATCGTTGATGATGAGCTGATCCTGACCGAATTGCTTTCCGCCCATTTGCAGGATCACGGGTATATGGTTTCTACAGCCAACAGCAGCGATGAAGCCCTTGCGAAGCTGAATACAAAGCCGAACCTCATCCTTCTGGACATCAATATGCCGGGGATGGACGGGCTGGAGCTGTGCAAGGTCATTCGGAATCATATCGTCTGCCCGATCCTGTTCCTGACGGCGCGGATCACAGAGCAGGATAAGGTCAACGGCCTGCGGGCGGGAGGGGACGACTATATCACCAAGCCCTTCAGCTTACAGGAATTGCTTGCCCGTATTGAGGCCCATCTGCGCCGGGACGAGCGAAATAACCGCCCGCCAAAGATCGTGACCTCCCAGGGGCTGATTATCAATCTCTCTGATCGAAAAGTATTTTGGAACGAGCAGGAGCTTTCCTTTTCCAAGAGGGAATTTGACATCGTCGAATTTCTGTCCTCTAATCCCAATCAGGTCTTTGACAAAGAGCGTATCTATGAGGCGGTATGGGGCTATGACGCGGAGGGCGACAGCAGCGTGATTAAAGAGCATATCCGCAAAATCCGCGCAAAGCTCATGCAGGCCAGCGGAAACGAGTACATCGAAACAGTTTGGGGGATGGGCTACCGATGGAAAAAGTAAAAAGGCAGTCATTGAAACGCTCTTTTATGAAGGCTGTGGCAGTTACTATGTCAATCGTGCTTCTGTGCAGCGCCCTTGCGATTTTCGGCTGCTATCGTTTCCAAAAGCTTATTCTCCACGATTCCAATGAGGTCTGGCTGACGCAGCAGACAACCGCCCCGGATGGTACGGTCACAGAGACAAAGATGAGGTGTGCCCTTGATGGCCCGCCAGAGCCATTCATCCAACTGGTAATAGACGGCCAGGAACACAACGGGAACCAGGGACAGACAAGCTACATGATAGAGCGTATTGAATCCAGCTGCTCCATGCTTTCCCCTGAAGCGAGAACGGCCTACCGCGTTTCTCAGATTTGTATGGTGCTGCTGCCGTTTCTGTTTGCTGTGATTGGAATTGCCTTGTGCGCTTGGTGGTTTTATCATAAGGTGCTGGAGCCGCCGATCACTGTCCTCATGGATGCCACCGCCCATATTCAAGACCGGGATTTGAACTTCCAGATCAACTTTGATGGACAGGATGAATTGGGCCAGCTCTGTATTGCCTTTGAGAAAATGCGGCAAACCCTATATGAGAATAACCGCCAGATGTGGAGTATGCTGGAGGAACGCCGGGCGTTGCAGGCGTCCGTGGCCCACGATCTGCGTAACCCCATCGCCATCATGACCGGCTATGTGGAATATTTGCAGGAGAACAGCCGGGGCGGTACCCTGACGGAGGAAAAACTGGAAAAGGCGCTTTCCAATCTTGGCATTACCGCAGAACGCATGGGCCGCTATACCGATACCATGCGTGACCTGGGGGCTATCGAAGAAACAGAAGTTCATTGCAGAGAGGCGGAGCTTCCTGACTTTTTACAGCATATGGCGGATTCTCTGTCTGTCCTGTTTCAGAATACCGCGGTGCGTTTTTCCTGTAGCCTCCATGTGCCGAAGGGGAGGGCCGTTCTTGACGGAGAGCTGTTGTACCGCGTTCTGGAAAATCTGATCTCCAACGCCCTCCGTTTTGCGGAACGAGAAATAAAACTTGCTTTTTGTCTGGAGCATGGAATCCTGTCGGCCACCGTGACCGATGACGGGCCGGGTTTTTCGGACAGGCTGCTGAAAAAGAAAACCGCCCTGTTTTACTCTGAAGATACCTCCGGCCAGCATTTAGGGCTGGGGCTTGCGGTGAGCCTTGTGCTGTGCCAGAAGCATGGGGGAACCATAGAGCTGTCAAATCAATCGCCCCGTGGAGCCTGCGTGAAAGCCTCCATTACCGTCAATTAGGTATTACGACAGTAGAGAGGTGCTGAAATTGACGCAGATAGAAAAGAAAAATTTTCCCTCCCAGATGCCGCCTAAAAAAACTTGGGCGGCATTTTGCTTTTCTTGACCGAATTTTGACCTTTGCACGCTATGCTTAGTCCATCAAAGCAAAGGAGGTCATGTATGCGAAAACGCTTGATCGCTGTTTCCCTGATCTGCGGCGCGCTTTTATCCCTCGCCGCCTGCGGGAATTATGCCATTCCAGACAGTACGCCCCCGCCGTCACAGACTGTTGCCGGGAACCCGTTTGAGGAGGCGGAGGAGGAGGCCGGATTTCTGGCAATGCTCACCCATGAAGCTGCTTCGGCTGATTTCTCCGAGAGCGGGGAGCGTCTGCCATTCTCCTATGACGGCGGTGAGTTTCGGCTGGACTACTGGTTTTCCCTCAGCGGCAGGATGGACACCATTGGATTTCTCCTGTTTCTGGACGGCCAGCCCCAGCCCTACAAGGTGAACGATACCACAGCGGAGTACGAGTATTGTCACAGCTTCCCCGCAAAGGAGAATCAGAGCTTTTCCTTCCTCTTTGCGCCTGTGACCGGCAGTACCGGCGATACGCTGGCCCTGACCGTGGTGAGCATCACAAACCCGGACTTCCAGCCGGATATGGAATCTACCTCCAGCTATGGTTGGTATCATAAGACGCTGGATTCCCGTGTTGAATTGCAGTTCAATGTGGATGCGCCCGCCGTCCATGCAGACCTTCCGCCTGCCCGGGAAATCTTTTCACAATGCGAAGCGCGGGAGGAAAAGGTCACTGCGCAGTATATGGAAAACGAGCTTCCCAAATACGGCTGGGACGGTGTGAGCATGGACACACTGGACAACGGAATCTATTATACGTTCTCCTGTGACGGCGGCATTACCTATGATAACCTGCGGGTCTCTGCGCCCGTTGCCCTGCGGTTTACCATGTGCGGTACAGCCGGGACAAGCTACAGCATCGCTTTTTTCCTGGATCATCAGCCGGTGAAACTTGACGAAAACACCTTCCGTTCCATTACATTGAGCAAGGGCGGCGTCATGGAGCTTGAGGCCGTGATTGACCCGGACAAGCTGGGACAGTTTCACACCTTCTACTGTGTGGCCGTTCCCATGGATGGAGACTCCAACCCGTTTTTCAAGACCAATTCCATTTTATTGTATAAGGAGAACTGAACGTGAAAAAGACATTCTGCATAACATTGGCGCTGATTTTGACCCTGGCCTTGTCCGCCTGCGGGAAGACAGATTCCCCGGTTCCTGCGGTTTCGGAAAACGTCCCCTCCGATGTGGCCGCCGTCCCGCCCTCTGACGGACAGCAGACTCAGCCCATTTCCCAGACTGGTACATCCTGCGCCTTTGACCCTGCCCTGTTTGGCGGTAAGATCCGGTGCTGCGCCTATGCCGGGAACGGAACGCTTTTCGTGCTG
>Ga0073906_1004268_pt1 | contig 14630 bp, 13 predicted proteins | sample Inofromicrocosms_FD_65485 | JGI IMG/M metagenome (GOLD analysis project Ga0073906, IMG submission 65485) | Mouse cecum microbial communities from Vienna, Austria - Inoculum for glucosamine and mucus D2O microcosms | ecosystem: Host-associated > Mammals > Digestive system > Large intestine >... | reverse complement strand
GACGACTCCCCCCGCCTCATGAAGTCCCTGTTCTACAAGGCACAGGTGGAATACAACCGTGGCGACATGGCCGCCGCAATCGTCCCGGCCATACGCGCGCGGGAACTCGCCACAGAATTCAACGACAGTTACTGGCGCGCAAAGGCCGCAGAGCTGATGGCTGACATTTACTCCGTCACACACTACAAATCCGAGGCGGTAAAATACACAGAAGAGGCGGCGGAACACTACAAAAAGGCAGGGAAAGCCAGAAACCACCTGTTTGCCCTTTGCGACCTTGCCGTTGTGCGCAGCAATGACGGCGTAGATGACAACAAGAACATTGCCCTGCTCGACAGCGTCCGCAGAATCGCCATAAACGAACCGGCCGACACCACGCTCATAGTATACGCAGACAGGACACTGTTTGGAATGTATGTGGATTCAGGACGAAATGACGAGGCGCACAGAATACTTGAAGAGATGCTTTCTCTCAAAAGCCATTACTTCCCCGACTCCGAACAGTACTCATACATGTCCCGACTGGCCACAAATGACGGCAATGATGAAGAAGCCCTTCAGATAATAAAGACAGCAAACGATGAGGCCACGAACACATCCCAGAAAGTGCACGTCTACGTTTTCTACCGCGACTACCATAAGTCCAAGGGGATGAGCCGGGAGGCCGAAGCATACACAGACAGCATACTGACGCTCCAGAACACCGAGGTCGCAGCCGTACTCAAGCAGTCCGTCGTCTCCGCACAGCGCGATTTCTTCACCGCCCGTGCCGAAAAAGAGGCCGACAAGGCCCGGTTGTCCGCGATGACCGCATCCGCCCTCGGCATCCTCCTCGCAGCCGTCTGCATCGGGTTCCTCCTCTACTACCGCGAGAAGATGCGACGCAAAAAGGCCGAAATCGAGACAATGATGCTCGAAGCACAGTCATTGTCAGCACAGCTTGACGAAAAAGACGAATCTTTACAGTCCGCCATCAATGAACTCAACAAGACACGCAACGACCTGAAAGAACTTTCCATAACCGTCAGCGACAAAGACTCTCTGCTGAAAACGCAAACCTTGCTTACAAATTCCATTCTCGAAAAGAGATTCCAAACTCTCAATGCACTCAGCAAGGATTATCTCACACTGACCAATCAATCATCCCCCAGAACTGGAATAGTCAGTGATTTCAAAAAAGAGCTGGACATTATGGCAAATCCTGAATCTCAGGCAGAACTTGAACGAATAGTGAACAACAAACACCAAGGCATTATAACGCGTCTAAGAAACCAGTTGCCGAAAATAAAAGACCAAGACATATTCTTCCTGACTCTCATCGCGGCCGGAGTTTCAAGAAACGCAATATGTCTCATCACTAAAAACAAGCAAGCCAACTACTACAACAAATGTTCGCGTCTGAGACGCAAAATAGAGAACTCCGACTCCACAGACAAACAGGAATTCCTCGACACCATATTCAAATGACCGACAAACCATAAAAAAACATCTGTCAACGCCGCTTCACCGCCTTTCTTAACACCTTGATTGACAGGATTCAACACTTCTGATCCAAAAGTGATAGATTTTCAGTTTTCTATCACTTTGTAAACATTTGATAATCAACATATCACATAGAACGGATTTTCATTTTGATAGATTCTTTTTTACCTCTTGAATTCTCTTTATACAAAAAATCCCTCTAACTTTGCATCCGTAGAACTAACCCCAAAAACTATTAAGAATGAAATCTAACATGTTTACATCATTCGTTTGTTCCACTCTCCTCGCCATCCCAGTATCGGCAATAGCACAAACCTACGGCAACGGAAATCCATCCATGGATAACGGAAAAAGCATCCCGATTTACGAACGAAGCAAAAGCAATCCCGGTCGCCCAAAGATACCGTCGCAGCAGCACATCGAATGCGTGTACACGGAAGGGACGTTACACTTCTTCTTCGCGTTTCCCGAAGGGGAATGCCTCCTGACCGTCACCGACTCATTCTCCGGAATATCCACGCAATACTCTTTCGACTCCGCCGAGCCTGCCGAAATATTCGTGGGCGAAATACAGACAGGAAGCATCGAAATACTGACCTCACTCGGCTACACATACGAAGGAACAATAAGCTGATCCGGTCAATCATTTCCACAAAAACAAGAATATTTCAAAAATAATTTCGTTTAACCAAGATTTTGTATTAACTTTGCAAAGTCTCCTAACATCACCAATCATGAAGACAATAAAACTTTTAGCGGCAATCGCGGCAACTGCAATGATGAGTGCCTGCTCTCAGGAAGAGATGCTTCTCCCTGAAAACAACAACACGATTCATAATGAACCACCCACGCGAGTGAGCTTAGCTGAAGCCCTCAAGAGGGCTGACCGGATGCTCGAGAAAATAGGAGACCCATCAACCCGTTCATCCACACGCACAGTCAAATCAGTGCAGTTCATCGGAGGAAGCGGCACCCGCGCCGAAGACGACGCACCTATGTACTATGTGGTCAATTACGAGAACGAAGGCGGCTTCGCAGTACTCGGTGCCGATACGCGTCTTGACGGAGTGTATGCCATATCAGACCAAGGCCATCTCGACATGAACGACACCACCTTCAACTTCGGCCTCAACGTATTCTTCCGCTCCCTTCCGCCTTACAAACCGTATATCCCTCAGGATTCCATCGACAAAGGAATACACGAGTTCCAGCCAATCGACGAGAAAACCACAGACTTGTCATATAAATATGGGCCATTTCTTACTCCTGCTGTCAGAGAGTGGAATCAAAGTTATCCTTTCAATGCGTATTGTCCTATACAAAACAACAAAAACACTTTGGTCGGCTGCCCTGCAGTAGCCATCGGACAAGTGATGTCTTATTACGAGTGTCCCAAAACATACGGAGAATACACTTTCGACTGGAACCAAATGAAGAACGCTTACTCCAACACATCGATTGTAAACGGTGGAGTAGCGCGTCTGCTGCGAGAATTAGGCAAAGAAGGAAATCTGAAAATCAATTATGGCATCGAATCCAGCGGCACAGACACAAAAAGATACTACAAACGCACCTTCAAAACGTTTGAATACAATGAACCGGGTGATTTCAAAACCTTCTCAACTTCTGACCTGGAATACTGGATCAAGAAGAACAAACCAGTTCTAGTTCGAGGCAACTATGACAATGGAAACGGGCATCTTTGGGTCGTAGATGGCCTTTACTGCGACTTTTGGCGTTATTCAAATGCTTTAGGGGACGTGTCATATTACGGAGAAGGCACTTTCTTCCATATTGTATGGGGCTGGGGAGGTATCTGTAACGGCTATTTCAAACACGGAAGCGGCTTCACTCAAAACAGCAACAAGTTCACCGATGAAAACGACTTGAATTGGAACCCCAACTGGGAAAGCCTTGTCAAGATATACAAACTTGAATTCTGCGGAGACATAAACCCAAGATAAAAAAACTATAACAACAATCATTATGGACAAACTTCTGAAATTAGGCTTGATAAGCCTTTCAATCATCTTGATGGCATTGAACCAGTCTTGCAAAGATGACATAACCGACGGAGACACGTACACGTTCGACATCTCCGTAGATGCCCCAGGAGTATTCAAGACAGACCAGTGCAACGTGTTCTCCAACACCGGATATTCAGGAGATGTACAACTTCCCGGTTATGCTAAAACAATCTCTGTATATGCCACACCTTCAAAAAATCCAAAATTTGAGAAGTTCGTTCTCCAAAAAAATGAAAAAGGAGCGATTGCGGAGGAAGTATCTGTAAATGAAATATCCGACGAATACTCATTCCCGAGCGGAGCCACAGTAACAAAAGACACAGAGGGAGCGTATGTCTTCAACAACCTGCCCTCCGAAGGATACTCAATCAATGTCCTATTGAATATGGATGCCTCAGAAAAGAACGGCAAAGTCCTGAGCGAGACTGCCAAGATACCTATCAAAATACAAATATATTGGCATAAATAAGATTCAGTGTCAAACCTGAACTTGGCTTTTTCTGTAAACACAAAAAATGTGTTTACAGAAAAAGCCAAAATACAACTTATGTCAAGAGAAAGCAATTAACCATTAAACAACGTTATATGAAAATTTCTTTCAAGGCAATTCTCGCTTTAACTGCACTGGCAGTCAATACTCCGGCCTCAATGTCGGCCCAAACACAGATTGAAATCCGCCATTACCAGGCAGCTGCGGGCAACGACGCAGTCTGGGTGGCCACAAACGCCGGTCTGATGCGCTTTGACAAACAATCCGGCGAGTCGAAGACATTCTCCACCGACAAATACAACTACCTGACCGCAGTCGCCTTGTCCCCCGATGGCTTGGTGACAGTCGGCGGACATGGCACGCAGGGAGTCGCAACCTTCGACGGCTCGGAATTCTCCGCCCTGAAATTCGATGCGCACGCCCCGCAGAACATTGCCGCGCTCGTATTTGCCGACGGCCTTTGGGTAGGCGCGACGCAAATGGCGCTACACCAGAACGAGTCCGGATGGAAAACGTACGAAGGGCCGAATCCTGTAGCATCGCATTATGACTTCCACACGTTGGCATATTCGGAAAAAGAATCAAGGATGTGGGTCGGCGTTCAGAGCAACACAGCGGACAACAAATTCGGATACATCGATGCAGCCGGCTTGACTTTCATACAGGAATGCACCGACAACGTCAACGGCCTCTATGTGCAGGACGACGGCACCGTGATACTCGCCACTGAAAAGGGCATGCGGAAATATGCCGACGGAAAGTTCTCTGTGCTGGAGCATCCCATAAGCTCCATTCCGGCCGACTGTAAAGCAGTAACCGGAGAGGGAGACGTGATATGGTTCGCAGCAGGCAACACGCTTGTAAAAGGAGAAGGCACCACGTTCAAAAAATACGTCTGCAAAAAAGAAGACGGCACTACCGACACCATCACTTCAATCGCACTGGACGGAGAAACCGTATGGGTAACGCTCTACAACGGAGGATTGATGAAGCTCGTCGATGGAGAATTCGCAAACCCTTCCGCAGGAGTGGAAGAATCAATGGCCGAAACTGAAACAAGCAAAAACGACATCTACGACCTAAATGGAATGAGGATAGAAAAGCCTGCCAAAGGACAAATCTACATCCAAGGAGGCAAAAAACACATCGGAAAATAATCCATAACAACCAACCCTGAGCCTGCGCTGCTTACATAGACAGGCTCAAGGTAATCAGAAAATTTGTTAATGGGCAAGATACTGATATTGATTATTTCTGTGGCATTAAGTCTGCTTGAGAGCTTGACAGCAGTGGCTCAAGAGACGTCAGCGCATACACGGGTCCAGATGTTTGAGGGAGAAGCCAACTTCGGTGCGGCTTTCCCGGCAGACAAATACCACGTCGCACGCGGGAAAGGAGGCCTGACCATGGGACTCTCCATGCGCTACAACATCCCGGAAACGCGATTCGACTGCGGCATAACAGCCGATTTCACAGGAGTGATCCGCGACTTTGAGCGGAATCCACACACATACCAACAGACAAACCGCATCCTGTCGCTCGCACTGACAGGCGCCTACAATTTCAGGCAAGGCAAGAAGGTGAACCCGTTCGCGGGAATAGGCATCGGTGTCGGGTTTTACGACACCGTGGGCGACCGGATTTATGACGTGAGCGGCACAGGGGCGGTGTTCATCCCGAAAGTCGGCGTGGAGCTTTGGAGCCACCTGCGTGTGTTCGCATCGGCACACATAATCCGCAAAGGATTCAATTCAATCGACATCGGCCTTGCAGTGGTGATCGGAGGCCGGAAGAAAAAGAATCCATAGACCAAGACATCTTGACGTAAAGAAAGTAGTCATCAATATATAAACTTAGAGTATTTTTGAAATTTTTCTTCACGATTTTTTATGGAGGATTCCGGGACGGATTCGCGTATGCAGACGAGGGAGTGCAGCGGGCTGCATGACCGGGTCAAAGGCGTGAAGACACCCGAAAGACCCATAAAGGCACACTCGAACGGCACACTATGGCATTTTCACGTCATTTCCGTCCTTTCACTCGTTGCACAGTCCGCCATGCGCCTCGTTCCAAGGCTCGGAAAGCCCTGTAAAACTGCCTGTAAAAACCAGATAAAAATTCAAACACACTCTTAAAATATACCGATGATGAGAGAGGAACATTTGAGAAACAAAAAAATCTCCATATCTATTCAGGTTTCCAAACAAACGACAACTAAATCATAAATTATGAAGAATCAAATGAAGTTAATATCCTCAACACTGACGCTTGTGGGTATTGTGTCGATGACAGCTTGCAGCTCCGACGAACCGGGAAACGGAAGTGAACAGCCAAATCCGAGGCATTCAATCCAACTGAACGCCGAACAGCGAGAAATAGCGAAAGAAAACTTAGGATTCTCATTCAAAGTCTGGGACAAGATGACCGACGCCACTCCAAAAGGCAACCAGTTCTTCTCTCCGCTTGGAATGCATATGACCCTCTCCATGCTTGCCAACGGAGCCGACGAAGAGGCCAGGCAGGAGCTGACAACTTTTTTAGGAGCAAAAGATCTTCAGTCCCTCAACGGATTCAACAAGCTGATGCTTACAGAACTGCCAAAAGTTGACAACACTGTCAAGTTCTCACTGGCCAATTCGGCTTGGTTCGACAATGCAATCACTCCGGGACAGCAGTTTGTCGATGTCTGCAGATCAGTTTTCACCGCCTCTGTGTTCTCATATGACAAAGGAAGCAGCAAGGCCATGCAGGATGTCAACAAATGGTGTTCCGACAACACAGGCGGTATGATTCCCGCATTCCTGTCAGAACCGCCATCCGGGAACTTCCTTCTTCTGAATGCGGCGTATTTCAACGGCAAGTGGAAAAATCCTTTTGACGCGGCACTCACTGCCAAAGAAGAATTCACCTGTGAATCGGGAAAGAAGGCCACTGTTGACATGATGCACCTCTCTGGCGTTAAAGTAAATTGGTGCAAGACTCCAAAATACACGTCTTTTTGGCTGGAATATGGCAACGGCGGATACTCTATGTTTCTTGTCCTCCCTAATGAAGGCCTCAACGTCAACGACGTGATGGAGCAGAAAATAATAACTTATGAATACGACGCTGCATCTGAATACCATACCGGCGACCTCTGCCTTTCGCTGCCAAAATTCAGTCTGTCCGAGGACAATGCCAACCTCGCAAACGTTTTATGCGCTGCGGGTCTGACGAAGACATTCAGCGAATCGGGACACTTCTCCAGTATCTTCAACGGCTGCACACCTTCGGCAATGCGGCAGAAGACCGTACTTCAGGTGAACGAGTCCGGCACCGTTGCGACCGCAGTAACTGAAACAGGAGACGCCACTTCTCCCGGCAATGATCCATTGAAAATCGCATTCGATCGTCCCTTCGGACTTATAATCATGGAAAACAGCACAAGCACCATCCTCTATATGGGCAAAGTGGCCGAACTGTAACTATGAGAATCCAAGGCACAAACAACCACTGATTTTTACGTCTACAACCACTGATTATCTGCTATCTACAAAGAGGCTGTGTCGTTTGACACAGCCTCTCTGATATTATGCGTTTCTACGGTCCGGCAATCAGTCTACCTGGATGATGAGGTAAGGAGTGAGGCTCCAGAACTTGGCGGGATTGGTTATCTTGATGCTCTTTATGCCGTCAGCGTTGCTTACAATCTGGTAAGAGTCGGCAGGCATATTGCTCCATACCTTGACTTTCTTCGCAGTGGTCGGGATTGTAGTGATGTTGCGCTTGTCGGCGGTAGTGAAGTATGCAGCGTTGTAGTTGCCCTTCATCACCTTGGTGGCACCGAGGAATTTCTTTTCAAGCAGACCGTTCTTCTTCAGCTCCTTGTTGGTGCCGATAGCGTAGAACACCTTGTTGGCCTCGTTCTCGGCGGCCACGGCTTCCTGCTGGGCCTGTTCCTTGGCGGCTGTCTCGGCCTTCACTTCCTCTTCCTTCTGCGCAACGGTGTTGTTGAGTTCACCTATCTGCTTGTTGGCGTTTTCGAGGTCGTTCTGAAGCTGGGCTATCTTCTCGTCCTGCTGAGCGATATGAGCCTTGAGCTGGTCGATTGTCTTGGTGAGCACGGAATTCTGGTTGCCGGAATTCTTTACTTTCGCTTCCATGTCGGCCAGAAGCTGCTTGTTGGCGTTGAGGCGGGCCTTGATGGCGGCAAGGTTGCGGCGTATTTCGGCGCGGCGGTCGGCATTGTCGCCCTGGTTCATATTGTAGAGCAAGCCCTCCTGCATGTTGATGGAGTCGAGACCCGTGTAGATGTCGCCCATAAGGAGCATCAGGGAATCGTTGAAGTCGGAAGCTTCCTTGTATTCCTCGGTGAGGTCTGCGATCTTGGCGGAATCCTCGTTGAGTTTCTTTTCATTGCCTGCACATGACGCAAGCAGGATAGCGGCCGTACCGCAGATTAAAAACGTTTTTTTCATAATTTGAAAAATTAATTAGAGGTGTGGTTCAGTTAGAATTTTCAAGTTTCAGAAGGTTTCGTCGCGGTCTGGCCTTTCCGTGCCGGAGCTCTTCGGCCTGGCGGCTCTCCCGCAACCTTCAATGACAATAACAATTTCCCCCTTCGGATTGTTCACTTCGAAATAACCGGCGAGTTCACCCAGCGTGTCCCGGTGGATCGTCTCGTGCAGTTTCGATATTTCCCGGCAGACGGCCGCAGGGCGTTCCGTCCCGAAAACATCGGCAAGCTGGCGGAGGGTGCGCGGCAGCCTTTTCGGCGACTCGTATATCACGACAGTGCGCTGTTCACCGGCCAGTTCGGCCAAGCGCGTGGCCCGTCCTTTCTTCGGAGGCAGGAACCCTTCGAAGACGAACCTGTCAGTAGGCAGTCCGGAGTCCACCAGCGCAGGGACAAAGGCGGTGGCCCCGGGGAGGCATTCCACTGGCAGCCCGCGCCGCCGGCACTCGCGGGAAAGCATGAACCCGGGATCTGAGATGCCAGGAGTGCCGGCATCGGAGATGAGGGCCACAGTCATTCCGCCCTCCACCTGTTCGGCCACACGGGCGGAAGTCTCATGTTCGTTGAACTTATGGTGGCTGCGCATCGGGGTCTCTATGCCGAAATGCTTAAGCAGCACGCCCGACGTCCGGGTGTCCTCCGCAAGTATCAGGTCGGCCTCTTTCAATGTCTCCACGGCCCTGAAAGTCATGTCGTCGAGATTGCCCACAGGCGTAGGCACTATAAACAGTTTTCCTGCCATGACCCTATTTCTTGAAGTAACGGGTAAGCAGGGTCATGAATTCCACCACTACCGCATCTTCCGGGTTCCACTCCAGATCATTGTAGAAATAGTCCTCGGCCTCATCATATGAATCCATAGTGGCCACAAGGTCAAGGGCCGCATTGAAATCAGGATCGGAGTTTGAGAAAAGCTCACGGCGGAACCTGAAACGGTCGTTCACGCTCAGAAGCGGCTTGGGCCTCTCTGTCGCAGCCCGGCCTTTGGCGGGAAAACGTCCGGAACCGGAAATTTCAGGCTCAGGCATGCGCTTCTCCACTTCTTCAGCCTCGTATTCATCGCACTCGTCAGGAAGCGAGTAGAACATCTCATCAGACCCGGCAGTTACGTCCGCCGTGCCGTCGTCTCCAACGCACGCCTCTGCGGCTTCATTCCGCATCTCACGGCAATCCAGCCCGGAAACAGAGCATATCGCCCTCACCTTATCCGATATAAGGTCTTCAAGAGCCTCGTCTTTCTCACGCTCAAGACGCAGACGCACGAGCCCTTCAAGCTCGAACGCCAGGTCAAGGAGTTCTTTATATCTGTCCATCGTCTATCACAAGTCTTGTTAACAGGTTCATATAAAATTCACGGCTCAGGAAAGATGGAAAGCAGCATTTTCTCCACCTCTGAACGGACGGCACCGCGCCCGCCCTTCATGCCGTTGATGATTATGACTATTGAATGCGTAGGCACGTAATCGTCGTCGAGCTTATAGCCAGCATAGCACTGTATGCCCGACATGGAGCCGGTCTTCAACGCCACGTATTCTTCCAGATGCGTCCCGCACAGAAAACGCTTCAATGTGCCTTCCCGTCCGGCGAGAGGGAAAAAAGACGCATAGTAAGCATCCCCGCCCATCTCTTCAAGCACATCGGCCATGAACGACGCCGTAGTCCTGTTGGAACGGGAAAGCCCGGAGCCGTCCACGATCTTCACCCCGTCGGTATCCGCCCTTTTCCTCTTCCAGAAATCATATTCTATCTCAGCGGCCTTCTCCGGAGTGCTTTCCTTACCGACCGACAACGGGATGGTACGCATAAGTGCCTCAGCATAAAGATTGTCGCTGCGCATCATGCAGGAACGCATTATTTCGTCGAGCGGGGCAGAACGATGGTCAAAGACAAGACGCCTGCGCCCGGAATCCAAGCCGTTGCCCCCTATGCGTATGCCCATACCGGCCAAAGCGGCCTTAAGCTTCGACACGAAGACGGCGGCCGGGTCGGACACCGACGACTTTCCGGAAGCGTTGTTCTGGAAATTGAACCCATGGCATCCGGTGCCGTAAGCATGCCGGAGGTCTCCCGAAGCCCATGACGGCGGCACCGCCGGCCCTTTGAACACCGAGCCGTCCACCCTTATCTTCCCGGCAATGCTGTCGATGCCTTTCGTCCGCAATGCCGACGCCACATCTGCAACGAAATCGGGAGTCAATGGAAGTTTGGAGGAATTGAGGGTGGGGTCTCCCGAACCCACCACCACTACATTCCCTTCAAGCACCCCGCGCTCCACGTCTCCGTCCACATAAGCCTTGGTGTGATAAGCCCAGTCCTTTCCGGCCGTCCTCAGCAGAGTGGCGGTCGTTACGGCCTTCTGTATCGATGCCGGGACAAGAGGCACGTCTTCATTGTAGGACGCAACGACATTGCCGCTGCCCAAATCCCTGACCATCACCGCCACCTTTGCCGAATCCACTGAAGGAGAATGCACGAAAGCCGCTACCGCTTCTTCAGGAGCATGGGCACAGATCACTCCCGAGGATATGCAGAACGCCGTTAAAACGCTGATTATGTTCAATAAATATGTCTTCATACCATTTCGAGGAGAAAAGCGTCAGGTGCAAAGATACAACAAATTTCCGAAAAAACCGGAATGCTTGCACGCTCTTCCAGAAAAAATGAGTAATTTAGTGGTTTGAAAACAGAAACGGAACATCAATCACGATATGAGCGAGCATAACATCCGGGAACCGTACACCTTCGACCGAGTGGTCCGCATCATCTTTTCGATTGCGGGCATCGTAGCGGCCATCGTCCTTCTCAACTGTCTGAAAGGCGTGCTTCTGCCGTTTCTGGTGGCATGCCTGATTGCATATATGCTTGAACCGCTCGTGAGATGGAACCAGCGTTGGACCCGCCTGAAAGGACGCTTCATCCCGGTGGTGCTCACGCTTCTGGAGGCATGCCTGGCTTTCGGCGTATTCCTCGCCCTTTTCGTGCCATACTTCATTTCCGAGACCTCGGCAATGGCCGACGTGGTGAGAAAATACGCAACGACGCAGATCGACATCCCTTACATAAGCCGCAGCATCCACGACTTCATACGTGAAAACGTGGACTTCAACACCATCACCCGATACCTTTCCAAAGACCAGTGGGGCACGCTTCTGAAAGAGACCCTTTCGTCGGGATGGTCGTTCCTCAGTTCGAGCGTGGCGTTCGTGTTCGGTGCGGTGAGCTGGCTGATTGTGGTGCTATACGTGATATTCATCATGATCGACTATGAAAGGCTGATGCTCAGCTTCCGTCAGCTTGTGCCCCAAAGCCACAGGCACCGCGTGTTCCACATCTTCGACGACTGCAAGAACGCCATGAACAGGTATTTCCGGGGACAGGCGGTCATCGCCTCCCTCGTGGGGATAATGTTCTCCATCGGATTCGTGATAATAGGGCTTCCGATGGGGGTGGTGCTGGGCCTTTTCATCGGGATGCTCAATATGGTTCCGTATCTCCAGCTGATTTCGCTGCCGATCACGGCGGTGCTCTGCATAGTCTACACCGTAAGCACCGGCGACAGCTTCTGGATGATATTCTGGGAAAGCATGGCGGTGTACGTGGTCGTGCAATGCATCCAAGACCTCATACTGACCCCTAAGATCATGGGAAAGGCCATGGGCCTAAACCCCGCCATAATACTGCTCTCCCTCTCTGTCTGGGGCAGCCTTCTCGGATTCATGGGACTCATAATCGCACTGCCGCTGACCACCCTGCTCCTCTCCTACTACGACCTCTACGTGCTGCAACGCGTGCGCCGCAAGCAACTTCTGAGCGATCTGCACGCACGCGAAAAGGCTCCGTCCCGGCCTACGATAAACGACTGAGGACAATACAAAAAACCAACTTTATTAAGCCTGAGGCGTTTATACGTAAACTGTAATGACAAAACGAATATGAAGAGAATCATCCTCGGCCTGCTCATGATTGCAGGCCTGTCTTTGGCCGCAGACGCCAAAGACACATACGGACACGACGCAAGTGCGCTTCCTAAAGCTGCACAGTCGGTGATCAAGAAGAACTTCAAGACCCGCGTCGGCGTCGTGAAGATCGACAAGGATTTCGGCCGCATAAGTGAGTATGAGGCCACGCTCACCGACGGCTCGGAGATAACATTCGACCGTGACGGAAACTGGAAAGAGATTGAGACCAACATCGAAAAATCTGTCCCTTCCGCCTTCGTCCCGACCGCAATAAGCACATTCGTGAAGAAGAACAACCCCGGCACACGCATAGTGGGTATAGAAAAGAAGCGTAACGGATACGAAATCTCACTGTCAAACGGAATAGACATCGAGTTTGACAAACAAGGCAATTTCGTGAAATACGACTGACCGCCATCTTCACAACCACCGAAAGCACAACACAGAACAAAAGGCTTCTTGGGGCGAGCCTGCCCACAAGAAGCCTGAAACAATCAAACCAAAATACTTTTTAACTTCAAATTTCTTTTACACATGAAAAGAATCTTATCTGCATTGGTGGCACTCGTGTGCCTTGCATTCACCGGCATAGCCCAAGAATGCCCCTACGACATCAAATGGCTCCAAGGCCAAGGTTACTCCACCGCCTCAGAAATCAAAGACATGAAAGTGATTTCGCTTCGAATGGTGTTCGCCGAAATCAACAATGTCAGCAGCGTTGCCGTATCGGAAGGCAAAAAAGTCCACGTGGAAGGGCCAAACAACTTCACCGGAGATTTCTACATCTCACAGCTCTCCAAGACCGACCAGAGCGGCAACGTCATCAACCTGAACGGATTCAAGTTCACATGCGAATCCAAAGGTTTGGCACTCAAAGAATACGGAGACTATACGATGACTTTCCCCGCCGGCTTCATGAAAGTGGACGGAACTGACAACCCTCAGTTCTCAGTAAAGTTTACCATCGAGGACACTCGCGTGTTCGAACCAATAGAGTTCCAGATCACCAACGTGTCGCCGGCTGAAGGCGAAGTAACCGAGCTCCGCTCAGTATCGTTCCAGATTTCCAACAAGAACTCTTTGGATAAACGCCTCTACGACAACCTCGGCCTGAAAGCCGGCTCAAGAGGGCTGGTAGAAATGCCTGACGGCTCCACAAAAGATATGCTTTTTGCCGGAGAAGGCGTGCTTACCGACAAGCTGGGATGGGAATTCCGTTTCTACAAAGAGGACGGGAGCGGCAACATCGTATATGAAGACGGCTTGCCCGTAGTGGTTCCTTTCACCGAACCCGGGGACTACAGATTCATCGTTCCCGAAGGAACCATCCTGCTCTCGGAAATCGAAGGAGGCCGACTATACACGAACAAACGCATCGAATTCAATTACACCATCAAGGGAAGTGTTCCGGAAGACCAGTTCACCGACGAAAAGCCTGTGGCAAACCCGGTGCCTGACAAGACATATAAGTCTCTCGAACGCTTTGAATTCTCCGCTCCGGCCAACTATTCAATCGCGCTTCCTTCTTCAGTGAAGAATTTCTCGCTCATTTTTGACGGAAAGCAGTCGACCGCCACTCCTTCGATCAGCAACGGCATCATCTCTGTTTCATTCGGCAAAATAGAGGCCAAAGGAAGCTATGTGCTGCGCATACCTGAAGGAGCCATCGAATTCTCCGACGCCAACGGCAAGAAATACATCAACCGCACCATCGAGTTCAACTACAACGTAGACCCCGCCGCATCAGTGGAAATGATCGAGGCAGACGGAAAAGTAACCGTCTACAACCTCGCTGGCGAACGCGTGCTCGACAACGCACCGGCAGATATGCTCCGCAATCTTGAAAAAGGCATCTACATCGTAAACGGCAAAAAACAGGCAGTCAAATAAAAAGGACTGAACCTTCAACATAAAAAGGGCAGACTGGCGCATCTCCGGTCTGCCCTTTCTGATTGCATGTCCGGATATCACCCTGAACCGTTTTCAACATAAAGCACATTTGTATGTTTCACAACTTTTAGCTAACTTTGCACAACAATCAACAGTTACTTAAAAACAAATATTACTGTCCGCTAAACCATAAAAAGGCGAGTCCAACTTCCTGAACGGCAGAAGTTGGGCTTACTTTTTGTATTTGACAAGCCCCCTCAGCAGTTTTCAGGAACTTCGGGAGGCGA
>Ga0073906_1004266_pt1 | contig 14633 bp, 13 predicted proteins | sample Inofromicrocosms_FD_65485 | JGI IMG/M metagenome (GOLD analysis project Ga0073906, IMG submission 65485) | Mouse cecum microbial communities from Vienna, Austria - Inoculum for glucosamine and mucus D2O microcosms | ecosystem: Host-associated > Mammals > Digestive system > Large intestine >... | reverse complement strand
GAAGAGCGAGAACTTCGAGCAGGCACTTGACGAAGTTGTATGGCTTATAGTTACGCTTGCAAACCAGTCGGTTCAGATTTTCAACCTTCGCAATAAGGGAAGCGAAAAGCCGCTTCTTACTGCGGAGGAGGTCGAGCTTTTAACGACTCCCACAGACTTGGCAACCTATAAGGATGCCATTACGGAGTGCTTATTTAAGGGTACGAAGCGCAACGTGGAGAGTGAAGAATCAAAAAACGCAGTGGGCGGGTAAACGATGACGAGTTGTTTACCCGTCTGCTTTATTACGGGTTAGCGCATTTGAACCTAAGCCAGGACGAGGTTTGGCTGATGCCTTTCGGGTTGCTGCTTGACCTGTGGGAATGCCATAAACAGTACCACGGTATGAGCAAGGCGAAGGTTGAAGTGTTCATTGACGATATTATCCCGGACGGAATTTAAAAAGGAGGTGAGCAGAGAATGGCAGATAATTTCGGTTTGAAGATAGGGCTTGAAGGCGAGAAAGAATTCAAAAAAGCACTGTCGGATATCAATCAGTCATTTAAGGTGCTTGGCTCTGAAATGAAGCTGGTGGACTCGCAGTTCGATAAGAACGATCAGTCGGTTGCCGCACTTACAGCCCGGAACGAAGTTCTGGAAAAGTCCATAGAAGCGCAGAAGTCGAAGATTGAAACCTTGCGCTCGGCGCTTTCCAATGCGGCATCGTCCTTTGGTGAAACGGACAAAAGAACACAGGCTTGGAAGATACAACTTAATAACGCGCAGGCAGAATTGAACGGAATGGAAAAAGAGCTGAAGGAAAACCAATCAGCTCTGAAATCCACCAGTTCGGGAATGGACGATGCGAAGAAGTCAGCCGATAAAATGGGTGATGAAATAGAGGATGCGGGCAATCAAGCCGATAAATCCTCGCCCAAGATGGAAGCTCTCGGTAGCGTATGCAAGGGTGTAGCTGGGGCTATTACTGCTGCATTCGCTGCCGTTTCTGCCGCTGCCATTGCTGCCGGTAAAGCGTTAGTAGATATGACGAAAGAGGGCGCGGCGTATGCCGATAACGTTCTCACTGAATCAACGGTAACCGGCATTGCTACAGATAAACTTCAAGAGTATATGTATGCCGCCGAACTCGTGGATGTTTCAGTTGAAACGCTGACGAAATCGATGGAAAAAAATATAAAATCTATGAAGTCGGCGGCGGACGGTTCGAAAGCATATGAAGAAGCGTATGCGCAGCTTGGAGTTGCCGTTGTCGATGCAAACGGTGAACTGCGCGATAGCGACACAGTGTATTGGGAGTTAATCGATGCGCTTGGCAAAATCGAGAATGAAACCGAACGTGATGCAATTGCAATGCAGGTGCTTGGCAAGTCTGCGCAGGAACTCAACCCGTTAATTGTCGCAGGCGCGGACCGAATGGCAGAGCTGGGGGAAGAAGCGCGGAAGGCGGGGTATGTTCTGTCTGACGATACTCTCGCCGCTTACGGCGCATACGATGACCAGCTTCAAAAATTGACTACCGGTGCGACTGCCGCGAAAAACTCTCTCGGCACTGTCCTGCTGCCGATTTTAACAGAGCTTTCAAGCGCGGGCGTTGACCTGTTAGGCGATTTCACAAGGGGCATACAAGAGTGCGGTGGGGACATCAGCAAGATGGCGGGTGTCATAAGCGACATATTGCCGAAGGCGCTCGACACCGTTATGAAGTATGTTCCGCAAATTCTGGAACTGATAGTTTCGGTGGTTGGCTCAATCGGAAAGGCGATAGTTGACAACCTTCCTATGATAGTCACCGCCGTTTCGCAAATCATCTTTACGATATTGAACGGCTTAATTGCCGCGCTTCCACAGATTGCGGACGGAGCGTTGCAGTTGGTGTTGGCTTTGGTGGACGGAATTATCGACCAGCTTCCGATGCTGATTGATGTGGCGTTGAAAGTAATCGAAACGCTTATTCAGGGGTTGGCGCAGGCGCTTCCCAAGCTGATACCTGCCATCGTTCAGGTGGTGGTGCAAGTAGCGCAAACACTTATAAAAAATCTGCCTACAATCTTGAAAGCGGTGCTTGAACTCATAAAAGGCGTTGCAAAAGGAATACTTGACGCAATTCCTGTAATCATTAAGGCGCTGCCGGAAATTATAAAAGCAATTGTTTCTTTTATTCTCGGTGCGATACCAGAAATCATCGATGCAGGCATACAGCTTTTGACCTCACTTGTGGCAGCATTGCCGGAAATTATCCAGGCAATAGTTGAGGTCCTGCCTGAAATTATCAACGCAATAATCGAAGCGGTGTTGGATGCACTGCCGTTAATAATCGATGCAGGCATAAAACTGCTGACCGCGCTTATTACGGCTTTGCCTGACATTGGTCGATTTGAACGGTCGGTGATTTTTGTATCAAAATCTCTCATCTTTCACAATTAAAAACGTAAGTTGAACCGAATTCAACTTACGTTTTTTTTCTAAATAATAGTTAATAAAATCCACCATATATGGTAAAAAAATGAGAGCCGTTCACGGAACGGCTCTCATTTTTCATGTTAAAATGTAAATGGGAGAATTTACGGGATAAGACCGACGTCTTGCAGGGTTTCATTCGCGGTTGGGGTTCGGCCGCTCCAAACAAGCTCGTCGAGAGAGAAGGGCAGAACGGCGTCGCCCGAGAGCTTGATCAGTTTATAGTTCGTTTTGAGCCGTTCCGCGCTTCGGAGGATAGATGCTCTGATCGCGGGTTGTTCGATGCTTTCCGCGGTTTCAAGGACTCCTTCGAGCGTCCCGTATTTTTGCAAAAGAGAAGCCGCCGTTTTCGGGCCTACCTTATCCGCGCCCTTGATGTTGTCCGCATGATCGCCGACGAGCGATTTGAAATCGGCGTATTGTGCGGGCGTGATTCCGAATTTTTCCGAAAGTGCGTCGGGCGTCAAAATTACAGTGTTTTTCCCGCGGTAGCGGAGCACGGAAACGTGTTCGCTCAGAAGCTGGAAGTAGTCGCTGTCAAAGGATGAGATCACGATTTTCGTATCCTTCCCGTAGGTGTAGGCATACCCTGCGATCCAATCGTCCGTTTCGCAAACCGTCGTTTCGGCGCGCTTTACGCCGAGGCGGTCGAGTGCGGCGTAAATATCGGGTAACTGCGAAAAGGGGTTTTCGGCTTCTGGAACGTTGCCGTAATCGATGCGATTCGCCTTATAGTCCGCATCGAGGGCGGTGCGGCCGTTTTTATGCTCGCCGTCGAACAGCACCGCAACGTGCGTCGGGTTCGTCATGCGTATGATTTTGAGGAGCGCGCCCGTAAAGCCGAGCGTGCCGTGGATCGCCTTGCCGTTTCGGTTGAAGATCCGCGCGGGCATTCCGAAAAACATTTGAAAGAGAAGATTGCTCCCGTCCACTAAAAGCAGTTTTTCCATACCCGCCGAATTTCTCCTTATGTTTTCGCAAACATTATAGCATAAAACGCTTCTGTTTCAAAGCGAATTGCGCTTTTGCGAATCTTGATTTTATTTCCATAATGTGATATAATACAAGCCAAAGTTGCTTATATAAAATGTTCGGACGAACGGGAGAAGAATCGCGAATGAAACAAACGATCGAAGTAGTTGCGGCATTGATATGGGAGGAGGACAGATTTTTGATTTGTCAACGCCCCGCATACAAGGCAAGAGGGCTGTTGTGGGAATTCGTCGGCGGCAAGGTAGAGGCGGGCGAAACCAAAGAGCAGGCGCTCGTGCGGGAATGTATGGAGGAGCTCGCCGTTACCGTTGAGCCGCACGGGATCTTTGCGGAGGTCACACACGAATATCCCGACGTGACGGTGCATTTGACCCTGTTTCACTGCGCTCTTCTCAAAGGCCGTCCCAAACTTTTGGAGCATAACGATATGAAGTGGATCTCGCCCGCCGAAATCCCGCAATTCGAGTTCTGCCCCGCCGACGTCGAAATTTTAAAGAAATTATCCTCGTGCGGGAAGGGCAAACAATGACAGATCTTCAAATAGCAAAACAAAATCTTGCGGGACATACGATTTGCCTGTGCAAGGACGGGAAATGCCTGTATAGCGACGAGCGGGGCATCGCGCCGATGATGGACTTTGTTGCCCGAGGCGTCGATTTGACGGGCTATTCCGTCGCCGATAAAGTAGTGGGAAGGGCGGCGGCGTTTTTGTTCGTAAAATGCGGGATACAAGCGGTGTTTGCGGGGACGATTTCCGAGAGCGGAAAAGCCGTATTGGAGGAGTACGGGATCGCGGTTTCTTATACCGTTTTTGCGGAAAAAATCATCAATCGCGCGGGTACGGATATCTGCCCCATGGAAAAGGCGACCGCAAACGCCCATACCGCCGAGGAGGCGTACCTTATTTTAAAAGAAAAAATGCGTGAAATGGGAATTGCATAAAAGTACAAGCGGCGCGCTTTCTTTCAAAGAAAGCGCGCCGCTTTTTATTTCAAAATTCTAATGCGATTTTGATATTTAATAATTTATTTAAAAAATCAAAAAAAGTTTTATAAAATGTGTTGAAATTTAGAAGAAAGTACGATATAATGAAAGCCTAAATCAAAAACATTTTCAAGGGGGAAAATTATGAGCTCGGTTATTTCACAAAAGAAATATCAAATCGTTTTGTTTCAGGGTGGATTAGGTAATGGGCGATAATGAAACGGGAATGAAAGAGGCGAACGATACGGAGCAAAAAAGTCATGGTTGCTTAATTGCGTTTTTGGTGTTTTTCTTGATCTTTGTTGCGCCGATTCTTATTTTTTGCCTTCTTTTATTCTACGCTTGTCATAAAGCGCCTGATTTGAGCGATTATCATCAAAAAGGAGAAACGATCGTCCTATCGGGTGAAAAATTCGATTATCAAATTACTTATAAGTCTTATGGGGAGTACTTTATAGAATTATCCATTACTATCGATGAAGAGATTGAAAGACCCGATATTTTGTATTTTTATACATGCGCCGGTAGCGCAAGCATTAGCTACGTTTATTCAAATAAAAATAAGTATGAAGCCATTCGGACGACTCCCGGTTGGTTTATATATATGGGGAAGATTGCGGTGCCGATGGAAACGAATCCTTGCGAGGTCAAAGTTTTTCAAGATATTTTTGAAGATTTTAAAGGCTATATCAAGTTTGAGCTGACCGATGTACCGGGAGATGACGAATCGGAAGGGAATAAAGAAGCGATTAAGATTAACTTTTATTGACTTTCGGTGATAAAAATTTTACGAATTTGTTGACAATACTGCTTTAATCTCTATATCAGGGCTTGAAATTTGGGGGAATGGATATGAGTGAAAACGAAACAAAAAAAGAAGAGGAATTTGATACGAAGCGTGCAAGGCGAGCTTGTTCAATTACATTTTTGGTACTCATTTTGATTTTTGTTGCACCGATCCTTACTCTTTATCTTTTAATTTTGCATGCTTGCCATCAAGAACCCGATTTGAGCGACTATCATTTGATTGGTGAAACGGTCGTCTTATCGGGTAAAGAGTTCGATTACCATATTACTTATGAATCGCTATCGGTAAAATATCCCCCCAAAACCGGCAGTAAAGCAAACGTGATAAAATTATCCGTTTCCATAGACGAAGGGGTTGAAATACCTGATGTTTTGTATTTTTTCACAACCACTGATATTTCTCGGATAGAATCTAATGGCCGTGAAGGCGCAATCTACAAGAAACTTTCTATTTTGCCCGGTCAACGGATAGAAGTATTGATGGAAACGAATCCTTGCGAAATTGATTTATATTTTTACAGGAGCGATTTTAAAGGGTATGTAAAATTTGGGTTAACCGGATTAACGGTAAAGCAAAGTTTAAATGAGGAGATAAGTGTGGAAGCAATCGAGTTTAAATTATATTAATTGCCTTTGATAAAAAGTCTTTTAGAAGTTGTTGACGAAACAACTTCTTTTATTGTATAAAGGGGCGCGGCAATAGCTGCGCCCCGATGATTTTTGTTGGGATTCTTTAACAATACTTTTTCCGCTTACTTTTTCAAATTTTGCAGAACGGCGTCGGGCGCTTGCTCGTAGCGGGCGAAGGTTTCGGTGAACTTCCCGCGTCCCTGCGTCATGGAGCGGAGCGAGGTCGCATAGGTGAGCAGTTCGCCCTGCGGGGCTTCCGCCGTGACAATCTGCATTTCGTCCTGCGCGTCCATGCCGATGATCCTGCCTCTGCGCTTATTCAAATCGCCCATCACGTCGCCCACGAATTGCTCGGGAACGGCGATCTTCAACCGCGAAATGGGCTCTAACAGCACGGGGGAAGCGTTCTTGATGCCCTCTTTAAAGGCGATTTCCGCCGCCGATTTGAACGCCGCTTCCGAGGAGTCTACGTCGTGATAGCTTCCGTCGTAGAGGACGGCTTTCACGCGGATCACGGGATAGCCTGCGAGCACGCCGTTGGGCAGGCACTCGATAATGCCCTTTTCCACGGCGGGGATATACTGTTTGGGAACGGAACCGCCCACGACCTCTTCCGCGAACTCGAAATCTTTCTCGCAGGGCTCGAAGCGCATTTTGCAGTGACCGTACTGACCGTGACCGCCCGTCTGCTTCTTGTATTTTCCTTCCGCCGTCGCGCTTTTGCGAATGGTTTCCTTATAGGCGACGGCAGGGGTGCGGAAATCGGCGTCCGCGCCGAATTTCGCTTTGAGTTTTTTCTTGATGACTTCGAGGTGAACTTCGCCCTGTCCGCCCACGAGCGTTTCGCCCGTGCCCGTGTTCTTGGTTACGGTAAAGCTCTTGTCCTCGTCTGCAAGGCGTGCAAGCCCGCCGAACACTTTATCCTCCGTTCCGCGCACCGAAGCGTAAACCGCCAGGAACAAAACGGGCTTGGGGAAGGGGATCGCGTCGAATACGACGGGGGTATCCTCCGCGCAGAGGGTGTCGCCCGTGCCCGTGTTCGACAGCTTCGACACCGCGCCGATATCGCCCGCGCCGATCGAATTGACGGCTTCCAGCTTTTTACCCTTCACGAGATACAGCGCGTTGATGCGCTCGGTGGCGTTGGTGTTCGTATTGAGCACGCTCATGCCCGTTTGCAGAGTGCCGCGGCAGACGCGCAAGTAGTTCATTCTTCCCACGAACGGGTCTACCGCCGTCTTAAACACCTGCGCGCAGAAGGGGGCGTTTTCCACGCATTCCACGCCCACGACGGCGTCCTTTACGGGGTCGGTTGCGGGAAGTCCGCTCCGCTCCGCCGCTTCGGGCATATATTTCACGATCTCGTTCATGAGGTTGATGACGCCCTTGTTTTGAAGCGCACTGCCCGCCATGACGGGAATAACGTTGATGGAGAAAATACCTTTGCGGATGCCGTGAATGGTGTCCTCGCGGGAGAGGAAGCCGTCCTCGAAGTATTTTTCGAGCAGTACGTCGTCGTTCTCCGCCGCCGTTTCCATGAGGGAAGCCTGCATCTCTTCGAGGTCGCGCACGTAGAGCTCGGGCACGGGAATTTCCTCGTAGCCCGTATTGGAGAATTTGTATGCTTTGCCCGTGAGCGCGTTTACCACGCCCGTCATCTTGTTCCCTTCCATTACGGGAATCTGAATGGGCGCGATCTTGCCCTTGTATTTCTCTTGCAGGGCGTGAACGGTGCCGTAGTAATCGGCGTTGTCCTTATCCATGCCGTTGATGAATACGATGAGCGGTTTTTTGGCGCGCAGACATTGCGAGATCGCCTTTTCCGCGCCCACCGTTACCGTGCCGCCCGCGCCCGTCACGACGAGCGCGCCGCCGCAGGCGCGCATAGCCTCGTTGAATTCGCCCTCGAAGTCGTAAAATCCGGGAACGTCCAACAAATTCAGTTTCGCGCCGCCCCAGCTCGTGTACGCGACGGAGAGAGAAACGGACATCTTGCGAGCGATTTCCTGCTCGTCGAAGTCGGACACGGTAGTGCCGTTATCCGTTTTGCCCATGCGCTCTATGGTGCCGCCGTTGAAGAGCATTGCCTCCATGAGCGTGGTCTTGCCCTCGCCGCTGTGCCCGACGATCGCGATATTCCGAATGTCTTTTGCCGATATGCTCATAATTTTACCCCTTATAGTAAAGTATCGTGCTTGCCCGAGCCTTCCAACCGCGTTCGGCGCGGGTATAATTCTATTATACCTGAAAACGGGAAAAAATCAATACCCAAACGGAAATTTCATGAAATTTATTTTCGACCGCTTGACACGAACGAACGTTTTATTTATAATGAAAAGACACGGGACGATGAGAGCGGGGAGGCGCAGTATGGATCGAAAAATATTGCATAGCGACGCAAACGCATTTTACGCTTCGGTGGAATGCGTTTTAAACCCCGAGTTACAGGGGAAGGCGATGGCCGTGTGCGGGGCGCAGGAAGATCGGCACGGCATCGTGCTTGCAAAGAGCGAACTCGCCAAGCGGGCGGGGGTGAAAACGGGCATGACGAATTGGCAGGCAAAACGGTTGTGTCCCGAGCTGATCGTCGTGCCGCCCCGTCACGATATTTACGCCAAATTCTCCGCCTCCCTTCACGAAATATATCTTCGCTATACCGATTACGTCGAACCGTTCGGGCTCGACGAGTGCTGGCTGGACGTCACGCGTTCGCGCCGCGAACCTTACGCGATCGCCGAAGAGATCCGCGAAACGGTAAAACGGGAGCTGGGGCTCACCGTAAGCATTGGGGTTTCCTTTAACAAGGTATTCGCAAAGCTCGGGTCGGACGTGAAAAAACCCGACGCGGTAACGGCGATCACGCGCGAAAACTTTCAGGAGATCGTTTGGCGGCTGCCCTGTTCGGATATGCTTTTTTGCGGACGTGCGACGACGGAGAAGCTGAGAAAGCTGGGCGTGCGCACCGTCGGCGAACTTGCCCGTTATCCGAAAGAGCCGCTTTTGAAAATTTTCGGTAAAAACGGGGGGAAGCTTTGGCAGTACGCAAACGGTTTGGATAACGACCCCGTCGCCCGTTACGACGGGGCGGAGCAGGCAAAATCGGTGGGGCACGGCGTGACCTGCGTTGCCGACCTTGTAAACTTGGAGGAGGCGGAAACGGTCATCGTGTCGCTGACGCAGGAGATCGGGCAAAAGCTTCGCCGATTGCGTTTGCGGGCGCGCGGGATACAGGTAACGGTGCGCGATAAGGATTTGGCGTTCGAGTCGTGGCAGGCTCAGCTTCAAGCGCCCACGCAGAGCGCGGCGGTGCTTGCGGAGGCGGGTACCGCGCTGCTCGGACAGAGATACGGCTGGAAGAAACCCGTTCGCGCGGTCACGGTAAGCGCCATTCGGCTGGAAAGCGTCGATGCGCCCGATCAGCTTTCCCTCTTTCAAACGGACGACAAGCGGGAGCGGGTGGAAAACACGCTTGACGCGATTCGTCAGAAGTTCGGCGGAAGCGCGATCCGTCCCGCCGCTCTTTTAGGGGAAAACAAGCTTCCGCCCCATCGGGAGGAGTAACGCCGTTCTCCGCGCAAGAAGCAGAGTACAGGCGGAATAATAAAAAATTATTTTTTCAAAATAAGTTTCTCCTATTTACAAATTTGCCGTTTTGTGCTAAAATAAAAGAAAAAGTTTTTCATCGGCGGGGTTTGCGATCTGTACCGACCATGAAACGGAGGCGAACGTGAAAAAATCTTTATTGACGGCTTTGTTTGCGCTTGCGGCGGCGGGTTCGGTCGCGGTTTCCGCAGGAGCGGTTACGCCCGCGCGCGCGGCGGAAGAGAAGACGGCGGATATCTATATCCTCGCGGGACAGAGCAATGCGGTGGGGTGCTCTAATCTGTTGCAGACGGTACACGGTCAAAACGACGCTTCGAAAAGGTACGATAGCGTGATTGCGGCGGACGACGCGCGAAACCAAAGCGGTTACGACGGCGTGCTGTATTACGGCGTTACCAACGTGGAGGCGAAAACGGAAACGATTCCTTCCGCTTCCCTCGTTCCCGTCAAGCTCGGGCAGGGGCAGAACGCGCAATATATGGGGCCCGAAGTGGGCATGGCGAAGATTTTATCGCAAACGCACACGGCGGATCATCCCGCGGTCATCATCAAATATGCGGCGGGCGGGGTGTTTCTCGGCGACTACAACGGCGCGTTCGGCAACGCGCCCTATCTCTTTACCGAACAATACGGCAACTGGGCTTCTCCCTCCGTGATCGCGCGTTGGAAGCAGGAGGGGAAGAAAGTCCATAGAAATTCGGGGCTGATGTACACCCGCTTTTTAGAGGTGCTCGAACGCGGGCTCGAAAGCGTGCGGGCGCAGGGCTTTAAGCCCGTCGTGAAGGGGTATATCTGGATGCAGGGCGAATCGGACGCGGAACACAAGGAGCTTTCCGAGATATACGGGACGAATTTACAGGCGCTCATCGGCGACATGCGGACGGACGTCGCCGCGCTCACGGAGGATGGGAACGCGAAGGATATGCCCTTCGTCGTCGGCAAGATAACGCCCACCTACAACGGTTATACGCGCTGGGTGCAGACCCTGCGCGCGGGACAGGATCGTGTCGCCCGCGAAACGCCCTTGGTTTATACGGTGGAAACGGAGGACTTGCCCGTCGTCGATATGAAAACGCACGAAACGCTCGGAAGCGACGTGTGCCATTTCAACGCGGGCGATATGTATACGCTCGGTCAGAGGTTTGCGGTTTCCGCAACGGAAAAACACAATGTTCCGTTTCTTCCCGACGACGGGACGGAAGAGGAACGGCCGCCCGAAGAACAACCTCCCGAAGCGCCGTCGGACGGAGAGTCCGAGGAGAAGGGCTGCGCCTCCTCAATCGGCATAGGAGCGGTATCCGCGGGCGTACTTTTGATCGCCTCCGCCGCTTTGATCGCCTGTAAAAAGAGAAAAGAGAACTGACCGACTGCGAAAAAAACCCTTGCCAATCCGGCAAGGGTATGTTATAATATGACAAATGGATTTTGCGGAATTACAAAGCTATCGGGGAATGCGCGTCTGCGTTGCGGTGTCGGGCGGGGTGGATTCCGTCAGCCTGTTGCACCTCTTTTACGCAAACGCAGAAAAGCTCGATATTACGCTTTCCGCGCTCACCTGCGAACACGGCATCCGCGGGGAGGAATCCCTGCGCGATTTGCGGTTCGTGGAGGAGCTCTGCGGGAAATGGAGCATTCCGCTCACGGTGTTTCGGGCGGATATCCCGTCGCGCGCCAAACGGAGCGGGAGAGGCTTGGAGGACGAGGGGCGGCAATTCCGCTACTCCTGTTTTCGGGAAATTTTAAAGGCGGACAAGGCGGACGCGGTCGCGACCGCTCACCATAAAGACGATTTCGCGGAAACGGTGCTCTTCCGTCTTGCACGGGGGACTTCCCTTGCGGGGCTTTCCGCGATCCGCGAAGAAAACGGCGTTATCCGTCCGCTTTTGTTTGCGACGCGGGCGGAAATCGAGGCGTATGCCGAGAGGAACCAATTGCCTTTCGTGACGGATACAAGCAACGCGGACACCCGCTTTGCGCGCAACGCCATTCGCAAAACGGCGCTGCCCGCGCTCGAAAACGCGGTTCGCGGCGCGTCGGAGCATCTCGTGGAATTTGCGCTTCGCGCGCGGGAGGACGACGCGTATCTGCAATCGCTTGCCGCGCAGGCGATAAAAGCGGAAGACGGGGGATACCGCGTCCCGCTCGATCTTCCCGCTCCCGTGTTTTCGCGGGCGTGTTTGCGTGCGATGCGGGAGCTCGGCTGTACGAAGGACTACACGTGTACGAACGTGCGGGAGATCGAAAAATTAAAAGCCTTGCAGAGCGGGCGGGAAGCGTGTTTGCCCGACGGGCTCAAAGCAGTGCGCGAGGGAGATTGCGCGTATTTCTATCTGCCGAGTTCCAAAGAATTCGAGCCCGTGCCCTTTCAAACGGGGAGCTTTGTTTGGGAGGGCGCGGAGTACGCCGTTTCTTACGAGCGCAAAGAGGGAGCGCTGCGCGCGGACGGCAACGCGTTCCCTGCGGAATGCCAAATTCGTACGCGTCGGGAGGGGGACGTTTTTACGCCCTTCGGCGGGGGAAGACAATCGCTCAAAGAATATCTGACGAAAAAAAAGATCCCTGCGCGCGTCGGAAAAAAATTGCCCGTCGTTGCGTGCGGGCGGGAGGTGTTCGCCGTGTTCGGCGTGGAGATCTCCGAGCGCGTAAAAGTAACGAACGATACCGAGCAGGTCGTTTATCTTAGTGATACAAAGGAGAATTGAGAAATGGAAAGAGAAATACATCCCGATATCGAGCGGGTCATGTACACCGCGCAGGAAATTCACGAAAAAGTCAAGCTGGCGGCGGAGTGGCTGGACGAACGTTTCCGCAATTGCACGCAGCCGCCCCTTGCGGTGAGCGTGCTCAAAGGCAGCGTCATGTTCTTTTGCGATCTGCTGCGCGAAATGAAAACGCCCGTACAGCTCGATTTTATGACGATCACCTCCTACGGGAACGCGTCTGAGAGTTCGGGAATGCCGAGGATCGTCATGGATCTCTCCACCCCCTTAAAGGGGCGGGACGTACTGCTCGTCGAGGACATCGTCGATTCGGGACACACTCTCGTGAAACTGCGCGAGTTGCTCAACGGGCGCGGTGCGAAGTCCTTTACCGTCGTCACCCTGCTCGACAAGCCCGAGCGCAGACAGGTGGATATCGAGGCGGATCATTCCTGCTTTGTCTGCGAAAACGAGTTTATCGTGGGTTACGGGCTCGATTACGCCCAGCAATACCGCAATCTGCCCTATATCGGCGTGCTTAAACACAGCGTCTACGAAAAATAAATCCGAAATGGAAAACCCTCCCGCGGAGTACGCAGGAGGGTTTCGGTTTTGTTCGGCAAGTCTTACGATTGCGGAGTAACGAGCAGAGTTTTATATTCGTTGTAAACCACAAAGCCCGCTTTTGTCTTAGGCGGTTTTTTTACGTGCTTCAAGGGGCAGTAGTCGATCGGGATCCTGTCGCCCTTGCCGCTCGAATACCGCGCGCAAACTTCCGCCGCAAACAGCAACACTTCGTCCGGCACGGCGCGTCCCTCCGTCTTGATCAGCACGTGACAGGAATGATACTTTTGCGCGTGCAACCATAAATCGTTTGGCGAGCCCGTCTTTAAAAGCTTGTCGTTTTGCAAATTGTTCCGTCCCGCCAAAATGCGGAAGCCGTCTTTTTCAAAGGCGCGGAAGGAACTTTCTTCTTTCTTCTTGCGTGTTTTTTCGCGCGGGGCTTTTAAAATGCCTGCGGAAAAAAGCTCTTCCTCCACGCATTTCAAATCTTCCTTGCCCGCGGCGGCGGAAATGAAGGCGAGCAAGCTTTCCGCATAGTCGAGCTCGGCGCGCACCTCCTCTTCCTGCGGTGCGAGGACTTCGAGCGTGCGCTTTTGCTTGCGGTACTTTTTATAATAAACTTGCGCGTTCTTGGCGGGGGGGAGAGTAGGGTCGAGCGCGATTTTCAGCTTGCTCCCGTCGTAGTAGTTGTCGAGCTCGCATTCCTTCATGCCTCTATCCAGCAGATATAAATTCGCCGTCAAAAGCTCTCCTTTCACGCGGTTGCTTTCCGCGTCGGCGCAGTCGCGCCGGCGTTCGAAAATCTGTGCCAGCCGTTTTTCCTGTTTTTTGGCGATGGCGGAAACGGCGGACGAAAGTTTGCGCGTGAGCGCGTCGAGGTCTTTTTTCTCCCGCTTGCGCGTGTAAAATCGGCATTGCGCGTCGGAAAGGCTCTCGCAGGGAAGCCCGTCTTCCACGGCGTACGCGGTAAAATCGGCGGGTTTTCCGTCGCGCAGGACGAGATAGGGCACGGTGGGGCTTTGAAAAATAAAATTTTGCACGTGGGAGGCGTAATCTCCTCCGCGGTAGCTTTCGGCGATTTTTTCCGCCGTACAAGGAGCGAGCCCCGCGACCCGCATAAACAAAAAGCGCGCGTTGCCCTCTTCGCCTGCGAGCGCGTTTTTCAGCGCCTCTAAATCGCGCGGGTCTATTTTATCCTGCGGGGCGGGAAGGGCGTATTTGACCCCCGCGAAGATCATGCGCTTACAGCCGGCGTCAAGCGACGCGGTTTTGAGCGCGCCCATGATCGTTCCGTTCTCCGTTAAAATCAAGTTGGAATACTTCCCCATGATCTCGCAGTAGAGCACCCGTTCGCAGGAAGAGAAGTCGGAGGTACAGCCGAGGCGGATCATGAGAATGCGTTCGAAGCCGACTTGGGCGACCTCCAAAATCTCCGCGCCCTGCAAGTGTTTGCGCAGAAGCATACAGAAATTAGGCGCGACGAGAGGGTTTTCCTGTTCCGCTTCCGAAAAATAAACGCCGCAATCGGAAGCATTTACGTTGAGCACGAGTTTTACGGTGCGTTTTCCCGTGTATATAAGAAGGGAGAGTTCTTCCTTTTCGGGCTGGTTGATTTTGTTGATTCTTCCTCCCCGCAGCGCCTCGTTGAGTTCGAGTGCGTTGCGGCGAAGAGTGAATGCGTCCTGCGGCATAGCGGGCTCCCAAAAGTTATTTTCGCCTCGATTATACCGCAAAATAGCAAAAATGTAAATAAAAACGCTTTCTTTTTGGCGTGCGATATGCTAAAATATATCGTACGATATTATAAACTTGAACTGTACAGGAGTAAAAACATGAAGTACGAAGTTGCAACTGCTGAAAAAAGCACCGTTAAAATCACTATGACCTTTTCCCGCG
>Ga0073906_1004264_pt1 | contig 14635 bp, 9 predicted proteins | sample Inofromicrocosms_FD_65485 | JGI IMG/M metagenome (GOLD analysis project Ga0073906, IMG submission 65485) | Mouse cecum microbial communities from Vienna, Austria - Inoculum for glucosamine and mucus D2O microcosms | ecosystem: Host-associated > Mammals > Digestive system > Large intestine > Cecum... | reverse complement strand
CGGCTCATTCACAGTCAACAGCTACAAGCTTACCTATGTTGTCGACGGCGAGGTCTATCATGAAGAGACTGTTGCCTACGGCAGCAAGATTGCTGCGGCGCCCGCGCCTGAGAAGGAGGGCTACACATTCAGCGGCTGGGAGGGCTTGCCCGAAGTGATGCCCGCAAAAGATGTAACCGTCAGCGGTTCATTCACAGTCAACAGCTACAAGCTTACCTATGTTGTCGACGGCGAGGTCTATCTTGAGGAGACCGTTTCCTACGGCAGCAAGATTGCTGCGGCGCTCGCGCCTGAGAAGGAGGGTTACACATTCAGCGGCTGGGAGGGCTTGCCCGAAGTGATGCCCGCAAAAGACGTAACCGTCAGCGGCTCATTCGCTGTCAACAGCTACAAGCTGACTTATCTTGTAGACGGCGAGGTCTATCTTGAGGAGACCGTTTCCTACGGCAGCGAGATTGTTGCGGCGCCCGCGCCTGAGAAGGAGGGCTACACGTTCAGCGGCTGGGAAGGCTTGCCTGAAGTGATGCCCGCAAAAGACGTAACCGTCAGCGGCTCATTCACAGTCAACAGCTACAAGCTTACCTATGTTGTCGACGGCGAGGTCTATCTTGAGGAGACTGTTGCCTATGGCAGCGAGATTGTTGCGGCATCCGCACCTGAGAAGGAGGGCTACACGTTCAGCGGCTGGGAAGGCTTGCCTGAAGTGATGCCCGCAAAAGATGTAACCGTCAGCGGCTCATTCACAGTCAACAGCTACAAGCTTACCTATGTTGTCGACGGCGAGGTCTATCTTGAGGAGACTGTTGCCTATGGCAGCGAGATTGCTGCGGCATCCGCACCAGAGAAGGAGGGTTACACATTCAGCGGCTGGGAAGGCTTGCCCGAAGTGATGCCCGCAAAAGACGTAACCGTCAGCGGCTCATTTGCTGTCAACAGCTACAAGCTTACCTATGTTGTAGACGGCGAGGTTTATCTTGAGGAGACGGTTGCCTATGGCAGCGAGATTGTTGCGGCATCCGCACCAGAGAAGGAGGGTTACACATTCAGCGGCTGGGAGGGCTTGCCCGAAGTCATGCCCGCGAAAGATGTGACAGTAACAGCTGTTTACGATGTCAACTATTATAAATTGACAGTATATCTTGATGGCGAAGTTTATTTTGAGGCAGAACTTGAGATGGGCGCGGAAATCAATATTCCGGATCCAGAGCTCCCCTCAGACAAGGTTTTCGATGGCTGGGTTGAGGAAATCCCTGAGACTATGCCTTCTCATGACGTCGAGATACATGGAACCACTTCTGTATATTCCGGTTTGTCAAGCATATTTGCGGATGAGGACACACTCTTCACTGTCTACAACATCAGAGGCGTGCTTCTGATGAAGGATGTGACACTGCAAGAGGCATCCAAGAAACTCACCGGAGGATTCTATATAATTAATGGCAGAAAAGTGATGATCAGATAAGAAAGGTGACACCTTTCTTTGACCTCCGACTCAAACATCATTCCGAATGTCTTTACACAATATCGGGATGATGTTTGAGTCAGATTTACAGACAAAGGAATTACGATACTACAAAATAGAGAGCATAATAGAAACAACTTTACAATAGGACAATCTAATCCAATTATAAACAACAATCATTTATGTTAAAACCCGTATTAAAAACTCTGCTGGTTGCAGGCGGCATCCTTTCTCCGGCCTTGGCCTGGGGCGGAATCCTGACAGCAGATGAGGCGAAGGGGGTGGCGACAGAATTTTTCAGGAACGCCGAGTTGTCGCGTCTGGCCAGTCCGGATGCGCTTACACTCGCGCACGTCGAGTCTGTCGCTTCCGCTCCTGCTTACTATGTTTTTAATGCCACCGATGAGAGAGGCTTCATTATAGTCTCTGCCGATGATTCGGCTCTTCCTGTGGTGGCTTATTCGTTCAGCTCTATATGGGAGCCCAGAAATGTGCCGGAGCTTGCCGGCAGCCTGCTTGAGAATGCCGGCTATATACCTCAGCCGTTGTCGCTGAGAATGCCGGCCAAAAATTCCGGCCTTGCACAAAAAGTGCTCACCACTCCTACATGGAGCCAGGAGGCACCTTTTAACTGCATGATCCCCAACCATCCGCTTGTGGGCTGTGTGGGCACGGCGCTGGCCGAGATTATGAAGTATCACAGTTACCCCGCCAACCGTCCGGCTTCCTTGGTGAAAGATGGCGAACCCGCTGCCTATGACTGGGGAAATATGCGCAATGACAATTACCGCAGCGGATATTCGGCTGTCGAGGGTGATGCGGTGGCCACATTGGTGGCAGATGCCGCCATTGCGATTGGCACAGACTTCGGAATGTCCAGTTCAAGCGCTTTTGAGGTCAAAGTGCCTTACGCTCTTGTGTCGATGTTCGGATATGATGCCGGTGTGTCATATAAAAAAGGAGCTGAGATGGACCGCGAGTCTTGGGACGCCCTTATCGTCAATGAGATTGACGAGGACAGACCTGTGCTTTATTGCGGTCAGGATGTCTCTGCCGGACACGCATTCGTGTGTGACGGATATGAGATGCATGGCCCCGTAACATATCTCCATATCAACTGGGGCTGGGGGGGCTCTGCCGACGGTTTCTATGCCTCGGACGCACTTAACCCGACGGTTAGCTCAACTCATCATTTCAATGACCTCACAACAATTGTCTACAACATAAAGCCGGCCGCTTCGGTGCAGTCATGGTCGCCGATACATATCACGAGCGATGAATGTCAGGTGGGCATGACACTTGACGTGACCGACCTTCAGCCGGGGACATCATTCAAGTTGAGGGCAGGGTCTTTGAAAAATATCACTAACGACAACTTTTCAGGGTCGATTGCATTGGCAGTTTTCACTGCTGACGGCACATTCCGCCAGCTCCTCTGCGATGAGAGGAAGTTTGGTCTGAAGTCGTTGACCTCAGTGAAGTATATTGATTTCAATGGGACAGTCCCTGCCAATGTGGCCATAGGAGACGGCGACGTGATACGCCTTGTCACCAAGAATGACAATTCCGGAGAGTGGCTTCCTGTGGCAAACGACCTCATGACAGTCGGCGAAATAAAGTGCAAGGGTTATGACATTCCTTATTTCAGCATAAGTATCCCGGCTCAGCTTGAGGGTGTGGAAATCACATATGATGAGCCTCGTGTCATAAAATGCCGTGATTTCTCTTTCAAAGTAGCCGCCACATCTCCCGACAAGGTTGTGACTGTCAAGGCCAACGGATTTATCCTCACTCCCGGGGCTGAGAACCGTTACACACTTAGCAATGTCACCTCTGACCAGGATGTGACAATCATAGTGCAGAACGCCGCCGATGTTGTGTCTAAGCGTAGCGTGTGGGTAGAGGCCGGAAAATTGTCACAGACAATAAAGGAGACAGAAACGGGCACAATAAAAGACCTTACTCTCTATGGCTCGATAGATGCGAACGACTTCACGTTCATACGTGAGAGAATGAAACTGAACCGCCTTGACATTTCCGGCGTGAACATTGTTGCAAACGGAACTAATCCGGCTAACGCCATCCCCGCGAAAGCATTGAGCGGCTGTGGCTCGCTGCAACAGATTATTCTGCCAAGGAATGTCAACACATTCAAGAGTGGGTGTTTCAGCTATAGCGGTCTTACCTCTATTGAGATTCCGGCATCGGTGTCAACATGGGAATACAACATATTCCTCGGATGCAGCGGACTTTCTGAAGTGATTGTAAGACGCTCCTCTCCGGCATGGATTAACTGGTGTGTGTTCCAAGGCACCCCAAAATCTAAACTCATTGTGCCGGTGGGTGCTTCCGCCGCTTATATGGGGAAAGATTATTGGAAAGAGTTCAAGACAATTGAAGAGCAGAATGCTGAGGCGGCCACATCTTACACAGTGACCGTACAGGATATGAGCGGAATCAAGTTTGTGCCTGTCACTGAATCTTCTGAAGTGGCTCCAGGCACAAAATACGAGTTCAAGGTAGAGACCGATGACTCGTATGGCGACGCCACAGTGGAACTCTATGTCAACAGCACCCGGCTATATGCAGGGCAAGACGGAGTGTTTAGCTTTATGGTCAACAGCAATTCATTGATTCATGCCAATTTCCGTCAGCCTGAAAGAAGCGGTGCCGATTCTCCATGGAAGATTACCGGCGTAGCCGGCGGTGTCGGCCTTGTGACTGACATGGTGAATGTTGCCGCCGGAAGGGCTTTCACTATCCGTGCCAACGCTCTCGCCATACCTTCCGACAACGCCAATGTCTATTATGCGGCGGCGCTTACTGATAAAGATGGCCGCATAAAGGAGATTATTTCGCAGATAATACTTAACGCAAGCTACAATTTCGGGAATCTCCCCAATAATTTCAACTGTCAGGTGAAAGAGTCCACAGTCCGTGAGGGTAATATGATCCGTATCGTGACCTCGCTCGACAAGAAACTGTGGAGCCTCGTGAATGCAGACAACGATACTATAGTTGACCGTCTTGACGCCATTGGCAACCGCGTGGTATATTATAATGTCAATATGCCACAAAATGTGCAGGGTGCAGTCATTCAGGGTGGCGCCACACAGGTGGTGAGGGGTATGCCTTTCAATCTTAAGGTCACTCCGGTCTCTGTTGACGACCGCATCACAGTGGCGGTCAACGGCATCAACAAGGTTGTGGATGCCGCAATCGCCAATGTCTCTATTCCGGCTGTACTGGAAGACCTGGAAATATCGATACAGGTGAATCCCAAAGGGGCTAACTCCTATACTGTGGTGAATGTGCGAGAAGGTGAACTTGACGCGAAAATCGCTCAGTGTCCCGCCAGACTGAAGGTAATAGGGGTCATGAGGTCGGAAGATTTTGACGCGTTCCGTAAACACGCCTCGACAATTGTAGACCTTGACCTTGCAGACGTCACCATAAAGGGTGCCGTCGACCTTGCCAACGCTATCCCGTCGAAGGCGTTCGCTTCGACAGGGTTTGAACAGACGGCGTTGAAGAACATAATCCTGCCTACAAACCTTGTCAACATAGAGGAGAACGCTTTCTACCGTTGTGTGGGAATCTCTGAAATCACACTTCCGTCTACGGTGGCTTATGTGGGTTCCGGAGCCTTCTCGACCTGTGCCGGGCTTAATAAAATCATTGTTCAGGGCACTCTCCCTCCGGCAACAGGCACAATGAACCCGTTCCCGGATAATTCGGCCGGAATAACACTTGAGGTGCCGGCTGGCGCCGAGGGGGCATACAGCACCGCAACCTATTGGAAAGACCTCGGACAGGCCACGTCAAAGAAATATTACAATATCCAGATTGACCCCGAACGCTCGTTCAACTATAATGAACACTATACGTTGACAAAGATTGATATCTCCAACGGGACAGCGAGGGTCACAATCGGTCTGCCCAACTTTACACCGACATCTTATAAGGAAAACCCGACCTATCGTCCGGGCGTGGCGTTCAAATTGTATGACAACGGCAAAGATGTGACCACCACATCCTCTTATGTATGTTACGGCCAGCATTCAGTAGAGTTGAATCCGGATCCATTTTATCAGCCGGGAAGTGCCAAGTATCCTCAGGACCACACGATCGATGTAGTGTTCCATTATCCGATAGACATTCATTGCCCCTCAGGACTGAAGGCTGAGTTTGTGGAGCTTAATGAGGCGAATCTGTGGCGAAGCGCGAACATGAATCTGTTCGACCCGAACTCCAACGCAGTCCGCAATCTGTTCAAGGAGGGAGAGGACTACAAGTTCAAGGTGGCGGCCGAGGCGCAGAATGTAGAGGCCAAAGTGAAGTGCGTAAGCCGTAATCTGGTTTCATTCGGAGAGAACCCACAGTTCACAAACGTTGAGAGTGTGCTTACTCCGGATGAGAACGGCATTTACACGATAAGCAACCTGCAGGGTGAAATCAGCATCACTGTCACTGCAGACCTTGTGGTGGAAGACGGCTCTGTGATTCCCTCTGAGGAGATTGCTCTTGTAAGTGCAGATGATGCGGCTCTTCTTACCAATATCGGAGTCAGCGGAGAGGTGAGCGAAGACACGTTTAAGGAGATTCGAGAGAAGTTCAACTCTTTGGAGACTCTTAATATGTCAGAGATGTCGAATGAGTCAATTCCGGACAATGCGTTCTCAAATATGGAGAAACTTGAGAGTGTCGTAATTCCTGAAAGCGTTAAGTATATCGGCAGCGGAGCTTTTGCAGGCTGCTCTAACCTTGAGTCGGTGACACTCCCCGGAGTGTTGTCTATCGGCGATGGCGCTTTCGAGGGTTGTGGCTCGTTGACAAGCGTGACTGTTCTCGGCGTTGCCGAAAGCGTAGCCGAGGAGGCAAGCGGTCTCAGGGCTCCTGCGGCTTCCGGCATCACAGAAGCGTCGTTCCGTGGTTTGAACCCGAACTGTCTCATATATCTGTCTGAAGGTTTTGAGGCTGGGGTAGGTGAAACTCCGAATGTGATAGTAAACGGCAACGGGGTCCGTGTGGCAAGCGCCGACATCGCTCTTGACGGAGAATATCCGTTTAACGCCCCTGCAAGTTTCAGCCTTGCTGACCACAGCATTTCGCTGACTCTTGAAATCCCCGGCACTGTAAGTGACGACAATGACGGATGGAGGGGCATAGTGCTTCCGTTCACTCCCGATTCTGTTGAATATGGCGTAGAGTTCACTCCTCGCGGAGAGAAGGTGCTTAATCTTCTGTCATTCTCAGAAGGCGAGGACGCCCTTTCCTCACAGGACACTATTGTGGCCAACCGTCCTTATCTGGCAAGTGTGTATGCTCCGTTTGCAAAAGTCCCTGTCACTTTTGTGGCGAAAGGGAAGTCTACTGCGGAGGAATTTGTGTATGATGTCAACTACACTCCGGCGGCAGAGGAGATAAGCGCACGCGGAGGCATGTTCACTCTTCGTGGGTCATTCGATGGCATTGCAGACATCGCTGAGGCATATGTGCTTGATGAGGCCGGCGTGGCGTTCAGCCGTGTTGTGGCAGACAGCGTCGCCGCTCTGCGTCCATTCTCTGTTTATGCCAACGCGAATGTAGCTGACGCTCCGGCTTCGCTGGCTGTAGGCACACATCCGATATGGGTGCTGAATCCTGTTTCGTCAAGGGTGTCAGGCTCTAAACTCTATCGTTCTAACACTATAGACCTTGCTTCCGAGACACCGGGCGCTTCAATATATTACACACTTGATGGCTCAGACCCGGTTGGCAGCGAGACGAGAATAGCCTATTCATCTCCATTCACACTCGACGCTGACAGTGTCGCTATCAACGCGGTGGCGGAACTTAAGGGTTATGTGTCAGACGCTGTGAGCATGACATATGAATTGAGAAAGACGACCGTTGACTATAATTTCGAAGAGGGCTGGTCATGGATTTCCCACAATGTCGAGAACGAGATAGCGGTTAAAGACATAATGGGAGAAAATGTTGACCGTGTGCTCTCACAGACTCAGGAGGCTATACGCGATCCTCAGCTTGGAGTGGTAGGCAACCTTGAGAATCTTAATCCGCTTGAGGCATACAAGGTGTTTGTAGAAGGAGAGAATGCCAATTCTGTCGTGAATGGAATATCATTTGACCCCTCAACACCTGTCACACTTCAGAAAGGCTGGAACTGGATTGGCGCACCGATAGAGGATGGCAGCCTTGCCCTCGGCGACCTCTTTGCGAATCTTGTTGCTGAAGAAGGCGACATGGTTGTAGGCCGGGAAGGATTTGCACAGGCCGACTCAGAAGGGAACTGGGTTGGCGATCTGAATGCGCTTATCCATGGTCGCGGCTATATGTATCTCAGCGGAAGCGAGAGATCGTTCTCATATAACACAGTCCCGTCAGAGGACGCTTCTGTTGAAAATGTGGCTAAAGTGGTTGCTGTCGCTCCATGGATTGCCGAAAGAAGCAAGTATCCCTCTGTGATGCCTGTCATATCCAGGGTTGTTACAGAAGGTGGACTCTTGGCAGAAGACGGCGAATTTGAGGTCGGAGCCTTCTGTGGCGATGAATGTCGCGGCACAGGAGTTTATGTCGATGGTATGTTTATGGTGAGCGTGTTCGGAAATACCGGCGACGAAATCAGCTTCCGTCTGCTTTCAGTTCCGTCAGGCCGTGAGAGCATACTGTCTCAGACAATTCTGTTCTCAGAAAATCCTGTAGGCTCATTGAAGTCGCCGTATATCATTGACGCATCGGAGACTACAACTGTTGACGGCGTTTCTGCCGGCGATTGCAGGCTCTATGTGGAGAACGGGACATTGGTGATTGTCGGTGACATTGATTCCATACAGTTGGTGGAGGTTTATGATGTGGCCGGCGTGAAGAAAGTGCCCACATATGTCATGGCAGGCGACTCTATGAAGATTGACAGCCTTGACGCGGGCGTGTACATAGTGGTCATCAAGTCAGACAAAGGACGCAGCAGTCATAAGATTGAGATAAAGTAAGGAAACGTCCCTGAAAGGATCCGATTAATTCAGTATGCCGCCTTCCGGAGCTTTTAAGCTACAGAAGGCGGCATTTTTTAAACAAAACACAGGACTGGATCGTTAAGATAAAAGGGCGGCCGGTCATGACATTCATATGGCTGCCAAATCAGGATTCAAGATTCAAAAGAATATATTAAAATGAAACTGGCAGAAGCATTAAGTTGTCGTGCCGCATTGGCTGATAAAGTCCGGCAGTTGGGCTCTCGTTTGAACGATTGTCTGAAAGTTCAGGAAGGGGATGTCCCGATAGAGACCCCTGAGCAGGTGGTGGCCGAGCTTGACGGAGCTCTCGGAGAGTTGCGGCAATTGATTTATGCAATCAACATCACCAACACAAGCACTGAGGTTGATGGCCGGAGTGTCACGTCGATGTTGGCGGAACGTGATGTCTTGAAAATGCGGGTGCGAACACTTTCAGATGGCTTGCGACATCTCACAGAACGCGAAGACCGCTACAACCGCAATGAGGTGAAATATGTGAGGACTGTGGATGCTGTTGAATTTCGGAAGCTGGCAGACAGGAGCGCGTCGCGTCTGAGAGAACTTGATTTGAAAATACAGTCGATTGGCTGGGTCACAGACCTGATTGAAGAATAGCATGACAGAAGCATTACGGCCGGCGGAATAGAGAGGGATTGGCGGCGACGCAAATTTAAATTCATATGCTTGCCCGAAGAGCCACGGGAATTTTTTTTGTATGGCGCAGGCTCCGCATCGGGTATAAGGGCATAACGCATGTTCATTGACGAACGCACACTGCAGCACCAAGCATCGGCTGTCTCTCTCCATCCGTCGGCCATTGTTTGCCTCATTGGCATGTTTCCTGTTTTCGTCAGGCGACAGCCCGTTAATCTGTATTTCGGCTATAGAATAGAATGGATTAAAAGAATAGAATGGATTAAAGTCAAAAAGAATGTAATGACCTTGCGAAGAATATATAAAAAAAGAAGCGCCATTTGAATGTGCGCTTCTTTTTGTTATTATCAGTCGGTTGTCTTTGGAGATTCTGTGTTTGAATTCTGTTTTTTATGCTTGTCCATTTTGACTCGCATTGTGTCGAATCCTTTTCCGTAGACACCGTTGGCGTTGCTCTGGGTGATAAACGCGTTGTTGTCGATTGATTTTATGATTCGGAAAATAGTGACCGACTCAATTTTTCTACACCATACGAGGAGCACTTTCACCTCATGTTTTGAATACCATCCCATGCCGTCGATGACAGTCACGCCTCTGTGGGCGTCGTTATTGATGCTGTCTGCAATTTCAGCCCACTTTTGCGAGAATATGATGAACTGTGTGGCCTGACGGTTAGTGTTGATAATCATGTCGGTGATGTAGGAATAAATGAAAATGGTGACCCAGCCGTAGATGATTCTTGGGATGCTCTCCTGGATTCTCGCCTCCATGTCGCCGTTGAAAGGCAGAAAGAATGTCAATGCCACGATAGTCATGTCAACCGCCATAAGGATTCGTCCCACACTCACGTTCGACACTTTTGTGATCATTGCCGCGATTATATCGGAGCCACCTGATGTGCCGTTGTGAATGTAGATCGTGCCTATGCCGAATCCGCAAAGGATTCCGCCGAGCACAATACTCATGGCTGTGTCGGCTATCAACGGAGGATGCGATGTGAAGTAACCCTCAATCAATCCGACGAACAGAGAAACGCCGGTGGCTCCGAATACAGTGCGGATTGTGAAAGTTCGGCCAAGAAGCTTGTAGCCGCCGATGACGAGCATAAGGTTGACTCCATACATGGTGACTGCCACCGGCACAAATGTGTTGGTGGCGAAATAGACCAAAGTGCCGAGACCAGCCATGCCGCCGATCACAATGCCGTGAGGCAGAATGAATGCAGAGAATCCCACGGCATAAATCATGAGACCAATCAGAATCATGATGTAGTCTTTGGCATTCGACATCAGACTGTCGTATTTTTGCTTTGTCATGTCGTTGTTATTAATTGGTTTTAGATTTTAAAATTCGTTCTCAGGTTTCAAAATGAAAGTTCAGGCTCCGGATTACAGGTGTTGGCAGAGCCGGTTGCTTTCAAATTTTTTGCAAAATTAATTCCATTTTTCGAATTGACAAATATTTGCGCTTGATAAAACATTGGTGGAAAAGAAAAATCGTGAGATGTTATTCTGTGGCTTTTTTAGGTTGATTTTGTCGTTTTGTTTTAATGCGCTAATAATCAGTTATTGTTCGCTTAAATGTAAAGGTCGCCCGTGATTCGGACGGCCTTTGCATTTTTCATTTTTCGTTGGTTGAAAGCGCTTGCGTTATTAATCAGCGCACTGTGCCGGGATATGCGTCGAGCGCGGCGCGAAGCACTTCCACTGCCTCTTCAAGGTCTTCTTGCTTGAGCACATAGGCCACACGAACTTCATTGTGGCCCATGCCGGGAACTGTATAGAATCCGGCTGCCGGGGCCATGAACACTGTAGAGCCGTTATAGCTGAATTCTTCAAGACACCAACGGCAGAAGTCTTCTGCATTTTTCACCGGGAGCCTGGCCACTGCATAGAAGGCGCCCATGGGCATGGGTGCAAACACGCCGGGTATGGAGTTTAAGCCCTCAAGAAGGAAGTCGCGGCGGCGGCGGTATTCTCCGAAAGCTTGCTCAAGATAGTCGTTGGGGGTGTCGACAGACGCTTCAGCCACAAGCTGGCCAACAAGAGGCGGGCTAAGACGAGCCTGGCAGAATTTCATCACAGTGTCGTGGAGTTCCTTATTGCGAGTCACAAGTGCGCCGATTCGTATGCCGCATTCGTTATAGCGCTTTGAAACTGAATCTACCACAACCACCTGGTCTTCGATTCCTTTAAGCTGGAGAGCTGAGATTATAGGCTTGTCGGTGTAGCAGAACTCTCTATAGACTTCATCGGAGAAAAGGAACAGGTCGTGACGTTTCACGATGTCGCGTATCTGTTCAAGCTCCTCTTTGCTATAGACGTAGCCGGTGGGGTTGTTGGGGTTGCATATAAGGATTGCCTTGGTGCTCGGCGTGATACATTTTTCAAATTCCTCTATGGGAGGAAGGGCGAAGCCGGAATCGATTGACGATGGCAGGCCGATGATTCTCGCGCCGGCAGTTTTTGAGAAAGCAACGTAGTTTGCGTAGGCCGGCTCGGGCAAAATAACTTCGTCGCCCGGGTCAAGAGCCGCAAGAAAGGCAAACAGCACGGATTCCGAGCCTCCGCAGGTCATTATAATCTGTTCGGGAGTTACGTCAATGTCGAAACGTTTATAATATTCCGCCATTTTGCGTCGCAGTGAAGGGAGGCCGTCGCTGGGCGAATATTCGAGCACAGTTCTGTTGATGCTATGGAGGGTGTCGAATGCTGCCTGAGGGGTAGGGAGGTCAGGCTGGCCGATATTTAGAGAGAGAATCTTGATGCCGCGAGCCTGCGCTGCTGCGGCATAAGGAGCGAGTTTCCTTATAGGTGAGGCCGGCATCACTCGGCCTCTGCGTGAAATTGAGGGCATAGATTTAAGCTTTAGGCGGCGTCGGCTTAATTGCCGACACTCAAATGCAAAATTAATAAAAAATTGAAATTGTTAGCAGATTTGTGAATAAATTTTATAGCGCATCAATAATTTTTATTACGCTCTTAAGGACGAGGGCAGGTTTATAGAAGTCACAAATATACATTGAATAATTGATGTTCACATTTATTTCGTCTCTTTTTAGTGAAGCATCTACAAAAATATTGTGAAAAATTGTTTTGTTGTTGCCTGTTAAAAGAAAGGCGCGACGTTGAATCATAGCCCAACGTCGCGCTGTCTGGTAGCGATTATTTTGATTAGTTGTTCTCCAATATATAGATGCGGGTCTCCAATGCTGTGATTATTTCCTCAAGATTTGTGATTCTACTCTGAAGTTCGTTAATAATATCTGACATCATCATGTAGCGGTTCTCAATTTCAGCTTGCATATCATACATCTTACCGATGGTGTCTTTAAGCATAACTTCAATGTCGAATGTCTTTGATTCTGTTTCATATATCCGCTGTCTGCTTTCTTCGATAATAGCCCTGTTCTCTTCGATGAATGCACGATTATTATCCACGTCATATATAATATCGGCGGTTTTTGCATCGAGCGAACTGATGGCATTATAAATACCTTCGGAATCTCCTGATTTGGCAGCATACATGGCAGTCGGAACTGATTGTATTGCCGATTCGTAAATAGAACTGTAGTTTTGGCCGCCATTTATGTCGACGCTTACGCGAAGAACGAGGTTGCCTGCTGCCCAGTCTATGCCGGATAGCCCATTTTCGGATGAACTGCCGATAAGCCATTCCACAAGTCCTTGATTGTTGGATGTCACTGTTGTTGTCTCCTCAAAGAGTGAGGCATTGTTCAAAAGGATTTCAAACTTGAATCCAACAGGAGAATCTGCCACAGGTTTCCCTTCTGCATTGTTGATTACTGCCTGATAATTCATTGTGTTGATGTCCGCGAAGAGGGGGAGGGAGAAGAGAAGAAGTATTGCGAGAGATAAAAACTGTTTCATTTTACAAAAAATTTAAATGATTTATATGATTTGTTTTCAGCAACGACGGCAGCAACATACATGCCGGGCTCCAAAGTTGATATATCGATTGTTGTTGCCGGCTCATCCGAGAATTCTGAGATGATAATTTTTCCGGTGCTGTCGGCAATTGCATATCGGCAATTGCCGTAGTCTTCAGGAAGCGTCACAATAAGTGTGTTGAGCGATGCATCATAGAAGATTTCAATGCTGTCATTTTCATTGAAAGTGATATTCCCGATTCCTGCCGACATGCCTGAGCCGTTAGTGAGGAGTCCGAATAACCCTTGAATTAATGTCACAGACGTTTCTGTCATCTTCGGGCTTGAAAGATACGCTCCGACCTGTTGGCTTACAGTGTGGTTGTCGAGCGTGACAATAGAGATTTTGGAAGTGTAGTCCGGAAGAATGATTTCCGGATTCTCCGACATCATTATTCCCGGAGAGAGCAACCCTGCGGCAAGGACACAAATCTCTTTTGTAAAAGGATTCATAATGAAATAGTTAATTTGAAATATTAAAGAATAACTAATAGTTGTATTCCTAATAAAATCAATTATTTCCAAAGAAAAATTGATTTTATTAGGAATATGCCCATGATGTTTAATTCAGAGTGTTGCTTAATATTTGCCATCCCATTGAACGTGGAAGTCCACAAGATGACGTGCGCTGCCGGAAGTCATGGCTGTCGAAAGATTGTCGCTGGTGTAGACATCATCCCCGGAGGCACTCATGCTTACCGGAGCGAGGTCGCTTGACAGTTCTCTGAATAATTCTCCATTGTTGCGCAGAGAATAGAATTCACATTTTATGTCTTTTTCGAAAACATATCTTTGGCCGTTTTCAATTTCTGCATGGTCTTTCTTGGGAGTTAGCGTCACAATGAAGGCGTAATCCCTGGGGGCTCTTTCCGGCGGAAGAGAGAAAGAGTAGGCCCATGTCTTCGGCTCTGTCAGATTGAATGTGATAGCCTCGCCGCGCTCGTTGCGATAACTTACTTCCACGTCATAGAAATCAAACGTGAGTTGATTTAGAGTCACGGAATAGTCCACATTTATCGACTTGATAGCCATCGGGTCGATGTCATCGTCAGAGTCGCATGATGAAAGAGCCGGTGTAAGTCCAAAAAGTATTATGGCTCCAAATAGGAATGAAAATAATTTGTTCATGATTTTAATTATTTAGATAATTGTTTTTTACCGTTGATTATAAATATTCCTTTTTCAGGATTATTTTGGGGACGGCCAAGGAGGTCGTATGCCTTGGAGTTTCTGTCGGCAGATTCATCAGAAACGCCCTCTACGGCTCCTGTCGGGTCTTCTCCCTTATTTATGAGTGTGATTACGATTTCATTTCCTGTATAAGAAGGCCCGTAATGAAGGAATGTGTATGGCACACGCGAAGTGTGGCTGAAATCAATGATGCGACCATCTTCACCCATATTCATGAATCTATTGGTTCGATAATAGTCCAGACCCTCCAGCTCCACAATTAATGCTGATTATCAGTAGTTTGTAAGATTAACACCCAATTTTACACCCAGAAACGTAAGATTGGGTGTTGCTTTTTCCATTGGATATAATGGTGCAATCAGA
>Ga0073906_1004258_pt1 | contig 14651 bp, 15 predicted proteins | sample Inofromicrocosms_FD_65485 | JGI IMG/M metagenome (GOLD analysis project Ga0073906, IMG submission 65485) | Mouse cecum microbial communities from Vienna, Austria - Inoculum for glucosamine and mucus D2O microcosms | ecosystem: Host-associated > Mammals > Digestive system > Large intestine >... | reverse complement strand
AGAGCACCGTGTCCTCGGTGGCCCGGATTGGGGCGGAGGACCCGGGCTCATAGTCGTAAGCGTCCAAATCCACCATGCCGATGAGCCCCCGGCGCCCGCCGCCGCCGCTGAAGGTGCGCTCCACGTAGAACAGGCTCTGGGGGTGCTCCGCGAAAATCCCGCCCCGCAGATAGCGGGTCATGGTGTTGTTGATCTCCATGATGTCGGTCTCCACGCTGGGGCCGTCCAGGCAGCTTTCGGGCAGAATCAGCCGCAGGGCGGAGGGATTTTTCCCCACCCGGTCCTCCACCCGCTGCCAATACTCCGGCTGGGAGGTGTACTGATCGCAGGCCACCACGCTCCACAGGGAGAGGTCGCAGTTCTGGGGCAGGAGGATATCCGCCGGTTTGAAGGGGAGGCGGTCAAAGGCATATGTCATAGTGCTCACTCATTTCTTGGTTTGGTTGATGGTTCGTTGTTTGTGTGTGCAGAAAGGCCCCGGGAGAGCTCGTGCACGGTCCGTTCCAGGTCGCCGATGCGCTGTTCCATTTGTTTTTGACGGTGGCGCAGATCCAGGTGGCTGGAAATTACCCCCGCAATGCCGGCAATTATCACCAGAACCCATGCCAGCCAGGGGGAGAACAGCCACAGCAGGACCAGTACCGTCAAAAACCCGCACACCATGATAAGGGCGCCTAGCATGATACATCCTCCTTGTCCTGGGGCGGGACCTGCCGGTCCAGCTTCTTTTCGATCCGGTCCAGCTGGTCCCGCAGGCTCCAGTAGGCTTTCAGGCCGCAGGTGATGAATCCCGCGGCCACGGCCACGGCAAAGGTCAAAAGCCCCGCCTGTCCAAAGATACCGCCCGCGAACATCATCGCGGCCCACAGAAAGACGCCAACGCCGATCACGGCCAAAAACGTCCCCATATCAGTCCAAAGCCTCCTTGATGGCCCCCAGCAGGTCGGAAAACTCCTCAAAGGCGGGCAGCTCCGGGTGGTCCGCCTTGATCTGCGCGGTGCTGCGGAACAGGAACCCGGCCTTGCTGGCCTTTATCATGGCCAGGTCGTTAAAGCTGTCCCCGGCGGCGATGGTGTCGTAGCCCATGGCCTGGAGGGATTTTACAGTGGTCAGCTTGGATTGGGGGCACCGCATCTGAAAGCCGGTAATCTTCCCGTCCGGGTCCGCCAGCAGGCGGTTGCAGAAAATGGTGGGCCAGTCCAGCTTTTCCATCAGGGGCTTGGCAAACTCCTCAAAGGTGTCGCTCAAAATCACGGTCTGGCAGGTGTGCCGCAGCTCGTCCAAAAAGTCTTTCGCGCCGGGCAGGGGGTCAATCTTGGCAATCACCGCCTGAATCTCCTTCAGGCCCAGGCCGTGCTCGTTCAGAATGCCGATGCGCCAGTGCATCAGCTTGTCGTAGTCCGGCTCGTCCCGGGTGGTGCGCTTCAGCTCCGGAATGCCGCTCTCCTCCGCAAAGGCGATCCAGATTTCGGGGACCAGGACCCCCTCCATATCCAAACAGACAATATTCACAGCGTATCCTCCCCGCCCCGCAGGCGTTTCAAGAAATTATCCATCCGGCTCAGGGCCTGGGCCAGATCGTGCATGGACGACGCGTAGCAGGCCCGTACAAACCCTTCCCCTCCGGGTCCGAAGGCGGTGCCGGGAATGACGGCCACTCGCTCTTCCAGCAGGAATTTTTCACAAAATTCCTCTGAAGTGAGCCCTGTGGACTGGATGCTGGGGAACACATAGAAGGCCCCCTTGGGCTCAAAGCAGGTCAGGCCCATCCGGTTCAGGTTTTCCACCAAATACCGGCGGCGGCCATCATACTCCTCCCGCATATGCTCGATGTCCTTGTCGCCGCTGCGCATGGCTTCGATGGCGGCGTACTGGCTGGTGGTGGGGGCGGACATGATGGCGAACTGGTGCAGCTTGGTCATGGCGGCGATAATCTCCTTGGGGCCGCAGACATAGCCCATCCGCCAGCCGGTCATGGCGTGGCTCTTGGAAAAGCCGTTGACCACGATGGTCCGGGGGTACAGATCAGTCAGGTTGGCCATGGATACGTGCCGCTGGCCATAGGTCAGCTCGGCGTAAATCTCGTCGGAGACCACCATCAGGTTATGCTGCTCCACCAGGGGGGCCAGAGCCTCCAGGTCCCGCCGGGACATGATGCCTCCGGTGGGGTTGGAGGGGAAGGGGAGCACCAGCACCTTGCTCTTGGGGGTGATGGCGCGCTCCAGCTGCTCCGGAGTCAGGCGGAACTGATTGTCCGCCTTCAGCTCCACATACACGGGCACACCGCCGCACATCTCCGTCAGCGGGCCGTAGCACACAAAGGAGGGAGTGGGGATAATGACCTCGTCTCCGGGGTCCAGCATCACCCGCAGGGCCAGGTCCAGGGCTTCGCTGCCCCCTACGGTGACCAGAATCTGGTTTTTGTAATCGTAGCGCAGATCAAACCGGCGGTTTAAATACCCGGCAATTTCCCGCCGGAGCTGGAGCATACCGGCGTTGGAGGTGTACTTGGTGTACCCGCGCTCCAGGGAGTAGATGCCCGCGTCCCGGATATGCCAGGGGGTGACGAAATCCGGCTCCCCGATGCCCAGGGAGATGGCGTCCTGCATCTCCTCTAAAATGTCGAAAAACTTCCGGATGCCCGAAGGCTTTACGTTTTGAATGCGGCTGTTTAACACGTTTTCATAGTTCATGTGAAAATAAACTCCCTTTCCTGGGGTTTTTCCGGCCGAAAGACCAGATGCTTTTCCTTGTATTTTTTCAGGATGAAGTGGGTGGCCGTCCCGGTGACCCCGTCCAGGGGGGCCAGCCGCTCGCCCACAAACTGGGCCACTTCCCGCAGGGTCCGGCCGCTGATTACCACCGCCAGGTCGAAGGCCCCGCTCATCAGGTACATACTCTCCACTTCGTCATACTGGTAAATACGCTCCGCAATCCGGTCGAACCCGTCGATGGACTGGGGGGTGACCTTCACTTCAATCAGAGCGGTGACCGCCTCCCGGCTGGCCCGGTCCCAGTCTATAATGGCCTTATAGCCCAAAATTACGCCCTCGTCCTCCAGGCGCTTCTGCTCCGTCCGGACCTCCTCCAGAGCCAGGCCGGACTGGGCGGAGAGCTGTTCGGGGGTCTGGGTGCAGTCCCGTTCCAGCAGGTCTAACAGCTTTTCCATAAAAAACCTCCAAAAATCCTGATTTGGTCTATTATACACGGTTTTGTGGGGAAAAGCAAGCGGGACTCCCGGTTTGGGAGCCCCGCCAAAATCAGGCTGGAAGTTTTGTGTTACGCAGCCTGGGCCTTTGCGCCCATGCGCTGATAGAACACAACGCCGAACACCAGGACCAGACCCACGATGTCGGTGAGGGTGCCGGGGATCATCATGCACAGACCGCCTACCGCCATCAGCACCCGGAAGAAGGGGTTGATGGGCCGGTACAGGAAGCCGTTGAGGGCGGCGGCCACGCCGTAGATACCCAGCAGAGAGGTGATAACGATCTGGACCACGGAAACTACCATCATGGCAGTACCCACGCCCTCGTCAAACTGGAACAGCATCTCCGGGCTGAAGGCGAAGATGTAGGGGACGATGAAGGCGGCAATGGCCAGCCGGGTGGCGTTGAAGGCCGTTTTCATGGGAGGCGCCTTGGCAATGGCGGAGCCGGCGTAGGCGGCCAGAGCCACAGGCGGGGTGATGTCGGCCACGATGCCGAAGTAGAACACGAAGAAGTGGGCGCACACCCGGGGGATGCCGATGGCGGGGCTCATGAGGATGGGGGCGCAGGTGGCCGCCATGATGCAGTAGTTGGCGGTGGTGGGCACGCCCATTCCCAGCACGATGCAGCACAGCATGGTCAGCACCAGGGCGATCATGGCCACGCCGCCGGACACGTTGACAATCAGGGTAATCAGCTTGGACGCCAGACCGGTGGAGGTGATGCAGCCGGCCACCAGACCGGCCATAGCGCAGGCCACGGCCACGGTGATGGTGCCCTTGCCGCCGGCCTCCAGGGCGTCAAGGATTTTGGTGAAGGACAGGTTGTCGCTGCTGTCGGGGTTGTGGGTGGCCTGGTTCACGAAGGTGTTGATAATGCCCACCACGATGGTGATGCCGATGGCGATGGTGGCGGACAGCTGCATGGTGAACTTGTTGGTGGAGACCAGCGCCACCAGGATGATCAGAGGCAGTAGCAGGTAGATCCGGGGCAGCAGGTTTCTCATTTTGGGCAGCTCGTCCTTGGGGATGCCCTTCAGGCCCAGCTTCTTGGCCTCCAGATGGACGGCGATGTAGATGCCGGTGAAGTACAGCACGGCGGGGAGGATGGCCTTCAGGGCCACCTCGGCGTAGGGGATGCCCATATACTCCGCCATCAGGAAGGCGGCGGCACCCATGATGGGGGGCATGATCTGCCCGCCGGTGGAGGCAGCGGCCTCCACGGCCCCGGCGAACTCGCCCTTGTAGCCGGTCTTCTTCATCATGGGAATGGTGATGGAGCCGGTGGTCACGGTGTTGCCCACGGAGGAGCCGGACACCATGCCGCACAGGGCGGAGGAGATGACGGCCACCTTGGCGGGACCGCCCGCGGAGGAGCCGGCAATGGAGTTGGCCAGATTGATAAAGAATGTGGATATGCCGGTGCGCTCCAGGAACGCGCCGAAGATGATGAATACAACGATGTACTTGGCACAGACGTTGATGGGGGTGTTCATCAGGCCGGTGGTGGTGTAAAACAGGTCGTAGATGACCTTACCGAACCGGACGTTGGAGAAGGTGTACACCAGCAACACGCCCACCACACACAAAATGGGAATGCCCACGCACCGGCGGCACAGCTCCATCAGGGCCAGGATGCCCACGATGGCGAAAACGACCATCTTCATATCCTGGGTGACCCGGGTAGACAGCTTGATGATGTCCATGGCGTTCAGGGCGAAATAGATGAAGGGGAACGCACCTGCCACCATGATGATAATGTCGTACCAGGGAATATAGTTGACCCGGACCAAGCCCTTTTTGATAGGGTAGTTCAGATAGCCCAGAATCAGGATGCAGGCCAGGAAGATGTTCAGCTTTTCCTCCGGCATGAACGTCCCGAACAGGGTCTCCCAGATGCAGTAGAGCGAGAAGGCGATGGTCAGGGCTTTGATGATCAGCTTGGGCGTACCTTCCCAGACGCGGGTGTTGGATTCCCGGTCATATTTTTTCATAACCTCTTCCACATCCGCCGCGGTGCCTGTACTAGTGTCTTGGGCCAGCTCAGGTTCCAAGTTGCGTTTTTCTTTTGGATCCATACAAGTTCTCCTTTCCTCCCACACATATTTTGCCGCAGTTGGCCTGCGGAACACACAAGCCCTCATCCTTACTGTTACGCTGGGATGCGGGCTTGTGTCCGGCGCAGGCGGGCGCGGCTGCGGCAGTACCAGACCGCCGCAGCCGCCGGGCCGTGCAATTATTCAGCTAAAGCTGTTGTGAAATTACTTGCCGGGGGTGATGCCCTGCTCCGCGAAGAACTTCACCGCGCCGGGATGATAGGGGACAGCACCGTAGGAAGCGGCGAACTCCAGGCTCAGCTCCGCGCCCTTGGCGTGGGCGGTGGTGATGTCGTCCAGGTGGTTGAACACACCGTACAGGAAGTTGTACACGTCGGCCTCAGACACGTCGTTACGGGCGATGACAACAGCGCCCACGGCCACGGTGGTCACGTCCTCGGGAGTGTTGTACACGTCCTTGGCAATGACGTTCTTGCTGTAGTAGGGGGAAGCGGCGATCAGCGCGTCGATGTGCTCGTCGTCCAGGCTCACCAGGTAGACAGGCTTGGTGGCGGACAGGGAGGTCACGGCGGTGGTGGGAGCGCCGGCAACCACGAAGGCGGCGTCGATCTTGCCGTCCTGCAGAGCCTCGGTAGAGTCGCCGAAGGACTGGTAGGTGGCGCTGATGTCGGCGTCCACGTCCAGGCCGTAAGCGCCCAGCACGTCCACGGCATTGTAGAACACGCCGGAACCGGCGGCGCCGACGGAGACAGCCTTACCCTTCAGGTCGGCAACGCTCTTGATGTCGGGGTTCAGGGTGACGATCTGGACCTGCTCCATGTAGAGGTTGGCCACAGTGGAGAAGTTGTCGATCTTGTTGTCCTCAAACAGACGCTCGCCGTTGTAGGCGTAAGCGCCCACGTCGGTCTGCACGAAGCCCAGCTGGGCGTCGCCCATGTCCATGGCCTCAATGTTGGCCTGAGAGCCGCCGGAGGTGATGGCGGTCACCTGGGTGCTGGTGGTCTCGCTGATCTTGCTGGCCAGCACGCCGCCGAAGCCGAAGTAGGTGCCCTGGTCGCCGCCGGTGGTGAACTGCAGGCTGGAGCCGCCGTCCATGGGGCCGCTGCCGGGGGTGGAGTTATCAGGGGTGGAAGCCGCAGGAGTGCTGGCAGCGGGGGTAGAAGCGGCCGGGGTGCTGGTGCTGGGGGTGGGGGTGGAAGTGTTTCCGTTGCCGCAGGCAGCCAGAGCCAGGCACATCGCCAGAGCAAGGATCAGCGCAAGTGTCTTTTTCATTGTTGTTCCTCCATTTCATTTTATTTACAGAAGCGTAAATTGCAAGGGGTATCCCATGCACCGACTATTATAGTGCATTAACAGGGAAAAAGCAATAAGTTTTTTGTTTTTCTCCGCTTTGCTGTGCGGGATGCACAATCAGGGGGCCCAGCCGTCCATGGCCTGCTCCAATTTGCCCAAGGCTTTTTTTTCGATGCGGGACACATAAGACCGGCTGATTCCGCACCGGGCGGCAATCTCCCGCTGGGTCTGGGGCAGGCGGCCGTCCAGCCCGTAGCGCAGGCAGATAATCTCCCGCTCCCGGGCGGTAAGGCAGTCGTCCACGCACTTGCGCACCTGTATGCAGGCGTCCCGGGTGCTCAGCTGCTCCAGCATATCGTCGTCCACCGCGATTACGTCCATCAGCGACAGGGACCCTTCCTCCCCGCCGGCCTCCAGGGTATCCGCCAGGGACACCTCCCCCTGGAGCTTGCGCTGGGAACGGAAGTGCATCAGAATCTCATTTTCGATGCACCGGCTGGCGTAGGTGGCCAGCCGGACGTTTTTATCCGCCCGGAAGGTGGAAATGCCTTTGATGAGGCCGATGGTTCCGATGGAAATCAGGTCGTCCTGGTCGCCGGTTTGGGCGTAGTATTTTTTGACAATATGGGCCACCAGCCGCAGATTGTGCTCCACCAGCACATTCCGGGCCTCCAGATCCCCCTGGGCGCACCGCTCCAGATACATCCGCTCCTCCTCCCCCTTCAGGGGCCGGGGAAAGGAGCCGGCCCCGGACAGGCGAAGCGTGAAAAACAAGCTGTTCAAAACCAGATAAATCGCGGGCGATAGCATAAAAACACCTCCGACCCACTCTATTCTCCGGCTGTATGTCCCTATTCCTGAATTGACAGCGCCCTCTCCCGGTGCTATTCTAAGGCTACCTCAAGAAAGAAGGAGTTGTTCCACATATGTTCGGATTTTTAGCAAAAAAAAACAGCCCTGTCCAAATGGTCAAGGACGCCTATCAAAAGGGCCTTGCGTATATGGAGGCGGGGGACCCGGAACGGGCCCGGCTGTGGCTGTGCCGGGCGGACACCATTTACAGCGCCGACGACAGCACCTATGAAGCGGTGGGGGAGGCCCTCACCGAGGACTGCTCCGACCGCATCGGGACCCTGGAGGAGGAGCCCTGCCTCACCAATCAGCTGACTGCCCAGGTGGAGGAGTGGGCGGAGGAGCTGGAGGAGTCCCAGCTCCGCCTGTGGGGGCTGATGAGCATGGCGCGGCTGGCCCAGCTGGGGAAGAAGCTGTCCGCCCTGCCCGGCTGTCGTGCCCTGGGCCAGCTGGAGATGGCCGTCCAGCTGATCCTCCGGAGCTTCACCGCCCCCATCTCCGGCCAGGAGTTCGGACAGCTGGAGGCCCTCCGGGACGAGCTGTATGAGCTGAGCGATGCAAAGGACTACTGGAACGGCGGGGAAATTGCCGTCCCGGGTAGCGCCCCCTTCCAGGTGTTTGATTTGAACGGAATGCTGGTGCTGCTGGGGCTCAACGCCTATCTGGACAGCCACCTGGCCTATCTGGTGGGGGAGGAGGAAGGCGCCCCTGGTCCCCAGACCGACATAATCCCCTGCGCCCTTCTGCCGGATTACTACCTGCGCACCCGGGAGGGCGATATTGCCCAGCTGCCCGCCGTCCAGGCGGAGCTGGCGCGGATTCAAGAGGACTTCCGGTTCATCCACAGCCGCCCGGAGCTGTCTGACGCGGCCCAGCGCATAAACGACTATTTGCAGCTGGATCTTTTGGCCTGACGTCCGCAGCAAATGCCGCCCCTGGAGGGATAACCTTCGGGGGCGGTCCACTTTACGCTGCCGCCCTTGCCAACCTGCGACAAAAAAGGTATAATATCCTTAACACACATATTTTCCCCAAACCGCAAGGAGGTTCCCCCATGCCCGAAACCCTGCTCCCCGGCAGTGTGCTGGCCCTCAGCGACCAGGCCGCCGACCGGCTGCTCCGCCTGGACAGCGGCGACGCCGCCCTGCTCTATCTCCACCGGCTGCGCCGGGGCGCCCTTCAGGGACTCCCCTGGCCCCCGGACCGGCTCCAGGCCGCACAAAAGGACCTGGTTTCCATCGGCCTGGCGGAGCAGGAGCCGCCCCCGCCCCCCGCGCCTCCCATAGAGGAGGCCCCGCCGGAATATTCCTCTGAGGATCTGTCCGCCGCCTTAAAGCAGGAGGGCTCCCCCTTTCCGGCCCTGGCCGACGAAGTGGAGCGGCGTCTGGGAAAAAAGCTTACGGCTGGCGATTTGAAAAATCTCTTCACCCTCTACGACCATTTGGCCCTCCCTCCAGAGGTGATTCTGATGGCCGTGAGCTGGTGCGTGGAGGAGCAGGAGCGGAAATACGGCCCCGGCCGCCGGCCGTTCCTCTCCCAAATCCGCCGGGAGTGCTTCCAGTGGGCCCGCCAGGGCATCGATACCGCCGAGCTGGCAGAAGCCCACCTGCGGCGGCTGGATCTGCTCCGTTCCCGGGGCAGCCAGGTGCTCCGGCTGCTGGACATCCCCCCCAGACCCCTGGTGGCCCGGGAGCGGGAGTACATCGCCGCCTGGACGGACCTGGGCTTTGGAGACGATGTTCTGCGGCTGGCCTATGAAAAGACGGTTATGAAGAAACAGTCTATGGACTGGAGCTATATGAACGGCATTCTCCGGGGCTGGCACAAGAAAGGGCTGCACACACTCCAGGCCATTCAGGCCGGAGACAGCGCCGCCCCGTCCAGGGGACAGGCCCCCGCCGGCAAGCCCAAGGCGGAGGACAGCCAGCGGGCCCAGGAGGATATGGACCGGATGCGCCGGCTTCTGGCCCAGATGAAAGAGGAGGGATAAGCCGTGGCCTACGACGCGATTATTGTGCAAAGAGCCTCCGCCCGGCTGGAGGAGGACCGCCGCCGCCGGGAGCGGGAGCGGAAGGAGCGGCGCGCCTTCGCCTGCGCCCGGGAGCCCCGTCTGGAGCAGCTGGACCGGGAGATTCAAAGCGCCATGCCGGAGGTGATCCGGCTGGCCCTGCGCCGGGGGGAGAGCCCCGCCGCGGAGATGAAAAAGCTCCAGCAGGAGAATCTGGCCCGGCAGGAGGAGTACGCCCGGCTGTTGGAGGGGCTGGGTCTGGCCCCGGACGCCCTGGCGGATACCCCCGCCTGCCCCCTGTGCGGGGACCGGGGATGGCAGGGGGCCCGGATGTGCGCCTGCCTGCAAAAGCGGTGCGCCGAGGAGCAGATGAAGGAGCTGTCCAAGCTGCTGCTGCTGGGGGAGCAGTCCTTCGATACCTTCCAGCTGGAATTCTACAGCCCGGAGCTCTGGCCGGGACAGCCCGCCTCCCCCCGGGCCAACATGGAGCTGGTTTATGAGGTATGCCTTAATTACGCGGAAAAATTCGGCCGCTTTCCCCTGAAAAATCTGTTTTTAAGCGGCCCGCCCGGCCTGGGAAAGACCTTTTTGTCCGCCTGCATCGCCCGTTCCGTGTCCCAGCAGGGGCGTTCGGTGGTGTACGATACGGCCCAGAGCGTCTTTGGCCAGTTTGAGAACCGCAAGTTTCAGCGGGATTTGGAGGAGGTCCGGTCCGCCCGGGACGATACCCGGCGTTATCTCACCTGCGACCTGCTGATTCTGGATGATTTGGGCAGCGAATTGACCACCCCCTTTGTCCAGTCGGCCCTGTATGAGCTGGTGAACAGCCGCCTGAGCGCCCAGCGGCATACGGTAATCTCCTCCAACCTGTCCATGGAGGAGGCCGCCCGGCGGTACTCTCCCGCCGTAGCCTCCCGGCTGGAGGGGGAGTATCATGTGCTGCGTTTCTTTGGGGAGGACATACGGCTTTTAAAAAAGAGGCAGCTTTGAAAGAAATTTGCAAAGCAAGAAGCCCGGAACTTGCGTTCCGGGCTTCTTTTTGGAAATTTGAATCAATACATACCCATGTCGGGGGCGGGAGCCGCGGGGGGAGCGGGGGGCTGGGGCTTGTCGGCCACCAGGCTCTCGGTGGTCAGCAGGATGGCGGACACAGAGGCGGCGTTCTCCAGGGCGGAGCGGGTCACCTTGGTGGGGTCCACAATACCCGCGGCGATCATGTCGCAGTAGGTCTCGTTGTAGGCGTCGAAGCCGTAGCCGGTCTTGCCGGACTCCATCACCTTGGACAGCACCACAGAGCCCTCAATGCCGGCGTTGTCGGCAATCTGCTTCATGGGGGCGGTGAGAGCCTTGGCGATGATCTTCACGCCGGTCTGCTCGTCGCCCTCGACCTCGCCCAGCAGCTTCTCCACGGCGGGGATGGCGTTCAGGTAGGCGGTGCCGCCGCCGGCCACGATGCCCTCTTCCACAGCGGCACGGGTGGCGTTGAGCGCGTCCTCAATGCGCAGCTTCTTTTCCTTCATCTCGGTCTCGGTGGCCGCGCCCACCTTGATGACGGCCACGCCGCCGGACAGCTTGGCCAGGCGCTCCTGGAGCTTCTCCCGGTCGTAGTCGGAGGTGGTCTCCTCAATCTGCTTGCGGATCTGGCCGACCCGGGCCTTGATCTCCTCAGAGCTGCCGGCGCCGTCCACGATAATGGTGTTCTCCTTGGTGACCTTGATCTGGCGGGCCTGACCCAGCTGGTCCATCTGCGCCTCCTTCAGCTCCAGGCCCACCTCGCTGGAAATCACGGTGCCGCCGGTGAGGATGGCGATATCCTGGAGCATCTCCTTGCGGCGGTCGCCGAAGCCGGGGGCCTTCACGCACACCACGTTCAGGGTGCCGCGGAGACGGTTGACAATCAGGGTGGACAGGGCGTCGCCCTCCACGTCCTCGGCGATGATGGCCAGCTTTTTGCCGGACTGCACCACCTGCTCCAGAATGGGCAGCAGCTCCTGGATGTTGGAAATCTTCTTATCGGTAATCAGAATCAGCGCGTCGTCCAGAACGGCCTCCATCTTCTCCATGTCGGTGGCCATATAGGGGGTGATGTAGCCCCGGTCAAACTGCATACCCTCCACGACCTCGGAGTAGGTCTCGGCGGTCTTGGACTCCTCCACGGTGATCACGCCGTCGTTGCTCACCTTCTCCATGGCCTCGGCAATCAGCTTGCCGATGGTCTCGTCCCCGGAGGAGACCGCGCCCACCCGGGCGATGTCGTCGGTGCCGTTGACCTTCTGGCTGTTGGCCTTCATGGCCTCGATGGCGGCAGAAGTGGCCTTGGCAATGCCCTTCTTCATAACCATGGGGTTGGCCCCGGCGGCCAGGTTCTTCAGGCCCTCCTTCACGATGGCCTGGGCCAGCAGAGTGGCGGTGGTGGTGCCGTCGCCGGCCACGTCGTTGGTCTTGGTGGAGACCTCCTTCACCAGCTGGGCGCCCATATTCTCAAAGGGGTCCTCCAGCTCGATCTCCTTGGCGATGGTCACGCCGTCGTTGGTGATGAGGGGGGAGCCGAACTTTTTGTCCAGGACAACATTGCGGCCCTTGGGGCCCATGGTGATCTTTACGGTGTCGGCCAGCTGGTCCACACCCCGCAGCAGGGCCTGACGGGCCTCGTCGCCGTAGCAAATAATTTTAGCCATATCGCATTACCTCCAAATTATACTAAATTCATTACTCCACCACGGCCAGGATGTCGTTCTGGCGCACGATGGTTAATTCCTCGCCGTCGATCTTCACCTGGGTGCCGGAATACTTGCTGGTGATGACCTTGTCGCCCGCCTTTACGGTCATAACGACTTCTTTGCCGTCCACCATGCCGCCGGGACCCACCGCCAGCACTTCGGCGATTTCGGGTTTCTCCTTGGCCGCGCCGGTGAGGATAATGCCGCCCTTGGTGGTCTCCTCGGCCTCCACCAGCTTGACGATCACGCGGTCGGAAAGGGGTTTGAGTTTCATAATTGTGTTCCTCCTTATATGATAAGTCTTTTTCTGGTAAACAAAACCATCTGGATTAGCACTCGTTTTATTCAAGTGCTAAATCTATCCTAGATAATACCCGCTTTGCCGCAAAAAATCAACCCCCAATTTGAAAAAATTAGGGGTGAATTTTCAAATATTTACGATATGTTCACAAACAGGCGGTCGGAGTGCTAAAAACAGAAAAACCATAGAACTACTAGATATCCACTTGACAAAACATCCTGCTTATGATATATTCATATCAAGAAGTTTTCTTCTTGATATTCGTTCTGAGGAGGTTCACAATGGAACACACAAAAAAAGCATGGCTGATCCGGCCGAATCCCCATGGTCATTACCGTATGCCTGAATTCAAGACACAAAATATTGTCGCCATCGGCTGGCCGGGAATTGGAGATATTACAGGCATTTCCCGGGAGGGGCTGAAACAAACCCTGGCCGGTAAGCCCTATGATCTGAGCGGCCTTGCACTGGGGAACGCCTATGCAACGGTCGACATTCTGCTCAACCAGATGCAAAAGAGTGATCTGGTGTTGGTGGCGGACGGGGCCGACATCTATTTTGGAGAGATTGCGGGAGATTACAGCTTTGAATGCTTTGTCGATAACGATTCGGAAGGATATCCCCACCAAAGGCCCGTCACATGGCTGACCCATCTTTCCCGGGAGGACTTGTCCAAGGAGCTGCGATCCGCGCTGAAGGTCCACCGAACGGCGGCGAACCTCTCCCACCACTTCGATGAAATCAACGCACTGGCCCATGGACAGCCCTACCAGCCGGCAGAGGATGCTTCCAGCACAGTGGCGGTTTCCTATCCCCTGCGTCCGGATTTTCAGATTGAATTCAAGATTCCCAGCGACATCACCCGAGACGAGGCTCAGCGGTTAAGCAGCTATTTCGCCTCTCTCTATTTCACCGAATAATCCGCCCCCGCCGGATAGAAGAAATTGATCTTCTTCTCCGACAGCTTCACAGTAAACTGGACGTCCCGCATCACCTCTCCATCCACCACCGCCGTGATGGGCTCCGGGGCGGAGAAGGTCACCTGCCGGCCGTGGTAGTGGTCGATCAGCTCCGGATACTGCCGGTACAGGCCCTTGGCGTATTTGCCCACCAGCCGCAGAAAGGTGAGCAGGCTCACCTGCCGCACCCGCAGCATATCCAGCACCCCGTCGTCGGGCATGGCCTCCCCCACGGGCATGAAGCCCCCGCCGTAGTACCGCCCGTTGCACACACACAGCAGGGAGGTCGGCGCCTGGCTCCACTGCGCTTCCCCCATCTGAACGGTCATGGGCCGGCTGATCCCCTTCAAAAATATGTTCTCCACCAGGGCCAGCACATAGGCCCCCTTTCCGGTCACCAGGGGCCAGTCCTTGTAGCGATGTACGTCCGCCGCGATCCGCGCGTCCACCCCGGCGCACACCACGTCAATCCCCAGCTTGCCGTTGCAGTCGATCAGGTCAAAGGCGGTCTGGGGCCCCTGGGCCAGAGCCTCCAGGTCGTAGAAGAGCCTGCGGTAGTCCGGGCCGAAAATTTTCAGAAAATCGTTTCCCGTCCCCTTGGGCACGTTGGTCACCGCCGCCTGCTCCCGTCCGGCGGCCCCGTTGACCACTTCATTTAGAGTGCCGTCCCCGCCGCAGGCGTAGATGCGCACCGGCTCCCCACGGGCGGCGGCTTGGCGGGCGAGCGCCTCCGCGTCCCCCGCATCCTTGGTATAGACCACCTCATGGGGAAAGGACAGCCGGGCCAGCAGATCCTCCAGATGCCTGGTGGTTCCCCGCTTGCCCGCCGCCGGGTTGACGATGAACAGATGACGCATGGCTTCACCTCCTGGGCAGATACATAAACAGGTCGCATTTGAGCATACCATTATAGAGCTTCCGCTTTTTGTCCGCCCGCTTCCCGAAGGTCCGCTCAAACTCCGTGTGGGAGGAGAGCAGATACAGCTCCCAGCTCTCGGGGAGCTTGTTCCAGGCCGCGCCGAATGTTCGGTAGAGCTCCTCCGCCTCCCGGCGCTCCAGCACCCGCTCCCCGTAGGGGGGATTGGTGACAATCCGGCCCCGGAGGCCCCCCCAGTGGAACCGGGTGGCGTCCGCCGTCTCGAAGCGGACCAGGTCCTCCACCTCCGCCAGTTGGGCGTTGTGCCGGGCCAGGGCCACGGCGGCGGGGTCCAGGTCTCCGCCCCAAATTTCGTATTCCCCGTCAAACTCCCGGT
>Ga0073906_1004254_pt1 | contig 14671 bp, 10 predicted proteins | sample Inofromicrocosms_FD_65485 | JGI IMG/M metagenome (GOLD analysis project Ga0073906, IMG submission 65485) | Mouse cecum microbial communities from Vienna, Austria - Inoculum for glucosamine and mucus D2O microcosms | ecosystem: Host-associated > Mammals > Digestive system > Large intestine >... | reverse complement strand
CAACAGTGAACTGCGCGATGACATCACTCAGTCGATCCGCGAGGTGTGTGACCATTATTCAGTCAGATATATCCAGCTTCATGATATAGATAAAATCTCGGGCCATCCGTCACGTGACGGTATGACCGCTATCGCCGACCAACTGCTCGAGGCTATGCAATAACCTCCTGCACTGGGAGATACCGGGGGGGGAGATACGGGGGGAGATACAAAAGGACAAAAGTTTCAAAAGAAACAATAGTTTTTTTATTATACAGGCAGCATAAATTTTCAGCCTAAAAAAATAAAACTATTGTTTCTTTTGAAACTTTTGTCCTTTTGTATCTCCCCTCCGTATCGTTATAAGGTTTCTATGAGGTACTCAGGAGTCCGTGGCACTTTTGCCCAGTCGAATATGCCGATAAGCTCATGGGCCGTGCAGGGTGACGGCTCTGGTATAAGTCCGGCCATATGAGCCAGTTTGCCGATGATTTCGCGTGATGAAAAATGTCCGCGCAGATATTCCATGTTGAGCGACCGATCACGTTTAGACAGTCTCTGACCTTTGCTGTTGCATATCAGAGGGACGTGGGCATAAGCCGGCGCGGGCAGTCCAAGCAGACGGTAGAGATAAATCTGCTGGGCAGCTGAGAGCAGCAGGTCGCTTCCGCGCACCACTTCGTTGATTCCCATCAGCGCGTCGTCCACCACTACGGCAAGCTGGTAGGCCCACGCTCCGTCGGCACGCCTGAGTATGAAGTCGCCACACTCGTGTGATAGATTGACGCTCTGTGGGCCGTAGACCCTGTCGGTATACATTATCTCTTGGTCGGGCACATAGAGTCGGGTGGAGTGTCTCACTCCGACGGGAGCCACGGTTATGCAGGGTATGTCGGCCGGGCGGCATCGTCCGCCATAGATCACGCGTCCGTCGCTCCGGTGAGGGGCTTGGGTGGTCATGATGTCGGCACGCGTGCAGGTGCAGGGGTAGGTGTAACCGGTCGCGTGAAGCCGATGGAGATACTCCTCGTAGATAGCTCCGCGCCGGCTCTGGCTGTAGGGGCCGTTTGGACCGATGTCGGCCGTACCTCCTTCGTCATAGTCGAGTCCGAGCCACTTGAGGTCATCCTCGATGAGCCGGGTATATTCGGCCTTGGAGCGTTGCGGGTCGAGGTCCTCGATGCGGAGCACCCACCGGCCTCCGCGCGAGCGCACTGACAGCCATGAGAGCAGGGCTGAATAAAGGTTGCCCAGATGCATGCGTCCGGTTGGCGACGGAGCGTAGCGTCCGACGGGGAGCTCTGACAGTATTGCAGGCGGTTTCATGTAACGGTAGAATTTTTTTACAAAAATACTGATATTTTTTGTAACTTTGCCACACCTTAAATATAACCATGAAAAGAGTCGTATTCTCCTCATCCGGCTCTGACACCTTATTTTAATATATCCATGGATAAGACATATCATCTTGCTCTCGACCTTGGAGCCACTTCCGGCCGGTCGGTACTCGCATCCTATGACGGCTCACGCGTCGAGATGACCGAGCTCACACGTTTTCACTATCCCATGCTCCCGATGAGCGGACACCTCTTCTGGAATCTGCCGCTGATATATCAGGAAGTGCTCAATTCGCTCCGTGAGGCACGCATACGTCTCGAGGCTCAGGACGCGTCGCTCACGTCGGTAGGTATAGACACCTGGGGATGTGACGTAGCCTATTTCTATGCCGACGGCACTCCGGCCGGGCTTCCCTACTGTTACCGCGACCCCCACACTACAGGTGCTGTCGATGATTATGCCTCACGCATGGGCCGCGAGGAGCTGTATGAGCGCACCGGCATACAGTTTATGGACTTCAACACTCTCTTTCAGCTCGACACACTGCGCCGCACCGGTGCCGAAGTGCTCGATGCCGCCGACAAGATACTCTTCATGCCCGACGCGCTCGTGTATATGCTCACAGGACGCGCAGTCACCGAGTTTACCGTGGCCTCAACTTCCCAGATGCTCAATCTCGCCACCGGCGACTTTGACCCCGTGCTGCTCCTCAGCCTCGGGCTGGAGCGCGACAAGTTTGGCCCTATGGTAAGCCCCGCCACCGTCATCGGCACTCTCACTCCCGAGGTGATGCGCCATACGGGTCTCGGTGACGACGTTAAAGTCATAGCCGTCGCCGGTCATGACACCGCTTCGGCCGTCATAGGCATACCCACGGCCGACGATGCCTATGCCTATCTCAGTTGTGGCACATGGGCTCTGCTCGGAGTCGAGTCGGCCAAGTCAAATTCCGGGCCCAAGGCTCTGGAATACAATTTTACCAACGAAGGGGGCATCGACGGCACCACACGTCTGCTCAAAAACATCTGCGGACTGTGGATTTTCGAGCGAGTGCGCGAAGAGCTGGGTCTGCGCGACGCCGACATCTCCGCGCTTGCGGCTTCGTGTCACGACTCGCAGTGCGACACAATCATTAACTCCGACGACCCCTCGTTTGCCAATCCCGCCTCGATGGTCACAGCCATCAACGACTATTGCATAGCGCATAATCTCGAAGTGCCTGTCACTCCGGCCGACTATATCCGCGTCATCTATCGCAGCCTCGCGCGCCGCGTGGCTGTGGTGCTCGGATGGCTCAGGGAGCTCTCGCCCGCGGAGGTGACGCGCCTTCACGTCATAGGCGGCGGCTCGCGCAACTCGCACCTCATGCAGATGCTGGCCGACGAGACTGCGCTCCCCGTGGTGGCCGGTCCCGCCGAATGTACTGCCCTCGGCAACATACTCGTGCAGCTACGCGGATGCGACTCATCGCTATCACTTCCCGCAATGCGCGCCATAGCGTCCAACTCAACCGAAACAATCACTTATAATCCAAATAAATAATCTTTAACCATGAAAGAAGAACTCATCCGCAAGGCTTATGAGATAGCCCGTGAACGTTATGCAGCAGTAGGTGTCGACACCGACAAGGTGCTCGAACAGATGCAGGATTTCCACCTCAGCATGCACTGCTGGCAGGCCGACGACGTAGCCGGCTTTGAAAATCAGGGCGGCTCGCTCACCGGCGGTATCCAGGTAAACGGCAACTATCCCGGCAAGGCCCGCAATATCGACGAGCTCCGCGCCGACATCCTCTATGCCATGTCGCTTATCCCCGGCAAGCACCGTCTCAATCTCCATGAGATCTACGGCGACTTCGGCGGCAAGTTTGTTGACCGTGACCAGTGCTCGGTAGAGCATTTCCAGAGCTGGATCGACTGGGGTAAAGCCAACGATATCAAACTCGACTTCAACTCCACCTCATTCTCTCACCCCAAGAGCGGCGACCTCTCGCTCGCCAACCCCGACAAGGGCATCCGCGACTTCTGGATCGAGCACTCCAAGCGTTGCCGCGCCATCTCCCAGGCCATCGGCGAGGCTCAGCAGGACCCCTGTATCATGAACACCTGGGTGCATGACGGCAGCAAGGACATCACTGTCAACCGCTACATGTATCGCGAGCTTCTCAAAGACTCGCTCGACCAGATATTCGAGCACAAGTATGACTGGATGAAGGACTGCGTGGAGTCAAAAGTATTCGGTATCGGTCTCGAGAGCTACACCGTAGGCTCCAACGACTTCTACACCGCCTATGCGTCCAAGAATGACATGATGATCACTCTCGACACGGGTCACTTCCATCCCACCGAAAGCGTGGCTGACAAGGTGTCGGCGATGCTCCTCTTCGTGCCCGAACTGATGCTCCACGTGAGCCGCCCCATCCGCTGGGACTCTGACCACGTGACCATCATGGATGACCCCACCATGGATCTTTTCAGCGAGATTGTACGTGCTGGCGCACTCAACCGCGTGCACTATGGTCTCGACTACTTCGACGGCACACTCAACCGTATCGGTGCCTACGTAATCGGCAGCCGTGCCGCCCAGAAGTGCATGCTCCGCGCTCTTCTCGAGCCTATCACCACACTCCGCGGCTATGAGCTCGCCGACAAGAAGTTCCAGCGTCTCGCTCTCCTCGAAGAGTGCAAGAATCTCCCCTGGAACGCTGTCTACGACATGTTCTGCCTCCGCAACAATGTCCCCGTAGGCGAGTCATTCATCCCCGCGGTGGAAAAATACGAAGCCGACGTAACTTCCAAGCGATAAAATAAATTTTTAAGTATAGAGTATAAAGTATAGAGCCTTTAAATGAATCTTTTCAACTTCGACAAAGACAATGACTATAAAGAAACATGGGAATATAAAGGATCGAAGGAGTTTTATGATAGACTCATGATTTATAATAGGTATTTCTTTGATCATAAGGCTCGAAGCTTGTTTGAAGAAGTCTATTTGTTGACCCGCAAATACCCAGAAGATGAGTTGTACAATTTGATGGTGCAAGTGTGTCGAGGAATTGAATTTATGCCATTGAAAATGAATGATGGGCTTAGACGGCATTTCTTGGAGGTTGCATATGTCTCAGTTTTGGTCGTTTCGGAGGTTTATGAATTGACTCTCAGTTTTCCAATAGATGATAAATATGCTTTGACAGACCAGTTGCGTAAAGCAGTTGTCTTGGTGACTTCTAATATTGTAGAAGTGGTCATAAGATCTAGTGAAGAAAAACTTCATTCTTATCATATTGCATATGATCATTTATCCGAAATCCGCTCTTTGCTTACTTTAGCATGTGAATTAGATATAATAAGCAATGAAAAACTCGGAGATATATGTCAACATATTGAGACCGTAGCCCGAGTCATGAATGACTATCGGAAATCATTGTAAAAATCTCTATACTTTATACTCTATAACTTAAAGAAATACCAACAAAAGTTATGATTTTCATTGGACTTCTCATAATTGCCGTCGGAGCCTTCTGCCAGTCGAGCTGCTATGTGCCCATCAACAGGATCAAATCCTGGAGCTGGGAAAGCTACTGGCTCGTGCAAGGCATCTTCGCATGGCTTCTGTTCCCGTTTCTGGGAGCACTTCTCGCCGTTCCACAGGGGCATAGCCTCTGCGAACTCTTCACCGCCGACAACTCATTCCGCATCTGGATGACCATCCTCTTCGGAGCCCTCTGGGGCGTTGGCGGTCTCACCTTCGGCCTCTCCATGCGCTATCTCGGCGTAGCCCTCGGCCAGAGCATAGCCCTCGGCACCTGTGCCGGACTCGGCACCGTGCTCGGCCCCGTGATGCTCAACATCTTCTTCCCCGAAGGCCACTACCTTGCCCAGCTCACCGCTGCCGTGCTCATCGGAGTAGTCGTGACCCTCATAGGCATCGGCATCATCGGTGTTGCCGGAAGCATGAAATCGCGCACAATGTCGGAAGAGCAGAAGCGCGAAGCCGTCAAGGACTTCAACTTCCCCAAAGGCATAGCCATAGCCTTGCTGGCAGGCGTCATGAGCGGATGTTTCAACGTCGGACTCGAGTTTGGCGGCAACATCTCCTTCAGTGAGTCCAACCCCATGTATGCCACCCTCCCCGCCACATTTCTCGTGACACTCGGCGGCTTCATCACCAACGCCGTCTACTGTCTCTATCAGAACTCGCGCAACCACACCTTCGGCGACTATGGCCGCACCTCGCTCTATGCCAACAATCTTCTCTACTGCGCTCTGGCCGGAGCCCTGTGGTACAGCCAGTTTTTCGGACTCTCGCTCGGCAAAGGCTTCCTCACCGACTCGCCCACACTGCTGGCCTTCTCGTGGTGCATACTCATGGCACTCAACGTGGTCTTCTCCAACGTGTGGGGAATTATCCTCAAAGAATGGAAAGGCTGCCCGCGCTCGACAATGGCGGTGCTGACAGCCGGCATCATCGTGTTGATAATCTCCTCATTCCTACCACAGCTTATATAAGCCAATCAATAATTAATAATTACTAATTAAAAAAGATGTCTATACTTGATAATCGTCCTGCCCTGGCCCGCGAGGTAGAGCAGGTGGCTGAAGTGGCCGGCTATCTCTGGCAGAAAGGGTGGGCCGAACGCAACGGCGGCAACATTACCGTCAACATTACCGGACATGTCGATGACGCTATACGCGCCCTCCCTGCCATCAGCGAACCCAAAGCCATCGGAGCTACACTTACCAACCTCAAGGGCTGCTACTTCTACTGCAAAGGCACCAACAAACGCATGCGCGACCTCGCACGCCGGCCTATGGAGAACGGCTCGGTGATACGCATCCTCGACGACTGCGCGCATTATGAAATCATTGCCGATCTCCCCGTAATGCCGACCTCGGAGCTCCCCTCTCACCTGGCCGTACACAACTATCTCATCGGCAAGGGTTCCAACTACAAGGCATCGCTCCATACTCATCCCATCGAGCTCGTGGCAATGTCGCACTGCAAGAAATATCTCGAGAAGGATGTGGCCACACGTCTGCTCTGGAGCATGATACCCGAGACCAAGGCTTTCTGCCCCCGCGGACTCGGCATCATCCCTTATCAGCTCCCCGGCTCCAACATCCTCGCTGAGTCGACCATCAGTGAGCTCGGCGATTATGACGTCACTCTTTGGGAGAAACATGGCGTCTTTGCTGTCGATACAGACATCATGCAGGCTTTCGACCAGGTAGATGTCCTCAACAAATCGGCCCAGATATACATCTCGGCCAAAAATATGGGCTTCGAACCAGACGGCATGTCGGACGACCAGATGCGCGAAATGACCGTCGCTTTCAACCTTCCCAAATAAGAGTTTAAAGCCGAAAAGGTTAAAGTTTAGCTCTGAAAATCAAATCAGGCGTTGCGGATATCAGATTCCGCAACGCCTGATTGCTTATGCATATAGCTCGGTATGAAAGTATTAAGTTGTCAATGTCACTTTTTGCCGATAAGAGATGTCAGCAAGTCGAAAATCTCCGGGTCGGATGGGCGTGGAGCATAGGTAGAGATGAATTTTCCGTCAGGACCTATGATGACAAACCGTGGTATGCCGTTGATGTTGAGGGTTTTTGATAGTTTCTCATTCTGGTCGGCCGACAGTCGGTATTGCGGCCAGCCGGGTCGGTCTTCAGCCAGTTTGTCAAGCCAGGCAGCCTCGTTCTCGTCAAGAGAGATACTTATGAGTTCGATGCTGGCGTTATCTTTCAGACGATTATATAATTTCTCCATATAAGGAATCTCACCGCAGCATGGTCCGCACCATGTAGCCCAGAAGTCGATATATAGTATCTTGCCATACATTTGTGATAAATTCTCACTCTCCCCGTCAGGAGTCAGAAGCGTCGGGTCATATGGCAGACTGTCACCATCCGAGAGCACTTTTGTCAGTCGGGCTATGCGCTTGTTGGTTTTCTCGACAATGTCGGGAAAGTCGGATGCATATTTGGCATAAGCCTCGTTAAACTTCGTCATTTCCTCCTTGGGCATGCCTATAATTGACAGGAAAGACTCAGAGACGGCATTGAGAGCTGTGCGGCGGTTGTGCGGATCGGTCATGACGCTGTCGATAAGATGCATTGATGCTATAAAATATTGAACATTACCGATGTTGCCGTCAGCAGGTATATGGTCATTGAGCCAGATGTCATACAGTTGGGTGCGCACGTCGATTTCATCGTCGGGATTGATCGAGCCGACGATTCTGCGATATTCAGCAATGGTGTCACAGTCGGTCTGCGTGACGTTGGCATATATTCTTATCACGAGTGTCTTGATAGCGTCGACATGACGGGTGAGATAGCGTGAATAGTATTCACGGTCATGACGGTCTTCAATCTCCCCGAGCAGTTGTGCATAGCTGTCGCGTTCGCTATCGATGCCTTTGAGAGATTCGGCAAGCGGTGGTATTGAGTCAAGGCCCGGTGGGAAATAACTTCTGACATCAAATCCGTTGAGCATGCGTGTGAGCACTCGGCTTATGGCTGCATTTTTGCCGGAATAGCTGACAGTCGGATTTCCGTCTGAACCGATGGCTATATCAGCGGTAAGCATTTCGCCTTTTTCAAGATGTGCGCCATATTTCCGGTCACCAATTGTCACGGTCGCGTCAAACGATTTTATTCCTTCGGGAAACTCCACGTCCAATATCGGACGGTCAGAGGAGTCGGCCGGAAGTTTGATTACATTCTGGTCGTTGGGGTCGTTGTAGGGGGAGTATGAGACATATATGTCATCTGTGGCCGCTCCATCGGTGTTGAATGTCATCGCAGGCACTGTCGACCTTGAGTCATGACACGCGCTTATGGCTGACATAATCAGTAGGCCCGACAGTAGTTTCAAATGTTTCATGACCTTACAGGGGTTAGAAGTTTTGAGTCAGAGTGGGGTTGAAACGTGTGGCGTTGGACGGGAACGGCATCACCCACAGCGGAGATTCTGGTGAGATGGTAAAAGTGCCATAGTCGCCAAGGTCTTTGGTGATGGAGTGTCGGTAGTCGGTCTCGGAGTTCCAGCGTTTGCAGTCAAAGAATGTGTCATACGAACCTATAAATTCGATGCGTTTGGCCGGTTGTATAAGAGCCATGGCCTCCTGCTCGGTCATCGGCGACTCGTCATACATTGCCGTGAACGGGGTGTAATCGTTGATACGTTTCACTCTCACGCGGTCTATATAGTCGAGCCCCTTGCGTATTTCACCAAGTCTGACAAAAGCCTCTCCTGCTATATAATACATCTGTTCGGAGCGTATACCATATACGTTTTGCTGAGTGGTGAAACTGTTGTAACAGAGAGTGCCCGACAGGCCGCCGCGCATTTGTCCCATATTCTCGTCCCAGCCAGAAGTGAAATCCTTGACATAGTCGCCATCTTCGAATAGTGTGCATGTCTCGCGGGATATGGTAATCATCGACGGCACGACTCTCACGCCGGCAAGAGCGTGGAAATACTGGTTGGGAGCATCGTTTGACAAAATCCATTGTCCGAAATCCATGCATGACGCCCGGTCTTCGATACGACCGTTTACGGCAATGGCCTTGAGCGCGTAGTCGGCTGCTTCGGCATAATGTTTCTTCTGGAAGAGGGCCTTGGCACGGACAGCATAGCCAAAGGCTTTGTCGACGCGCGTGGTGTTGGCATGCTTGTCATAAAGCCGGGTGATATAGTCATCCGTGCAGTCCTGGAGTATGCGGTCATACACTTGTGCTACTGTGAGTTTGGTCTTCACTTCGCCCGAGTTGGTATTGTCGACATAGGCCACACCGCCGAGCGATGCGGCTGTAGCATCGTCATACTGGGCTGCATAGATATTTACAAGCAGGTAGTGGAAATAGGCTCTGAGCACTCTTGCCTCGGCTTCGACACGCGGTTTCTGAGACTCGTCACCCTTGGCTTCGTCTATTTTTTCGATTACCACATTCATGTAGTTAATCATGCTGTAGAGCGAGGTGTATCGGTCATCGGTCGTGGCTAGTTGTGCTCAGTTGACACTCTCGTCATAAGCGAGATAGGCATATTCGAGCGAGTTGCGGTTTGACATGGTCGACGGCACCGATTCATACATTGCCACCACCTCGTTGGTTACCATGGCGATGTCGGTCGCAGGATTGGTATTGAATGAAAATTCCTGATTGAGCAGCAGCTCGAGACTCTCGACGCTGTCGAGTATGGTCTTGCCCTTAGGCGTGATGTCGAGGCTGTCGTCACATGAGGTGGCGGTCAGCAATGCCATCGTTGCAGCGAGCAGTGATGATATATATCTGTTCATTGTCTTTCTTGGGGTTGAGTATTGAAAAAATAGTGTTTTCGATGAGACACCTTGTACTTACAGGTTGAGGTAAAGGCTGAAAGTGTAGCTTCGCGGTGTTTTGTAGCCGTTTTCGCCTGTGATGGGATTGACGGCTTCGGGATCAAGACCGAGACTATTGCGGGCCCAGGTGGCCACATTGTTCATCTGCACTCGCAGACGCAGTTCGTTGATGCCGGCACGGCGTGTGAGTGATGTCGGGAATGTGTAGGCGAGCACGATGTTGCGTATTTTCATATAGTCGGCAGCGACTACGTTGCAGTGGGCATACTGATAGGTGCCGTTGATGCTTGAGCCGCCGAGATATCCGTTGGGAGCTATTTCGCTGCTCTCGCCGTTGCGCCAGAAGTCAAGGTCGGACGACAATGCGTAGCCGGGATAACCGTTCCAGTCTCCGTTGCTGTCCCAACGGTCGGTGTCGGCTCTCATCTTGTGTCCGCCGTAATAGCTCATCATGGCGGAGAGTGAGAAACCGCCATAGGTGATTTCGGGCATGAACGAGGCTACATATTTGGGGTCGAGTGTCCCGCTGAAGATAGCCTGGTCGGGGGTGAAGTCCGAACTGTACAGGTTGGAGTTGTGCACCTCACCGTTGCGGTCACGCCAGGTATAGGTTGTGTTGTTGCCATTGCGTTCCAGTCCGGCAAACTCGTATGAGAATAGCGAGTGTATCGGATAGCCCTCATGGAGAGTGGTCGGCAGGAGCTCGGTATAGCCGTCGGGTGACTGATGGTTGACTTTGGTCACCTTATTCTTGTTGTAGGCGAAATTCAGACTTGCGCGTACGCCGAGTGAGTTGCGTCCGCGTGGCTCGACAATGCGGCCGTTGAGCTGTAGCTCTATGCCGTGATTGACCATCTCGCCGTTGTTGATGGTGAGCTGATCCCAGCCGGTGGTGACGTCGAGGTCAGTGAGAGTGAGCAGGTCGGTCCCGTTTTTGTGGTAATAGTCGAGCGAGCCGCTGAGACGATAGTTCAACAGGGCAAAGTCTATGCCTGCGTTCCATGTCGAGGTCTTTTCCCAGCGCAATTGTTCGTTGGGCGGTGTGTCGAGCCATGCGTTTTTGTCTCCGTTGTTCCAGTTGATGCCTATGGAGGCGGTCATGAATGATGACACAGACGAGTCGATGTTGCCGGTGAGGCCGTAGCTGATACGGGGTTTGAGTGCGTTGAGCCACGTAATGTCACGCAAAAAAGCTTCGTTGTGGGCGTTCCATGACGCACCGGCCGACCATAGCGGACGTCCGCGGAATTTCGGGTCGGCTCCGAAGAGGTCGGTCTTGTCGATACGCCATGAGCCTGAGAGTGCATAGCGGTTGTCATACACATAATTACCCGTAATATAGAGCGAGTAAAATCGGTGCAGTACATCGCTTGGACGGTAACCGTTCTCCCAATCGGGAGCACCCATCATGGTGTAGTCGGTGCCAAGGATTGATGAAGAGCCGAAAGCGTCGCGGATGTCCGACCAGTTGACCATACCGGTGCTGTGCATCTGTGTCTGCTCGTCATAGCCCATGTAGAGATTGTTGTAGCTCTTCTCACGTGTCTCACGAAACTCAAAACCGCCGAGAATGTCGATGTCGTGTTTTTCAAACAATGTGTTGGAGTACTGTGTCTGGGCTCGGAAAGTGTAGAACGCTCCTTCATTTGTGCGTGTCTCGAGGATACCGCCGTCCGGTATATGGTGGACGATTTCGTCATAGGGTACGAGTATGGTATTCCAGTCATCGTCCCAGTCTTCCATCAGTACTGTCTCCATGCCTGTGTAGAGGTTGTAGAGACGGCGCATCTCGTAGGAGTCGCCGTGGGTCGTGATGTCGCTTTTGTAATATATGTCCTCATATTGGAAAAATCCCGATGCAGTCCAGCCGGGAAGCAGTTTGACGGTGCCGTTGACAAAGGTGCGTATATTGGTGCGGCGGTCGCGTTGCCAGTTGAGGTTGCGCTCTGAGAGCAGATTGTAGGTTACGTCCTTGAGTCCGGCCTCGGTGTCTTCAAATATCTCGAGTCCGGGATCTATGTCGGCCTGCATGCGGCTGAGTGAGCCGTCGGCATTATACATGGACTCGTAAGGGCGGAAAGAGTTGATGCCGCGATAGCCGTAGATGCTTGTCGGACGGGTCTTGGAACGTTCGCTGATGACGTTTACGCCAAAGGCCACGATAAGCCATTTTGTGGCTTTGAGGTCTCCGCGATATTTAAATGTGATAGCGTCGTTGTGTTCGCGCTGCATACCCATATTGTCACGTTTGTAGTTGAGCACGACACTCGACTGGAGGTTTTTGCTTTTTAGGCGAACAGCCAGATTGTATTGCTGAACGATGTCGGTGGTCTGCATTGCATCGCTCCATTCACGGCGATAATCGTTGCGTGACATGCGGGCAAATTCTTCGCTGAGTTTGCTGTCAGACAGTTCTCCGCGATGGTTGCGTATGAGCATCTTGAGAGCAGGACTGAAATTGTGGGTGCGGTTATCGTCCCAGCGGCTCATCATCTCGTTGTAGAACGAACGGTCACTGTTGTTGAGAATCGAGTTGAACTGATATTGCTCCAGCTCGAGAAGTTCGGCAGATGAAGCCCAGCCCATGTTGTCATATTTCTGCTTCTCGGTTATTGTGAGGTCGGCATTGAAGTCGATGCTTATGCGGTCGTCGGTGGCCTGTTTTGTTGTGATGACGATTATACCGTTTGACGCGCGTGCGCCATAGATGGCTGCTGCCGCAGCGTCTTTAAGCACGGTGATGTTCTTTATGTCATAGGGATTGACTGTCTCGATGCCTCCTTCGATGGGCAGACCGTCAACCACGACGAGCGGTTTGGTTACGGCCTGAAATGAACCGGTGCCGCGTATGGTCATGGCATCTTCGCCCGACTTTATGCCATTGTTGTAGGTGACAAGTCCCGGCACCTGGCCCTCGAGATTTTCGGTGACAGATGTCGAGTAACGGCGTTCGATGTCCTCGGCCGTGATGGTCTGATAGGCTCCTGTCGCATTTTCGCGTTTGAGGTTCTGATAGCCTGTCACGACCACTTCGTCCATCATGGCATAGTTGGTCGTCATTTTGATAGAGAGCGGATATTTGGTCTTGTCGGTGAGCACAGTCTCGCTGGGTTTCATGCCTACATAGCTCACGAGCAGTGTGACACTGTGAAACACAGGAGCGTTAAACGAGAAATTACCGTCAATGTCGGTAGCACCGCCGATGGTCGTCCCCTCTATGTGCACGTAGGCTCCGGGCAGCGGGTCGCCGTTCTCGTCAGTGACTTTACCCTTTATGACGCGCTTTTCTCCTACGGCAGCAGGTCGTGACGGTGTGCGGAGTATCACGGTGTTGTCGACTATTTCGTAGTCGAGGCCGAGGCGGGCGCGCACGATGTCGTTGAGGAGGTCGTCGATTGATGAGGCGGTGTAGGTACCGTTGACATTGTTCTTGGCGGCACTGACCACTTCTTTGCGGCCTACGAAGTCGTAGCCGGTGGCTTGTTCGAGGATTGCGATGACTTTTTCGACGTTGTCGTTGGCAAACGTCACCTTGAAGTCGCGCGCCGTCGAGGCGAGCGGTGTCATCAGCAGAGCCGTCAGCAGGATGAGGATAAAGCTCTTTCTCATGTCGGTGGGGGATTATGTGATAATATGAATTGGTATATTCTGCGGGGATATGTCAGGGAGTCGGTTATTTCCCTTATTTCTTGGAGATGACGATGCGGTTGTCGGCGGTGGTGACGGAGATGTCGCCGCATTTTTCGAGTATTGCTATGGCTGTGCGGAAGTCGCTGTAGCGCGGTATGCTGCCCAGATAGATGTCGGTCTTGAGCGAGGGGTCGGCAAATTCATATTGGAAATCATACCATCGGCTCAGGTCGCGCATTATGTTGTCGAGTGTCTGTCCTTCAAATACAAAGCGTCCGTGACGCCAGCCGGTGATGACCGAGGTCTTGACCTCTTTCATCTCCACCTGGCAGTTGTCGTGGTCATAGACTGCCTGCTGGCCGGGTGAGAGAAATATCTCGCCTCCTTTGCCCGAGGTCTGACACAGTGATATGGAGCCTGACTCGAGGGTGGTGTAGGAGGTCTCTTCGTCGGCGTAGGCTTTGATGTCAAACCGTGTGCCGTATACTCTCACCACCTGGCCGGCACTTTCTACGTAGAAGGGGCGCAGCGTGTCGGTGTGCACCTCAAAGTAGGCTTCGCCCGTGAGGCTCACGCGGCGTTCGCTGCCGTCGAACGTCTCGGGAAATCTCAGTTGTGACTCTGAGTTGAGCCACACAACGGTGGAGTCGGAGAGCACTACTCTGAACTCGCCTCCGCGCGGCACTTCGAGACACAGTTCTTCGCTAACTGCGGGTGAGGAGGTGGGGGGGAGGATGTCGATCCGTCCGGCTTTCGAGGCCAGACTGTCGAGCTGCACTCTTACGCCCTGTGGGGTCACGAGCCGGGCTTTGGTCACACCTGGGCGGATGCTGTCGATGGATATGGAGTGTGCCAGGACGGGTGTGGATGGCCGGGCGGGCGCGGTCGACAGCGAGCCTGTGGTGAACAGTGAGGCCGTCCACCATAAGATGCCACAGAGGGCGGCTGCATAGCCTGCGAGCATGGCCACGCGTCGTGCTTTCATGAGGTTGACGCGCCGCTGCATGTCGGCATAGGGCCGGCGTAAACTGATGGCCCGGCGTCGTGCTCGCTCACTGCCAAGATAGCCGAGGTCGGTCAGCTTGCGTGCCAGCGAGGCGTTGGCCTCGTCGGCCGCCGCCCATCGGTCAAGTTCGGCTCTCTCCCGGTCGGTGAGTGTGCCGAGAAGCTGCTTGTATATAAGTCTGCTTATCTGCGGGTCCATTTTATCGGTGATTTGTCTACTAATACCCTCATACATGAATTTAGTATAACTGAAACACGGCTCTTTCATTTAAACTAAAATAAAGAGCACATCCTCCCTTACCCGCTTCAGTCCGGAGCGGGTAATTTTTCTATGTCTGTATGTCAAAAGGTTATCCTGTTATCAAAATCTTG